>Ga0187827_10001116_pt1 | contig 40343 bp, 31 predicted proteins | sample ETNtaG_39_FD_167969 | JGI IMG/M metagenome (GOLD analysis project Ga0187827, IMG submission 167969) | Marine microbial and viral communities from oxygen minimum zone, Eastern Pacific Ocean - ETNP2014_SV_150_PacBio MetaG (Illumina Assembly) | ecosystem: Environmental > Aquatic > Marine > Hypoxic...
CGTTGCTATCCGATCTGCCATTGCTATAATCCGCCGATTTTTCAGGACGAGGTATGCAGAATCAGGCTATACCGAAGGCATCGATAGAGCGTCTGACGCTGTACCTGCGGCGGCTGGGGAGGCTGTACGCTGCGGGGCAGAAGACCGTCTCTTCGAGCGCGTTGGGGGAAGCCTTAGGCCTGACAGATGCGCAGGTCAGAAAGGATTTGACGTATTTCGGCCAGTTTGGCCACCCTGGAATCGGTTACAACATTGCGGAGTTGGTGCCCAAGTTAAGGGAGATTCTGGGCGTCGACAGGGCCTGGAATGTCGCTTTGGTCGGGGTGGGAAATCTCGGCCGTGCTCTTTTACAATACAGAGGGCTTCGGGAGCAGGGATTCGAGATCGTTGCGATCTTCGATCAAGACCCTGAAAAGGTGGATGTTGAATTCAACGGATTGGTCGTTCAATCGACCGCTGACTTAGCATTTGCCGTCGAAAATCTGGAGATCGAGCTCGGCCTTATTTGCGTCCCTGCCGAGGCCGCGCAAGATGTCGCCAATGCACTGGCTGAGACCGGTATCAAAGGAATCCTGAATTTTGCCCCGTCTATTATTTCTGTACCTGAGAGAATCAGCCTCTGTTCCGTAGACCTTGCGCTCGAATTGGAGCAGCTCTCCTTTCAAGTGATCCAAAAGACCCCTGAAGTAGAGCATCGCGCTAGTTGAGCAGAATTCATCAGACGGTTTTCCGCCTGATGCTACCCGGTGGTGTAATAGGCAACACTAGAGGTTTTGGTCCTCTCATTCAAGGTTCGAGTCCTTGCCGGGTAGCCATGTGTGCGGGCATCAGCCTGAATTGTGTGACAGCAGAGGCCATTCATGATTTATAACAACATTCAGATCATTACTGGAAACGCTAATCCGGCCTTGGCGAGAGGCATCTGCGAATACCTTCAGAGACCATTGTCTGACGGCGTCTGCGAAAAGTTCCCTGATACGGAAACTAACATAAAGCTGAATTCAGATGTCCGCGGCAGCGATGTATTTATTGTTCAGCCCACTTGCGCACCGGTGAATGAGCACCTGATGGAGCTGCTCCTGTTTTGTGACACACTGCGCCGCTCAAGCGCGGGGAGAATCACCACGGTCGTGCCTTACTTTGGCTACGCGCGGAAAGACCGCAAGGACGAGGGCCGTGTACCTATCTCGGCGAAACTCGTCGCAAACCTGATGACGAAAGCCGGTGCAGATCGGGTAGTGACTATAGACCTCCACGCACAACAGATTCAAGGTTTCTTTGATATACCGGTCGATCATCTTTACGGGTCCAAGGTTCAGTTTTCCTATTACCGTCAACTCAATCTGCCGGACCTGGTCGTCGTCAGCCCGGATGTTGGTGGTATGAAGATGGCGCGGGCCTATTCGAGTGCGCTGCATGCTCTGCTCGCAGTGGTAGACAAACGCCGCTTGAGCCCTGATTCCGCGGAGGTCGGCTTTCTGATTGGTGACGTCGAGGACAAGAATGTCCTACTCGTCGATGATCTCATCGCAACCGCTGGCACCCTTGTCGAAGCTGCGAAGCTGCTCAAAGACAAGGGTGCGTTGGATATTTACGTGGCCGCCACTCACCCTATTCTGTGCGGGCCGGCCATCGACAGGCTCACTGATGCCCCAATCAAGCAGATAACTGTCACGGATACTGTCCCTCTGAGCCAGCAAGCAAAAGAAATGGGCAAAATCAAAGTGCTCTCGGTTGTGCCGCTGCTCGGAGAGGCCATCCGCCGCATCCATAAGGACGAATCAGTAAGTTCGCTCTTCATAGACACTGGAGAGTATCAGGCCGTCTGAATAACATTGAAAATTCACCACAGGAGTAAAACATGGCCAATGCAACATTAAGCGCGGAAACAAGAGAAGGCACCGGACGCCGAGCCTGCAACAGGCTGCGGGAGGAAGGACGAATCCCCGGCGTCCTTTACGGACGCCAGCAGGATGTCGTCCATCTCAGCGTTTTGGGGGACGAATTCACCGACCTTTTGAAAGGTGACAACCAGATCATCGATATCGCCATCGACGGCGCCACCGAAACCGTCGTCGTCAAGGAACTGCAGTTTGACTTCCTTGGCGATGACGTGCTGCACGTGGATTTCGGCCGAATCTCCATGGATGAGAAGATCGAGATTGCTGTGCCGGTGGCTCTCAAAGGGGAAGCAATCGGTGTTGTGGAAGGCGGCGTCCTTCAGCAGCCGCGGTATGAAATCCTTGTTTCGTGTCTGCCCCGTGAAACGCCTTCAGGCTTCCTGCTCGATATCTCAGCCCTGAACGTGGGTGACGGCCTTCTTGTCAGAGATGTTGAAGTGCCCGAAGGTATCGAAGTAGTCGATGATGCAGATCTTCTTGTGGTCAACGTGGTCGCGTCTCGAGGCATGAAGGGCGAAGATGAGGAAGATGAAGAGGGCACCCTTGATACCGGCCCGCTCGAACCGGAAGTTATAGGGCGCGGTAAGACAGACGAAGAAGAAGAAGAACAAGAGTAAAACCCCGGGCGGAGCGGAATCCGCCAGGACGTTCTTTATGAAAATTGTTTTTGGCTTGGGAAATCCGGGCAGAGAATACACCAGCACTCGGCACAACGTCGGTTTTATGGCCGTTGAGCGTCTGGCCGCAGAGCATAGCTGCCATCTGAATGAATCCCGCTTTCGAAGCATCACGGGAGAAGCTATCATCCGCGGTCAGCCGGTATTGCTGGCTATGCCGCAGACGTATATGAATCGGTGCGGGCCTGCGTTGGAAGAGATTTTGGAGGCGTTTTCAGAACCTCCTGAATCTTCATTGATTATCACGGATGATTTTCATCTCCCGCTCGGCCGCATTCGCATCCGTAAGCGAGGGAGTAGCGGGGGCCACAACGGGCTCAAGTCCATTGAAGAGTCGCTGGGGACGCGAGAGTTTCCCCGCCTCAAGATCGGAATCGGCGGCATCGCTGAAGAAGAGCCCATCGAATTCGTGCTGGGGGAGTTTTCAGAAGCGGAATTGACTGAAGTCCAGGCCGCAGTTCAACTCGCATCGCAGGCAGCCCAGACCTGGATTGAATCAGGTATAGAAGAGGCTATGAATTTTTATAACAGGAAGGATTTGACTCAAAGCAATGAGTAGCGCAGCGCAAACCACAAAACTGTACGAAGCCATGTTTCTGGTGGACTCAAACAAAGCCAACCAGGACTGGGAAAGAGTGACCTCAAATCTCTACAGCACCATCACCCGCCACGGTGGAGAGATTGCCAACTCCGAGCTCTGGGACAACGAGCGCAAACTCGCATACCAGATCGGCAACTACAGCAAGGCCACCTACGTTCTCGTGCACTTCAATGCCGAGCCGTCAAAGATCGAACACATTCGCCACGAATACGAGCTTTCTGACCACGTCATCCGCGTCATGATCCTGGTTGACGAAGACGGCATCTCTTCTGAGATTCGAAGCCTCTCGGACGAGCCGACGGATCCCGTTCGTTCCCGCAGCAAGACCAGAGATGTCAACGTGCCGACCGGGCCAGAACCCGACGTTCGGGCCCCAAGAAAGCCGAGCGCGCCAGTAGTGGCGGTATCGAGTGAAAACTCCTCCGAAGACAGTCCTGCCGAGGCAAGCACTGAATCCGAGGAAAGCAGCGAAGGAGTATCAGAGGAAAGTGAATCAAGTGAAGAGGACGCGCCTGCGGAATCGGACGAGTCAACTGATGCTGATGGCACGGATGCTGACAGCGCGGATGCCGCGGCAGATGAAGAAGCCGCTGAGGATGCCGCTGAAGAAGCCGCTGAGGATGCCGCTGAAGAAGCCGCTGAGGATGCCGCTGAGGATGCCGCTGAGGAAGAACCCGCCGCTGAAGAAAGACCCGCCGAAGAATCCTGATTACCCTGACAAAATCCGTTCCTCACTATCCCCGGAGCCTGAAAGATGGGAAACGTCAACAAAGTATTCCTCATGGGCAATCTTACTCGCGATCCAGAGATACGTTATGCGCAATCTGGAATGGCAGTGACAAACATCGGCATCGCCGTCAACCGAAGAGTCAAAGACAGGAACACAGAGCAATGGCGGGATGAAGTCGATTTTATCAATGCGGTTTTCTTTGGAGTACGTGGCGAAAAGCTGTCCCAGTTCTTCCGCAAAGGCAGATCTATTTTCATCGAAGGCAGCCTGAGATTCAGCTCCTGGGAAACCCCGCAAGGCGAACGTCGCAGCAAGCTGGAAGTCGTCGGCGATGACTGGCAATTCTGTGATAGCAGCAGAGAGGGCGGTGGAGGAGGCGGTTACCAGCAGGGCGGAGGCGGCCAGCAGCAGGGATATCAACAGGCCCCCCCTCCGCAATCCCAAGGCAATTACCCCCAGTCAGCTCCGCCTCAGCAGCCTGCGCCGCCTCAACAGCCCGCTCCTCCTCAACAGTCTGATCCGCCTCAGCAGTCAGCCCCGCCTCCACCTAACGATTTGCCTCCTTATGACGAATCCGCTTTTGCTGACGACGATGTTCCGTTCTAGCCCGGGCAGCGTCACGGCACCGACCAGAAAAACAAAGGTTTAAGCCATGGAAATAATCCTCAGAAACGATTTCAAGAAGCTTGGTGAACGCGGGCAGATCGTGACCGTGAAAAATGGTTACGCGCGCAATTTTCTGATCCCTTACGGGCACGCTGTATTTGCCACCAAAGAAGCGCTGGAACAGATCGAGCGTGAGCGCATTGCCGAAGAAAGGCGTCTGGCCGAACGCCTCGCAAAGATGAATGAGCTTGCAAAGAGCCTCGAAAACTCATCCTGCACGATCTCTGCCCAGGCCAACGAAGAGGGCCATCTGTTCGGCTCGGTCTCAGCTACCGAAATCGTCGCCGCGTTTGCTGAAGACGATGTCGAGCTCAGCGAAGATCAGATCATCCTTGAAGCAACCATCAAAGAGATTGGCGTATACGGGTTTCAGATTCGCCTGACTCCGGACGTTGAAGTCTCATCAAAGGTTTGGGTCGTGAAGGAATGAGCGATCAGGTCCCGCTGGAGAAGGCCCCGCCTCACGATGAGGATGCAGAACGAAGCCTTCTGGGCTCCTTTCTGCTGGATTACGAATCCTGCAGTGATTACATCTCCTCCCTGCGGCCCGAATATTTCTACTTCCCAGACCACCAGCGGATCTTTCAGGCGGTTCAGCTTCTCTTCGAGCAGGCTAAGCCCATTGACGCTGTCCTCGTTCACGAGCAGCTCATAAAAGACGGCCATGCCATGCCTGCCGAATACATCGTGGGCCTGATGGAGGCCGTTCCATCCGCGGCCCACGCGGAGCACTATCACAACATCGTGCGGGAAAAGAGCGTCCTGCGCGAGATCATAAAATCCTGCACAGAGATTGTGACAGAGTGTTACACTCAGACTGAAGATTCTGAGAAGCTGCTTGACCGGGCCGGCGAGATGCTCCTGGATCTCGCCTCCAACCGATCCGGCTCACAGTCCCTTACCATCCACGAAGTCCTCCACGAGACTTTCGACCGGATCGAGCGCCTCAAGCGCGGTGAGATTTCCGGCTTGCGCACGGCCTATCACGAGCTGGATCAGATGACGTCGGGGCTGCAGCCATCGGAGCTCATCATCGTCGCAGGCCGGCCCAGTATGGGAAAAACCAGCTTTGCCATGAACATTGCCGCGAACATCGCCATCCAGCAAAAGGCCGCATGCGCGCTCTTCAGTCTTGAGGTCAGCAGCGTCCAGCTTGCCACAAACATGCTGTGTTCGCAGTCCCGGGTCAACGCCCACCTCGTGCGTACGGGGCAGTTCAGTGAGGATCATTTGCGTCGTCTTCACAACGCGGTTGGTCAGCTTGCAGACTCGCCGATTTTTATCCAGGATACCGCGAGTTTGACCATCGCAGATCTGCGGGCGCAGGCCAGAAGGCTTAAGGCTCAACACAACCTTGGCGTTATTTTTATCGATTATCTCCAATTGATGGATGCCTCGCGCAGTTGGCGGAGCGATGGGCGCGTGCAAGAGATATCCACCATCTCGAGGGGGCTGAAATCCATCGCCAGAGAGCTCGAAGTTCCCGTGGTTGCCCTTTCGCAGCTCAGCCGTGCCGTAGAAGCCAGAGAAGGAAACCGGCCGCGTATGTCTGACCTGAGGGAATCAGGATCCATCGAACAGGATGCCGATGTGGTCATGTTGCTCTATCGCGAGGGTTATTATAAGCAAGACGAAGAAGACAACCGGACCGCCGAAGTCATCATCGCCAAACAGCGAAACGGGCCCACCGGCAGCGTGCGGCTTATTTTTAATAGAGAGTACATGCGTTTCGATAACCCGACTGCCGAAGATATCATGTGACGCTTTGGCCTTGCCCATCCCATAAACTGGACCCTCGGATGAACCGTCCAATAAAAAAGCTCGCCCTGATCACCACACTTTTTTCCACATTTCTGCTCAACGTCTCTGCCGAGCAATCCACCGTTGAAGGCAAGAACGTAAAAGCCGTACGCTTTAACGGGATTGCTCAAGCACAATGGGATCGTGTTCAGACTAGGGCCCAGACCCGTGCCGGCCGTCCCTTCTCATCCCAGATTGCCAACGAAGATATCAGGCGACTCATTGCAGCGGGATACTTCTGCCGTGAATACACCGTCAACCTGGCTGGCGACGAAGTAGAAGTCACATTTACCATCGCGCCCGAGCCGATCATCGATCAGATCGAGTTTGCAGGCAGCCTCAAAAAGAAACACATCAAGAAATTCAAAGACCTGATCCAGGCCCGGGTCGGTGACCTGCTTCGCCAGCACCAGATCAACGCGGACAAGCAGGCCATGCTCATCGAGCTCAAATCCAAGGGTTACCATTTCGTCGAGATCGACCAGGAAATCCTGCCCGGCCCATCCGGCGGCGCCACCGTCCGATTCATCGTCAACCCTCAAAATGCAGTGAGAGTCAAGGATATCGAATTCCTCGGCGCCACCGCCTTCTCAAAGCGGAAGCTTCGCAAGATTCTCAAGACAAAAATCGATAAGTGGTACAACTCGGCAAAGTACATCCAGGAAAACTTTGAAGAGGATCTGAAGCGCCTGCGCGAGTTTTACCGCATGAAAGGATGGCTGGATGCGACGACCAATGTCGATGCAGTCGAGTTCACAAAAGAAAAGAGGAAGGTCGTCCTCAAAATCAACGTGAATGAAAGCGCCCGCTACGGCGTTGAATCGCTCAGCTTTGAAGGGCACGAGCTCTTCACCACCGAACAGCTCCAGGCCCTGACAGACCTCGAGGCGGGAGGCGATTATTCAAGGGAACAGATGCAGCTCGACCTTAAAGCACTCCGCGACCTTTATGGCGAGCGCGGCTACGTCCGCAGCGAGATTAAAGTCGACGAATTCGTTCTCCCCGCGGAGAAAAAAGTCCGGGTCAAATTCAGCATTGTCGAGAACGAAAAATCCTACGTAGAGACCATCAATGTCTTCGGCAACACCCGGACAAAAGACATCGTCATCCGCCGCGAGATTGATCTCATTCCCGGCGAAGAATTCAACACCATCAAGATGGACGGCAGCATCCGGCGCCTGCGCAATCTCGGCTTCTTTGAAAAAGTCGAGGCAGAGTACGTGCCCGGCTCGGAAGAAAACCTCTCGAACGTCAATATCCGGGTGAAGGAAGGCAAGACCGGCGTGTTCCGCATCGGTGCGGGGTTCAGCTCCAACAACAGCCTCATCGGCAGCGTTGCCATCACGCAGCGCAACTTTGACTACAAAGACGTGCCCAAAAGCTGGCACGATTTCCTCGTTGGCAGCGCCTTCGTCGGGGACGGCCAGAACCTCACCGTCCAGGCCCAGCCCGGCACGGTCCTCAATCGATACGTTATTTCATGGACAGAGCCGTACCTCTTTGATCGGCCAATCCTGTTTGGCATGACCGGTTCGCACTTCAATCGAGATCGCAGTGTTTATGATGAAAGCCGCACCAGCGGCTCTCTGCGCCTGGGCAAACGCCTTATCCCGGACCTGCGTCTGGAGGGGATCTATCGTTACGAGATTGTTGACCTGTCGGATATCAACCTTCTCACCGCGCCTCTCGCGGTCATCGACGCGCAGGGCGAGACCAATGTAAGTAGCGTTACCGGCCAGCTCACTTATGATAAACGCGACGACTTCTTCTTCCCCTCCCAAGGCCACCGCAGCGAGCTCTCATACGAGTTTGCTGGCACTTTTATCGGTGGAGATCTGGATTTTCAGAAGGTCATCGCCAGCCATAGCAGGTACTTCACCCTCTTCGAAACCAGGGATGATAACCCGCATGTTATAAGCGTTCGACTGCGCTCCGGGTGGATGGATGACATCGGTGAAAAAAGGATCCCCATCTTTGAAAGATTCTTTCTTGGAGGCTCCAATTCGGTACGCGGCTTTGATTTCCGCACCGTGGGCCCTCAGGAAAACAACGAACCACTCGGTGGCGAATTTTTCTATCAGTTAAATACGGAATATCGCTTCCCTCTCTTCGGCGATATCTTCCAGGGAGTATTCTTTAATGACATCGGTAATGTCACTCCTTTCCTTGGGCAGGGACAGGAATTCAGTACCTGGCGCGCATCAGTGGGCTTTGGCATCCGGATCAAAGTTCCGGCCCTCGGCCCGGTGCCCATCACCCTGGATTTCGGCTTTCCATGGCGAAAAGAGGATGGAGATGACAAGGAGCTCCTCAGCTTCCAGTTTGGCACGGCATTCTAGAAATACCCTACACCGAATCGGAGACGCGACATGAATTTCAAGTTTCTGCCCGGATTACTCGGGCTGGCTTTCCTGGCGCAGGCCCACGGAGAAACAAGTTACGCAGTCTGCAATCTCTCAAAGCTTTACCAGGATTGCAGTGTCAGTAAAGACAAACGGGCCGAGCTCGAGGCCCTGCGCTCCAAGGCTGAGAAACAGCTCCAGAGCTACAAGGGCAAGATAGAAGAACTGCAGCGAAAGAAGCCCCTGTACGATGAAGGCAGCCCTGAGTACAAAGAGCTCGATAAAAAGATCGAAGAGCTCAAAACAGAGGCCGGCGCAAAAAAAAGAGTCGAGACCGCCAACCTGGAACGCAAGTTCACCGAGTTCCTAAAGAAGTTTCACAAGCTCGCCACTGAGGCCATCGAAGAGTATTCCAAGGAGCAGGGCATCAGCTTTGTCTTCCAGATTCAGAATACAGAGCTCGGAAGATTTACCAAGGCCGAGCCCCTTCTCCAGAAAATTTTTACGCAGCAGATTCTTTACAACGTTAGATCGGTCGATATCACCGAAAAAGTGCTGAAAAGACTCGACAAGGAATACGAGACAAACAAATAGCTGAGGGAGCAGTGAGCCATTCACAGTGCACGATTCGGGATACCGTCGAGATGAAGGGCAAGGGCCTCCACGAAGGAGTCGAGGTCACCTTGCGCCTGCTTCCGGCCGGAGCGAATGAAGGCCTTTCATTCGTCCGGGTGGACCTCGAAGGCAAACCAAGGATCCCCGCAAATCCTGAGACCATCAATACCCGGCTCCGCCGCACAAGCGTCATGATGGGCGATGCCGAAGTGCAGACTATCGAGCATCTGCTCTCCTCCCTCGCCGGCCTCGGCATTGATAACCTGAACATCGAGATTGACGGCCCGGAAATCCCCGGCGGCGACGGCAGTGCAAAGCCGTTCGTCGATCTGCTTCAGAAAGCCGGCCGCGTTCACCAGGACGTGCCCCGCAAGCAGATTCATCTCAGTGAGCCAATCTTTGTCCAGGACGGCGAACTCTCATTGTATGCAGTCCCGTCGGAAGAGGGCTTGAATATCTCCTACACCTTCCAATGGTGGAGCGACCACGGCAAGATCGATTACTCGCTACCCGCGTACGCATCGGAGCACTATTCGCTCAAGCTCAGCGAGGAAACCTTCGCCATTGAAATCGCGCCAGCGCGGACATTTGTCGCCGAAGTCGAAGCGAAAAAACTGCAGGCCATGGGGCTCGGCCGCGGCGCCAATTACTCCAATACCCTCGTCGTTGGGAACGATGGTGTCATAGAAAATGAGCTCCGCTTCCCCAACGAGTTTGCCCGGCACAAAATCCTGGACCTGATCGGTGATCTGTTCATTCTCGGCGGCCAGCTCAACTGCCACATCGTAGCCATCAAGTCCGGCCACAATCTGAACCGCCTGATGGTCGAGCGCATTCAGAATCAGCTCGTGGAGAAACGCCCGGCCACCAAAAAACTTTCTGCAGCCGAAGAAAAGGAAAACCAGATCGCGATGGATATCCGCGCGATTGCTGACGTCCTGCCCCACCGTTTCCCCTTTCTGCTCGTCGATCGCGTCGTCGAGGTCGAGGAGGGTAAAAGGGCCGTGGGTATCAAAAACGTCACCATCAACGAGCCATTTTTCCAGGGCCACTTCCCGGGGATGCCGGTCATGCCCGGCGTCCTGCAGTTGGAAGCCATGGCCCAGATGGCAGGGCTCATGCTCGCCAGCCGTCTGGCGGTCAAGAACAAAGTCATCATGCTCCTTCAGGCCGACAAAGTTAAGTGGCGCCGCGCCGTCGTTCCGGGGGATCAATTGGTGATAGAAACGGTGGCCGTTCGCATCCGAGAAAAGAGTGGTGAAGTAAAAACCACCGGCACAGTTGACGGAACTCTTGTTACCGAAGCGAATATTCGTTTCATGATTGTAGACAGGGACAGCATCTGAATTTGAGGGAAACCCTCTTTTACGAATTACGCATTACGTTTTAACCTTTACGCCCCATGGCCATTCATCCCACAGCGGTTGTCAGCCCCACAGCAGAAGTTGATTCGGACGTCGAAATCGGCCCTTACGCGACCATCGGCGACCAAGTCATCATGGGGCCCGGAAACGTCGTGCACCAGCATGTCACCATCACCGGGCACACCACCATCGGCAGTGAGAACATGTTTTACCCGGGCGCCATCATCGGCACCCCGCCTCAGGACCTGAAATACAGAGGCGAAGACACCCAGCTCATCATCGGCGACAACAACACCTTCAGAGAATACGTCACCGCAAACACCGGCACGGAAGTCGGCGGTGGCATCACCGCCATTGGAGACCTGAATCTCATCATGGCCTACTGCCACATCGCCCATGATTGTTTCATCGAGAGCAACACCATCCTTGCCAACGGGGCCGCGCTTGGGGGGCACGTCAAGGTAGAGGAAGGCGCCGCATTCGGCGGCATGATCGGAGTGCACCATTTCGTCACTGTGGGCAAATACTCATACGTCGGCGGCATGTCACGTATCGCCCAGGATGTACCGCCTTTCATGCTTGTCGAGGGCAACCCGGCCCGGGTGCGCACCGTCAACTCCGTCGGCCTCAAGCGCAAGGGCCTCAGCGAAGAAAGCATGGAAGCCATCAAATTTGCATGGCGGAAGCTGTACAAAGACGGCGGCATCATGTCCCACGCGCTCGAAGATATTAAGAATTCCGCTCATTTCGAAATCGAAGAGCTTCAATATCTCGTAGAGTTCATCGCCGCCGCCGAAGCCGGCAAACTCGGCCGCGCCAGAGAAGCCCACCGCAACGATTAGATTGGCGCGGCAGGCCCGACCGGGCTTGCCAACGGCAGGCCCATGTCCCGATCAATTTGCGCCACAGTGGTCAGGTAGTCCGAGACGACGTGGATGAGAGAGAGCTGCCGGCTCAGACCAGTTCTTGAATGACAAGCACAAGCTCTGTCCGACCGTCAAGGGCGCGTCCTGCTACCAACAAGAGGGCAAGCAGATATGTGACTGAAGAACAGCTACAGCCTGCGCTTTGCTGCATTTTCTGATCCCTGCTATATGGGAATTAAGTACGCAGACTGATTCTTAGCCAGGGTCCCTCAATTCGTGCCAGCCATGGAAAGCGAAAATACAAAAGATCTCGAGCAAGCCATCGCGGCTCTCCGGGCGGAAATCGCCGAGCGAGACCAGACGGAAAAGGACCTGCGACAGAATGTAGAGGACCTGCAAAGCAAAAACGCGCTCTTGAAATCTGTCTGCGACAGCCTGGGCGAAGGGGTGGTTGTGGCAGACGAGAATGGGAGATTCGTGATGTACAACCCGGCGGCGAGGGAAATGACCGGAATCGGAAGCACTGATACGACACCCGATCAGTGGGCGGAAAGATATGGCGTCTTCCACCCCGATACCGTAACCCCCTTTCAGATGCAGGAACTGCCTCTCTACCGCGCTTTGCAGGGGGAGGAAACCGACCAGGTAGAGATGTACCTACGTAATCCACGCAAGCCGAAGGGCATCTTTCTCAGTGTCACCGGGCGGCCCGTGAAGGGTGAGGCAGGAAATCCAAAGGGCGGCGTCATCGTTTTTCACGACATCACCGAGCACAAACAGGCCCAGGAAGAACTTCAGTCCAGTTACGAATACCTGGATACGATTCTGCTTAACATGCCGGCAGGTGTGGCCATTCTCGAAGGACCCGACTTTCGCTACTTCAGGATCAACAAGACTCTTGCAGAAATCAATGGTCTGCCCGTGGAAGACCATCTTGGACGACCCCTGGCGGAGGTCTTGCCTGATGCCGCGCCGGATCTTTTGCCCCGCTTGCGTGAAGTATTTGAATCAGGTGAACCGGCCCTTCATCATGAATTCAGCATCAGGTTGCCGAAGGACCCCGATCAGATTCACTGGCTTATCGATTCCTTCTTCCCCATAAAGGGGGTCGATGGAAAGCCCATGGCCGTTGGCGTGGTGGTCATTGAAATCACGGATCGCAAGCGTGACGAGCAGGACCGGCAGCGCCTCGCGGCCATGCTGGAAGCGACGCCTGACTTTGTTGGAATCGCCGATACGGATGGAAAAGTGCTCTACGTAAATCCGGCGGGCAAGAAAATGGTCGGCTTGGGCGAGCCGGATGATGTCACCGCCACTACTGTACCTGACTACCACCCCGATTGGGCCGCGAAACAGTTGCAGGAAGAGTTGCTTCCAAAAGCCGCCCGCGAGGGTGACTGGTCCGGCGAATTGGCGTTTATTACCCGCGATGGCCAAGAGATACCGGTATCCATGGTCATCCTGTCGCACAAGTCGAGCACGGGGGAAATCGAAAGCTTCTCGACCATTTCCCGCGACATTACCGAGCGTAAACAGGCAGAGGACGAGCTGAGACGGGCCGCCGAGGAACTGGGCCGATCAAACCGCGAACTCGACCAGTTCGCTTTTGCAGTCTCTCACGACCTGAAAGCCCCCCTGCGAAGCGTATCAAACTTCGCGGATATCCTGGCCAGGAATTACCGTGGGCAGCTCGACGACAAAGCAGACCAGTATCTCGGCCTCATCCTGGATGGCGCCGCGCGGATGAACCAGCTCATCGATGACATCCTGGCCTTTTCCCGCGTTCGAAAAGAAGAGAAGCCGTTCGAAAAGGTCGATTGCTCTATAGCACTGGATGAGGCCCTCGCCCGTCTCAAAACGAGCATCGAGGAATGTGGCACCGTCGTGACAAGGGGCGTCCTCCCAAAGGTTACCGGGTACCATTCGCAACTGGGACAGCTCTTTCAGAACCTTGTGGGAAACGCCATCAAGTTCCACGGTGATGAATCGCCGCAGGTTCATGTGGAAGCGATTAAGAAGACAGGGGAATGGCTGTTTTCCGTCAAGGACAATGGGATTGGTATCGAACCGAAATTTGCCGATCGCGTTTTCGCCATCTTCCAGCGGCTGCACACGGCAGATGAGTATCCGGGCACCGGCATCGGCCTGGCCTTATGCAAGAAGATTGTCGAGCTCCACGGCGGAGAGATCTGGGTCGAGTCTGATCCTGGCAAGGGAAGCACGTTCTATTTTACAGTTCCAGAGCGTGATGCGTGAAAGCGTGGTCCCACCATTCATCATGACGCGGCGAGCGAAAGAGCCGACGGCCGATACCTTCGATACAGTGTTGAGGTAACTGAAGCCAAGGATGACACCTATGAGGAAGCGCAGCATTATTTGTCTCTGTATGTTGGCTGTCGCGTTAACGCCCACCGTCGAGGCGTTGGACCTTTCATCAGCACGGCCAATTGCCATTCTGCGTGGCAAGGGGGGAGGACCCGTGGCATACGGCACCAGATACCTCAAGAAGCATCTGGAGAAGGCCGCCGGTCGGCCGGTCATTGTCGTCCAGCGGGGAGAGCCACCCGCGAACGCAATCCTCGTGCACATTGGCCGTACCGACTTTGTCCAGAAACACTATGGTGATCGCCTGGACAAGCTTCCAAGGGCGGAGTCTTATGTGATTGAGACCAAGGGCGACCAGATCATTCTCGCCGGGAAAGGCGGGCAGGGCTCACAGAACGCAGCCATCGAGTTTCTCCGAATCTATTGCGGCGTTGAGCAATACATCCCCGGTGAGACAGGCACGGTCTATACTTTGAAAGCGCCGATTGTGCTGGGCGAGGTGAGCGTCACCCATACCCCGCCATTCTTCCATCGGCTGATGTACACTCCCGCTCGGAACAGCCGTGAGCACGAACGGCTGTACGAATGGCTGACCTTCAATCACCGCGTCACGCAGGTGCGCTTCCATCACAATCTGTGGAGATTACTGAAGCAGACCGAGCACGCTCAGGCACACCCGGAGTTCTTCTCTTATGTGAATGGCATCCGTCGCATCTTCAAGAAAAACGTTAACAGCGCGTGGCAACCGTGCATGACTGACGAGGATGGCATCAAGGTTGTCGCCAATGAGATCATGAAGGCTTTCGACAAGCAACCGGATCTCCTGTCCGTCTCTATTGCAGTCAACGATGGAGGAAACTACTGCGAATGCGAGACGTGCAAACCACTTTGGCTGGATGGCGAGGATAAGTTCGGCATCTGCGGAAAGCTGTATTACACCTACGCGAATCGCCTTGCCGAGATTGTGTCAAAGAAGTATCCGGATCGGATTCTAGGTTGTCTGGGCTACTCGAGCGCGGGCGTACCGCCGGACGGAATGAAAGCCCATCCAATGGTGATGCCATTTGTCACGATAGCGGCGGAACGGGCCACGACGGACGCGCTCTGGGCAGAGCACATCAAACACCCGATAGATCAGGTGGCAAAAAACACGCACCAGTTCGGTGTCTATGAGTACATCCATGGCGGAGGGATGTTCGTTCCCTTCATCTTCGACAAGCGGATCGAACAGACGATCAAATACGCATATTCGAAGGGTTGCCGAGCCGCTTACCTGGAAACGGGCCAGCAGAACTGGGGACTGGACGTCTACAAGTATGCTCTGGTATTGCGACTCCTCTGGAACCCAGACCTCGACGTCAAGGTCTGGAAAGACCGGTTCTTCACGAGCTTCTATGGGGCAAGTGCCCCGGCCATGCGCGAATACTTTGACATCAGTGAACGGGCGTGGGGCCGCGTGGAGCATGTGCCAGTTCTCCATCGGAAGGAGGAACAGATGTCGCTCTTTACCGAGGGTATGGTCACCGAATGCGCAGACGCCCTCGGAGCCGCTCTCAAGCAAGCACCCAATGATCTCGTAGCGCAGCGCGTCCTGATGAGTAAACGAGCATTCTCTGCATCCGCCGCTCTCATTCGCAGGTATTGGGCGGGCGTCAGGGCCCAGAAAACCACTACAGAGAAGGGCACGACTGTCGACGCACTCAGAATCCTGGCTGCCGTTGCGGGGCCGGACAATGACTATGAACTTCTTTTTAACAACGGGCCCGTGAACGACCTTTACATGACGATCCAGAGCCCAGGCGAAGCGAGCGTAAGAATGCAGGCCACGTATACGGAGGCCCGAACGAAGCTTTTCCGGCGCGTGCTGGACGACGTGTTACGTCAAGTGAGGGAGCGGCCCAAATTGCGGCCGCGCGACGTAGCTCTGCGAGAAGTCCAGAGACTGTTCTCCTCGGTGCCTGCGTCGCCGGGCCGAAATGCGCTGATGTTCGACGCTCTGAATGTTGGCAGTTGCATCGCTCGAGTTAAGCGAGTCAAGAATGCCCCCGTGCTGGATGGCAAACTCGAGGACGAAGCATGGCAGAAAGCAGACGTGCTGGGCGACTATTCCGCATACGGGAAAGGGGGAATGGCAAAGTACCGCACCGAGGCGCGCATCATACAGGCTGACAAGAAACTTTTGTTCGGCTTTGACTGCAGACAGTCAGACGCGCTGTGGGCCGCGGCCGGGCTTCGTGACGGACGGGTATGGACGGATGACTCGATTGAAATCCTGATCAATCGTCCTGGTGAAACCAATCCCGACAACTACATGCAGTTCATTGTGAACGTGGAAGGAACGATCTTTGACCGTAAGAAAGGAGACACTCGATGGAACGGCCCGATCGAAGTGAAAGCCTCAGCCACAAAGGGCGGCTGGCAACTTGAAGCGGCTCTGCCACTTTCCGCGGTAAGGGAGTACATTGTCGCCGGCTCCCTGCACGTGAATCTTGTTCGAAACAAACAGAAGACTCGAGTGGTCCGTGGAGTCCGGCGTTTAGAGGATTACGACGAGATATCGAGCTGGTTCCCAAGCTTCAAAGGAAACGCAAATCTTCTGTCCCGCGGTTGGTTGCTGTTTGACTGAGGACATTCAATCCGCAAGAACCAGGTTTTTTCATGAGGGACAGGATTCGTGCTCCTTCAATCAGAGGCATCTACAAATGGAAAGCCAGGCCGGCGGACGCTGTGGAGCAGCAGGAAGAGCCTGGCTGTCTTTCTTACATACTTGGCCACTTTCCTTTCTCTAATTGTGGGAGGCGGATTCTTTGTTGAACTGAATCCAGTCGAGCGCGGCCTGTTGCAGCGCGTCTCAGACAAGTGGACGGTCATGCCTGCTCGGGGTGGCCAATTTGAGTTTGAGAATCCTGTGCATGTGCGGCCAGTAAAGTGGACACAAGAAAAGCGTGTCTATCCGGTGAACTGGACAGGATCTGCATTACAGGTGCAGGATGAGAGCGGAGAGCTGGTTTCTGGTGCTGAAGTGTATGTGGTTTTCCTTCCCCTCAAGCTCTGGCAGTTTGTTCGTTTGGGGCTTGGTATATGAAGGTCCTCAAGTTTCTGCGAGAGCTGGCCGAGCTGGCGCGTCCGGATCGAAAATCCCTCTGGTTGCTGATCGGCCTGACTGCTTTCGGGGAAATGTCCACACTGCCCGGGCCTTTTCTGCTCGCCTGGCTAATTGGGCGAATGAAGGATGAAGTCCTCCTGGCTGAGTTGGCTGCATTCTGTCTCATTGTGCTGGCGCTACACCTCCTGCAGGGGGGAATTGGTCTGCTCCGGGTCCGGTTCAATCGTCGCTTTACCCTCAACGCGGCGAATCGGATGCGAAAGAACTTCTTCGAGCACCTTCTTCATCTTCCCTATTCTCACTTCCTCGAACAGAGCGCGGGAAGCCAGGCCAGCTCGTTCCTGAATGACATCAACGACATCGACCGGGCCGTCTCCGAGCTGGTGGAAATCGGGCTGAAGTGTTCCCTGCTCATTCTGTTTTACGGGGCAGCGCTCATGCTCTGGAATCCATGGCTTGGGCTGCTTTCACTCGTTCTGCTGCCGCTGACGATTCTGGCTCAACACCGGCTGGGAGAAAATGCCCGGCGCAGCAGCAGGGAAAAAGTCGACATTCGAAAAACTCTCCTGGGCGATGTTTCCGAAGCCGTGGCGAACGTTTCCGTGCTCAAGAGTTTCACCATGGAAAGGATGTCATTGGATCACCTGGGACGAATATCCGCCGGTTTTCGAGACGAGGAAGTGAGGCTCGAGACATACAACAGCCTCATGCGTTCCTCCACGGCCGTGCTCCTTGCATTTACCCAGTACACCTTCTTCATTTTCGGTGGATGGATGGTCATGATCGGCCGGCTCGGGCTCGGGCCTTACCTCGGCCAGTTGCACCTCGTCAGCCGGCTCAATCAGCCCGCCCATGCGCTGCTGCGGTACTTTCACCAACTGAATCAGAGCCAGGCCGCGCTGTCCCGCGTGCGTGAAATGATGGAGCAGGCCAGGGAAGGCACACTCCATCAACGGCCTGTCAAGAAGATTCCTCACCTGCCGGCCGGGGTGGAGTTGGCCGTCGAGGATCTGCATTTTCAGTACACCGATGATCTCCCGCTCATTAAGGGCTGGAACTTTCGCGTCGAACCGGGTCAGACCGTGGCAGTCATCGGCCCTTCCGGCTCCGGAAAGACCACGCTGTTTCATTTGTTGCTCGGACTGTTTGATGATTATTCCGGGTCGATTCATCTCAATGGAATCAATCTTCAGGAAGTAGAACTGCAGGCTTTGCGAGCAAAGATCGGCGTCGTATTTCAGGAACACATCCTGTTCAACGCCAGCCTTCGGAAGAATCTCCTCATTGGAGTTCCGGAGAACCATCCGGCCGAGGATGAGGGCCTTTGGCACGCGCTGAAGCTTGCGCAGGCCGATGGTTTCGCAAGAGAGCTTCAGGACGGGCTGGACACCCTCATAGGCGTAAACGGCGTCGCGCTTTCCGGGGGACAGCGACAGCGTATCGCCCTGGCAAGAGTCATCCTTAAGAACCCTCCTCTACTGCTGCTCGATGAGGCCACCAGCGCGCTCGACTCTATCTCAGAGACGCAGGTGCAAGAGGCGCTGCAAACACTTTTTCGAAATCGCACCAGCCTTGTCATCGCCCACCGCCTTTCCACGATAACAAAGGCCGACAACATCCTGGTCGTTGATGAAGGCCAGATTATCGAGCAGGGAACGCACACCACGCTCATCGATCAGAATGGAATCTACTCTCGTCTTTATGAAGCCCAGGTCAGCGGCTTCATCGATTGGAGCAAGTCATGAAAACGCACGTGGAAAACATGGAGCGACTGTCTCCCGCGCGATTTCTGTGGGAGCGCGCGAAGCATTACCGCAGCTTCATGATCCAGGCAGTGATCTCCATCCTGATGATGGCACTGATTAACCTGCCCATGCCCCTGCTGAACAAGGTCGTCATCGATTACCTGATCCCGGGCGGAACAGTCAGGCAGCTTCTATTCATCGGGTTGCTGGCGTTTGTGGCGCGGAGCATGGCTGCGGCATTCCAGGTGTTACAGAACTATGTGGTGCGCCGGGTCACGACCGGTATCGGCCATCAGCTCCGGTCAGAAATGATGGGGTCCATGCTCGGGGCGCCGTACTCGAGATTTGTTCCTGGAGAAATCGCAGGATACGTGGGCCGGCTCTCGAGCGATGTCAGCCGGGTCGAGATGCTGCTCTTTGAAACGATTGCTTACGTGGTCCGGCCAATGGGGATGCTTCTGGTCATGCTGGCTGCCATGTGGTTGCTGTATTGGCCGATGGCCATCCTGCTCATGTTGATGGTGCCTTTATCCGTATTCACGACCCGAAAAATGAACAACCGTCTGAGCGAACTCGAGCGAGAAGTCCTGGAACAATTACAGGCCATGAATCGCGAGATGACCGAGATTCTGGATAACATCCGAGTCATCCGATGTTTCACGCGGGAAGACCATTATCAGAATCGGATAGAGGACAGGATTCATGGCATTACCGAAGCGTCAGTCCAACTGGCCACGCGCCAGCGGCTGGTGCAACTGGCCATAGACGTCATCTACATGGCGCCTTGGCTGGTGGTTGTTCTCGCAGGGGGATGGATGGTTCGCGAAAACCGAATCACCCTTGGTGACTTCATGGCGTTCATGACCTTCGAGCAGTTGCTCCGCAGCCCCCTGTCACAGTTGGCCTACTATCTCCTGAAAATCCGGGCCGAGATGGTGGGAACCGACCGGGTACAGGAAGTGATATCACTCGATTCTGATCGCACCGCAGGCCGTGATCTGAAAAAGCCAAAGGGCGAAATCGTATTTCAGAATCTCTCTTTCAGTTATCTGGATGGCTCGCCTGTTCTCCATCAGATGAACGAACGCGCGGCACCGGGTGAACGCATAGGAATCGTCGGTCCCTCGGGCGCAGGTAAATCCACGTTGGTAAATCTGCTTCTCGGCTTCTACTCGCCCAGTGCAGGAACCATCCTGATCGACGGCGTCCCCATCCAGGAAATCGGCACGGAGAGTCTCCGCCGGAATACGGGCGTTGTGTTCCAGGACAACCCAATGTTCGATGCCTCCATCAGGTCCAATCTTCTACTGGGCGAGAAAGGCATCAGAGACGAACAGCTCTGGGAGGCCCTTGAACAGGCCAACGTGGCCGACTTCGTACGCTCCCTTCCGGATACGCTCGAAACCCTCGTCGGTGTCAAGGGCCTGAAACTGTCAGGAGGTCAGCGTCAACGCCTGGCTATCGCCCGCGTCATTCTTAAGAGCCCGTCCATCGTGATCATGGATGAAGCCACCTCCAGCCTGGACAGCGTCACGGAATTGCAGATCGAAGAGGCCCTCGAACACCTGCTCGAAAACCGCACCAGTATCACCATCGCTCATCGCCTGAGCACGATCGTCCGCTCCGACCGCATCCTCTATCTCGAAGACGGCCGAATCATGGAAAGCGGAACTCACGGTGAGCTGATAAAGCAAAAGGCCCGATACCACGCCCTCTACGAAGCGCAGACCGAAGGGCTACTGGCTGATCGGTGAGATGGGAATCCGATTTACCGAGAGCCTGTAAAACGTAGACTCAGAATTCTGGGCGTGACCTACTCACCACGATTGGAGAAATCATGAAGCCGAAAACAGATCTTCAGTCAGCCGCCATCCTGGTGCTGCTGGCCGGACAGGCATGTTTCTTTCAACGGCCCGTTTCGGCGGAAGCAGTGAGTCCGGCCGGTGGAAAAGTCAATCCCGTCCCGCAGCTCCTGCGGAATCTCGAGTCGCTTGACGAGCACGTCAGCTCGAATGCGGCCCGTTCCCTGGGGATCGTCTTTACCTCACGCGATACCGGCAAGGAGCAGTTGCAGAAAGTAGTTGATGCGCTCATCGAGAAAATGAAGGACGGCCGGTGGACCCGACTTCGCCTCGAATGTATCGCCGCCCTGGGAGTTATCCGGGCACGAAAAGCTGCCGATGCTTTACAAGAAATAATGAGAGATGAGAACGTGAGCATCGCCATGGCCGCGGGCAAGGCCGCCGGGCAGATTCTCCATTCGGACGCGGCCCGGGCTCTGCTCAAGAAAATGGGCAAAGAAGAATCAGAATCCGTCCAGCGCGTCGTTTACAAAACATTCGCCGACCTGGCCACGCAGGGGGACGTCGAGTTCCTGATCAGAGGGCTGGGCTCGAGCAACTGGCGCGTCCAGGTCGATGCCATGCGCGGCATCGAGCGCGCGGCAAGAGAAGGTGCGAGGCTCAAGGCCGAAGTCTACGAGAAAGTTGGCGGGCTTCTGGGAAACGAGATTGCCAACGTCGCGCAGGGCGCGATGCACGTGCTGGTTCACGTCCGATCGGCCGATTCGCTCAATACCCTCAAGAAAGCGGCCGAGGTAAGAGGCGACGGCAGCAAGAAGGACACTTCCTGGCGGACCCGCACTTATGCCCTTAAGGCGCTTCGCCAACTCCAACTGCCCACCATCGAAAGCTGCCTGCCGGTTGTCATCCGACAACTGGACGATCCCACATCCAACGTCCTCAACGAAGCCAGGGGGATTCTCAACGCCATTCGAACGAATCGGCATTATTTTCGAGTGCCCGAAGAGCAGGTTGCCAAGGCCGCCGCGGACTACCTGTATCCCCGTTTCCTTGCCGAGCTGGAACAGGCCGAATCGCTGGGCCTCCGAGAAAAAATCATCAAGGAGATGGGCACAGCCGTGACCAGGCGTTATGCGGACCGGGTCGCCCGCGCGGCCGCGAATTCCCTCACCGATTCAATGAAGGACAAGACCGCCTGGAAACTGCGGGATCAGGCCCTGGCCCTCCTGGGTACCAGCGGCGCGGCCCGAAATGAGGCCGCAACGACGGAGGCCCTCAAAGCCCTGAAACAGGCACTGGAAACAGGTGGTGAAAAAGAAGTGGATAACGCCTTGCCGCAGAGCTCCAAGACTACTAATGAGCCGGAAACTTCCTGGCGTGTTCGCGCCGGTGCACTCCAGGCCCTGCTCACCATCGGCTATCCTACGAACCGAGAACTGCTGCCATTGGTCATCCGGCAGTTGGAAGACACCACCGCAAACGTCCTCAACCCCGCGAGGGAAATCATCCATCGAGCTCGAAGACATCGCGGTACGGAGAGCTATCTGTTCAGTCTTCTGCTGAACGAATTGGAATCCGCCAAGACCGAACGTCTCAAGGCAAAAATCCTCGCGGTAATGGGGGACACGGTACCATCACTGTACGCATCCCGTGCCGCCAAGGCCGCGTCCGATGCCCTGGCCGATTCACTTGAGAAGCCCCAGGCATGGGAACTGCGCACGGGTGCCATCGCCCTCCTCGGCGCAAGCGGAACCACAGCCGATATCGAGACGATTGCCAGATGCGTAAGCGACGACAGCGCCAACGTCCGACGGGCCGCAGGCAAAGCATTGGAACGCCTCAGCGAGCTCTGCGAAGAAACGGAGAAGGCAAAAGTAATCTCGGCCCTGCAGCCTCTCATCGTAAAGATTGTGGACTGGCGCAAGACCGCCATTGCCGCGGCCGCACTCGGCCACTACCCGACACCGGAAGCGGTCGAATCCCTGGTCAAACTCCTCGGCCATTCAGTGGTCAACATCGAGCAAGCCGCCAGCGGCGCCCTCGTCGCCTTTGTCAACAGCGGCGACAGAGCCCTGAAAGAGCAGGTAGAAAAAGCCCTCCTGCCTGTGATCCAGTCAGAAGATGCCACCTGGGAATACGGCGCGCCCGTTCTGGGCGCCCTGAAGACAGACCCCACAATCCCACTTCTGGTGACCATCATCAACAAAGGCAAATGGCGCGCCCAGGTGAACGCCATCAATGCCGTCATCGAAATCGCTTCCAAAATTCCACTGAAGGACAGAGCAGTTTCCGATGCGATTATTCGTTGCTCCAACAGCCGAGTCCGTCAGGTCAACGATGCTGCTAATCAGGCCTTGCGGATGATTACACCAGAGGAGTGATGGGGCGAGAACGAAATCCATCCTACTCCCGATCCCACGGAAAGATCATCGTCGGTTGGTTCGCATAACGATTCATGCCGATCTCCAGCCTTGCTCCTGAACCTGCTGCCAGACGGATCGTAAGGTAGGAACGATCGACGGGCTTGGGTTCGCCCCCCGATGAGACATTGACGAATTGATGCTCGGCATAAGCGCCGCCCTGGATGACAAGCCTGCGATCGTTCACCGGATCAAGATTCACGAGCTGCACGGTCACGCTGTCCGAGCCGAGCCTTTCAACCAGTGAGCCGACTCCTTCCGGGAGGCCGGAACGGCGGGATTCCGGGTCAAAGTAGCGGACGCGGCAATGCAGCGTATTCCCGTGGACTCCCGGTATGCCGCCGAGCATCTGTTGAACAAGGTTGTTCACGATGGCCGGATTCAATGCGTTGGTGTTATCAGAGAGGCGCGTATCGAGACTCATGGTGTCATCGTGCACCTTTTCCATTCGCATACGCAGGACCTCGAAATCGCCACGCAGTGATTTCGTGGGGTAGTCCGGGCTTTCGCCGTGAAGGAAGTCGATCCAGGAATTGTTATCGAGTCGGGCGCGGTCCTTTTCATTCATGGACCAGTAGTAAACCTCGAGTGCGCCTCTGTGCCAGGGAGCGGGCGTGTAGTTATACCAACCGTCATCGCCATACATGTTGGGATACATTTCTTGCCCGTCCACCTCTTTCTTGTTGGCGTTCACTTTGTCCATCACGGTACGCCATGTATCGACGTATCGCTGATCGCCGGTGAGCAAAAGCGCGTTGCCGAAGCCTGACACCGCGCCTCGGGAGACACAGTTTCGATGAGCGATGTGGCCGTCCGGCGGCATCGTTGTCGAATGGGACCAGCCGTACGTTCCGCCGTACCACTTGCCGTCACACTCTCCGCCGATGGTACCGTCAAGACCGATGTTACTGGGCGTGATGCCGTCGTTCTGTTCCGTCCGATCGACCCAGGCATCGACATACTCGAGCAGCCAGTCTCTGTATTTCGCCTCACCTGTCAGGGCGAACGCGTTCAGAGCGAGGGCCGTGATACCCAGGTTGAGCGGGTGGTCGCCGACGATGTCCTGATACTCTGAGAAGTGCTCGAGCATCTGTTCAAAGTTCTCTTCCCCGTGGGCTGCGACGAAGCGTCCTTCCACCTCGATGGGGTCGCCAGCCCAATCGAGCGCGGTGGCTTTGCGAAGCATCGGGCCGCGGCTGCCATTGAACATGCTGCGGATGATCTTGTGCTCGGGATCGTAATTCTTGGCGATGGGATCTTCATCCATGTAGAAGCCGGCGAAGCGGCGGACACGGACCTCGAAGCTCTCTTCGTACGGATCGAAAAGGCCGTGCAGGTTGAAGGTGGTCGTGCTCTCGCCGTTGTGCAGCCAATCGAACATGGTCGGAAATTCCTTGAAATACATCCCGTCACGGCAGAACGGCACATCCACCGTCTTCGCTTCGGTGTATTGCTTGATGTGGCCTTCCCATGCGAGCTTGCACATGTCTGCGAGGCTGTCGCAGCCGCCCAGCGTGTGAAGGATCGGCCACCACGCGAGATTCTCGATTGCATCGTCCGCACCGTCGTTGCCACCCCATCGTGGAATGCACTGCAGGTATCCCCGTTCATCAAAGTACTTGTTAAAGAAGAGCTCGCAGCCTCGTGACTGGGCCCGGATAAGCTCACTTTGCAGAAGGGCCCATTGCGGCGGGGAGACTGGCGTGTCGATGCTGATTGTGGAGTGCTTCACGAAAAGTTCTCTGGGTTAATGAATTTCCTTGCAGTCAAGGTCCGGTAGGAGTATAGGAACATCGCATCCAGGTCAAGGCACGGAATGCGGAACTTGTGAAAGGAATACGAATTTGCTCTTACGGCTGCGTTATTCTCGAAATTGTGCACGTGAGGTGGATCGCGAGCTCAGCCAGATTTGCATAAGACGGTGCGGCAAAGGAACCAGCATGGCTCTGATCTGCGTGATGCACTGAAATGGAGAATGTCAGAGCTTCCAACCTGCGTTCCATGTGCTACCTGGTCGCTTGCCAACCCGTGTCTTACAGGGCTAGAGTCTGAAGCTGTGGCCTCTGCATGTGGCGCGAGGGCCCCCTGGTTGCGACCGCTGGGCCGCCTTCAGGCGGAAGAGGAATGTGCTGCACACTGTGACGGCCGACTATCAACCATCAACCATCATCCATGAACCATCCTCTCAGACTCGCATTCATGGGCTTTCGTCATGCCCACATTTATGACGTTTATCGCAAGGCAACCGAACATCCGGGGATCGAGATCGTTGCGGCCTGCGAGGAAGACGGGGAAACGCGCGAAGGAATCATCAGCTCCGGGAGCGCCGACATTACTCATGAGACATTCAGAGCAATGCTCGATGTCGACTGCGATGCCGTTGCGGTTGGCGATTACTACGGTAAGCGGGGGAGCATCCTGATCGAATCCATGAAGCGTGGGAAGCACGTCATCGGTGATAAGCCTCTCTGCACGGGCCTGGACGAGCTCGACCAGATCGAGAAGCTTTCGAAAGAAAAGAACCTGAGCGTCGGCTGCCAGTTGGATATGCGATGCTCGGGCAATTTCCTCAAGCTCCGTGAGCTCATCCTGAACGGCGATATCGGCGAGGTCCATGCGATCTCTTTTAATGGCCAGCATCCTCTGAATTACGGCAGTCGCCCCAACTGGTATTTTGAGGAGGGCAAACACTGCGGCACCATCAACGACATTGCCATACACGCGGTAGATTTTCTACCGTGGGCAACCGGGATGAAAATCACCTCGATCAATGCCGCAAGAAACTGGAATGCCTCTCTGCCGGAAGTGCCGTTCTTTCTGGATTCCGCGCAGATGATGCTGACGATGGAAAACGGTTGCGGTGTGCTGGGGGATGTTTCGTACCTGACGCCAACGGCTGCCGGTTACAGCCTGCCGCAATACTGGCGTGTGAATGTCTGGGGACAGAAAGGGATGCTCGAAACCAGCGCGACCGAGGATGGCGTTCTGATGTACAGCAGCGATGTGAAAGACGTGCAGCGCATGGAATCATCCGAGCCGATGAACGGCGCGTACCTGGATGCATTCGTGAATGAGATCAATGGCGAGAGAGACGTCTTTCTCAGCACGGACGAAGTGCTGATGGCAAGCCGTACCGCGCTCATGGTCCAACGAGCGGCCGATGAAGGGATGACGAATGTTGTGGTCAGCTAAATCGATCCTGGATGCGAGGGGGCCAGACTGATCAGCCTGCCCTCAATTGGTCTGCCCTTTCTTCACCTTCCCCCGACCATCAATTCCCGTTGTCCATCACGGCCTGGATCATGGCCTTGATATAGCCGAACTGGAACGCCCATGCCTCATTGCGGTTCCGGTTCTTGTGCCCGGGCGCATGATCGGGCACGGTCATGTGTTCGTAGCCGACCTCTTTCAGGGCCTGCATGTTGCGATGCATGTTCATGACGCCTTCGTCAGGCCAGACCTCCTGGAATTTGTTGCGGCCGCCGAAGATGTTTCGGAAGTGGATCAGGAAGATTTTCTTGCGGCTGCCGAAATAGCGAATGATGTCGGGCACTTCGTCGCACGGAACATTCACGCTTTCAGCCATGCAGCCCAGACAGAGGTTGAGTCCGTGATAGGGGCTATCACAGATCTCGATGAACTTTTGAAAACCCTCGAATCCTCCGAGCACGCGATCTACGCCACGGAAGTTTGGCGGCAGCCACGGGTCGCACGGGTGGCAGGCCATTCGGATTTTATTTTCCGTGGCCACGGGAATCACCTTCTCGAGATAATAGGTGATGTTCTCCCAGTTTTTCTCTGCCGTGATGGGCTCGTCGTAGCGCGGGGTGGTGGTGTCCGCCTTGCTCAGATCCCAAGTGCTGTAAACGGATCCGCCGCGGCCCAACGGAACGCTTTCTGTGCGCTGATTCTCAATTGCACACAAGTAATACTTGATAGCGGGAATGCCAGCTTCTGCGGCCTGGCGGATCATGTTGCACACAAGCTCGATTTCCTTGTCGCCCTCTTCTCTATTGCCGAGCATAAAGTTTGGTACGCCACCACCGTTGACATTGAGGTTCCCCGTCGGGATAGCCAGCATTTCCATGTCGACACCGTAGCTCGCGCATTTCTCTTTCTTCTCGACGATCTCCTCGACGTCCCAACCGTAATCACGATGAAAGGTAATGAAATTTTCGTTCTTGTTCTTTACTCCGTAGCGTTCGAGGTATTCGAGGTCTTCGTCGGTGGTTGTGAAATGCTGAGTCCCAACGTGCATGGTCTTCTCCTGAGAGGGCTGCCGCTGGCTACAACCTAACGAACGGGGCTTTGGCAGTAAAGAGAAAATCGCCGTTCTCGATCAGACCTCTTTTCGAAAGGGGATGTGAGCGCTTAAGATGTGCCGGAGGGTGGGTGCGGGAGCACGGAAGAGCCGGAGGTCTTCGCAGGCCCCATACCGCCATCTCCCCCGCTCCATTCAATCAGAACCAGGAGAACCATGAGTAAGAAGAAAACACAGATCGGAATGATCGGCTGCGGCATGATTGCCCAGGCACACATGCAGAATTTCGCTGACGACCGTCGCACTGAGATTCGCTGGATTGCCGACCTGAATGAAAAGACGCTCAATGACTCGGCCGTGAAATTTGATGTGCCGAATACGACGGCCAACTACGCGGACATGCTCAACGACGACGCCCTTGACGCGGTTGTGGTCTGCACTCCGCCACTGTCGCATCTGAAGATTGGGACAGATGCCCTCAAGGCAGGCAAGCATCTATTGATGGAAAAACCACTGGCCACCAGCGTCAGCGATGCAAAGAAGCTTCTCAGGGCCGCCGATAAGCATCCCGATTTGAAAGTGTCCGGCTGTTCATGTCGTCATGCGCGCCTGAATCCCAAATTTGAGTATGTCAGAAAGATGATTTCTGATGGCAAGCTCGGCGACGTTTATTTTGTGCATCACCGCGGCGTCAATCGTCAGGGACGCCCCGGGCTCGAATACAATCCGACGGCCAAGTGGTTTCTGAATCGCGACATTGCCGGCGGCGGGCCCCTGTATGACTGGGGTGTTTACGACATGTCCTTCCACCTCGGAATCCTCAATGAGCCCAAACTGGTCAAGGCCGATGGGATCTGCGCCAACGGACTCGACAAGGTCGACCCGGGCACGGATGTTTTTACTGTCGAGGAACACGGCATCGGCTTCATGACGTTTGAAGGGGGCATGAAATACTACTGGGAGCGCGCCAACCACGCGCATGCGAGCATCCCGAACCGAACCACCATTTACGGCACCGAGGGCGGCTTGCAGTTCGGCTACTGCACCTGGGAGGGCCCCGAAATTGAATTCCTCTACGTCGACCGAAAGGGGAAGGGCAAGGCCAAGAGCAAGACCCTTACGGTGAATTTGAAGAGACACAAAGGGGACATGCAGGAGCTTGGTCAGGCGTTCATCAAGTATCTGCTGGATGAGGGCCCCGTCCCTATGCCGATGGACATCGAAGTCAAGAATCTCGAAATTATCCACAAGGTGTACAGAGTCGCCGGCTGGTGAAGCCACTCCGTTTGCCCAGCGCGCGCTGGTTCAAGGGAGGCAGGGGCACTCAAACATCCGCCTCATGCGGGCAACTTACGACTTTACAGTAACGGAGGTAAACCATGTCTTTTGATGAAGTTTCACAACGCCCCCTGCTGCAAGGCAAGCTTCCCAGAGGCATCGTCACGATCCTCGGCAAACAGGGCCTGCGGCTGACTGGCCTCGGCAGTTTTCATCTGGACGAGGGTCCGGATTTCGTCTGGCTGAATATCTACCGTACGCTGGCCGAAGGCACAGAGTTGGAAATCACCAGAGAGCGCGAGCCCGCGTCGGTGGCGTTGCAGGACGGTGAGGTAGAGGTGCGCTGGTCCCCATGCGAAGCAGTCGATGCCGAGACGTTCGCTCGATACCGGATCGTGGAAGGCGATTCCGCGGTAGATGTCACATTCGGTGCGAAGGTCCATCGAGACTACTCGAACTTCGAGATTTTCATCGCCAATTACTTCACGCCCTTTTACTCACCTTCTTATGCAATCACCGATAACAAAACGCATCCCGACGACCTGTATTGGTACACCAAGAGATGGTTCGGTGAGGATGAGAACGAATCCTGGGCGAGAGACGCGGATGCTGAGGCAGTCTTCCGTGACGGCCGCTGGCTGACAGGTCATGCGCTCAACTGGCGGCGGGGCCCACTCTATAAGCATCCGCTCATGATCCAGGAACACCGCTACGGCCACGCCATCATCCTCATGGCCCGCCGCGAGGATTGCTTCGGACTCTCCGGATACCACTCATACCACAATTCTCAATACCTCCACCTCTTTGGACGCGATGTCGCCGCGGGCGAGCAAGTCGAGACAACTGTCCGAATGATTCTGCTCACCGAGTGGGAAGATCTGCAGGAGGAGGCAGTTCAGCTTTACAAGAGTTGGGAATGACGCGCCTGTCAAGAAGTCAGAGCAGGGAACTGCCACAACAAGAGCCGGAACACGAGATTCGCACAGACCCCGGCTGCGAGGTCGTCGATAACGATCCCGACGCCGCCTTTGTACTTTTGGATGTTGCGAATGGGAGGAGGCTTCAGGCCATCAAAGATTCGGAACAGGATGAACCCGATGACCGCGGTCTTCCAGAGGGATGCGACCGGAATGAAAAGAACGGTCAGCAGATAGCCGACTACCTCGTCGAGGACAAACCGCTGCGGGTCTTTTTCTTTCCATTCCTTCTCAGCCCAATCGCCCAGAGGAAACGAGACCGCTGTAAGGATGACGAATAGAGCAAGTATGACGTAAGGCTGTCCGCTCAACGGAAGGAAGAGCAGAACTCCGGGGATAGTGCCGAAGGTGCCCGGGATCCTGGGAGCAAAACCGAAGTACGCGCCCGAGGCCAGAAACCGGCGAATGTGCTGTGAGAGGTCCCGCATGTTGAGGACAGTCAGAGGGAGCCGCAGACGGGGCAATCGGGATCGCGATGGAGCTGGAACCTGTGAAAAGTCATGTCCCTCAAATCCATGGTGAGCATCGTGCTCGCGAGGGTATCGCCGATACCGGAGATGAGTTTGATTACTTCCACCGCGCCGAGACAGCCGACCGTGCCGGAAACAGCGCCGAATACGGGAAACTGGCGTTTCCAGGTCGGCGGCTTTTCAGGGGTGATACAACGCAGGCATGGAGTCTCACCGGGAATGATGGTGGTGATGTGCGCTTCCATTTCATACATCGCACATTCGACCAGCGGCTTGCCCTGACGGACCGCTTCCGCGTTCATGGCGTAACGCTCTTCGAAGAGAGGCGCGCAGTCCACGATGATGTCGGCCTGTTCCACGAGTGATTTCGCATTCTCCTCGTTTACGTTTTCCGGATACTTGATGATCTGCATCCTGGGATTCATGTCTTTGAGACGGCGTTCGATGGTGTCGATGCGGGGTTTGTCTATCCAGTCGTAGGTCATCAGAAGCTGCCGATTGAGATCGCTGTATTTAACGTTCCCACCGTGAGCCGCGATCAGTTTGCCGATCCCAGCGGCCGCGAGCTCGTAAGCCACAACGCTGCCGAGCCCACCGACTCTCGAGATCATGACCGATGCACCTTTCAGTTTTTCCTGGCCCTCTTCCCCAAATCCGGGCACCCAGATTTGCCATTCGTAGGTCGCCTTCTCTTCATCGTTCAAGGGCTGTGGCGTGATCTCTGGCATGATGGTCTCTCTGTCGTGATAGCGATTGTGAATCAGACTGAAGACTTACTACTGCTCCGTGTCTGTTGCCTGATCCGTTTCTGAGTCGTTTGAGGGATGAGATTGCTCTTCAGGATTGTCCTGCGTGGATTCCGCTTCCTGAGGCTCATCTTCACTGTCTTCTGGCGCTTCCACAGAGGGCGGGGCCATTGGATACTTCCGGTCCAGCCAACGAAGCGTGAGACCTGCGCCGACCCCGCAAAGGGTGCCGCCAATGACGAAACCGGCCACCAGGATGCCGAGATTGGAGAGGGAGTCGAGCTTCGCTGTACCGACAACCGGCCAAAGCACACGTGGTTTCAGTTCTGGATTCTGGTCCTGATACTTGTGATCCCAGTAACTGGTCCGCGCATCTACTATATGCCACGAAAGAGCACTCAACGGGCCGATCGAGCCGACCATTAATCCGATGATCAGGTAACGCTTCAGATGACCGAGCATTCTGCCGTACACCGCTCCGCACGCGGGACACAGGATCAGCATGACAACGGCGAAGATGTTTATCCAGTTGGATACATCCTGCTCCGTAAACTTCTGAAAGATGCTCTCCGGCATTCGTCATTCCTGGAACTGTAACCCAGAGATTCTACAAAAGAGTTCGGCATCATGCGCAGACGCGGAATGCTCCGGGCCTTCGAAATAAGTCCTTCACTGTTGACTTGAGATCGGGCTTGGTTACATTGGCCGCCAAGTGTCCTGGCAAATTAAAGGGCGACTATCAGTGGACACGAAAACAACCTGCGGATGGGAAATTGGGCCGACTTGCAGGTATAAGAAGCCAGGCACTCTTATGAAAGGTATCGGCCATGGGCCTCCACGTTATACGGGCATTATTTCTTCTGATTTTCACTGGCGCGGGCTGGCAGGCCGGGGTGTTCCTGAACAGCACGGCAATGATTCAGGTGTTTCTGAACGCCAGCATTGAGCCGCCATCACTCTACTGGTGCACGCTGGCAGGTGTAGGTCTTTATCTCATCATGCTCGCGGCTGAAGTAGGTTTTGGCCGGGTATCGATTTCTGTCCTCTCAAGCGTGCTCTTCGGCCTGCTTGCCGGGTTTCTGATTGCGAATCTCGCATACAGCGTGGTCGCGCTCCTATTGACACCGGCACAGGATGATTCGTTTGGCCCGATCATCCGCTTGTCGCTCTCCTGTATCTTCTGCTATCTGGGGGTTGCCACGGTTTTCAAGACTCGAGAGCAGTTTAACTTCGTTATCCCTTACGTGGAATTCCGGCGAGACCAGCGCGGGCCGACCCCTCTTCTCCTGGACACAAGCGCGATCGTCGATGGCCGGGTAGCGGACCTGATTGAGACCAGGTTCCTTGATGTGCCGATTCTGATCCCACGATTTGTTCTTGATGAACTTCAAATGGTTGCCGATTCCAACGACCGGCAGAAACGTATGCGGGGAAGAAGAGGCCTGGACATTCTGAATCGGCTGCAGAACAGCCCGCGTATCTCCATTCAGATTCATGAGGATAACGAAGACGAAGATTCGATGGCCGTGGACAGCCGGCTGGTCGCAGTCGCCAAACGGCAGGGAAGCCGGATCATCACCACCGACTCACCGCTGGAAAAGATCGCACAACTCGAAGGCATCGAGGTGCTCAACATGAACGAACTGGCGAACGCACTGCGTCCGGTGGTGATCCCTGGTGAGGACGTGCAGATACCACTCGTGAAACCCGGCGAATCGGACGGCCAGGCAATCGGCTATCTGAGCGATGGCACCATGGTGGTTGTCGAGAGCGGCATCGACCACATCGGAAGCGAAGCCGACATCACGATCAGCAGCGTCCTGCAAAGGGATTCAGGCAGGATCCTCTTCGGCCGGATGAAAGAGAAGGATGTGGAGAAGGCCGAAGAAAGAGACCGGCGCGAAAGCCTGCGCTGAAGCTCTTCTGCTTCTCCTCGTCTTATCTCAGAATGCTCGGGACGAACATGGAAAATATCTGGATTGGCTGCTGAGTGAGCTACCATCTGTTCGCCTGGCTGCTGGTAATCAGACCGCTCTGGCCAATGATTCCAGCAAGACTGTGGGTCCACTCTTGGAGATTTATGGCGGAACTGAGGTGGCTTTAATTCCGCCATAAGTGTGAAAACAATACAGGTTGTGGCGGAATTGACTGTTGCATGACTTCCGGGTCGGCTCCACTATGAATGCTGTTCCTCCCTGGATACCCTCACCCCTGTCGTAGCAGAATAATTGAGGACAGACCGATGTTGAGACATCTCCGACTATTGGCCGTTGCAATCACGGCGGCATCACTTGGATGCCATCATTGGCAAGGCGCAAATCAGATGACCAACATTCTCGAAGTCAAGGATGTTGACCGCGTCACGGTCCCGGAGTCTCTTTCTTTTGACCAGATAGATCGCGGCCCGATTACGACTGAAGAAATTAAAGCCAGGGACGGGCAACAGGTTCACTATTCCGTGAGAATTCTGTCGGGAGAGAAACAGGCATTTGAACAGCTCGGGGTTTCTTTCGAGAAGCCCTGCACGCTCTTTCCTGATGAGCAGACTCGAGCAATTGGGGACGCCATTCAAGGGCTGACCGAGCCTTCAAGTAAATTTAAAGTTGAGGTCCTTCTTGCTCCGCAGTTGACCGCCTTTTCTGAGCAGGAAGCTCGAATTGCTGTGGTTACTGAGCTCCAGTATGTAGCCGGCTTTGAGTTTGGGAACGAAGCGCCAGTAAGGAGTGTTGCGACATGTGAAGAGGGTGTGAATCTCTTGATAAAGGGACGAGTCGACGGCACGAATGTCATCCTGGAGAAACTTCAGCCAACGCTGTCATCGATACTCGGAATCCGGACCTGTCGAGGCACCCTTCGACTGGCCGGCAAGAATCATCGTGTCGAATGGGAAGAACCGGTTCTGGTCGAAGGCAAGACAGCTCAACCCCTCAATGGCAACATCTCTGTAAAGGATGGTTCCTGGCTGGCTTTACCTCTGGTCATGTCAGAGGTAAAGCAGATGGCTTCGGACGCGCGAGCGTTTGTTGTCGGCGGAAAGGTAAAGGAGAGGTACAGAGGCCGAAAGCTCCGGAAGGGTCAAATGCCGCCGGGAGAGCGACCCATTGTGGTACTGATGCGCGTCAACATACTGATCCGCGACGAGATGAAAGTGGAAAAGGACTGAAGATCTTTCCACCGCTGGACTGATTCCGCGAAAACTTCCAGCTTCCAGCAGGATTGCGGGAATTGATCCTCCGGGTCTTTCTGATTCCATCGAATTGAGACAGTGTGGTGCCAGATTGAAACGCCGCATCGCAGCTCGATTGATCGAACTGTCGGTGAACCTGAATACAGGCCATCCAGCGGCTCGTCGTCAGGCTGCGGTCGCTGTTGTTTTCTACAGGGAGTTGGGCAACACCCGAAAGGAACTGGCAGCATTGGAGCTGGCTTGCGCCACGATAAGCCAGGCCGAGCAGCAGTGAGCGTTCCGGCGCCTCAGATCGATCCACTGCCAATGAGCATCCTCTGTCTTAGATGGGGTCAGTTGCTCCTGAGTCATCGAACTTCACGCGAAAGTTTCAGCCGATCGTGAGAGATCGGGTGGACTTTTCGATGTTCGGCCTGTTCCCAGTCCCGGTTTTCAAGACGAGGGGGCCCGCCCGAAAGGCGGGCCCCGGTCGATTTCTTTCAGACGAGTTTACCTTGCGAATAGGCCTCCAAGGACCTGCGCGGGTGCGATGTTCGCGGCGGCGAGCTGCTGAGTGGCCAATTGCTGCATGAGCTGCAGTCGAGCTATCTCGGTCTGCTCTTTTGCCATGTCTGCGTCACCGAATCTCGAGGCCTGAGATTCTTCGACGGCCATGCTGGCCAGCAGGATGTTCTGCAGCATAGTGAGCTTGCGCTGGAAACCACCGATCTCGTTCAACTGGTCTTTGACCTGATTGATGGCATTGTCGATACGAGCGATAGATCGTTTGGAGCTCGGGTTATCGAGCACGTTGACGAACGGCGGGATGTTGCCTTGGTCGTCCGGCTCATTCTCGCCCAGTTCGACACCCAGAGGCGCAGCATTGAAATCACCGAGCGTGATCATGATCATGTCTTCTTCAGTCTCATTCGGACCGATCTGGAAGGTAGCCGTGAAGCTGTCATTGAGCATGGCGCCGGATTCGTTGAATTCCGTGGTATCGGCGACCAGGTCGATAGCCATCGCCAGGGAGCGGAGTTCACGATTCATGTCGTCACGCTGCTCGGCTGTGAGCGTATCGTTAGCGCCTCGAACCACGAGGTCGCGCATCGTACCCAGGAGGTCATCGATCTGCAGGAGGCCCTGCTCGCCGAGAGCGAGCATGTCCTTTGCGTCCGCGATGTTATCCAAGGCCATCTGTTTGCCTCGGACCTGGTTACGCATTTTGTTCTGAAGGGAGAAGAAGGACGGGCCGTCCTCCATTCTGGGTTGGGCTCTGCCCGTCGCAATCATGAGCTGCCGAACGGCAATCTCGCGGTTGATTGCGGACAGATTGTTCATCGCATTCATGGCCTGGATGTTACTCGCAGGTCTGAACGGATCCCCTAGCGCATTTGAAAATCCGATATTTGAACCGAAAGCCATAAGAAATCCTCCTCGTCTTTCTGAAGAGATGCCCATCCATGGACACGTCTCCAGGATTGGAGAATCCCTCCTCTAGTTGGGTCTACGTGTCGATTTTCGAAACCTGAGAGAAAACTTAAGAGCTTTTTCAGAGTGGCAGGCAGGTTTCTTGAAAGTGAACGCTCAAAGATGCAATGAAGGAGGAGGTGACTGGAAGAGGTGAATGGTGGATTGAAGAGGTGAATGGTGAATAGTGAATGGTGAATGGTGAATGGTGAACAGTGAATGGTTGATGAACAGGGCGCTCTACTCCCTTTGAGGATTGGGATTCACGATTCAGGATTCGAGATTCGAGGATGCAAGATTCAATTTTCAAGAATTCAAGAACCAGGATTCAGGATTCAAGATTAGAGATTCAGGCCCCGCATATACGCGGGGAGTGTGATTTCCGAATCTTCGGGCAGGTAGCAGGGCCGGCTGAATGGACTTTTTTTCGCCGGCACTCGCGGCGAATACTGCCATGAAATGGATTCGCCTTGTCGAGATCATCGTCCGTAAGGAGGTATGCCTGGCTATAGCCGCCAAAGGCCCACCTTGATGCTACTGAGTCCGCGATTTGGCGCTGATCTGAATCCTGAATCCTGAAACCCTGAATCCCGCATTCTGAATTCTGAGCCCTGAATCCAAATCACAAGAGGTATTCCAGATCCCAAACCTGCCTCTGAACCTGACTGAGCAACTAAAGTTTGGCGGAAATTCTCGATAATTAAGGCAATCCGACCGAAGGTACCGGAAGGCACCTGCCTTTCGCGTCTAAATTTGTACGCTCAGATTTCCCAGTTCGCCGAGCGTCTGGGATGCGCGGTGTACCAACTCCAGAGCCCTGCCTTGAAGGATGCTTCAGGCACGCACCAGGGCTAAAAGTGACAGAAACGGATTTCAGATGAGAATTTTGGGAACGGATGAAATCATGATGGGGAGTGCGCGGATCAGACCCGTCGTGCCCGCCAAACCAGTTCAGTCAGGAGAAACCCCACTGCCTGCGGATGTTGGTGCTTATATTATCGATCCTGAAACGGCTGCACTCTTTGGCGAACCGACGGACTTCTTTAATAAGCCAATTGGAGTTACAGATCTTAAAGTCCGTGTCTCGCCGCCTCCTGTAATCATCGAACCGCCTGAGCCACCCGCCACCAGGTCGAGCATCAAGGAGAAGCTTTCCATTATGCTTGAGTCGCTGAACGTGGCGAAAAATGCCGCGACGGCAGGCATGGCAGATAGCCTCACGCAAGAGAGGCGCATGGAACTCCTCGTAGTTGGTCAGTTCTTTGTCGGCCGGGCATCTGCTACGATAGAGACCATTGATATGGATCGGCTTTTCGAGATCCTCGGCGACCTTTCGAATGACAGTAGAGAAGGAATCAGCGAAGGCCTCTCCATGCTGGGGGAATTCAGCTTTGACATCTCAAACAGGGTCAAAGCCAGTGTGTCCTTCGACGCATTGAACAGGATTCTCTCTTTCCTGAAGCCTATAGAAGAATGTCTCAGACCACCTTCCAAAAAGCCAGTGCCCGTGCCCGAGCCGGAGCCCATCCCAGAGCCCGAACCGGAACCCGTCCCAGAGCCCGAGCCTGTCCCGGAGCCCCAGCCACGACCAGGTTTTCCCGTTCGTATTCCATTTCCCCGTCCGGTGATTCCTTCAATACCGGTTAAGATCCAGTTGCTTGGCCAGCCTGCGGCTGTCTTTTCTCGGCTGGCGTGAACTTTGTAGACTCTGGCATCTAGAAAACGGAGAAACCATCTCAAGGCCAAGCCCCTGGTCTATGGCTTGCCATGCAAGAAGGGACATTTCGCGGCAAGGTGGCTATTTCTCGATTGGAAAGACGACTCAGGCGAGATATGAACTGGCGAAGTCCTCGGGCTCCAGGGGCCGGGTTGTGAGCAGGGCAGTGCGCAGATCCATGGTGATGTTCTGGGTGATTGGGATTCAAGATTCAAGATCCAGGAAGGGCGACAGTGAAACGTGCGGGGTGGATATGAATCCTGAATCCTGAGTCCTGAATCATTCCCGATTCACCGTCCACCATTCACCATTCACCATTCACCAGTCACCTCTTCAATCCACCATTCACCTCTTCCACTCCACTCTCCCAGCACGCTCGACCAGCCACGAATTGCCATGCGTCGGTACCCACATCAGCCAGACTGACTTTTCGGATTGGTGAACGGTCAGGTTGAATTCGAGCCGCTTGTCTTTCGCAGGATCGACATCGATGGAAGCCAAGGGAATCCGCCATTCTGCTTGCCATTCCTTCGCGGTCTTCTGGCTGGCTGAGTACCCCACGTTGGATGCCGCCTTCTTTGCGATGTTCGGGGCGGCGCCTGCTTCGTCGCTGCTGACGAAATCGCCATTAACGAAACCGCGCAGGACAATGGTCGGAGAATTTGGATTCTTGCGGAGCGCTATTTCGACCGCGTCGTTCTTCCCCCACTTTGGCTCTTTCTTCAAAGGTCTGGCTGCCACCCTATTCTTGAAGGCCACGTACAACGCATCTTTGTCACGGACAACCCAGACGTCAGAGGTAGGTGAAGTTTTCTGGCCGCGGTAGGTGTATTCGAGAAGGAGTGGTTTCTTTCCTGTCACGGTCCATTCCTCTGAATCGACAGTGCCGTCGATTGTGATCGCTGCATCTTTCAAAGGGATTTCATATACCGGTGGAGGCCCTTTCCGGCGCTTTGGCACTGGCTCTTTCTTTTTGGCGGTCCGCACTTCATCATGAGGATGCTCTACCGGCCAGGTGGCGCGCATGTCATTCCTGATAAGACCGATCTTTTCGAAAGGGATTCTCTTGAAGCCCTGTTTGAACGCGGGGGAGTCTTCTTTCAGTTGCAGATTGAGTCTGCCCAGATCGATGAATCCCGGATTGGTTTCGGTTACCAGGTTGTCCTCGAACTTCACCCACTCTTTCTTGACGCTCGATAGATTCAGCCATCTGCCTCCGAAAGAGACGTTTCGAGCGACAGTATTGCCGGCAGGAATGCGCGGGTCACCATCCAGAATGGCCGCGAGTTTCGGATACTTCTCGCTGTAGGGAGGCAGATTGAATTTCACGTTTTCCAGCTTCTGATACATGTGCCAGCCGCCCCCCTTTTTGATGTAGCCCCGCTTCGCTGCCCAGGTCAGGCCTCGGGCATCGATGTGGACGGACGGATAGCAATCCACGAAAACATTGTTCTCGATCGTGTTATCCCGGCCCCCGCCAACAAATGCCGCACGGCTGGCCTTCAGAAAAACGTTTCCGTAGATGGTGATGCCGCTGGCGGTGTCGTCGAGATAGACGCCCATCGCGCCATGCGTATACGGGCCGTAAATGTGGTGAAAGAAATTGTGACGGATGACCGTGCCGCGGGCCGTCCAGTCGCGCCCCATGTAAAACGCACCCACATCTCCTGTCTCTTCGCACAGGTTGTGCAGCTCGTTGAATTCAATCTGATGGTCGTTGCCTCCAAGCTGAATTCCATTGTGCGGGCTGTGATGAATCAGATTGTGGGAGACACGGTTTCCGACGCCACTGACCATAACGCCGGGCCGATAGGTGCGACACCAGCGGCTGTAGTGATGGATATGGTTGTTCTCCGCATAGTGTCCGGCCGGCGTCAGTGTCTTCCGGTCACCTCCGCTGAGAGAGATTCCGCCGTCTCCCGTTTCCGATATGTCACAGCCAACCACTCCGTGATTCTTTCCGCCGGCGATGCTTACAGCCTTGTTGCCAATGTTCCGGAAAACACATTTGGACACGCGATTATTTTCACCGCCCCGAATGACCACCGCGGTCTGACGGCAGCCCTCAAAGCTGAGACCGCGAAATTCGACGTTAGAGACAGACTCCAACTGAAGCAGCATACCGGTGACTGATACGAAAGCCTGACCTATCTCAATTGGTGACTGTTGCGCGTGGTCTTCGCGCTTCGCGAGGAGCGGAGGCCAGAAGTAGAGCATGCCTGATGAACGATCCAGGTACCATTCACCCGGCGAATCCAACTCCTCAAGAACATTCAGGTAGTAGAAGCGTTTCCCTTTCCTGTACCCGTACTTGCCGTGTGGCGGATGTGTTTCGATGAGTCTGTTCGCCGAGTCGACGCGCTTTGCGCGCTCGTATGAATCCGCCCAGTCGTACGTCCAATAGCCGTGCACCCACACATCCTGTTCGGCCCATCGAGCAGGACGGTCACCGGAGTAGCCAAACTTGCCACCGTCCTTACCAGCCGGAGTCGACGCTATCTTCTCCCAGCCTTTATTCGGATACCGGGCCAGAGTCATTGGTCGGTCATCGAAGAGAAGTTCCAGCGCAGCGGAATAACCGGGACGCCCCATCCCGCGCGGTTTCAGCTCCCCGAAGTTCTGAATGCCGAGTTCTTTCAGATTTACCTGCAAGACATTCTTCCGTGCGGCAGGTCCAAGGCGTTTCACGATGTCGCCTGCGACAGATTTCCAGCCCTTCACCAGTTGCGCGCCGCTTAACCGAACTGTTTCGCCAGGATAAGAACTGTAAAGCACGCCCCCTCGCTCCGTTCCCGAATCTGCTTGCTTCAAGTTAATCGTCTCTTGCACGAAATAGTGCCCGCCGCGAAGCAATACGGTTACTCCTTTGTCGGGATACTTGCCTTTCTCTTTGAGATCCTGGATGGCCTGTTGAGCTCTCTTTATCGATCCGAAAGGCTTTTCTTGCGTGCCGCCGTTCGCGTCAGAGCCGTCGGTAGCGATAAAGAATTCTGTCTGTGCGGAGACGTTTGTTATGCAAAGGAGAGTAATAGATAAGAGATTCATCATTAAAGGTTGGTGTGGGGCATGCGAACGTAAAAGCGGTGAAGCCGGATGGACCTTATGAAAAGGGGCTCAACGAAGATTCAGACCGTAATACCGCATGGCCCACCAGGTGGCGTTGCGCATCAGGTAATTCCAGTCGCGCCATCGCCAGAAGGGGATCTGTTTCTTGTCGCCCGATCCGATCGCTACACCAAGAACACAGACGACGCGGCCTTTCCCAAATTCGCCGGCGACCAGGAAGGGCAGCTCGCCC
>Ga0187827_10001122_pt1 | contig 40148 bp, 45 predicted proteins | sample ETNtaG_39_FD_167969 | JGI IMG/M metagenome (GOLD analysis project Ga0187827, IMG submission 167969) | Marine microbial and viral communities from oxygen minimum zone, Eastern Pacific Ocean - ETNP2014_SV_150_PacBio MetaG (Illumina Assembly) | ecosystem: Environmental > Aquatic > Marine > Hypoxic...
TTGAAATAAATTCTAATCCTCTAATTGATATAAAAATTAAAGATGGATAAATATAATACAATTGTCTCCATCCGTTATATAAAGTTGAGTTAAGTTGAATAACTAAGAGAATTGAAAAAAAAAAAATAGAAAAAAATATTATATCCATTCTTTCTTTATTGCCTCTATATATATCATTATATTTTTTTTTTTCAGACAAGTTAATAAACCTTTTAAAAAACCTAATAATTATCAAGTAGAAGCCTAGAAAAAAAAGAAACAAATATAGAATAGGAGTAGATATAAGTATCCACACAATAGAATAATGCCATGGCAAATTTAATGCACTTATGTAATTACCTAAATAAAATATACCGCCACTCCATGGATAAGAACTCATTGATTCTAAAGTTTTAAAAAAATTTGTTATTGGGTCGATCCATAAGTAAGGCCAAAACAATATTGTAAAAATCTGAAGAAAAACAATGTATGTAAAGATTTTAAAGATGTTTTTTTTAAAAAAAAATTTGTTATCCAACGATTTAAGAATAAAAAAAACAAGCACAGTAAAGGGTACGATAATTCCTAGTACCCTAGTGGCTATTGCAAGTGAACATATAATTGAAGATATCAAGGCTCCTTTATAAGACGGATTATTTAAAAAATTTATTGAAAAAAAAAGACTTATAATAAAAAAAGAAAAAAAAATAATATCTTTGTTATTATAGAAACTATCGGCAAAAATCCTTGGACTTAAGTAAAAAAAAAGAAGACCAATTATGCTTAATAATTTAGAAAACCTTTTCTTTAGTAGCAAGAAAAAAAAAATACTTGATATAAAAAATATTATAAAATTGAACAAATGCCTAGTAAGAAAAATTTCTCTTATATCGTCTATCAAAAAAGCTTTTTCTATATATGCCATGGGAAGATTAAAGATGACACCATAATTAGAATAAATGTAATCTCCTAATTTTGGAAAACCAGGATAAGTTTCCATAGAAAGAGCTTCCCTAACAAAATTTAAAGAAACAAAACCACCTATTCTTTCATTATATTCATCCCAAGATATACCATAATCATCATAAATATTTATTCCAATAATAAAGAAAACTGCAAAAAAAAATAAAGGTAATAATTTTTGAAAATTGATTTTTTTTTCCATTTTTTATAAATTGATTATTTAATCTTTGTGATAATTAAAGTAAGAAGATTTGAGTGTTTCATTTTAAGTATAAAATATTTTTATATCAAAGAATTATAGGTTAATTAATATCAAATTTTTTTTATAAAATACATGAACAAAAGTAGCTCATTATTGATATTAGTGCACAATGAAATTGATACAATTGAAAATGAAATTGTAGAAATAAATAAATTTTTAATAAATAATTCAAATTCAGAACTAGTAATTGTACAAGATGGAAGCACTGATGGAACCTATGAAAAATTAAATGAACTAAAAGTAAAATATAATTTTATACTAAATAGTTTAAAAGAGAGAAGGGGATATACACAAGCTTTCATAGATGGGGTTAATAGCTGCTCAGGAAATACAATTTTATTTAGTGATTCAGGAGGAAAATACAATTTTAAAAATATACAAAAATTTTTGAATATGTTTAAATTAAAAAATTTAGATTTATTAGCTGGCTATAGAGTCAAGAGAAAAGATAAATTTTTACGAAGATTTCTTTCCTTTTTTTACTCAAAACTGTGTAATATATTGTTTTGGAATAACTTTAAAGATTTAGATTGTGGATTTAAGGTCTTCAAAAAAAGTAAATTGTTATTAATTCTAGAAAATTATAAATTTACTAAATCTCTTCTAACATCACAACTATTTATATATTTTATTAAAAAAAAATCAAATATTTATCAATTACCAATCGAATATTTAGAAATCAAAGATAGAAAATCTAGGGGAATTCCTATGAATAAAATTTTAATTATTAGCATTCTTTCAATAACTAATTTATTTAAAATTAGATTAAACCTAAATAAAAAATCAGACCTTAATTAATTTTGAACCAGTATTAGTAAAGGTAAAATTAATACATTCAAGTTTGGATAATCTTTTTTTGACTGTTTTTTGATTTTTATGTTTTACAAAAAAAAGAAAATATCCACCACCTCCAGCACCAAGCAATTTTCCCCCAATTGCCCCAGCACCGAGAGCATCTTCGTAAATTTGATTTATATTTACTGGTGAAACTTTAATATCTAGATCTTTTTTAATCATCCAACTTTCATGTAAAATATGACCCAAGTTATCTAAATTTCCAGATGTTAATTCATATTCAAAATTTTTTGCTAAGTTGGATAGTTTATCAAAATTAATGAATTTTCTTCCTCTTTTTTTAATACTTTCCAATATATGATCTGCACTTCTATTTATTCCACTATAAAAGAGCATAAGATTATCTTCAAAATTTTTTTTTTTTAATTTAGATATTTTAATTTTCTTTACTGTAACTGATTTATTTTTTTTAAAGATAATTGTATTTAATCCACCGTAAGCAGTAGAAACTTGATCTTGCATTCCAATTGGTTTTCTACATTTTTGAATTTCAATTTCACAAGCTTGTTTGCTTAATAATTTCTTTCCTATTTTTTTATTTATTAAAAATTTGTTTATTGCGTTAACTAGACCAACTGTTAATGCACTAGATGATCCCAATCCACTACCTGATGAAGGAACATCAGCAGAAGTGATAATTTCTACACCTCTATATATATTGAAATATTTTAATGAGTTTTTGATAATTAAGTGATCAATATCATTTGTATTATTCACATTTTCAGTTTGGGAATATGAAATTCTTATTTTACCATCATGTTTATTATTTAATAATATATATATATATTTATTTATTGTAGTTGATATGACTCTTCCAGGAGTATTACTTTTATTGTTAAAATAATCAGAACCACCTCCCGCAAAACTGATCCTCAATGGTGTTTTAGATAATATCATTTTAAAAACATTGTTAATAAAAATTTCTTTAATTGAATGAGTTAAGAATTATAAATAAATTTTATTGCAGAGTGTAAATTTTTATAATTTATTAATCCTTTTTTAACAAATTTTTTGCCTACAATTAAACATTTAATACCTGTTTTTTTTGCCGCAAGATAATCTACTTCTCTATCTCCAATCATGTACGAATTCTTCTTGTTAATATTCAGCTCTTTGATTGCACGTAAAATCATACCATTATTTGGTTTTCGCCAGTTTGATCTTTTTTTAAATTTAATATTTTCCCCTTTGAATCCTTTGTCAGGATGATATGGACAAAAGTATATTCTATCAAAATAAGCATTATTTTTGCCAAAGAGATATTCTAATTTTTTATGATCACTCTCAAGTTTTTTTAAAGTAATAAAACCCTTGGCTACAGCCGATTGATTAGTTACAATAACTGATAAGTATCCATTGTCGTTTATTTGTTTTACTGCCTTTATAGCCCCATAATTTAATTTCAAAGGATTTTGATATTGATTTTTGAAATTGTCTTTGTTGATCACTCCATCTCTATCTAAAAAAATCGCGGGTATTTTTTTATTTAAATTTCCATTTATAAATTTTTTTGTTCTTATTTGTTTTTTGATTAAATTGATTCTATCGAGTGTCCCTGCATCTTTTACATATTCACGCGTATTATAAGCGTGTATTTTTAAATTTTTTTTCAGCATTTTTCCAAGAAGGTCATTTGAAAAATCTTGAAATTTGTTTAATTTTAAATATTTTAAAATTTTTTTATTTATAATAAATATTCCGGACATGCATAAATTACCTATATTCACTTTTTTATGTGGTTTTTTATGTAGTTTTATAATTTTAAATTCTTTGTTGATTTCAACAATATCACTATCCGAAGGATGATCATTTGGATGAACAAGCAATGTTAAATGGCTTTTTTTCTGCAGATGAAATTTTATGAATCTTTTAAAATCAATATTAAAAATTAAATCTCCATATATTATTAAAAAATTTTCAAAATTAAATTTTTCTAAATTTTTTAAACACCCAGCGTTACCTAAAGGTTTATTTTCTTCTAAGAAAATAAATTTTAATCTTTTAAATTTTTTTTTTAATACATTATGGAATTTTTTATAATTTGTTTTTGAAAGTATGAATATTCTTTTTTTAATTCTTGATAATTTTTCTATCTGATGGACTATAATTGGTTTATTTCCAATTTTTAAAAAAGCTTTGGGTTCATTTTTTGTGATTTTTTTTAATCTAGTGCCGCTGCCCCCTATCAAGATAGCAATTTCCATAAATTCTTTCTTGTTTTTAATACTCCTTTATTGCTTTTTTTATTGACAGATAAGAATTTAAGTGAAATTTAAATCCTGTTCTATTTAGTTTTTTTGTAGAATACTTATAATGAGGAATATCTCCTTTCCATCCACGATCGTTTTTTTCATATATAATTTTTTTTTTTATTCTAAATTTTTTCAATAACAAATGGACGATATTTTTTACTTTAATTCCGCTGTCATTTGTTCCAATATTATAATAATTAATTTTTTTATTATGCTTCTTTTTTATTACATAAATCATACATTTTATTATTTCACTAACATGAGAATAGGGTTTACGTTGTTGACCATTGCCTAATACTTTTAAATATTGATTTTTTGATATAATTTTTTTTGATAAATCATAAATGACGCCATGAGTTAAATTTTTTCCCACAACATTTGGAAATCTGAATATGAAACTTTTTATATTATTATTAAATGAAAAAGCTGATATAAATGATTCTGAAGCCAACTTCATCGCACCATAATAACTTTCTGGCATGTGGGGAGATGAACCTTCGCTTATTCTACCTTTGATATTTCCATAAATCGCAGAACTTGATGAAAAAATTAAAATTGTTTTTTTTTCAACAAACGGTTTTAAAAAATTACAAATATTAGAAGTTGTCAAAAAAGTATTTTTCAAATCAGCGAAAGTATTATTAGCACCTGATTGGATATCAGAATTTGCTGCCAAATGCCAAATTTGTTTAAGTCTATTTTTTTTTAGAATATTTAAAATTTTATTATTTATTATTTTTTTGTTTAAGTTGATTTCAAATAAAATAAATTTTTTATTTCTTGTAAAAGTTTTAATAAATTCTAATTTTCCGAGCCTAAAGTTGTCAATTCCTATAATAATGCATTTTTTTCTCTTGATTAGATCAGAAAGTAATGTAGATCCAATTAATCCAGCCACACCAGTAATTATATAGACATCTTTATTTTTTGTTTTCAATTTCATTAATTATTTCTTCTGATAGAATTTTTGCATTCTTTATAACTTGGTCTGAATTTAAGTATTCCCATGTACCCCATCTTCCTAAAAATTTAACACCACATTTATTATAATAGTTAATAATACTATCAACACTCTTTCTATGTTCAAGATTATAAATTACATAGGCATATTCAAATTTATTTAAAACATAAGAATGAATATCGGATCTTTTTTTTATAAAATTAATTTTAAATAAACCACTAATAATTCGATTTATAATTAAATGTTTATTCAATTTATCAATTTTACTTCCTTTTCTAAAAGTGATTTCAATTTCAAAAAAACTATAGTTTTTTTCATAATAATTTTTTCCTAAAAAGTTTAACTTGGAAATTCTATGAAATATAATATCTCTATCAGGAATCATAAAGGCAAAATTATTTCCCCCTACATTTCCTTTAATTTTAAATACAGAAATATATATTGAATTATATTTTAGATTATTTGAATAATTTATAGTTTTTTTATTTGGATGAAATAATTTATAAAAATAATTTAGTGGTATAGTAGAAATTAGCATTTCACTTTTGAATTTTTTCTTATCTGTTTGGATTATAAAAAATTCATTATTTTTATTTATTTTTAATATATTTTGATTAGTATAAATTTTAATTTTTTTATTTAGCTTTTTTTTAAAAGAATTAAACAAACTTTCTATCCCCCCTTTGACAGGATAATTAAAATGTAATTGGTGCTTATATCCTTCACTATCAATTCCTTTTGCGCTGTTTATAATATCTTTATTAGGTGGTTTTGGAATTCTGGCAACTATTTGTGTATCCATTTTTGAAATTGGATATTTCCAAATTTTATTATTATAGGGTTCTAAATATAGTTTTAGGATTCCTTCTCCGAAAATCTTCAAAAAAAATTGTTTCATATTTTTTGGTTTTATTTTTTTATACCTGTTATTCAAAAACATTTTCAGGGCATATTCTAATTCTAATTTAGGTAATTTGTGGAGTTCATTTTCGAACGGATATTTGATTAAAATTTTTTTGTTAAATATTATTTTATTTGATCTTCTTATCTTTGCTTTGTTTTTACCAAGTAAATTAAGAATCGTTTTTAAATTTTTTTTATCTTTTGAAAAAATAATATGGGGTCCCACATCATAAAAAATTTTTCCAAATTTATATGACCTAAGCAATCCACCTATTTTGTTTTCTTTTTCTAATATATGAATATTTTCAATGTTTTTATTATTTTGTAAAAAATAGGACAGAGATATAGATGCTATTCCTCCACCAAGTAATATAATGTTCATTATTTATTTCTTTAAAAAGATTGACAATTTATCAATAATAATAATCTATGTAATAATCAAAGAATATTTTTATATTTTTTATTTATTATAAAATATATTTATAAGTATTTATTTCATCAAATGCCATTTATATATTAGAATAATTCATAAGTTTAAAAAGAAATAGATGAAAAATAAGAAATTATTTAAAACTAAAATATTTTGTGACACAGCGGACATTAAAATAATTAAAAAATTTAATAAAAATTCCATGGTAAGTGGATTTACTACCAATCCTACTTTGATGAGATTTTCGGGTGCAAAAAATTACAAAACTTATTCTAAAAAATTACTAAAAATCTGTAAGAAAAAACCTATTTCGTTGGAAGTTATTGCTGATAAGTTTAATGAGATAGAAAAACAAGCTTATGAAATAAGCTCATGGAGAAATAATGTTTATGTAAAAGTTCCAGTTACCAATTCCAAAGGAAACTTTTCTGGTAAAATTATTAAAAGATTAAGTGATAAGGGATTAAAGCTCAATATAACCGCTGTCTACACGGTAAATCAGGTTAAAAAAATAGTTAAATGTTTAAATAAAAATTCTAATTCAATAATATCAATTTTTTCTGGTAGAATGGCTGATGTAGGAAAAGATCCAGTTCCAATAATTCAAAAGAGTGTGAAAATTACAAAAAAAATGAAAAAAATCAGAATATTATGGGCAAGTACAAGAGAAGCATATAATTATATGCAAGCAAAGAATTGTAAATGTGAGATCATTACAATGCCACCTAAAATAATTGAAAAAATTTCTAAGTTTGGGAAATCATTTAATGCGTTAACATTGGATACAGTAAAGGCTTTTTATAAGGATGCCTCAGAAGCAGATTTTAAAATATAAAACAAAATGTATTTTAATAATGAGGCTTATCAATGAAATAATTTCGTATCTTAATAGGTTTTTTTCTCAACATATATTTATAAACATTAACATTTTCAAGTACTCTCTGAACATAGTTTCGGGTTTCTCTAAACTTAATTAACTCAATCCAATCCACATATTCTATTTTTCTTTTTTGTGGATTACCGTTAATTTTATTCCAATAAGAAACTCTTTTGGGACCAGCATTATATGCAGCGATTGAAAGGGGATAAGAGCCCTCGTATTGCTCAAGAAGTTCAGCAATATAATATGAACCCAATTTAATATTATAATTAGAGTCAGAAGTTAGTTTTTTTTTGCTATAAGGAAGTTTAGCGCGTTTTGCTACAAGTCTTGCGGTATATGTCATTATTTGCATCATGCCTCTAGCACCAACGTAACTATGTGCCCGTGCATCAAACTCACTTTCTTGTCTAATAATCGCTAAAATAAGTTCTGGAGATGGCATTCTCTTGTTATTGATTTTTGAAGGAACATCAATAATTGGAAAGTTTAAAGTATAATGAAACCTTTTTTCATAAGAGGCCTGTTTAGCGATCTGTATTGCAAAATCATATCTTCCAATACTAACTGCTAAATCTCCCGCTAAAATTTCGCTTCCTTGATTAATATTACTAGATGCCAAATGTTTAAGAATATCTTTTGCATACTTAGTTTTATTTATTTCATGAAGTAAAACTACTAATTTTGTTAACTCATTTTCTGTAAATTCTTTTTTTTCAATATCATCTGGTTGCATAATTTCTCTATCTAAATAAAAATCTTTGTTGGGATAAATTTTTATAAATGCCAATTGACCATAATAAGTGGTTAAGTATTTAGATGCTTCTTTAAACCATTTTTCTGATTTTTCTAAGTCATTTAATTTTTCATATGATTTGCCAAGCCAATAAGCCCCTCTTGACAAACTTATGGGATAACCCACATTTTCAAAAAAATTATGAAAATGTTGGGTTGCCAATATAGGATCATCTAAAAAACTCAAAGCAATCCATCCGGACATCCATTCTGCTTCAGCATATTCGGGACCACTTTTCATTGAATGATTGCTAGCAATTTTGTAGGCAATAGCATATTTTTTTTTATAAATTAAAGCTCTTGATATAATTTCCCTTTCAAACCACCATTTATCAGGCCTTACTAAGAATTTTGAATCGTTTTTTATCTTTAGTAAAATTTCCAAAGAAGAGTCAACACGACCTCTCTTTCTTCTCCATTTTAGCCGATCATAAAGTAAACCAGGATCTTTTTTAAATTTATTAGACACCTTACTAATTGCGTTATCTACCCCATAAGATTTGCTCATCAGCAATAATCTTGCATTATATAAAGCTTGATAATCTTTTGGCAAATATCTGAGCATTCTTTTTAAATCCCAATATTTATTTTCCCAAGCTAACCAGTCGGCCCTTTTGATATGGTCTTCGGTATTTAAATATTTTTTTAATTTTTTTCTTAAATATTTAAGATCACTTTTTGATAATTTTGCAGTAATCCAACCATCTTTTATTAAAGATATTCCCTTTTCATGTTTGCCTTTTGACAAATAGCTTTGACCTAACATTAATTTTCCATACCCACTGAAAGGCTCTCTTTCATCAAATAATTCTAATACCCGATTATCAGAAATTGTTTTTGTATTTATTTTATGTTCTGATAAGTATCTGAGCCTATTTATTCTTGGATAGTTTGAATTTAAGTTAATAAAATTTATATAATCATAGAAATTTGCCTGATTATTGGGCTCTAATAAGTAAAGCCATTTAACCAATCTGTAAATTGATCTATTTTTAACGTCACTTGCCAAATTTATTGCGCTGGTCCATTTTTTTTTATCTATTTCAGAAAATATCTTTTTAGTTAATTTAAAATCATTTTTAGAAAAATATTTAGATTTAGTTGCAGCCTTTCTTTTTTGCTCATGATATTTAATTGGTTTTTTTTTAGGAGTAATTAATTCTCCATCCTCAATTTTTGAAATAATTTTTTCCTTCTCAATTTCTTTTCCTTTTTCCACAAATTTTGGTTGTTCTATTACTTGATCTTCGGGCTTTTTCTTAGGTAATAAATATTTTGCTTTCTTAGCTTCCAACTTTATGAGATCAGTGTTTATTGGCTTAATTTTTGGTAAAAGTATTTTTTTTAATAATCTTTCATCAATTTTGGGTTTAGAATCAATTTGAGAAGTTTCTTCATTTTTCAATTTATCCTTCCCAGGCTGAGTTTTTGGTAATATTATTTCTTTTATTGTTAATTCTTCAATTTTTGGCTCTGGTTTTGGAATAATTATTTCCTCAGCAACCAAGTTTTCTAATAAAAATAATGCAATTATAAAAATAATTAAATTTGTTAACGAAAATTTGATCATATAATTTTAGATGATTTGATTCAGTAAATTATGTTATAAAGATTTATGTTTAAAGGATCAATTGTAGCAATAATTACGCCATTCAAAAATGGTAAATTGGATGAAGATACCTATATATCTTTAATTCATTATCATCTTAAAAATGGCACCTCTGGGATGGTGTCAGCTGGAACAACGGGAGAGTCTCCTACTTTAAATCACGAAGAACATATGAGGGTGATCGAATTATGTGTAAGTGAATGTAAAGGAAAGATTCCTGTTATTGCTGGCACTGGTTCTAATTCAACAAATGAAGCAATATCACTTACTAAGTATGCTGAGAAAGCGGGCGCAAATGCTGCGTTAGTCGTAACACCTTATTATAACAAGCCTACACAGGAAGGCTTGTATCATCATTACAAAGCTATAAATGATGAATCTGACATACCCATAATTATATACAACATACCATCAAGGTCTGTTGTTGATATGTCAGTTGATACCATGGCAAGACTTTTTGAATTAAAAAACATTATTGGTGTAAAAGACGCAACCGCAAATTTGGATCGCGTTGATGAACAAAGAAAAAAAATTGGAAATGATTTTATTCAACTTTCTGGAGAGGATGCTACAGCGTTAGAATTTAATTTGCGAGGGGGAAGAGGCTGCATTTCGGTGACAGCAAACATCGCACCTAAACTTTGTTCAGAGTTTCAGGAAGCATCATTGGCAAAAAATAATTATAATCTTTTATCAAGGGCAAAAGAAATTAATGATCAATTAATGCCTCTTCACAAATCTCTTTTTATCGAGAGTAACCCTAGTCCAGTTAAATATGCAGCAAATCTATTAAAACTTTGCTCAGAAGAAGTTAGACTTCCTTTAGTAGAAGTGACCCCAGAAACTAAGGAAAAAATTAAATCTGCAATGCAACATGCAAATTTAATTTAATTCATGAAGAGCAAAACCAATAAAGGTTTAAAAATTATTTGTTTAAATAGAAAAGCGGGGTTTAATTATTTTATTAACGAAATTTTAGAAGCAGGAATTGTATTAAAGGGATCTGAAGTTAAATCAATAAGGAAAGGTAAAGTTAATATAGCAGATTCATATGCGGTAGATAAGAGGGGGGAAATTATTTTAATTAATTCTCACATCTCTTCCTATAAAGAATCTAGCTACAATGATCACCGCCCAACCAATGATAGAAAGCTTTTATTAAATAAAAGAGAAGTAAATAAATTAATTGGAAAAATTAATAGGGAAGGCTTTACAATTGTTCCTACAAAAATGTATTTTAAAAATGGAAAAGTGAAAGTCGAAATTGCAATTGCAAAGGGTAAAAAACATTATGATAAAAGAGAAGTTAAAAAACAGAGAGATTGGAACAGAGAGAGATCTAGATATTTTAGAAAAACTAGTTGATTTAAAATGATTTTTCTTGGATTGGGATCAAATTTACCATCCAAATATGGTGATAAATTTGCAAATATAAACCTGGCAATTTCATCTCTTGAAACTTATGGAATCAAAATAATCAAAAAATCTAGTTTTTATAAAACGCCTTCTTATCCGGACAGAGAAAATCCAAAATTCATTAACGTTGTTGTTTTAGTTAAGACTGATTTACCACCGGTTGATTTAATGTCAGTTCTACTTTTTATAGAAGAAAAGTTGGAAAGAAAAAGAGTTAAAAAAAATGATCCAAGAACATGTGATATTGATATTATTGATTATAATAACCAAATATTGAATCTAAAATACAGCAATTTAGATTTTACGGTACCACATAAAAAACTAACATCAAGGAATTTTGTTTTATTTCCTTTGAGAGAAATATCGCCCATGTGGAAACATCCCAAAACAAAAGAGACTATTAGTAATTTAATACAAAAACTTAGTGAAGAAGAGAAGAACTCTATATTAAAGATAGATAAAAATTGATATAATAATAAAATGCTTAACCAAGAAGATTTAATTAGTAAAGTAAAGTCCTATAATAAATTTCTAAATCCAGATACTCTATCAAAGGCATATAATTTTGCCCTAAAGGCCCATGCAAACCAACAAAGAATTTCAGGTGATCCTTATTTAATACATCCTGTTGCTGTTGCGAATATATTGACAGATCTGAAATTAGATAGTGCAACCATAGCTACAGGACTTTTACACGATACAATTGAAGATACTAAAGCTACCTACAAAACTGTTAAGGATGAATTTGGTGAAGAAGTGGCAGATCTGGTTGAGGGAGTTACCAAGATTTCTGCTCTTGAAGATAAGGCTAAAAAAAATTCTAAGGCAGAAAATTTTAGAAAATTAATATTAGCAACATCCAAAGATATTAGGGTTTTGCTAGTTAAAATCGCAGATAGATTACACAATATGAGAACTATTGAAGAATTTAAAGATATTGAAAAAAGAAAACAAATTGCAAGGGAGACTATGGAAATTTATGCACCATTAACAGACAGGATGGGAATGAATAGAATTAGAGATGAATTGGAAGATATTTCATTTAATGTATTAAATCCTGAAGCAAGAGAATTAATAACTAAAAGATTAAGTGTTAAAGAAGAAAACAGAAAAGATACATTTAAAAAAATTTCAGAAGAATTTATTAATATATTAAAAGAAAATGGTATTAATGTAAAAATAACTGGAAGAGAAAAAACTCCATTTTCAATTTGGAGGAAGATTCAAAAAAAAAGAACTTCTCTAGAACAGATTTCTGATATAGTTGGGTTTAGAGTAATAGTGAACAGCATTCCAGAATGTTATAAAACTTTAGGTATTTTTCATAACAGGTGGCAAACAATTCCTGGTAGATTTAAAGATTATATTTCTACTCCAAAAATAAATAATTACAAATCAATACATACAGCAATTATTGGTCCTAAACAACAACGCGTCGAAATTCAAATCAGAACTAGATATATGCACGAATTTGCTCAACGAGGTATAGCATCTCACTGGAAATATAAATCCTCAGAAAAAATCAATTCATCGGCATGGAAAGAATATGATTGGTTGGTTGATTTAGTTGAAATTATTGATAAAGGAGCAAGTCCAGAACATTATTACGAATATACAAAACTGCAAATGTTTCAAGACAACGTGTTTTGTTTTACGCCAGAAGGATCAGTAATTAAACTTCCCAAAGATGCAACTCCAATTGATTTTGCTTATGCAGTACATACCCATATTGGTGACGCCGCTATTAGATGTGAAGTGAACGGTAAGGAAAGTCCTTTACAATGCGTATTACATAATGGAGATATGATAAAAATAATTACTTCTGACAAAATATCTCCATCTCTACATTGGTTAAGCTCTGCAAAAACAGGAAAAGCTCGAGCTGCTATAAGAAGATATTGGTACGATAAAGAGCCAAAGAAAGAAATAAACAAAAAATACAATAGTGCTTTGTGGATATCATTACCGGATTTCCCAGGAAAATTAGGAGAAGTCACTTCATTAATTGGTGTTAATAAAGGAAATATAACCAGCGTGGAAATGACAGAAAAAAAAGCAGATCATATAAACTTTGTTTTTGATATACAAATAGATGATTTAAAAAACTTTACAAAACTTATAAGCGAGTTAAAACAAAAAGAATTTAAATTTAAAATTATAAGACATAAAAAAAAGGATGCTCTCTTACAAAGATTCATTAAACGTTTTAAAAAAAACTAGAGCATTATTAGAAGGTCACTTTGTTCTTACCTCGGGTTTGCATAGCAATAAGTATGTCCAATGTGCAAAACTTCTAAGCAATCCCAATGCCGCATCTAAAATATGCAGTTCTTTAGCAGAAAAAATAATAAAATCTTTTCCTTCAGTTGATTTGCTTCTGTCTCCAGCTTTGGGGGGAGTAATAATAGGCTATGAAATAGGAAGAAGATTAAACAAAGAGGCAATATTTTCGGAAAGAGTTAAAGGCAAGTTTCAATTAAGAAGAGGTTTTTCAATAAAAAAAAATGCAAAAGTATTACTCGTGGAGGATGTAATAACGACTGGCAAATCCATTTTAGAGTGTGCAAAATTAACTAAAAAATCGAATGCAAAAGTTTTAGGTTTTGCATGCATTATTGACAGATCTAATAAAAAAGATTTATTAATAAAAAAAAATAAAATAATTTCACAAATAAAAATTTCAATTCCAGTTTATAAAAAAAATACTTTACCTCCTTTTTTAAAAAGAATACCCGCAACTAAACAAGGTAGCCGTTTTCTAAAATAAAAATGATCAGATTAGGCGTTAATATAGATCATGTTGCTACCTTACGTAATGCTAGGGGTGAAAATTACCCCGATCCAATTAAAGCTGCACTAATGGCAAAAAAATCTGGCGTTAGTTCGATTACTGTTCATTTAAGAGAAGATAGAAGGCATATTACAGATAAAGATTTATTTAAAATCGTAAGATTAAAAAACATCCGAGTTAATTTAGAAATTGCCCCAACAAATAATATGTTGAAAATTGCCTTAAAATCAAAACCAGATTTTGTTTGTATAGTTCCGGAAAGAAGAGAAGAACTTACTACCGAAGGAGGATTGAACCTTCATAAAAACAATTTTAAAATTAAGAAGTTAATTTATTATCTTAAAAAAAAAGGGATACGCACTAGTTTATTTATTAATCCTAGAATTCAATGTATCAGGAAGGCTAAAAAATTGGGCACAGATTGCGTCGAATTACATACAGGTAAATTTTGTAATTTATATAATTTAAATAAAAAATTTATTAATGATTTTATCAAAATTAAAAAAGCTGCCCAATATGCAAAAATAATTGGTTTAGAAGTGCATGCCGGTCATGGTCTAACCTATCAAACTGCAAAAATGATCAAAAAAATTAAACACATTAAAGAATTAAATATTGGTCATTTTATAATTAGTGAAGCAATTTTCGTTGGCTTAAAACAGGCTATTTTAAATTTTAAAAAAGTTTTAAAATAATGGCTATTTTAGGAACAGGTATAGATATTATCGAAAATAATAGAGTTAAAGAAATATTAATAAAAAAAAATTCTAATTTTAAAAAAAAAATATTCACCATAAACGAGGTCTCGTATTGTGAGAAAAAATCATATTCAATAAGTTGTTACGCTAAAAGATTTGCTGCGAAAGAAGCTTTTGTTAAAGCTTTAGGCATTGGCTTTAGAAAAAATATTAATTTTAAAGATATTGAGGTAGTAAATAACACTTATGGAAAACCATATATATCTATTAACAAAAAAATTACTAATAAAATTAAAACTCTTTTTAAAGTAAAAAAATTTAATATATTGTTATCTATTTCTGATGAAAAAAAATACTCTATTGCCAGTGTTATAATTTCAAAATAATGAAAATAAATAAAAAATTTTTTTATGATAATTTAACAACGATTTTTTATGCTTTAATTATTGCTATAATTATAAGATCTCTTTTATTTCAACCTTTTTACATACCATCATCTTCCATGGAACCTACATTACTTGTTGGTGACAGGCTTTTTGTTTCAAAATATACATATGGCTATAGCAAACATTCGTTTCCATTTAGTCCAAAATTCTCAAATAGTAGATTTTTTTTTAAAAAACCAGAACGAGGCGATGTAATCGTTTTTAAAACACCAGTTGACAACAGGACTGATTATGTAAAAAGATTGATCGGACTACCTGGGGACGAAATTCAATTTATTAATGGTGATTTATATTTGAATAATAATCAAGTACTAAAGACAAGGAAAAATATTAAAAATTTAAAAATTTATTGTGGAAAAGAAATAATAAATGCTGTTGCATTCGAAGAAAAACTACCAAATAGTCATTCGTATACTGCCGTCTATAAGAAAGAAGGTAGTTTTAAAAACTCAGATAAATATATTGTTCCAAAAAATCATTATTTTTTTTTGGGCGACAATAGAGATTGCTCAAAAGATAGCAGGTATCTAAACAGCGTAGGTTATGTTAATAAATTAAATTTGGTAGGTAAGGCAAGAATCATTTTTTTTTCTACTAATACAAAAAAGGGAAATATTTTTCAAATATGGAAATGGTTTGAAATTATCCAATGGAATAGGTTTTTTAATATAATCAATTAATGACACAGAATCAAAAAATATTAGAAAATAAAATAAACATTAAATTTACAAATAAAAAATTACTTACCCTCTCATTAGTTCATAAAAGTTTTGATCTTTTGAATAACAATGAAAAGTTAGAATTTGTTGGAGATAGAGTTTTGGGGCTAGTTTTATCAAAAAAATTATTTAATTTATATCCACGCGAATCTGAAGGTAATCTAGATAAAAAGTTTTCTTCACTAGTAAATCGAAAAATCTGTTTAAAGATTAGCAAAATACTGGAGTTAGAGAAATTTCTTATTTTAGGAAAAACTTACAAAAAAAAAATAAAGATAGAAGATAAAATATTAGCTGATGCATGTGAGGCTTTGATTGGTGCTGTATATCTTGACTCTGGTTTTAAAATTTCAGAAAACTTTATTTTAAGATTTTGGAAAGATGAAATTAAAAAAACTGTTAAAATAGAAATAGATCCCAAGACAAAACTGCAGGAATATTCACTTAAATATTTTAAAAAATTACCAGTTTATAAAGTATTGTCTTGTAAGGGTCCTCAGCATAATCCATCCTACAAAATTTCTGTAAAAATTCATGACTCAAAATTATTTTACGGAATAGGCAATTCCAAAAAAACTGCTGAGCATAGTGCTGCTAGAAAAATTATTAAAGATTTAAAGATTAAGTAGGTTATGTGGTGGAAAGACGAAGGATATTTATTATCAAAAAACAATTATTCTGAAAATTCTCTAATTATTGAAGTTTTTACATTAAATCACGGAAAATGCTCAGGAATTGTTTATGGTGGCACATCAAGAAAAATAAAAAATTATTTACAATTAGGAAATAAAATTCATGTAAATTTAAAAGCAAAAAACGAAAGCAAATTAGGTTATTTTAAAACTGAAATAATTGATCCAATAAGTCCATTTTTTTTTGATGATAACAAGAAAATAAATTGTTTATTTTCATCGATAAATCTTTTAAAAACTGTGCTTCCAGAAATGCTAAGCTATAATTCTATTTATATTTTATTTTCTAATTTTTTAAATGAATTAAAGTTTAGTAATAACTGGATTTTTCATTACATTTTTTGGGAAATGAATCTTCTTAAAAAAATAGGTTTTGATATGAATCTACCGTCTAATTACATTACCGGATCTTATAACAAAAAAAAAATGATTACTGTAAATATAGATAATGAGAATATAAATGTACCAAGTTTTATGCTTGATAAAAAATGTGATAATGTTGATACTAAATCAATTTATTATGCTTTAACATTTATTGGTAAATTTCTTAAAAAAAACATTTTAACGCCGAATAATTTAAATTATCCTATATCCAGAACAAAATTAGAAAATTATTTCAGATAATGGAAGAACATAAAAAAAGGTCAATTCTAAAAACTCTTACTTGGCGTATCACCGCATCTCTAGATACTTTTGTTATCGCCTGGATAATTACTGGTGATTGGAAAATGGGGGGTTCTATTGCTGGAATTGAAGTAATTACAAAAATGTTTTTTTATTATTTTCATGAAAGAATCTGGAATAAAATTAAGTGGGGTAAGAAAAAATGGTGGTGGTTATCTTAGCTTTTGAGCAATGTAATCAGCAAAATATGTTACTATTGCACTAGCTCCCGCTCTTTTAAATGAGATTAAACTTTCTTCAATTGCGTTGTCGGATATTATTTTTTTCTTAATTCCATTTTTAATCAAACTATATTCTCCAGATACCTGATATGCAAATACGGGTATTTTGAAGGTATCACTAACCAATTTGATTATATCAAGATAGGGCATTCCTGGTTTAACTATAACAAAATCTGCACCTTCTTTTATATCTAAAGCAACTTCTCTCAAAGCTTCTTTTTGGTTAAAAAAGTTCATTTGATAATTTTTTTTATCACTTTTTAAGCTTTTTTTTGATCCTATGGCATCTCTAAATGGACCATAAAAATTTGATGCATATTTCACAGCATAAGATAAAATTTGAACTAATTTAAAATCATTCTTATCCAAGGCTTTTCTTATTTTCCCTATCCTTCCATCCATCATGTCAGATGGTGCAATAACATCGCATCCCATTTCAGCTAGTAATAATGCTTGTTTAACTAAAATTTCAATAGTTTCTTCATTCTGAACATATCCTTTTTTTAATAAACCATCATGACCATGGGAAGTATAAGGATCCAAAGCTACATCACACATTATTCCAATTTCTGATTGAAATTTTTTTTTAATAAGTTTTAAAGCTTTACATACCAGATTATTTTCATTCAATGACTCTAATCCATTTTTGTCCTTTTTTTGTATTTGAGTATGTGGAAATAGTGCTAAAAGAGGCAATTTAAGTTTGATTGCTTTTTCAACAACCTTTTCTATTTTATCTACTGAATATCTATATACACCTGGCATAGTAGAAATTTGATTTTTTTGATTTTTACCATCAGTTAAAAATACTGGCCATATTAAGTCTTTAGATAACAAGCTATTTTCGCTAACAAGACGTCTAGACCACTCACTTTTTCTATTTCTTCTTAGCCTTGTGTTAGGATATGATCCAATAAGTTTCATTTTTCTAGTTTTTAAATTATTATTTTATTATAAATAACGCGGCTAAAATAATGTATATTATTATCTTTTATAAGGTATTTAACAAAGTACCACAATGTATTCAATGAATGAGAAGAAAATAGAGTTCTTTTGGCTACTTGTGTTTTAAATTATTAATTTAACTAAAAATATTCAGTTGAAAAAAATATTAATTGCATCCGATCATGCGGGCTTTAAGCTTAAGGAAATTATTAAAAAACACCTGTCAAAGAATAAATTAATGGTTATTGATTTGGGTCCTTTTAATTTACGGAAAGTCGATTATCCTGATTACGCTCACAAATTATCTAAAAGAATTAATCTTAATAAAAAATTAACAGGTATACTTGTTTGCGGATCAGGTATAGGAATGGAAATGACAGCAAATAAATATAAAAATGTAAGAGCTGCATTATGTTATAATCAAAAGTTAGCAAAATTAGCAAGATCACATAACAATGCCAATGTTATCTCTTTAGGCTCAAGATTGACAAAAAAAAATATTGCCCTTAAATGTATAAACATTTTTTTGAATACGAAATTTAAAGGTGGTCGTCATACAAAGAGAATTAATAAAATATGAATTATTATGAATAAATTAAATAAATATACTTCAGCTAATTATCAAAATTTTTTTGATAAAAGTTTATCATTAACTGATCCAGATTTATATAGTTCTATAAAACGTGAGTTTGAAAGACAACAGAAACACATTGAATTAATTGCTTCAGAAAATATTGTTTCAAAAGCTGTGTTGGATGCCCAAGGTTCAATTATGACAAATAAATATGCTGAAGGATATCCGTCTAAAAGATATTACGGCGGTTGTGAATTTGTTGATAAAGCGGAAGATTTGGCTTTAGAAAGAGTAAAGAAATTATTTAATTGCAAATATGCGAATGTACAACCTCACTCTGGTGCTCAAGCTAATGGAGCCGTATACCTTGCCCTTTTAAATCCTGGAGACACAATACTTGGTATGAGTTTAAATTCTGGAGGTCATTTAACTCATGGAGCTAAAGTTTCACTTTCAGGTAAATGGTTTAATTCATTTCATTATGAAGTAGATAAAGAAAGCGGACTGATTAACTATAATGAAGTTGAAATAATAGCAAAGCAACACAAGCCCAAACTGATAATTGCTGGCGGCAGTGCATATTCTAGAATAATTGATTTTAAAAAATTTCGTGAAATAGCAAAAAAAGTCAATGCATATTTAATGGTGGACATGGCTCATTTTGCTGGACTAGTTGCTGGGGAAGGTTACCCAAATCCAATTGAGTATGCTGATATTGTTACATCAACAACGCACAAAGTATTAAGAGGTGGAAGGGGAGGGATTATTTTAACTAGTAGGGAAGATTTGATTAAAAAAATTAATTCTGCTGTTTTTCCAGGTTATCAAGGTGGTCCTTTAATGCACATTATTGCAGCAAAAGCAGTTTGTTTTCAAGAAGCTTTGCAAGACAGTTTCAAGATTTATATTAAATCAGTTATTGAGAATGCAAAAGTTTTATCGGAAACTTTAAAAATCAATGGCTTTAAAATATTTTCTGGCGGTACCGATACTCACCTTATGTTGGTTGATTTAAGACCGTTCAATGTTACTGGGAAGGATGCCGAATCGAGTTTGGAAAGAGCAAATATAACATGTAACAAAAATGGAATTCCTTTTGACACAGAAAAAATGACAATAACATCCGGAATAAGATTGGGTACGCAAGCAGTTACAACAAGGGGTTTTGGTGTAAATGAGTTCAGGAAAGTGGGAGAATTAATTACAAAAGTTATAGTGGGTTTATCAAAAAACTCCGACGATAATAGCAAAACCGAAAAACAAGTAAAAGAAGAAGTAATTCAACTTTGTTCTTTGTTTCCTATTTATAATCATTTAAAAGATAACTAATTATGCTTTGTCCATTTTGCAAAACTGGCGATACATCAGTAATCGACTCAAGACCGATCGAGGATGGTGTTGCAATAAGAAGGAGAAGAACATGCGGTTGTGGTAAGAGATTTACAACATTCGAAAGAATTCAATATAGAGAATTAACGGTCGTAAAAAAAAATGGGAGAAAATCTATTTTTGATAGGGATAAATTATCAAAGTCAATATATATTGCTCTTAAAAAAAGACCCTTAGATACTGATACTGTTGAGAAATTTATATCAAAGATATCAAGAAATTTAGAAGAAATGGGTCAAAGTGAAGTAGCTTCGAACGTTATAGGGAAAATGGTTATGGATGGTCTAAAAGATCTTGACCCTATTGCATATGTTAGATTTGCCTCAGTCTACAGAAATTTTAGGGAAGTAAAAGATTTCGAGCAATTTGTGGACAGGTTGGATGTTTCCAAAAAAACACAAAACTAATACAAAACATAAATATTTTATTAAACTTGCTTATAATCAAGCAAGTAGAGTTTTAGGAAATACTGGCGAAAATCCAGCTGTTGGCTGTGTAATTGTTAAAAATAATGAAATAATTAGTTTAGCGCACACTAATTTTAATGGTCGACCACATGCTGAAAGAATAGCTTTATCAAATAAAAAAATTAACTTTAAAGGTTCGTTGCTATATTCAACACTTGAACCTTGTAGTCACTATGGAAAAACATCGCCATGCACAGATATTATTAAAGAACAAAAAGTCAAGATAGTATATTTTTCTAAATTTGATCCCGATAAGAGAAATTTTAAAAAAGCAAAAAAAAAATTAAATAAGTACAATATTAAAACATTTGAAAACGTACATAAATATGTAGCAAATAGATTTTACAAGGATTTCGATATCAGAAAAAATACTAATAATATTTTTATTTCATCAAAATTAGCTACATCAAAAGATTTATTTATTTCAAACAAGTATAACAAATGGATAACAAATATTCATTCAAGAAATAGAGTTCATTTATTGCGTGCAAATCACGATTCTATTTTAACTACTTCAAAAACTATTTTGAAAGATAATCCGATGTTAAATTGTCGTATTGATGGATTACAAAAGTACTCACCAAAAAGATTTGTCATTGATAAAAACCTATGCATACCTATGACATCAAAAATAATCAGAACAGCTAACAAAATATTAACATATATTTTTTATAATTTAATCGATAAGAATAAATTAAATAGATTGCGTCATGCTAAGATTAAAACAATAAGAATCGATCTAAAGAATAATCATTTAGATTTTAATAAAATTATCTTTTTTTTAAGAAAAAAAGGTTTTTACAGAGTCTTTGTGGAAGCAGGGATTAAATTTAATAATTTTTTGCTTGATAATTATTATATAAATGATTTTTATCATTTTCATTCTGATCAATTATTAGGAAATGAAGGTTTCCATGATGCAAATATTTTTTTTAATAAGATGAATAAGGTAAAACGAAGCAAAAGAGAAATTGAAATCAATTTATTCCAAGATAAATTGTTAAAATATTCATTAAAATAATGTTTACTGGTTTAATAAAAAAAAAAGGAATTGTTAAAAAAATAATACATATTAATAAAGAAATTAAAATAGGAGTAAAAAGTAGCCTAAAACTAACAAATAAAGATTTGGGATCATCGATTAATTGTTCCGGTGTTTGTTTAACTCTAGAAAAAATTTATAAAGAATTATATTTTTTTCATCTAACCAAAGAAACTCTAAGGGTTACCAATTTTAAAAACATCAAATTAAATCAAATTATAAACCTAGAAAAATCTCTTAAGCTTGTAAATGAAATTTCAGGACATTTTGTTCAAGGTCATATTGATACAATTTCAAAACTAAAAAAAAAGTGTATATTTGGTAAATCTTGGTATTTATATTTTTCAATAAATAGAAGTCTTAAAAAATTTTTAATTTCTAAAAGCTCTATTGCAATAAATGGAGTTTCATTAACTATTGCAAAGATATTCTCAAATACTTTTTTGGTTGTGGTAATTCCTCACACATTAAAGTTGACAAATTTAATAAATATTAAAAATAATGATATTGTAAATATAGAAATTGATATCATTTCGAAATATATAAAAAACTTAAAAAAATAAATATGTTTACATCAATTACTAAAATCATAAATGACGCAAAAAAAGGAAAAATGTTCATCTTGGTTGATGACGAAAATAGAGAAAATGAAGGTGATTTAGTAATTCCTGCTAATAAAGTAAAACATAAAGATATAACTTTTATGGCGAAACATGGAAGTGGTCTTATTTGCCTAGCTCTCGACTCAAAACAAGTTAAAAAATTAAATCTTCAACTTATGTCACCAACTAACCAATCTAGATCTCGAACAGCGTTTACTGTATCAATAGATGCTACAAAAAACATCACCACAGGTATTTCTGCTCATGATAGAGCGTACACAATAAAATCGGCTATAAAAAAAAATGCATCCAAAAAAGATATTGTTACACCCGGACATATATTTCCCTTGATATCTAAAGATGGAGGTGTTTTAGTTAGAGCTGGCCATACTGAGGCCTCTGTAGACATATCAAGGCTGTCAAAAAATCCACCTTCGGCCGTTATTTGTGAAATCATGAATGACAATGGAACAATGGCAAAAGGGAAACAATTGGTAAATTTTGCAAAAAAACACAAGTTGAGTCTTGGAAAAATTGATGATCTTATATCATTTCGATTAAATCAAGAAAAATTAATAAATTTTAAAAAATCTTCATCTATATCAATTAAAAAACAAACTTATAAAATTAAAATTTTTGAAAATATACTTGATGGTTCAGAGCATTTTGCACTAATTAAGGGCAATATAATTAGAAATAAAAATCCACGGGTAAGAGTTATTTCGTCAAATGTAGTAAAAAATTATTTAATGGATAATAAATTTCCAAATTTATTTAATCAAACTATTAACTATTTCAAGAAATATAAAGACTGTGTATTAATATTTATAAGGCACATAAATCTTAAATCTGTTTCGGAAACCCTAAAAGGATATAAGGATAAAAAATTTTACAGCAAAGGTAATGATAAACTTATTAGAAACTCTGGTATTGGTTCGCAAATTATAAAGTCTTTAAATATCAAAAAAATGATATTAGTTACTAGATCTAAAAAGAAGGTTATAGGATTAGAGGGTTACGGTATAAAAATTACAAAACAAGAAATAATAAAATGAAAAATAATATAGTATTAATAGTAGCAGCAAATTATTATCCCGAAATATCAGAGGAGCTAATAAAACGTGCTAAAGCAGCTAAGAGAGTCCACACAGATCATGAAGAAATAACTGTTCCTGGCATTTTTGAAATACCAGTTACAATATCAAGAAATATAGACTCCTATGATGGTTTTATTGCACTGGGTTGTGTCATAAAAGGCCAAACTCCCCATTTTAAATTAATTTCTAAAGCTGTAACAAACGCAATAATGAACTTAACAATTGCACACAAAAAACCTATTGGAAATGGAATACTTACCTGTTTAAACAAAAAACAAGCTTTGAAAAGATTAAATAAAGGTGCGGAAGCTTCAAATGCCGTTGAACAAGTTTTTATTAATGAGTCTATATTAAAATCAAATAAAAGCTGAAATAATGAAACAAAATGAAGCTCTTAGGAATCCTAGAGTTATTGTTGTTCAAAAATTGTATGCACAAGAATTAAATAGAAAATCCGAATTAACTTTTCCTAAGCATAGATATAAAACGTTTATAAAGTATGTTGTGTTAGGTACTTTGGAAAGAAAAGAACTAATAGAAGAAACTATACAACAGCATCTTAGTAAAGATTTAAGTGAAAAACGAACGGATAAATTATTAATTGTTTTGTTACATGCTGCTATATTTGAGTTTTTGTATCGTCCACAAACTTCGCTAAATATTATAATTAATGAATATTTGAACACTTCTGATTTTTTTTTAGAGCAATGTCAAAAAAAATATTTAAATGCAATATTAGATAAAGTGTCAAAAAAGATAAGATCATAAGTGAACGAATTCTCAGTTATAAAAAAATATTTTTCAAATTTGTCAAAAAATACCAGAGGAACTTTTAATTTGTCTGATGATATATTTTTTGACTACAAAAAAAAAGTAGGAATATCCATTGACAGTTATGTTGAAAGAACGCATTTTTTAAATTTTAAAAATCCTAATCTAGTAATAAAAAAGGCATTAAGAGGAGCTATCTCTGATTTAATATGCAAAGGAATAAACCCTAAATATTATTTTATGAGTTGTTCGGGAAGCAAAAAACATCTAACTCATGCAAATCTTGCTAAAATTCAATTGGCTTTAAAAGAGGAACAAAAAAAATACAATATCTTTTTGGCTGGTGGAGACACATCTCATTCTAATAGATTGTCAATAACTATTTCTGTAGTTGGATATTCAAAAAAAAATCCAATTCTGAGAAGTGGAGCAAAAATAAATGATGACATTTATATAACAAATACGATTGGAGATGCTTTTCTGGGCTCAAAACTCTTAAAAGGTAAAATTAAACTCAACAAAAAGAATGCTGATTATTTTGTAAGGAGATTCTATCTACCAATATTACCGATAAAATTTTCAAAAAAAATCCATCTTTTTGCAAATTCTTCTATAGATATATCTGATGGATTTTTTCAAGACTTACAACATATATTGTCTAGATCTAATTTATCATCTAAAATATTTAATGATAAAATTCCTATATCTAGTTATTTAAATTCTTACCTTATTAGATCAAAAAAAAATAAATTAAATTTTATCTCTAATGGTGATGACTACCAAATTTTATTTACTGCAAGTAAAAAAATGAGAAATCTAATAAAAAAAATATCCAAATTTACTTCTACAAAGGTTTCAATAGTGGGAATTGTTAAAAATAAATCTATATCTAAGAATGCAAAATCGACTGAAAAAATATTTAAATTTCCAAAAAAACTAGGCTATACACATAATTTTTAATCAATATTATCGTTGCCTTTGCCCTTTTTATTTGTCATGTTCCGATTTTTAATTTTTGATTATTTTTTTTAAAGGCTTAGATTATGGACAATTTATCTCCAAATTTTATTTTACTACTAATTATACTAAGTGGTTTTTTTGCTCTTCTTTATGGATATATAACGCGAAAACAAATATTGAATTCTGAATCAGGCAACAAAAAAATGAAAGAAGTGGCTGAAGCAATTCAAATTGGAGCAAGGGCTTATTTAAATAGACAATATAAAACAATTTCCATAGTTGGGTTGGTTGTCTTAATTATCATCACTTTTGCTTTTAGTTTTTTGGTTGGAATTGGTTATTTAATTGGTGCAACTTTGTCTGGAATAGCTGGTTACGTTGGAATGTTGGTATCTGTTCAAGCAAATGTCAGAACGGCGGAAGCCTCGAAGAAAGGTTTATCACAGGGCCTATCTATTGCTTTCAAATCAGGAGCTATCACTGGTTTGTTAGTAGCTGGGTTGGCATTATTGTCGATTTCTATTTATTACTACATTTTATTATTATTTGGCGTTGAAGAAAGAGAATTAATTAATGCATTGATTGCATTGGGGTTTGGTGCATCTTTAATTTCAATTTTTGCAAGATTGGGTGGTGGTATTTTTACAAAAGGTGCAGATGTGGGAGCTGATTTAGTGGGCAAAATAGAAGCGGGTATTCCAGAAGATGATCCTAGAAATCCAGCGGTCATTGCTGACAATGTTGGAGATAACGTTGGAGATTGCGCAGGAATGGCTGCTGATTTATTCGAAACTTACGCAGTTACTATAGTTGCTACAATGGTTTTATCTTCAATTTTCTTTCATGATAATTTAAACATGATGCTTTATCCTTTATCTATTGGCGCCGGATGTATATTAACCACAATTATTGGCACTTTTTTTGTCAAATTAGGAAAAAGCAAAAAAATTATGAATGCACTTTACAAAGGATTTATTGCCACTGCTGTTTTATCATTATTAATTCTTTATCCAATTACTGATTATATAATTGGTCTAAATACAGAATATTATATTGAGGATAAAGTTTTTACTGGAAGAGGTTTGTATGTCTGTGGAGTTATTGGATTAATTATAACCGGCTTAATCATATATGTAACAGAATACTATACGGGTACAAATTTCAGACCCGTTCAAAGTATTGCCTCATCGTCAACCACTGGTCATGGCACCAATGTTATACAGGGACTAGCGGTGTCAATGGAAGCTGCTGCTTTACCAGCATTAATTATCATAGCTGGTATATTGGTTACAAATTATATTGCGGGTCTTTTTGGCATAGCAATTGCAGTTACATCAATGCTTGCTTTAGCAGGCATGGTTGTTGCCTTAGATGCTTATGGTCCAGTAACTGATAACGCTGGCGGAATTGCAGAAATGTCTAATTTACCCAAGAAAACAAGAAAAACTACTGATGCATTAGACGCTGTTGGAAACACAACTAAAGCAGTAACCAAAGGTTACGCTATAGGATCAGCTGGTTTGGGAGCTTTAGTATTGTTTGCCGCTTATACAGAAGACATTAAATATTTCTCTACAATTCAAAAATCTGCCCTTGAAAATATTAATGTAAATTTTGAACTATCAAACCCTTTTGTGGTTATAGGTTTGTTAGTAGGTGGCATGCTACCTTATTTATTTGCTTCCATGGGAATGCAAGCTGTTGGAAGAGCAGGAGGAGCTGTTGTAATTGAAGTTAGAAGACAATTTAAAAAAATCCCTGGCATTATGAAAAGAAAGTCTAAACCAAACTATGGAAGGCTTGTCGATCTTTTAACTAAAGCTGCAATAAAAGAAATGATTATTCCATCTCTCCTACCTGTGCTGTCACCAATAATTCTCTATTTTGTAATATTATCAATTGACGGTATTGAATCAGCCTTATCCGCTGTAGGTGGCATGTTACTTGGGGTAATTATTACAGGATTGTTTGTAGCTATTTCAATGACCGCAGGTGGTGGAGCTTGGGATAATGCCAAAAAGTATATTGAAGACGGAAATCATGGTGGAAAAGGTTCAGAAGCACACAAAGCCGCAATAACGGGAGATACTGTTGGAGATCCATATAAGGATACTGCTGGACCAGCTATAAATCCAATGATTAAAATAACAAATATTGTGGCTCTCTTATTATTGGCCGTTATTGCAAGTTAATTTTTCTTTCTAGTTACAGGCTTATTAATTTTTTGTCTCAAGCTAGATAAAAAACTATAAACAAAGTTTTTTTCTCGTGTAATTGTACCAGTAGTATTTTTTGTAAATTTAATTTCATTTATTTGGTTTTTGTTATAGAAATCTTTTTTTATTAAAATTCCATATTCATTAAATTCCAAAGCTAATACATTATTTTTATTTGTTATATTTTGTCCGAATTTCAACAATTTACCCTTTGTTCTAGTTCTTTCAATATAAATCCAAATGGAATTATCAAAAATGGCAACTGTAGATGGATGACCAAGAATTTTTTTAACGTCATTTTTATTAGTTTTTTTAATAATTAAGTTTTTTTGTTTTATATTTAAAAATGGAACTCCATGAGTATTAATAACTGGATTTCGCTGACAATTTGATAATAATAAAAAAATTAAAATAATAATAATCTTATGCATTTTTTTGAATCTAAAAAAAAAAATATACTCCCTTTATATAATAAAATTGTTTTTTTAACTAGAAAAAGTTTTTTTTACAAAGATTTTAGATTAACTGATTCTTTTTCAAATAGAATTTATCTTATTTTTTTTCATCTTAGTTTTATCTTGATTGTTCTTAAAAATAAGGAAGGTAAAAAAAATAATCAACAAGATATATTTGACTTTTTCTTTAATCAAATTGAATTAAACTGCAGAGAATTGGGTTATGGCGATGTTACCGTAAATAAAAAAATGAAAGCTTTAATAAAACTGTTTTATGAAATTCTAATACAATGTGAAAATTGGAAAAAATTGCAAATTAATAATAAAAATAACTTATTATTAAATTTTTTTTCTAATAATTATGACAATAAAATTTTAACTAGCAAATTAGCAAATTATTTCGATAAATTCTCATTATTTATTGAAGATATATCTTTAAATTCAATAATAAAAGGTGTATTCAACTTTGTTTATAAGGAATAAATAATCATGGCAGTACCTAAGCGGAAAACATCCAAATCAAGAAGAGATAAACGAAGATCTCATATTAAATTTCTATCTAAAAATGTTATCGAGGATAAAAAAACAGGCGAATATAGATTGCCACATCATGTAGATTTGAAAACTGGATTTTATAAGGGTAGACAGGTTTTCGAACCAAAAGATTAATTCATCAAATATAATGAATGATAAAATTATAATTGCAGTTGATGCAATGGGAGGTGAAAATTCTCCTAAAAAGATAGTTGATGGTATTGAATTATCTTTAAAAGAAAGTAATGAAAACTTTTTCATACTTTACGGTAATAAAGATAAATTAAATCATTTGCTAAACAAAAAACCTGTAATCAAAAATTACTGCGAAATTATTCATTGTGATAATCATATTGAAGATGAAGAAAGTCCACTAAGCGCGGCCAAAAAAAGTAAAACCACTAGCATGTGGCAATCAATCGAATCTCAAAATATAGGTAAATCACAAATTACATTGTCGGCTGGAAATACAGGTGCACTCTTAATACTATCTAGATTAATATTGAGCATGATTGATGGAATTGAAAAACCTGCTCTTGCTGGTCTTTGGCCAAATAAAATAGGTACGAACGTTGTATTAGACTTGGGAGCTAATATTGAGTGTAACGATAAAGATTTAATTGATTTTAGTTCTATGGGAGCCGCATTATATAAATCACTATATCCTGTAGATAGCCCAAAAATTGCCCTATTAAACGTTGGACTGGAAGAAATAAAAGGACACGATGAAATTAAAAAGGCTTATCAACATCTTAAAGATTTGAATAAAAAAAATTTTGAATTTCATGGGTATATCGAAGGAAATCATATTATGGATGGTAGCGTTAATGTTATTGTTACCGATGGTTTTACCGGGAACATTGCCTTGAAAACCGCTGAAGGAACGGCAAACTTTATTACAAAATATTTAAAAGAGAATTTAAACAAAGGTTTATTAAATAAAATCTCCCTCTTGATTTCCTACGGTGTTTTCAAAAGATTTAAAGAACAATTAGATCCAAGAAAATATAATGGAGCTATTTTATTGGGATTAAGTGGACCAGTTGTAAAAAGTCATGGCTCAACTGATAAGAGGGGTCTAGCTAACTCTATTAAAATGTGTAATAAAATAGTTAAAGGTAAATTAATTGAAAAAATTAAAAAATATTTAAGCAATTAAACTTTATAATATTAGCTTTTATGTTTAAAAAAAATTTAAATAGGAAAGTTTTAGCAAATTTAATTCATCAAAATATTGGTTTTTCGAAAATTATTTCTGAAAATATAGTAAATGATATTTTTCACATAATAACATCTGGCATTAAAGAAAACAAAAAAGTTAAAATTACATCATTTGGAACTTTTCAAAAAAGAAGAAAAAATGAGCGTATAGGTCGTAATCCAAAAACCAAAGAAAAAAAAATTATATCAGCAAGAAAAGTTGTTACATTTAAGGCCTCTAAATTATTTAAAGATAGAATAAATCAAAAAAGTTAATCCATGGAAAAGGAACCAGATGCATATAAAACTATCGGCGAAGTTGCTAAAATGGTTGGATTGATTAATAAAAAAAAAGGAACATTATCTACTCATACAATTAGGTTTTGGGAAAAAGAATTTCGACAAATTAAACCAAAAATTTTATCTGGTAAAAGAAGATATTATAGCAATAAGGAAATTCATATAATCAAATTAATCAAGTTCCTTTTAAAAGAGAAGGGCATGACAATTAAGGGAGTTAAAGCAATATTAAATAACCCAAAATCATTGTCACTTGACGTTACTGCAAAAAATAGTGTAACTAACCAGTCTTTTAAGAAGGAAAAAATTAAAGACAAGATAAAAAAAATATCCAGAATTATAGACGAACTTAAAGAATTGAAAAATGGCTAAAAAGAGCTCCATAAAAGTTAGATTAGTTCCAGAATCAAAACCAAATAGTCCCTATTTTTATTATGTTAAAAAACCGTCAACGGGTGAAAAGGCAAAAATTAAATTGAAAGCTAAAAAATATAACCCAGCTACACGTAAACATGAAATTTTTATTGAGAAAAAATTACCCCCTCATAGTAAATAATTACTTTTTCCTAAAATTTCTTTTTTCAAAATCAATATAAGCCCCTATTATATTTTTCCAAATCTTATTAGTTATTTTCGTATCTATTTTTCTTGAAATAGATTTCTTTTTTATTAACGTTAATATTTCTTTAATTCTTACTTTATCAATTATCTGACTTTTATATTTTTTTTGTTTTAATATTCCATTTACCAAATTCGTCCTAATTTTTATTAGGTACAATAATTTATCGTCTAACTTATCTATTTTTTGTCTTATTAATTTTAATTTTAAATTTTTCATTTATTGATTAAATTATATTTATTTATATTTATAAATATATAATCTTTAAAAATGCATTTAAATAAAAATCAAAATAATAAATTTATTTCTCTTTGGTTATTGCTATTAACTTTTTTGGTAGCACTAATAATCATTGTTGGAGGACTAACTAGACTTACAGATTCTGGTTTATCAATAACCAAATGGGATTTGTTTATAGGTATTTTTCCACCCATGTCCCTGGATGATTGGGAAAAATCTTTCTTTCTTTACAAGAAAATACCAGAATATAAATTACTAAATCCATCAATGACACTAGATCAATTTAAAATTATTTACTGGTGGGAATATGTACACAGATTATTAGGTAGAGCAATTGGGCTTCTTTTTATACTCCCTCTTATTTATTTAACTTTTAAAAGAAAGTTATCGAAAAGAAATTTTTTTTCATATTACTTTATTTTATTCCTTATATTATTCCAAGGTTTTGTTGGGTGGTACATGGTTAAAAGTGGTTTGGCTGATAGAACAGATGTTAGCCAATATCGTTTGTCCCTACATTTGACGCTTGCAATTATTATTTTCTGCATGTTGTTTTGGAATTTTCTAAGAAATAAAAGCCAAAATAATTTCAATTCAAATATAAAGATAACTTTTTATTTGCCATTAATTTTTTTGATTATTTTGATTTTACAAATTTCATTAGGTGCGTTTGTTTCCGGCCTGGATGCTGGTCAAATATATCAAACTTGGCCACTGATGAATCAAGGTTATTTTCCAAATGATTCAACATTTGCTGATTTGTTTTCTTTAAAAGTTTTTGAAACACCTTCTCTTGTACAATTTATTCATAGAAATCTAGCTTATATTATGATGGTGTTTTTTTTAGTTATTTTATTTATTGTATTTAAAAATGATAATTTCGCTTATTTGAGAAAATCAGCTATTATGGTTTTTTTATTTTTATTGTTACAAATTATTTTGGGAATTTTAACAATCATTTTCGGTGCGCAGATATTTCTTGCATCCATGCACCAACTAGGTTCTATTATTTTGCTTACTGCTACTTTAATTTTAGTTTTTAAAAATTCTAGAATTAACTAAGAATCTTTAATTTACGTTTCAGAAGCTTTCAAAGCTTGCTTCAAATCAGCAATAATGTCGTCCGGATGTTCAATTCCCACTGACAATCTTACATAACCTGGCGTCACTCCAGCGGCCAATAGTTCTTTTTCCGTCAATTGACTGTGTGTTGTTGTAGCAGGATGAATAGCCAAACTTCTGGCATCTCCAATATTTGCAACATGATAATGAAGCTTAAGTGAATCTATAAACTTTTTACCCGCTTCAACTCCACCTTTAATTTCTATTCCAACAAGGGCGCCGTTTCCGCCTTTGAAATATTTTTTGGCCCTATTTGCTACTTCTCCCTTATAGAGAGTTGGATAAATGATTTTTTCTACATTTTTGTTTGTTTGTAAAAAATCAACAATTTTTTCAGCGTTAGAACAATGTTGTTTGAACCTTAATGGTAAAGTTTCCAAACCCTGTATATGTTGAAAAGCATTATCGGGTGATAAACATGAGCCTAGATCTCTAAGCAACACCACTCTTGCCCTTACCGCAAAGGCTACATTTGCTCCTGTTAATTCTGGAACTACTTTTCCCCAGACAGCACCACCGTAACTTGGGTCAGGTTCATTAAATAAAGGTTGTCTTTTTGGATCTGCTGTCCAATCAAAATTTCCTCCGTCAACTAGAATTCCCCCAATTACAGTACCGTGACCCCCTATATATTTTGTTAATGAATGCACAATTACAGCAGCTCCGTGTTCGAATGGTTTACAAATGATGGGCGAAGCAGTATTATCCATTATTAAAGGCACGTTATATTTTCTTCCAATATCTGAAACTTCTTTGATAGGGAAGGGTCTCAAATATGGATTGGGTAAAGTTTCTGCATAAAATGCTCTTGTTTTATCATCAATTAGTTTTTCAAAGTTTTTTGGATCTAAAGGATCGGCATATCTCACTTCTATCCCTTGTTTTTTAAGTGTATGTGTAAATAAATTTACTGTTCCTCCATAAAGATCAGTTGAACTAATGACATTATCTCCTGCTTGGGCAACATTTAACAAAGAAAATGCTGAAGCTGCTTGACCAGAGCTTACTGCTAAAGCAGCCAAACCTCCTTCCAATGCAGCAACCCTTTTTTCTAATGCATCACAGGTAGGATTCATAATACGTGTATAAATGTTTCCAAACTCTTTTAAGGCAAAAAGATTAGCTGCAGTATTTGTATCTTTAAATTGATAGGAGGTAGTCCGATATATAGGTACAGCTACCGCAGTAGTAGCAGGATCGCTTCTATATTCTCCTCCATGTAAGGCTATTGTTTCTGGGTTTTTTATATCTTTAGTCATTTATTTTCTCCATTTCCATTATTCTGATCTTTATTGATTATTATTACAACCTATCTAGTTAAAAAATGTTTAAATTGTATGTAAGATCATTGATATTTTCCAAACCTATTATCGTCTAGAAGATATACGTTTTTATAACGATTTATATTAAAAATTTGACTTTATCCATAAATATAAGTAACTAAGCCCAGTTCTATGACAGACTTTATTAAAACTAAGGATATTAAAGATAATTGGCTGTTAATTGATGCCACTAATGCAATAGTTGGAAGACTAGCTGTATTTATATCCAAAACGATAAGAGGAAAAAACAAATCTACATTTACACCTCATATGGATCATGGTGATTTTGTAATAGTTAAGAATGTAGAAAAAATTAAATTTACAGGAAACAAGTTTAAAAATAAAAAATATTTTAAACATACGGGTTATCCTGGGGGAATTAAAGAAACAACTCCCGAAAGATTAATTGCAAAAAAACCTGAAGAAATATTAAAATTAGCTGTTAAAAGAATGTTGCCTGGTGGACCTCTTGCAAAAAAACAAATGTCAAAATTAAAAATCTACAGAGGTGATAACCATCCTCACGAATCACAAAATCCTAAGGAAATGTCCTTAAATCAAATGAACAAAAAAAATTTACTTAGAAGATGATGATGGTAACTAATATAAATCTAGAAAATAAAAATCCAAAAAAAATTAAGTTAGATTTTAAAGAGAGCAAGTATGCAACTGGTCGCAGAAAAAAATCTGTAGCTAGAATTTGGATAAAAAAAGGTAGTGGTAAAATTTATGTAAATGGAAAAATTATGCCTGATTATTTCACAAGATCAAATCATCAAATGCTAGTTTCTCGGCCTCTTGAGGTGACAAAAAGATCTACTGATTTTGATATTAGATGCCTAGTCAAAGGTGGAGGTTTATCTGGACAAGCCGGAGCAATAATCCACGGTATTTCAAGAGCTTTATTAAAATATGAACCAGAATTAAAATCTGATCTGAAAAAAGAAAAACTTACTACAAGAGATTCGAGATCTGTGGAAAGAAAAAAATACGGACATAAAAAAGCTAGGCGAAGTTTTCAGTTTTCTAAAAGGTAATTATATTTATATTACCACCTATTTAATTTTACTGTTATATTCAAAAGATGAGCAAATATATAAATGTATCTGTTGTTGGCGCAACAGGATACATAGGTTTAGAACTTATTAAGCTTCTTATAAAACATCCAAAAGTTAAAATTAAGAATATTTGCGCTCAAAGCTCTATTGGTAAGCCAATTTATAAATTTGACTATTCGTTAAAAAAAAAATCATTACCTAAAATTACCAATTTAGCCAGCATAAATTTTGACAATATAGATATAATATTTACTGCCCTACCAAATGGTGAAGCACAAAAAATTTCTAAAAAATTAACTTCAAAAAATAAATTAATTGATTTATCTGCAGATTTTAGATTAGAAAATCCCAAAAATTATAAAAAATGGTACAATGCAACTCATAAATCTAAAAATTTAATTAAACATTCCGTTTACTCTATTCCAGAATTGATAGATATTAAATTAGACAAATTTAAAATTATAGCTTGTCCGGGTTGCTATCCTACTTCAATACAGCTTCCCTTGGTTCCTATTATTAAAAAAAGACTTATAAATACAAATAATATAATAATAGATTCAAAATCCGGTTACTCGGGTGCTGGCAAAAATTTATTTAAGAAATTTAAATTTAAAAACATTTACGAATCAATCTCAGCTTATGGTGTTTCTTCACATAGACATTTAGCTGAGATCGATCAACAGTTAAAAAAAATATCTAAAAATAAAATTGAGGTTCGGTTTACGCCCCATTTATCCCCCATGTTTAGAGGTATTCTTTCTACTATTTACGTAAACTTGAACAAAAACATAACTGCAAGAAAAATTTATATATGTTTAAAAAAATACTATAAAAATAAACATTTTATAAAATTTGCAAAATTTAATACTCCCATTGGAACTGGAGATATAATCCATACCAATTTTTGTAAAATATCTGTTTGCAATGATAGAATGAAGAATAAAGCGATAATTCTAAGTGCAATTGATAATTTAATAAAGGGTGGTTCTGGGCAGGCAATGCAAAATATGAATTTATTGTGTGGGCTTAATGAAGTGATGGGTTTTAAATGAGAAATTGTTTCATAATTTTTATTTTTATTTTTATTATTAATTGCTCATTTAACGAAAAAGGAATTAATGTTACCAACAACAATATATTGCATAATGAGTTAAATTCTTCTAAAGAATATTCTTTCGAAGAATATGTAAATTTATTATTAAATAAAAATAAATCTAAAATTTATCCAGATATAAATAATATTCCAGATTAAATATTATGAAAAAAAAAATTAACATAGCTGTAATTGGCTTAGGAAATATTGGAAGTTATTTTTGCAATGAAATTGTAAAGAAAAAAAAAGATATTTTGCTTAAAACTGGAAAAAATTTAAATTTATTATATGTTTCTGCAAAAAATAAAAATAAAAAAAGACCGTTTAAATTTAAAAGTAACCAATGGATTCATAAACCTTTAAATATTGTAAAAAATCCAAAGGTGGATATTATTGTTGAGTTAATTGGAGGATCGGATGATTTGGCAAAAAAAATCGTTATTTCTGCTCTAAAGAACAAAAAACACGTAATTACTGCTAATAAAGCATTGATAGCAAAACATGGCAATTATATTTCATACTTGGCTGAGAAAAATAAAGTTAATTTTGAATACGAAGCATCAGTTGCTTCAGGAATTCCAATAATTAGATGTATTAAAGAAGGGCTAGTTTCAAACAAAATATTTAAATTAATAGGAATTTTAAATGGCACCTCAAATTATATTTTATCCAGGATGGAACAAACTGGAAAAAATTTTAATGAAATATTAAAAGAGGCAAAAAAATTTGGATATGCTGAAAGTAATCCAAAATCTGATTTAAATGGTGATGATGTGGGTTCTAAAATTAAAATATTGTCCTCTTTATGTTTTCATACATTAATCTCAAAAAATAATATTTTAATTGACGGAATTCATAACATTGAAAACAAAGATATCATAAACGCAAAAAAATTAGGTTACAGAATAAAATTATTAGGCATCACAGAAATAATAAATGAAAATATTTTTGAAAGAGTTCATCCATGCTTGGTTGATATCAATTCTTATATTGGAAATATAAATGGTGTATTTAATGCTTCGATAATCAATAGCTCTCCAGTTGGACAAACTATTATGCAGGGCAAGGGTGCCGGTCCAGGCCCTACTTCTTCAGCCTTAATGTCAGATTTATATTCTATATTGAGGGGAAATATAAAATATCCTTTTAGCACTCCATATAAATTACGTAAAAAAATTAAACAATTTAATTATTCTAATTATTCTTATTCCTGTTATTTAAGATTTGAAGTTAAAGATAAACCTGGCGTTTTATCAAGTATTACTAAAAGTTTGGGTGAAAGTAAGATTTCAATAGAAAAATTAATGCAAATCCCAGATAAAAATAAACACACTGCCTCAATTAATATAATAACTCATAAAACTATGGAAAAAAGAGTAGCTTATTGTTTGCGTAAATTAAAGAAAAATAAACATATAATCACTTCGCCAACTTTCATAAGAGTTGGAGATATCAATGGTAATTGATAAAAAATATTTAGATCCATTCATACTTGCTACGGAAAGAGCTGCCTATGGCGCATCCCTATTTAAAGGCAAGGGAGATAAAATTGCCGCTGATCAATCTGCGGTGGATGAAATGAGAAATCAGTTAAACAAAATTAACATGAAGGGTAGTATAGTAATCGGAGAAGGTGAATTGGATCAAGCTCCAATGCTATATATAGGCGAGAAAGTTGGTAATAAATCTGGTGAAGAATTAGACATTGCCGTAGACCCTTTAGAAGGTACTAATTTCACAGCTAAAAATTTGCCAAACGCATTATCAGTTCTTGCTGTTACAAAAAAAGGTAATTTACTTCATGCCCCAGATATCTACATGGAAAAGATAGCTATTGGAGCTGGTTTTCCTGATAATTTGGTTGATCTTGATTTTGATGTGGAGAAAAATATTGGAAGACTGGCAGAAGCTAAAAAAATTTCTCCCAACAAAGTAACGGCTTGCGTACTTAAACGTCCAAGACATGATCAAATTGTTAATTCTTTAAATTCATTAGGTGTTAAAATTAATTTTATTACCGATGGTGATGTCTCTGGAGTTATTTCAGTTGTAGATCCAAAATCAAATATAGATATATATCTTGGAATAGGTGGGGGGCCAGAAGGTGTTCTTGCTGCTGCTGCCCTAAGTTGTTTAGATTGTCAAATGCAAGTGAGGTTATCATTCCAAAATGATGATGAAAAAAATAGATGTAGAGATATGGGTATTAAAGACTTAAATCAAAAATATAATATCAATGACATGGTCAAAGGGGATGTAATATTTTGTGCAACTGGTGTGACCGATGGAGATTTGGTTAAAGGAATAAAGGATCGCGGTGATTCATTTGAGGCGGAAACTTATGTTTTACATAAAACTTCGAATACGAATAAAATAATCAAAAACAACATTAAAAAATGAATTATAAATCAGTTACAGGAAAAAACTGGTTATTTAAAGAATATGACGAAAACTACGCAAAAAAAATATATGAAACATTTCATTTTAGTGAAATTTTATCTAAAATTATTTCAATAAGAAAAATCGAATTAAATCAAATAGAAAATTTCATTAATCCTACAATTAAAAAAAACATTCCGAATCCTAATTCAATAAAAGACATGGACATTGCGACAAACATAATAATTTCGCATATACAAAAAAAAAATATTATTGGAATATTTGGAGATTATGATGTTGATGGAGCCACTTCGGTAGCTATTTTGGCAAAATATTTCAAACAAATACATCATCCTTTTGAATTTTTAATTCCTGACAGAATAAAAGATGGTTACGGACCCAAAGAAAAGGGATTTGATTTTTTAATCAACAAAGGTTCAAAATTAATTATCACCGTTGACTGTGGCATCTCCTCTCATAAGGCTATTTCACATGCAAGAAACAAAAGTATAGAAACTATAGTTATTGATCATCATCAAGGAGATGTGAAGCTTCCTGAGGCAACCGCCATTGTAAATCCTAATCGAATCGATGATGAGTCTAAATTGTCATATCTTTGTGCGGCAGGGGTTTGTTTTATGTTTTTAGTATCATTGAATAACAAACTTAGAAACAAAAATTGGTTTAAACTTAATAGTATTAATGAACCTAATATCTTAAATTATTTGGATTTAATTTGTTTAGGAACAGTTTGTGATGTTGTTCCTGTCATAGGGCTAAATAGAGCTATTGTAAAACAAGGATTAAAAGTTTTTGGAAAGCGAAAAAATATTGGTTTAAAGACTTTATATGATAATAGTAAAATAAAAAGCCAGCCTAATACATATCATCTTGGTTATTTAATTGGTCCAAAAATTAATGCGGGAGGAAGAGTCGGCAAATCAATGATGGGTGCAGAATTATTAATATCTGATAACCAAGAAAAGGTTGATTATTTAACAAAAAAGTTAAATGACTTTAATGAACAAAGGAAAAAAATTGAATCTGAACTTGTTCAAAAAATCAAAAGTAAAACAAAAGATAACAAAGACCCTGTCTTATTGGTTCAGGGAAAAGATTTTCATGAAGGGATAATAGGAATAGCCGCATCAAGAATAAAAGATAAATACAATAAGCCTTGTGTAATAATTTCAGTTAACGGAAATATTGGTAAAGGTTCCGCAAGGTCTGTCTTTGGTTTTGATATTGGTTCCATTATTATTTCAGCTGTTCAAAATCGTATTTTAATTAATGGGGGAGGACATAAAATGGCAGGAGGATTTTCAATAAATGTTAATAATATCGAAACATTTAAAGAATTCTTAATTAATAAATATAATAATTTATGCATTAGGAATGACGATTTTAAAAATTTGTATTTAGATTCTTTAATTTTACCAACTGCATTGAATGATGAATTTTACAAAAATATTGAAGTTTTATCTCCTTTTGGTGCAGGAAACCCAGAACCAAAATTTTTAATTGAAGATGTAAAGTTAGTTAATTCAAACATTGTTGCTAATCAACATATCAAAGCAATATTTTATAGTAAAAGTAATACTGCTGTAAAAGCAATTGCGTTTAATTCAGTTGGTACAATATTAGAATCTTATTTAATAAAAAATAATAAAAGTACTATGAATATTGTGGGTACATTAATATCTAATAATTGGAATGGGAAAAGTAATATTGAGTTTGTAATTAATGATATTTCTGTTAATAACATATAAATTTCACTATAAGGTCCCATCGTCTATCGGTTAGGACACATGGTTTTCATCCATGAAAGAGGGGTTCGATTCCCCTTGGGACCGCCAAATATAATGCAAAATTTGATTTTGAAAACTTTAATTATTAGAACCGATAGATTGGGTGATTTTTATCAAACAATACCCTACATAAATAGTTTAGCAAGGACTTATGGTAAAAAAAATGTGGATATACTGGTAAAAAAACACATTTATTACCATATCAAAAAAAAGAAATATTTATTTAACAAACTTTATTTTTTTGAAGAAAATGGAATATTTAACAAAGTTTTTCTAATTTTAAGATTAAGAAAAAACAATTATAAACAAATAATAATATTTGATGGTAAAGACAGATCAATAATTTTGTCAAAATTTTTAAATACAGATAAAATTTATCTTACATATCCTAAAAAAAAA
>Ga0187827_10001123_pt1 | contig 40136 bp, 30 predicted proteins | sample ETNtaG_39_FD_167969 | JGI IMG/M metagenome (GOLD analysis project Ga0187827, IMG submission 167969) | Marine microbial and viral communities from oxygen minimum zone, Eastern Pacific Ocean - ETNP2014_SV_150_PacBio MetaG (Illumina Assembly) | ecosystem: Environmental > Aquatic > Marine > Hypoxic...
GATCCTGAATAGATGTCATCCACCATCACAGTACCTCCAGTCGTACCATCAGTTTTCCACAACTCATGCCCATTGATACCATCGTTCGCATCAAAGTACAATGTTGAGCCTGAGGCACTGAAATACCCTGTATCGCTACTGGCTGAACCTAATCTGATATCCTTGACCATCACCGTACCAACTGATGTGCCATCAGACTTCCACAACTCAGTCCCTTTACCAGTGCCATCATCCGCATCGAAAAACAAGAGGTTCCCCACCGCCGTTAGATCAGGATAAGAGCCCAAACTTGACGATGATGCACCGTCTATATCCTTGACCATCATCGTTCCAGATTCGGTTCCATTACTCTTCCATAGTTCATCACCATTACTACCGTCATTGGCTTTGAAATACAACGTATTACCAACTGCTTCAAGTTCCTTGGGAGAACTGCTGGATGTTCCTGAATTGATGTCCTTGACCATCCACGTGCTACTATCTGTACCTTCACTTGCCCAGAGTTCATCTCCTGTCGATGTACCTGCTGATGGGTTTTGTGCACTGAAAAACAGTGTATTACCCACCGCTGTCAATTCAGTCGCACGACCATTGCTCGAAGCAATAATCTTCACCAGCGTAGTTCCAGCGGTAGTACCATTACTCTTCCAGAGCTGATAGCCGGCATCATATACTGTGAAATAGAGATTATTGCCAACTGCAGTCAAACTCTCAGGATATCCATTGTTGGGATGAGCTCCTGAATAGATATCCTTGAGCAGGAACGTGCCACTGCTGGTCCCATCACTAACCCACAATTCACAACCACTGTCAGGATGTATCGCCCTGAAGAAAAGCAAGTCACCCACCGCTGTCAAAAATTCAGGAGCACTACTGTTGGACCCAGAATTGATATCCTTTACCATCACAGTGCCCTGACTGGTTCCATCAGACTTCCACAGTTCAGTTCCATTGTTACCATCATTTGCTCTGAAAAAGAGTGTACTACCAACTACTGTCATTTTGTCTATGTCAGTATTTCCTGCAACAGTGCGGATATCCTTGACTAGCATAGTACCCTCTGGGGTTCCATCAGACTTCCATAGCTCATCGCCACCAGTACCATTGTTCGCTTTGAAAAATGCTGTATGGCCGATACCATTAGGCCCAGGAACCACCCGAATCTGGCTGACACTACTGCCTGGGGAACCCAAACGTATGTCCTTCAACATCATCGCCACTGATGTATCGGATGTAGTGGTCTCGTATCGCTGGGATTGATTCTCAAGTTCTGTATCTTCGGATGGTTCGAAAGGACTGAGCAGAGGAACTGTAAAACTGGTCAACATCAGCAGAACTAGAACGAGCGAACGAAGATGCAGTGTTTTCTCGGTTTTCATGCTGCCACCATTAATCATCGTGAGGAATAGAATCCTTGAATGACCTGGGTGACGGTACCGATGTCTGTAATGTCCCTGTTCAACAGGTCGTTCAGGATTCCCATACGCTGCTGTACATGTTGCTCGAAGGTCGCTGGTGTGACTCCTGCTGCCTTGCAGATGGTTTCCTTCATCTTTGATGGGATACCGGTTTCTACAATCTCATCCGCTTCGGGGTCATATTTCCAGATTGGATTAAGTCTAGGTTTGTCTCCTTCCATACCTGCAACTTCTGAAACCTCCACTATCTTTCTAGCGGTCTTACCCTTGACGTGAAGTCTGGCTTGAATGATGATCAGGTCAAGGCCAGTCAGCATGATTGGTGGAACATCCATTGGTGGATTGATGAGACGGGTGACCGTCTCTGCACCGGTGTTTGCGTGCAGGCTTCCGAATGAACCATCGTGGCCTGTGTTCATCGCAGTCAGAAGAGTTGCAGCCTCAGGTCCACGCACTTCTCCGACGATTATCCTGTCAGGGCGCATACGCAGACTCGATTTGAGGCAGTCAATCATGTTCACTTCAGGGGTTCCATCTGGCCTCTCCTGTCGTGTCTCCATTCTCAACCAATGGTCGTGGTAGACCTGCAATTCAGCGGTATCCTCGACAGTGAGCAGACGCTTGTGCCAAGGAATATACATTCCCAAACAGTTGAGAGTTGTGGTTTTACCTGAACCGGTTCCACCAGCGATGACGAAGTTAGCAGGTCTAGAGTCCAATCCTTCTATCCATACCCACATCATGGCTGCAAGGCGAAGGTTGACGGTTCCAAACTTGATGAGATTGACCATTGTGAATGGGTCTTCCATGAATTTACGGATGGTCAGGGTCGGTCCATCAGGACTGACCGGTGGGATGGTTCCATTGACACGGCTTCCGTCTGGAAGTCTGCCGTCGAAGATAGGAACCATTCCTGGACCGTCTCCCAATGGCACGTTTGTGAACGAAGCAATGTTCTTGCAGATGGCCAGGCCTTCTTCATCCTCAATCCAGATATTGGTCCTACACATATCGAAGTCTCGATGTGCGACCTTGACACACTGTGTTCCTCCGTTATACATCACTTCTTCCAGATTGTCATCCTCAAAGAGAGCCTGAAGTTTACCATATGGGTTTGGTGGGACATCGCCCTCAACGTGGTAGACTGGACTCGGGTGGTTCGATTCTGCATATATGGTAACATTCCCGTATTGTGCTAGTATTTCTTCTGCCATTTTCTCACTTCCTTCAGATTATCATGATGTAGCCGAATTTGTATACGGCCATCGATGCGAACATCCACAGTGGTATCAACCACAAGTAATCCTTTGCTCGGCCAAGCATTCGCCCGGAGACCAACACTGCCACTCCCGATGCAGCCCCAAAGAAATGTACCATGGCGCTGTTGACCTCGTCGACCGCATATCCTGAAGATTCAGGTGCGAATAGACCGACAATGAAGGCGATGAGTGCAGGTAGGCCGACGGAAATGAACAAGATGATGAGAATCGCCTGACCCATTAGGTCATTCTCCCTCTTGTTGACAAGATCATTGAGTTTCTCATATTCTAGACTGCTTCGGAACAATATCTCTTGAATTGGTGCATCGTTCTCCTCGGCGGTGGATAGGAGATTGATGACCCTCTGAATCTGCTTGGAACGAGTCTTCATGGCGAAATCCGCCAACGCTGCATCAAAGGAGGTCACTGCACTCACATCCAGAGTCTCTCGCAATAGTTTGCCGAACAAGTCTGAACGACTCTCGCTGACCTTCATGATGGCTTGTTGCAGACCTTGGCCTGCCCCAATACTGTCGGATAGTCCTTCCAGCACCTCTGGAAGAGAATTCTCAAGTCCTCGTCTGCGAGTCCTCTCAATGATTGGTGGTAAAGCCCCTCCAAGTCCCGCAAGACCAACATTGAGCAGTAACAACATCAGAGGATGGTCGTTGAGAACCTCGAAGAAATAGAATATCATCTGTTCACAACCCTGGGTCCTTCGTATGTGCCTTCAGGCCTATCATCGCCATCATCACGACAGTGAAGAACAGGCCGCCATTGACAATTGATCCAACTGCATCTGCGTCTGGTAGTGGCATGATATCACCAGCACCAGCCATCATCTGTGGAGTGATAGCAAGAATTGCGAGGATGATTGGCGAAATCATTCCTATTGAGAGCAAGGTCTCAGGCAGACCACTTAATTCCTCGATGTATTTCTCTACCTTCTCAGTTCGCTTCTCCTCTTCTCGACCACCTTGATTCTTCAAGGTCTTGACGATATCAGTATTGGAGATAATATTCTCAATCATTGTGTTCAAAAGGCGTTTGTAGGCATCTGATTTAGCCCTTTTTTGGACACGACGTAACTCCTCGACCAAACCTTTGCCCTTACGGGTATTGACCATCACCTTCTGGAAATCCGAGGAGATACAGCCATATCCGCCTCGTGAAATTGATGTGATTGCACCTTCGAGGCCGATTCCTGAACCCATCATGACCTCCATGGTCCTGATGACATACAGAAGTTCTCTGTCCTCGTCTTGTGCTGCCACTGAAATCACTCTCAACGAATATCCTCAATCAACTCAAAAACGAATTCCTCGTTTGAACCATCATAATCCAATTTGCTGAATACGACCTTGACATCCCTCTCTTCAAATGGGTCGTGAATATACGGTTGTCCGGAGCGGAACATCTCAACAACCTTGCGATATATCTCAATATTCATTTCTCCGCGGATAGTATAGACTGCACTTTCTGCACCCTCATCGATAAGGTCGTCTCCTTCGCCTCCATGAGTAACAGTACGCGTCATTCTTCGCGCTATTGAAATGCTGATATCACACTCCTCTAACCGTATCCAATCATCGCTTGTCATGCCCGTTGCTGGTCGAATGAAGAAGTCCTGCCCTGCCATATGTGTGCCACCCTCGGACCTGACACCCCTCAACTCGCCCTTGAAGGTATTGACGATTGAACAAGGCCCCATAGGGGCCTGAAAAGTCTCAAGAAAGTTTGAACCAAGAGAATCGCGGTTCTGACAATGTGCCCTGATTGACAAGGTCATCCACTGCCGTTTCTGCTAATTTCCTGTCAAAACCTCTGGAATCGCATGCAGCCAACACCGTTTCAAGGTCCACGCCCTTTCCATCATCAAGTTGTTCAACGATTAAAACCACTGTTTCACTCAATGACTGTGAACCATCATCTGTATCATCTCCAGACTCAACTCTATCAATATCGAGAGTCGCTGTCGGCTTCTTGTCCCAAGTAGATTCACTGACCTCTCTCTTGCCTTCTGCAATATCCAAGGCCCGCATGACCATCAAGCGGTAGACCTCGGTATCGATGTCGCCATAGAATTCTCTTGCCGCCAATAATCCTTCAATCATGTTGCTTGCAATACCTGCTTCCGCATATGCTTGACGTGAAGGTGCTAGAGCTGCTGCTGCATCATGGTCGGTGATACGCTTCATCGTCTCTTCACTCACCTCAACCAGCCAATTTGCATATCTTGAACGGTCAATAACTGCAATCTCCTCCGGACGCATATTGGTATACACCGCTCCTTCTTCAGTGGTATAGCAACGACCTTTTGCAACCATCATCAGCAACAAAGGATCGCCAGATTCAAGTAACGCTGCTAATTCTTCGGTATATGCTTGTATTTCCTCGCTATCAAAATGTCCAACAGAGAAGTGATGAACTCCTGAAGCATCTCGTAGTTGACCTCGCCACATTATCCCTCCAGAGGTCTCCATTGGCGCAAGTCCTTCAAGCAGACCAGCGACCAACAATCTGTTGACCCGCGTACCTAATTTAGTGACTACAAATCCTGGGTCGAACTCCCCGGGGCCCTTCTCTGACATCGATGATTCACCGAATTCCTGTGCCAAAAGACGGATTGCTGGTTGTCTGCGGCTTCGTCGAGAATTGCTTGCCTGCATCATACCACCCCCCACTTGGCTCGAACTTCAGTCGCTGCCAACACAGCATCAACCTCTACCTGTTCAACCAGTTCAGCAAATATCATCACACCCTGTTCATCAGCGTTGGATCTCCCATCAATGCGCAATTTATGACCGAGCAAAGACTGTCGCAATTCACTCACGAAACCGCTCTGTCCCTTGTCAGATACCTCTGCTTCGATTTCAGCGATTGATTTCTCAAGGAATGTTTCTGTAGCATCCTTATTAGCGAACATTGATGCTGTTGATACTCCATCATCGAGAATCAGGCGTAAACGAAGGTCCTTGTTTCCTTCAACCACATCATGCTCGATGCACGAACCATCTCTAAGCACCCGCCGGCAAGTAGGGCAACGCAAGATGATTCCACAATCATCACGGACTGAAATGACTGTTGCCGTGGTTCTGATACCTGCCCTTGAAGAGCCGCTGACAAGTTCGCTGAAATCGACCTCCACCATGTGGTTGTCGAGATTAATTGATTCCCATGGAGTCTTATCTTGAATCTCGACCTGATCAGGAGTATTGATGGTTATCTGTGGAACACCCTGCCAAGATCGAATATGCACCTTACTGAGGGTCAAACACATAGGGAGAGCCGAGGAGTCGATTGGTAACTCACTCCATGATGAAACCCGGCAACGGCCAGTGGGATCAACTGCATTTCCTTCCCAGACAGTCCCCTCCTCACCTTCTCGATTGGTAAAATTGCGAACACTCCAATCCACCAATTCAACCACTACATCAACATCTCTTGCACCGTCTCGCAGAGAGGCGATATCTACTTGGCTACTATGCTTCAAACTCTCGATATCAGAGAATCCCGAATCATGGTAGACCTCCACCTTGGTGTATCTGCCGATATTGAGTTCGGGATTGTCCCGGAATCGTCGAATCTGTCCACGTTCAATCTTGACAAGGCTCCCTACTTCGTGGGTGAAAGGCTCCCAACTGATGAATCCCAGCGACCCAGAATCATCACCCAGTCTTCCTTTGACCACATCGCTGGTACCGCCATCTTTTCTTTTGATGGCATCATTACGCAGAGACAGAACTCTGCCGATGACACAAACATTTCCTTCAATCTTACCTGCCTCATCCAAGGCAAGCGGCTCATCAGTATTGATGTGTGGAGTGCTACTCTCCTTGAGTACCACAACGCGGCTTGATTGATTGATATTGAGACTCAAATCCCCATTGTACTCGTTCACCGAGGCTCCTTCAACTCGTACAACCACGCCTGGAATGAGATTTTTGTTACCACCCCAATCCTTGAATGACCAACGAGTGCGCTTTCCATCACCAGTAGAATCGGGATTGTCCTCAAGCATTCCGAAGGCAATCTCCCTTTCCTGACCACGAACCATCTGGGTTCGAACATTATGGGTCACAATCTCCACAGTGACCTCGACATTACGATCTTCCGAGGTCAGCTCAGTAAGTCGAGACACCTTCTTCAGTGGAGTGGTTCCAGAGCGGAATCCCCCTTCGCGGGAAGGTGCAGGAGTACTGCCTTCACTTTGGAATCTCCTCAGAACTGAACGCATAGCATCTGAAGGTGGAATGAGAAACTCCTTCTGATACTTCTCAAACTCAGCCCTGACCGCTGCTTCATCTGCGTCCGAGACCGTGGACAGAACCTGCTTCACGGCCGCATCCATTTCTGGATCATCAGACATGTGACAACCTCTGCGAATCGGCATTCTCTCTTTCATCGACCAACCCGCAGTTGCAGGTGGCAGGCTCTTGTGCTGGATGTGTTAGTATTGGCACTCCTACTCCCCCTTGGAGCCTGACACCGGTTGTCGAGGGTCTTTGAACAATGTGGCTACGGATGCTGTAGATTTGAAACCAAATCAAGAAGGATTGACTCTTATTCCCTGCCGCAACATGACATCTGGAATTATGATGGAACCTCCGGCCCACATCGCATTCACATCATCCATTCGGGCCAAAGAAACTTCATCACTGAATGCTGAGGGAAGATTTCCAGAAATTCCCGCCTGTTTCAACGCCCCAACCACACTACCATCCTCGACCTTTAGAATGGAAGATGAAGTGACAGAAAAATCACCACTTGAAGGATTGGCGGTGTGCGCACCCATGACCGACTGCACGATGAATCCCTCATCCATCTCCTCGATCAATACCTCTCTGGTATCTCGTTTGGCGGAAGAGGAGAGCAATAGGTTGTTCATCGAAGTGACTGGAGGTGATTGATGCCCTCCGCGACTGGCATTTCCTGTGCTCTCTGCAGTCTCGATATTTCCTTTCTCCACCTGTTCAGCGGCATCTCTGGTGGACCAGATACCTGTACGAAGGACACCTGACTCGATCAGGGTGGTGCTGCGCGTGGGAGTTCCTTCACCATCTCTTGTTCCAGAACCAGAACCACCATCCAATGTTCCATCATCGATGATAGAAAGATGGTCTGCCATCACCTTCTTGCCTTCCTTGCCCGACCATACAGATTCCTTGCGAGCCAACTTCTCGCCTCGTAAAGCAGAACAGAAGATGTTACTGAATAGACTGCTGATTCCCCTATGAGTGAATAGCACCGGGGCTTCAATGATGGCACCACCGTCCTCAATGGTATCTCGAGTCGCCACAGCCCAATCCACTCCTTCTTCGCACATCGGTGAGAAATCCTGTAGAAGAGAACGTGACTGCTGGCTACTCCAACCACTGGTGATGCGGTCATCCTCATCGATGGATACCTGAATTCCCAAGCCGTGACTGGAAACCATTCCAGTGCTCGAGATTCCCTGACTGGTGAGAAGTGCTCCTGCGTGGCTGCTCACAGCAACTCCACCACCAACCACCATCGCTCTTGAGTCAAGTTCTCCGACCTGTTGAAGCAAAGAATCAGCCTGTTGCATCAATTCCTCAGGGGTTGTTGCATCGACTGCAGGGTCCCACATCCCATCGACCTCTGAAGAGCCTTTGTCCTCTGGTAATTCCATACCTTCAATCGCTGGAACAAGAGTACTTGCTCGCAATGCTTCCTCAATCATCTGTTGTGCTCCATCAAGGCCTGCTGAATATGCGAAACCGATTCTGCCATCATTGAGAACTCGGATACCATAGCCACCATCTCCGCCACCTCCAGCAAGACTTACTCGGCCCCTCTCAATCTCGACCTCAAGACCATATGACTGGATGGCAAAAACTTCCCACATCGTGGCATCTGATGCGGCAGCAGCAGCGGCAATGGATTGACAGCCATCGAGCAATCTATCGCAAGAATCCTCAGGCATAAGGGTCATCGGCTCATCTCCAGTCTTCTCAACCTACCAAGGCATCCTTGATTCGCATCGAGGGACCACCATCTCCAACAGGTACGACCTGTCCCTTACCACAGAATCCTGGGCTCGCTAGTTCAGCATCCTTGGTCAGACCATCGACATTCTTGAGGATGGACAAGGTCATCCCGCTTACGCTTACATCCTTCAACGGTTCCGCCAACTCACCATCACGAATACGCCAGGCTTCTTGAGCGGCAAATTGGAAACTTCCACGTCCAGTATCGACCTGCCCTCCCCGTGTTCCACAAGCATAAACTCCATCCTGAACATCCTCAAGCAGTTCGTCGAGGTCTTGATGCGCCCCCCCCATGATCATGGTGTTGGACATCCTGACCAAGGGGTGATGTAGACCATCCTGTGCTCTTGCTGCACCGTTGACCTCGATATCGAAGTGCGCTGCACTCTCGCGATGATTCAGATATGTTAGCAACCTGCCATTCTCGATTAGAGTTCTCGATGCGGTATCCAAGCCCTCATCATCAACAGGGAAACTACCGTGTCCACCCTCCCAAGTTGGATCATCTATCACAGTGACTTTTGAACTACCAATGAGTTCACCCAATTTTCCATCAAGACAGGAATCTCCGGCTGCAACAAGATCGGCCTCGCATGGATGGCCCAATGCCTCATGGATGTATACCCCAGTGAGGTCCGGGTCAGCTATCAGACTCATACGACCAGAAGGTGAACGCTCAGCACTGAGAATCCTGATGGTTGAACGGGTCGCATTCTGAGCCACCTCTTGGATGTCGACCTTTTCAATCGCTTCATAGCCTCCAACTCCACCAACACGAGTTCGATATGATGCAACATCACCATCCTCCCTACCTGTCACTATTGCATTTGTACAAGTCCTCTGGAAAGACCATGCTCGGTCCATCCCTTCAGAACTGATCAGTTCACTGTGGACGTGCTCATCGCTGAAACCGGTATTGACAGAGATTATCCTATCATCAGTTCGAATCAATGAATCAAATTCAGCCAATACTCCAACCTTCTCCTCAATATCGACGTAGCGAATATCCTGTTGTGGACGCCAATGAACATCCATTGTGCTGATTGGAACCTCTGCTAATCTGACTTCATGCTGGTCACTCGCTCTTCTACAGGCAACCTGTCTTCCTAGACGAACTGTCGATTCCACTTGAGAGGTGATAGATTTCACATCCGAGGTGGAATATACTCCCCATGAACCATCTACCAAACAACGCAACGTCGCCCCTACATCGTGCCCAGGGATGGCATTTCGAACCTTGCCATCGCGCATCGAAATAGAGGTGTTCTGATTGGAAACCAAACGAATATCAGCATAAGATGCACCATACTCAATGGCCTTCTCAACCGCCTTTGTTGCCATCTCTTGATCCATGAGTCTTCCATCATCCAGAGAAGTATCGGTATCCGACCGACCACCGCTGGCTGCTGACATGATTCGTCGATATTATCACAGTGTTTGAACCTACGCCTACGAGGTAGAATCAGAATTTGAGATGGCTGCCAACAACGTCATTTCTGTTATCGTTGATGAAGTGTCCAAACCCATACGCTCACCATCGAGTAGATCGAGACTCGGCCTGCGAGCGAGGATATCTGAATCGACTGAATTAGCTAGACGAGCCGCTTCATACTGCAATTCCTTCCAATCAAGAGATGGGAGAATCTGGTCTTCTCCTTCAATGGATGCGGAATCAGGAATGAAAGCAAGCCAGGCTTCCATATCTCCTTCTTGAAGCCCAACACGATTGAAGGCTTGAGCGATGTTATGGGTTCCAGCCAGTATTCTGATGTATTCAACCTCGACAGAACGTGCTTTCATCGTCTCGTTCCTCTGATTATCCCTGACACCGGCCCAGGCAGCCCACAATTGGCGTTCAGAAGCAACAGCACCCGGACCCAATAGGCACCAACAACCATCACCCACAACTTCGTTGAGATGTATTGCGATTTCCTTGGCAGAGTCAACCGAGGCATGAAAGGCAAGCCTCCAGCAGGGAAACCATGGCGACGGTGCTGCCTCGTCCATACCCGTCTGTCAGGTCACTCACACATCAATCCAACCGAAACATCATCTCGATTCAGGACTACTTGATTCGCCTTACATCTCTGATGATGCGTTCTAGAACCCTTGGACCCCAACCTCTGATGGCCAACAATCTACTTCGATCCACTTCTGTCAATTCTAGAATCTCAGCAGGATTCTGCAAACCAAGATTCATCAGGTCGCGCGCCCGTGCTCTACCAATATTGCGAATACTCACCAATGGAAGCATTTCAGCCTTGCACCCGTGGCTTATTCTCTGCTTGAGAGCATCTATGAATGCCACTAATTCTGCCACTTTCGACATCGCCTCTGCAGACACCTCCTCATCGTTGATGACTAACTGACCTGCAGAATACAGCAACCATTCCATCAACTCGATTCTGGTCCTGAGGTCACCGGGTGCAACTTTCATCTCCTTCTCGATGGAACGTATGCCATCCTCCTCAATCCATCTCTCCAGAGTCCAAGCGGATTGTGTCAAGGCCAACATCACGTCCTCAAGAGGCTCATGCCTGAGGAAATGATCAGATTCCATGGCTGTCTTAACGAAAAGGTCGTCTTTACTCCGCTTTGCCCAGATGACAAGAAAATCAGGAGTTGCAGATATCAGATGCATCAATGCAAAGCAACTGAGCCCCTCACCATCTGTCAAACGTGTCAACGCTTTCCGCAATCCCTCTCTCATGATCGTTGCACTCATTGGATCGAGATAGAGTTGAGAAACTCGGTGTCCAAATCGTGTCGCTTCGTATGTCATCTGAGGGAATTCTTGAGAATTCACCTGCTGCACGAATTCGGATTCAATGCTGTCTGCTCTCTCAAAACCCAATCCTCCGGCTTTCACTCGTCGCTCAACACTGATAGTGGGCTGATGCTGAGAAATATCCACCCCAAGTACCTCCACTGCACTATTGGCCCATATGGGCATTTCATCATCCCATTTCTCCTCTTCATCGTCGATTGGAACCTCAATCGATTCATCGATTCCAGTTCTTTGAATGAAATTCTCTTCAACCAACCACTCAAGTGTCTTGTCGATTCTTTCATCAATCAATGTTGATGCTTGAGTGCAAGAGAGAAAGGTGGCATTGAAGAAACGACGTATCGAAGTCCTATCATTCAATCCGCCTGTGGCGATGACTGACAATAGGTGCATCCTCAAAGGTGGCTCTGCAGCAAGTTTGGAGGTTATTGGTTCGGGAGGACCGTGGATGTAGCGTTGCGCTACAGCGTCAGCCTCCAACAATGGGTCATCGCCTTTGCAGACCAACCAAGATTCACCCTTGGGATCATACCGCGGACGACCTGCCCTACCCATCATCTGTTGAACCTCGATTGTAGATATCCAAGTGTTGATTCCATTGTCCCAACGCTTCAGATCTCTGACCAACACCCTTCTGGCTGGAAGATTAACACCTGCGGCCAATGTTGGAGTTGCGGTTATACAGTACAATATTCCATCTCTAAAAGCCCCTTCCACTGCCTTTCGCTGAGTATAAGTCAATCCAGCGTGGTGGAATGCAACCCCACCCTTTCTGACTGCTGCAGCCAATCGGTCTGAAATGGCGCTATCATTCTCTTTCTGCAAAACATCCGCCAAAGCGGCCAACTTCTTCACCCGTTCAGGGTCGACCGCAATTTTGGCCGCACTACGTTCTGAGAGTTTGCGCGCCTCAGACTCAGCAGACCTTCTAGTTGAAACGAAAATGAGCATCTGGGCCTGCTCTGAAATGGTATCATTCAATGCACACCAAGCTATGTGCGTCTTAGGACCTTCCAATTGTCTGGGTGGCGGTAACGGGTCAGACTGTTGATATGAAATCCGATGTCTGACCTCCAGCCATTTCTCCGCAAGAGTAGCGTGTTCCAGTGCTACCGGACGCCACTCCGACTGTACCAACTCAGCATCGAGCCAAAGAGCCATCTTCTCAGGATTCCCAACTGTAGCAGAAAGAGCGATGATCTGGGCATTTGGATGATGAAGTCTCAATCTTGCGAGATTGACCTCCATGGTGGGTCCACGCGACCTATCATTGACCAGATGTATCTCATCAGCGATGACGATGCTAGTGCCACTGATGACCTCAGGTCTACTTCGGCAAAGAGAATCCAATTTCTCGGAGGTACAGACGATGATATCGGCATCCGATATCTTCTGCGTCTCTCGACTGGCGTCGCCTATTGCCATGCCTACGACCAAGCCAATGGCTTTGCCCAATTCTCTCAATTCGTCGACCTTCTCACTTGCCAGCGCCTTCAATGGAACGATGTAGATGGCTCGACTGCCTGGTTCTTCGACCAATAATTTCCTTGCAATCGCCAAGAATGCAACTAGACTCTTTCCTGAAGCAGTAGGGATTGATAGCAACAGATTACGACCATGTAACGCCGCTGGCATCGCTTCAACCTGAGGTGGATGCAAAGTTGAAATTCCCCATCCTTCGATGACATGTCTGCGCACCACCTCGGGAAGGTCGAGGTCCTGCACAGCGTTGGAAGGCTCCGGCATGGGCTCTTGAGTGATGTCAAGGGTCCAAAAGCCAACCGGTCATTACATCCCCTTATGAAAGGCAATTTCAAGGAATTCTGAAGATTCTTGAAACAACTGTTGCGGCCAATAACCTCAAGGCGGTCCTATACTGTGGGGGTGAATATGGACGACCACGCGATGGATGAGATTGAGCGCCGGCTTTCTGTCTTTGATGAAGAACCTGACCTCAATGATTGGGTCGAAGTTTTCTCTGGAGCCATGATGATGGTCATCGGTATTTACTACATCATCTACCCTGGTGAAATCATCTCTGAAGAGGTCATGAAATGGTTCGCTGCCATCGTCATCTCAGTAGGTATGGTTTGGGCTGCACACGGCCTCAAGGATATGGCTGTCAAGGAGGTTCGCCGCTCCATCGTGATGCTGGATGCATCCGGCAAACAGGATTCTGTGGATTATGGATTGATCAGAGACGTCCTTCTTCACCCTCAGCAGTACCGCAGTTTCTTGCTTGAAGCATATGAAAAGGCATACGAAGATGGTGTTCTCTCCGAAGAGGAGATGTCTGAACTCAAGACTATCCAGTCCGCTCTTGGAATGACCGATAAAGAGGCTGCCGCAATCGCCACCAGAGCGGCAATCAACGCTGCACTCAAGGATGGAAGTGTCTCCGAGGATGAACTCGCTCTCATCCTAGATGCTGCAAATAAGGCTGGACTCTCCGATGAAGACTGTGACAAGATCAAGAAGGCTCTAGAGGATGAAAAACTGGACAGCGATGAGAAGCAGATGCTGGACGATGTCCTCGGAAAACTCGATTGATCAGTCCGCAAGGAATTCTGCCGCCAGTTCTCTGGCCGCTGAACGCCTTCTGGTTTCAACCACTGCGGTGACCAGAATCAGAAGTACTCCAAATGTCATCAGCCAGTTCGCTGTTGAACCAAGCCCAAGTGGAGTATCCAAACCCTGAGGATTTGGAACATCCTCCGCATCTAGAACTGTGGATGGAACCCAATTGAAATCCAATTGATCCATACCGCAATCACAGTATGATATCGTCATCAATGCTGGGAATAGCGAATATTGAATCCGACTCCAATCTTTCAATTCGATGGTATCAGGACGAGTTGTCCACGCTGGATTCAGTTCATTTCCTGAAGAACCTGCTCGAATCATCGTCCAATCAATATGGAGAATACCCATCGAGGGAATCTCTTCCACCACCAACAAGGTTTCCAACATCAACAGATCCAGAACCAGTGCACTTCCAGCCAATAATACGAAATTGACTGAACGTTGAGACAGTTGGCCTTCATTATTGTGACCCGCCCCGACAGAATTGAGATGGTTGAAAATCAGGCTATCGATTCTGATTCCATCCAGTTCCGGTGAATGTAGTTGGAATCGGCCATCCTCCAATGGTGCAGCCGAATCCACTTGGATGTCCAACAATAGATTCTCCCCACTTAGAATTCCGAACGTTGAACCAATGTGTTCAGACATCGTTGCAACAGGAGTCCCTGGGCTGTTCACCTGCCAGATCTGTTCAAGGCGCTGTTGCAATAACTCATCAATATCCATGGCACCTTCTTTTGGCATTGCTTCTGTCCACATCATTACTGGATGAATGATTCCGCCAAACAGTATCAACAACCCTGAAAGAGGTAACATCAATCTACGGGTCAAATTCCAGTTTGGTTGCACAGCTGCGGAACCAATGACTCCAATCAACAACATCAATCCAAAGGCCAAAGAGATGAAACCACCTTTATCGATCTCTTCCGATTGTTCCACATCTCCCATCATTGTTTTTTCCGAATCCCAAGTCGCTTCTCCACTAAACTGATCTGGAGAATTAGGTCCCAATCCCTCAAAGACGAATCGCCCCATCCATGAATAGGTCTGGAATCTATCATCCGCCCCTGACCAGCACAGCGTGTATTCACCATCATCGAGACCACGATACTGAAAGGTCACCGACAGCGTTTCTCCATCAAAACTGGTCTTCATCTCAGGGTCAGGAGTGTTTCTGCTCCCAGGACCTACTAGGTCAGGAGCGTCATGTGGCTGTTCCACCTCGATGGGAACCACTTCCCAGATGATGATGATATTGAATCTCTCATGCCTCTCAAGAGTCATCACCCAACAATCTCGGTCATCCCCAACCAATGCTCCATCGTGCCAAATCTCTACTTCTTGAGTTGGTTTTGGTTGCTGCTGAGATGAAGGTTCATCGACATCAGCATGAGCAGGATTGACTGACCAAATGATGTCCATCTCAATACTACTATCTCCCCTGAGATACAATTCCCAGGTCGCCGGTCTATCGAGTTGAAATGACAATTTCAATCTGACAATGTCACCAGGATTGAGCAACCTTCCTTCAGAGAGGTCCAGTTCCTCATCCTGTAATGTATACGAGTCGGGCTGAGACTGCAAACCGGCCCCTGCTCCTGGTATTGTCCAAGCATTCTCGCTCGGACCGATCTTGAGAACGACATCAAGATCAGGTTGAGTCCAACCGAGCAGATCCTCGGAAATTCTCAGATCCACCACCAATATCCTGAGTTCATCCGGTATCAAGGCCAATTGCTCCTGAAGTGGAGACATCTCAAATTCAAGAACCACTAATTTCGGGTTCAATGGGCTTGGATCATTCTCCTGACGTCCAATCGTCTCCTCGCCTGAAACCATATTTGTAAGGCTGCATTCATCATCAGAAACACAGGCGAGATTGAGAACTCCTTCATCATCTCCAACACCAATCTCTGCATCAACCAATGGAATCCCTGCAACTATCGGCAGCAGAAACAAGATGCAAAATGGAAGGGCTGAATGACTGTTCAGCGACCTTCGCATGGAAAGCCCTTTGAATACTCAGCATGATAGCCTATCGGTGTACTGTCAATTGGAGACTGCGACATCCCGTAATACAATATTGCAATCCCTGCAACGAAATTTTCCCCTTCCTCGCTTGCGTCTAGGAAATTCCTTGTGGCATCCATCACAAATCCATAACCACGATGCATTGGCTCTTCTCATGACTTCGGTGAATAATCGTCCACATTCCTTGTCAGGTCCATCCCAAGCATCTTCAAGTCTACGAAAATCGCTGTTGTGAGAAAAATGTCCAAGTGCATGCAAGAACTCATGATACAGTACCTTCTGACCATAATTCCACCATTTCTCTGTCAACAATCCCGGATGGATATCGATACATTTCACATCACGAGGGCCCAATGCTGGGGAGTTCACATCTGTGTCTCGGTGATACCTGCACACCCCGTGCTTCTGAGTTGCGTTGCGACGTAACAATCCTATTTCCACCCGCTTAAGAGACTCAACTTCATTCTTGGTGAAATATCTCTGTGCAGCCATCCAGTCAAGTACAGACTGGACAAGACATTCGATTGAAAGATCTACAGATTCAGCGACGGGAACAATGTCGTCGTCTGATGAAGAGGGCCAATCGTCGATGGTCGTCTGCATGCCACAGCATCATCGGTCACGGTTCTTCAATCCTATCGACTCGAATCAAGTCCAGCGATGATATGCGGGGTGGCCTTCCTTTACCGCCACGAACAGACCCTTTCCCGTTGCACACAACTTACCTTCGGCTTCCAATGTCATCTCGATGTTGACCTTGTCGCCATCGATTTCAGATACTTGACTTCTGATGAGAAGGGGATGACCCAAGGGGGTTGGTCGACGCAATTTAATGCTGTAAGAGGCGGTCACTGTGCAGGGTGGTTCTTCCAGTCCCTGTTGGTCCATAATCGCAACCGCTGCAGTCCAGTTTCCATGGCAATCAAGCAATGTGCCGATGATTCCACCATTGATCATCCCAGGAAAGGCCTGATGCTCCAGACTGGGAGTGAATTCCATCTCCAATCCTCCATCAATTCGATGAGAATCTATCCTCAATCCCTTTTCATTCGCAGGACCGCATCCGAAACATATCGATGAGGGGGCATATCTTCGCTGTACTCCAGGCTCATCCATGACACACTGCTGTGGTCCTCGGAACATGAATACTGTCACAACATGGCAGAGTAGGATTCATTGCTGAATCAATCCCCCCCCGCATCATGCTGAGCGCCGATTCGGATGAAGACCCCGATGAAGACAAGCCAGTGAAGGCGCCCAAAGGAGTGGAAACTGCCAAGAAAAGCAGTAAGAAGGCTCCAATAAAATCCAAGAAAAAGAAAACAAGGGTAAAGAAAACGGTCAGAGTTGCCCATGAAATGTCCGCAGATAGAAGAAAAGAAATCAAACAGGCATTGAAGGAGCACGATGCTGGAATACGAGATGAATGGGACCGGTCCTCTGGGCAGAAGAGCCACACAGTGATGCGAAAAAGGGTCAAACCCGGACATATGCGAACCATCATGGTCGACCTTCTAGAAGTCGACCTAGGTGAATCATGGCCAGTTCCCGTAACCATCATCCACGGGCGGAGACCCGGGCCCACTGTGACCATTACCGGTGGGATTCATGGTGACGAATTGACCGGCCCAAGCGCCTGTACCCATATATTGAGTAATTCGATGACCGACCCCGGACGGCCGCTTGACCCAGACCATGTAGCGGGAACGATAAGACTCATTCCAGTGATGAACCTTCCAGGATATCGTAACAAATCGAGATATTTTCCTGATGGAAGAGACTTGAATCGAGAATTTCCCGGTAAGGCCAAAGGAAACACAACCTCAAGAGTGGCACACAGAATGTGGAACAACATCATCAAGGATACTGATTATCTCATCGATCTCCATAGTGCTGCAAAAGGTAGATCGAATATGCCACAGGTCAGGGCGAATCTTGCAGACCCTCCTTCTAACATCATTGCCAAGGCCTTTGGAATCGAAGTGATTCTAGACTCCAAGCCGCCAAAAGGTTCCCTCCGTAGATGTGCAATGGAAGAAGGAATCGGGGCGATGACATACGAAGGAGGGGGGGCAGACAATCTGGACCATGAAGCCGTTCAGGTTGCGGTTCATGGAGTTTTGAACATCCTTCGTTCTCTTCATGTCATTCCAGGAAATCCAAGTCGACCAAGATTCCGAATTCTGGCATCAGGTTCTACCTGGTTACGTGCTGCTGAAGGTGGATTGTTGGATATGTATGTTGGAGCCTCAAGTTTTGTTGAATCTGGAGAGGTCGTGGCTACAGTCTCAGACCCAGCGACACCTGGTCTGACCATTGACGTGATTGCCCCCGGAGACGGATTGATGATTTGTACTGCAACAAATCCGCACGTTACTGCTGGGACACCGGTTGGCCACTTCCTACCTCTGGAGAAACATTCTGAACTGGTAAGAACACAGGTTGATGAAAACATGATGTTCGTTGTATCTGGAAGCACCGAAGAACCAGTTTGGAGAGAGGAGGTAGACGTCGATGAAATCTCATTGGAAGGAGAATGGTCTGGAGGTTCTGTCGATGCAGAATGGCAACATGCATTCACCGGAGACTCCGAATCGGGGGAAGCCACACCGCGTAATGATTGACTAGTTGATTGCGCGATTATCGAGAATGTTCACTTCTGGAATTCTGATATTGCTGACAATACTTCTTCATCAGACATCAGACGACGCTGGCCCTTGGCCACTTCGAATAGATGAGCAACCAAGTCATCATCACCCTCGATATTGTTCTGTTTCAACCACCAAACAATGTTTGAACGACCGCTCATGTGACCGATACGAATCTTCTGTTGTAAGCCATAATCACTGGCAGGAACGCCGGAGTAAACGCGGTCAGCGAGCCAATGGTCTCCTTTCTTCATCGCTTTGATGACTGCACTTGCATGGACTCCAGTTCCAGTTTCGAATGCATCTTCACCAAATACAGGGTAATTTCGGGGGAGAGCAACCTCAACATATTCGTGTGCCTTCTGCATATACTCATTGAGGAGTGTCAGATCATTATCGATGACACCCATCAGGCTCAGGTTCACCAATGTCTGGTCAAGAGGCGCGTTGCCTGCTCTTTCACCAACACCCAATGCAGTCCCATGTATCACATCAGCACCGGCTTCAACAGCAGCGAGGTTGTTCGCCACACCTAAGCCTCTGTCTTGATGGCCGTGCCAATTGATCTCGATGTCTCTGCGCTTGACTCCTGCATCTGGGATGACTTCTGTCTGGATGAAATCCAGCAGTTTCCTCGTGCCATTTGGAGTCACATGACCACAGGTATCGCAAACACAGATTCGATCTGCACCCAGTTCTATCGCGCGGCTGTAAATAGCCTTGATATCCTCTGGTTTAGAGCGAGTGGTGTCTTCGGTCACGAACATGACTGGAATATCATTTGAAACAGCGTATTCCACTGCTTTATCCAAGGTAGAGAGTAGTTTCTCCATGGTCCAGCCTTCTGCATACTGACGTATCGGACTGGTACCTAGAAATGCACTGGCTTGAATCTGTATCTCATGCTTGGCCTGCAATTCGACCAGCGGTTCAATATCGCTGATTACGGTTCGAACAGCACAACCAGGCCTGATTGAGAAATCATTCTCCTTGATATGAGTCAACATTGCATCGATATGGTCGATGTGAAAAGGTCCAGCCCCAGGAAGACCAAGATCCACCTTCTGCATTCCCAACCTCTCCATGTATGTGAGCAACTCAATCTTCTGCTCAATCGTGGGATTGCGAGCACTTGGGCTCTGCAACCCGTCGCGCAGAGTCTCATCGTCGAACCATACTCCGTGAGGGTGCTCATCAGGGTTACGAGTAATTTTGTAATCGATGATGTTCCAGTCGTGAATCAAATCTCCTTCCTGCATGAAAACACCAACCGCCGCGCTCCGACAGATGCCGAGAAGAAGTGCTCAGACTTCAATTCGCCGGCGATGAATCATTCCTCTTCAGAACCATTCTCTGTTCGCATCTGGTCTTCATCATCCACCAATTCTGCTGGCAGACGGGCCGAGAAAATGATTTCATCGAGGAATCCGCCCTTATTTTTGTCTCGAAGTTCCATGACCCGTGTCCCCTTGGTTGATTTGCCGGTTGTCTCCTTGGTCTGGTCAGCGCGTACTCGAATCATCATCCCCTTGCTGGTCAAAAGGAATATCTGGTCAGAAAGGTCTGGGATGGTGTGGACGCGAACTATCTCATCACCGCTTTTTTCATCGAGTTTCATGGTCTGAACACCGCCTGCCCCGCGGCTGGTCTTTCGATATCCGTCGCGTTCTTGAGAGAATTTCTCATTCTTTTCATTCCACACCTTTTCACCATCCTCATCGAGAATGTAATGCATTTCTCCGTCGCCCAATCTGCTCCGTTTAGCCATGCCGAATTTCGACAAGGTGAGTACTTGTGTCTCTTCATTCGAAGTAGCAATCATACCAACAACACTGTCGTCGTCTTTCAATTTCATTCCTCGAACCCCCGCAGTCACCCGACCCTGGACCTTCACAGTATAACCGGTTGAACCATCAGCGAGTTCTTTGGTTTGGCTTGGCTTGAATCTGCAAGCACGACCAAATTTTGAAACCAGGACAACATGGTCCTCATCTGTGGCCTCACGTACTGCAACAAGCGTGTCGGTATCTGTTTTGAATTTCAAGGCAAACTTACCATTGCGATTGATTCGCGTATATTCACCAAGCCTTGTACGCTTGACAATACCCTCATGAGTTGCGAATATCAGATAATGCCCTTCTGGATTCTCTTGTATCTCCTTGGAGATCGGTAGAATAGTGACGACTTTCTCTTCTTCTCGCAGATGTTCAATGAGGTTACGGATGTGACTTCCACGACTGTGTCGGCTACCTTGTGGCGTCTCCCATGCCTTGAGACCGTATACGCGCCCTTGATCAGTGAATATCAGGAGGCGGTCCTTGCTGAAACAAGTCAGGATGGATTTCGGGAAGTCCTCATCTTTTGTTGCAACTCCCTTCAAACCCTTACCGCCACGATTCTGGACACGAAATGACTCTACTGGGAGATGGCGGATGTAATTATCTTCAGAAAGAGAGATGACGATGGCTCGCTCCTCCACAAGGTCCTCTCTGTCCATAGACAGCGGCATTGGATCGATGTTGGTACGACGCTCATCACCGTGTTTCTCAACCATTTCATCCAATTCGCTCAGCAATATCTCTAACTGGCGGCGACGACTTTTCAGGATGGAGTTGTATTCAGCGATTGAAATCTTGAGTTCGTTGAATTCATCGTCGACTTTCTTTGTATCCATTTTCGAAAGCTGATATAGGCGGCGTTCAGCAATGGCCTTGGCTTGAGGCTCGGTGAAATCGAATTTTGCCAATTTTTCAAACTTGATCTCACCGCGCAGAATCTGTTCGAAATGTTCTCGACTTTCAGCCCCCTTTCCTGCTGCAACGACATCATCAATCCTCAGGTGGGCCTTGACCAGACCTTCCAAAATATGAGCACGGGCTTCTGCCTTGGCAAGTTCGAATTGTGTTCGACGACGAATCACTTCCTCTCGATGACGCACATAGGTGTGTAGAATAAGGCGTAAATTCAGTAGAACAGGCTCTCGGTTGATGATTCCCATCATGTTGGCAGAGTATGATTCCTGCAGTCGGCTGGAGCGGAATAATTGGTTCAATACTGCATGAGGATCCGCATTCTGTTTGACTTCGATGACCACACGAATCCCTTCTTTGCTGGACTCGTCGCGGATGTCTCTGATGCCTTTCACGACCTCCTTGCTGACCAGATCTGCTATCGCCTCCAACATCCCCGCTTTCTTCACCTGATAAGGAATCTCATTGACGATGATGCGCTTGCCTTTGTCATCATCATACACTTCACACTGAGAACGAACATGGAATCTACCGTGTCCAGTCTCATACATATCACGAATTCCATCAATACCGTGAATGGTTGCACCTGTTGGGAAGTCTGGACCCTTCAATATCTGCATGTATTCTCCAACATCGATATTCGGAGGCTTTTCTGCATCCCCAGCATCTTCTCCGTCCTCCAGAATCCTTTCAACGTGCAGATGAACTGCGGAAGCAACCTCACGAAGATTATGAGGTGGAATCTTGGTAGCCATTCCCACTGCAATTCCATCGCTTCCATTCAAGAGAAGATTAGGAAGTCTGGCTGGCAGGACTTCGGGTTCTTGTTCGGAATCATCAAAATTAGGTTGGAAATTCACTGTATCTTTCTTGATATCCTCCAGCATGTGTTTTGCCAATCGATCGAGTCTACTTTCGGTATATCGCATAGCAGCAGGTGGATCTCCGTCTATGCTGCCGAAGTTTCCTTGACCATCGACCAATGGATATCGCAGACTGAAATCCTGCGCCATTCTGACCATGGTATCATAGATTGATTGGTCGCCATGAGGGTGATACTTACCCATCACTTCTCCAACAGAACGCGCTGATTTAGAGTATGAACGGTCAGAGGTATGTCCCGCTTCATGCATACCGAAGAGCACTCGTCGATGCACGGGCTTCAGTCCATCTCGTACTTCGGGCAATGCTCGTCCAATAATGACTGACATTGCATAATTGATGTATGATGTCTTCATCTCTTGATCGACAGTATGTCGAATCTGATTATCAGTAGGGTTCGGAGGTAATTCTTCGTCGCTCATACTATCACCTCACACATCCACATTGGCCTCTGCCGCATACCGTTCAATGAAGGCCCGTCGGTCAGGCACATCATCACCCATCAAGGTTTCAAAGAGCGCCGAAGTCTCACCATCATCACTGAAGTCATTTGCAGTGACCTTGAGCAAAGTCCGGAATTCAGGATCCATTGTAGTGTTCCATAATTGATCAGGATTCATCTCTCCAAGACCCTTGTAACGCTGTATGCCAATCTTCGCATCAGGATTATCAACTCGAAAATCATCGATGATTGTATCCCTTTCTGCATCTGTGTAAGCGTATTTTGAACTTCGACCGCGCGAAATCATGTACAATGGTGGCTGTGCGATGAACACGTTTCCTGCCTCGATGGACGGGCGCATGAAACGCCAGATGAAAGTCAGAATCAGAGTGCGGATATGTGCGCCATCTACATCTGCATCCGTCATGATGATTATCTTTCCATAACGAAGTTTTTCCACATTGAAATAAGTTTCACTATCGGCCAATGACTCCTCACCCTCAAGCAATTCAGGTGGATTTCCAACCCCAGCACCCAATGCCTTGATCATTGTTTGAATCTCATTGTTCTGGTACACCTTGGCTTGATTCCTCAACTGTCTTTCAACATTCAATATCTTTCCACGGAGTGGCAATATTGCTTGAGTACGTCGGTCTCTGCCAGTCTTGGCGGAACCTCCTGCAGAATCACCCTCTACGATGTATATCTCACATTCCTCAGGATTTCGGCTTTGACAATCAGCGAGTTTACCAGGTAGCCCTCCTCCCTCCAATACTCCCTTTCTGCGAGTCAAATCACGCGCTTTGCGGGCTGCTTCTCTCGCTTTACTAGCAAGAACGGCCTTGTCGATGACAATCTTTGCTACCGAGGGATTCTCTTCAAAATGCTCAGCAAGTTTCTCATTTACGATGCTCTCAACAATTCCAGCAACTTCGTTGGAAACGAGTTTGTCCTTTGTCTGGCTGGAGAATGAAGGGTCAGGATGCTTGACACTGATTACCACTGCAATCCCTTCACGTACGTCGTCGCCCGAAAGTTTGTCCACATTCTTCAGTAGATTTCGACTCTTTGCATATCGATTCAACGACCCTGTCAAAGCACTACGGAGACCAGAGAGATGCGTACCCCCATCTCGATTTCGAATGATATTTGTATAGCATTGAATGACTTCGTTGTAAGCATCGGACCACTGCATGGCTAATTCAACATGAATCTCGCCTTCTTCGATCTCACGCATTCCCTTGATGTGAACGATATCCCTGTGGATTGGGTTCCGACGTTCATTCAATTGGCCAACGAATTCTGAAATCCCCCCCCCATATTGATGTTCAACCACTTCTGGCGAATCTCCACGCTGATCAATGATTACAATCTTCAACCCAGCGTTGAGGAATGCAGTTTCTCTCAATCTTGTATTGAGAATATCATAATCAAATTCAGTGACTGTGGTGAATATATCCATATCTGGTTTGAATGAAATGACTGTTCCCGTCGAACTACTTTCGCCGACCTCTTCCAATGAACCCTGTGGCTCACCACGTGCATAGGTTTGTTCGTACAACTTCCCATCTCGTTGAATGGTCATTTTCAGCCACTCGGAAACTGCATTTACTGCCGAAACACCGACTCCGTGCAGTCCGCCAGATACCTTGTAGGATGAATTGTCGAATTTCCCACCAGCATGGAGTTTAGTCATGATGACCTCCGCCGCACTGATCCCATAATCAGAATGTATTCCTACCGGAATGCCTCGGCCGTGGTCAACAATGGCCACGGAGCCCTCTTTCTGTAGTATGATCTCGATAGCGTCGCAATAACCTGCAAGGTGCTCATCAACCGCGTTATCGACCACTTCCCAGATGCAATGATGCAGGGCTGAGCCATCGTGAGGGTCTCCGAGATACATTCCCGGTCGTTTTCTAACCGCTTCCAAGCCTTCCAAGACTTGAATGCTGTCCGCTTTGTAATCATCTGCCATAGAAATCCTCTCATTCTCAGGGTACCCGTAGGGTACCCTGCGCTCAACACCTACACTGTGACAGCAGCAGTAAATGAACCTTCTCAATGAGCATGTACAAAGGCGGCCGTTTTACCCTGTGAATCGCCATGGTGGAGTATGAAGAATGTAGCAGTGATAAGCGGTTAAGTCAGCACGACATGGTTAAGGATGAGTGTCAGGTCGCCGGCTCGATGAAAGACCCGCTGGTGTGCGTCTCCCTTGATGGCTGTACTGTTAAGGAGGTCATTGACGAAGCCGCTAGAGCAAATCTGAACGGCGCTGATATGGTAGAGGTCAGGTTTGACCGGCTATTTCTCATCGCTCCTGAAACCAGTGAACAAGAAGAGGGAGGAAATAGAGATTCAAGACCACTATTGCCTCCAGAATCCATTTGGGAGAAGCGCTCTACTTCAGATATCGATGTTTCCGAAATCATTGAGGAACTGAAAGGCGGAGTCCCCCTACCGGTCGTCTTCACTTGCCGCTCAACATCCGAAGGCGGTTTCTACCCTGGTGATGAAGATGAAAGATGTTCTATTCTCTTAGAAGCGATCAACAGCGAAGTTTCATATATCGACCTTGAACTATCGATTGAGGAAAAAACCCGACAGAAATTACTCGATGCAGCTTCAGATTCTGGAGCCAAGGTCATCGCTTCGATACATGGCGATGGAATCCCCCCGGTCGAAGATATTGTCAAACTGGTCAGCGATTCTAGCGACAAAGGAAACACCATCAAGATGTGTTGGACCACAGATTCTCAACAAGAGAGCCTGAAATTGGTCGAAGCATCGTGGGAAATGAAAGGCGAAGGGCATGATTTCACAATAATGGGTCTTGGCCCTGGCGGGGATTGGACAAGGATTCATGCTCCGGTTCTAGACCAATCCTTGGTTTATGCAACTCTTCAAAATGACTTTCATCTAGGGGACAGAGGACTGGTCAACATCAAAGACCTGAGGAATGCTTGGATTCTGTTGGAATACTAAGCATCAACCCTGCCGCTCATCAATTGCTCCGACGGCGTCTCCTTTCTGTTCGAGATTTGGAACCAGTTCCACCTTGTAGCCATCCAGCCCTGCCTTGGAGTGTTTGAAGTGCATGATCACTGGAACTGCTGCCAACATAATGAGAAGTGCCATGCAGGTCAATGGTACCGTCCAAGTTGGTAGGATGAATGCTTCCTCCACCATGACCGTCAAATCAACCAATGAGGTTGAATGAGGTTCTGGAGCATCGTCGATATGTGTATTATTGATGGCATCGACAAGAATCACGAATTCCTCATAGATGGTTCCTTCTCCAGTGAACAAAGAAGTTGAAGTCTCGAGTTTGTCAAGAACCACTGAGAATTCTGCTTCACGGACATTCTCATAGTCATGGACATCGCGGAATCCCCTCCACAATCCTCCACGCCATTCTGGAGGGATATTCTCCTCAAGGTCCTCCATAAATTGCATTTCATCATCGTAGAGGTAGTATTGTGTGGCGTACATATCATAATCATGTGTTAGGAAAAGGTAGACATCTACTGGAGGTTCTCGAACACTCTCTGCATTGGCATTGTCGATAGTCAGACAGAATGTGTATCTCATTCCGGTGGTCAAATTCATTCTCACTCCGCCGCCACTGCCATTTCCTACACTGAATGATGAGTGAAAACCAGACAATAATGGCGATAATGGGCCTGTGTATTTCTTCGATCCCAACTCTACCTCACCCTGATCATCGAATTCGCGGTCTTCATCTCCCCATTCATCCCACATGCCCATGAAGGTGGTTTCAATACTCACATTGCTGATGTGTGTATCCCATTCAGTACTATCTTGACTGGAAACACTGCATCCTGCCGCTTCTGCAACTCCAATTATGGCAGCTTCGCCAGAAATGAACATGACCAAAGGTAGAGTCAACAAGGTTGCCAAAAACGTCGCCTTCCTCATCGACCTCACCAAACCCTACCCGATGAACACCAACGTGCGGCATGAAGCACATCATGGTTGGCCATAGAGAGGGAGTGTGAACTGAAGATGAAAATCGGTTTCAGCGCTTTCTGGCGCGGACTGGTCTGACATATCCTGAATCATTACTTCTCCGATCATCTTTGGAGAGAATCCGTGGTTTGGGTGGTGGCTCATGCTGGTCCATTCCTAGAACTCCACCTTCAGCCTCAACATTCTGGACATCATATGCTTCAGCGGCTTCTGCTGCTTCCTCTTCATCCAAACCAACAGGAGTGCGCATCACCAGCCATCCTAAGATGAGAACAAGGAATATCAATCCTAGAACGAAAGCGGATTCACCCCCCGCATCTGACATCCAACCCTTGGCATCCTGCCAATTGAAATCAGACAAAGTCGGAGTCTTCTCCGGGCCTTCAGCAGGCTGGATCAATATTGAATCTTGGACACAGCTTCCCATTCCATCACAGACCTGTACCCTGATTGTGACTTCGCCTGAATGGTCAAAGATGTGAGTGATTCTAGTTGCAGACTCTCCATCATTGCTGAATATCCAATCATTAGCGAAATCAGAGTCTTCATTTTCATCAATGGTATCATCCAACTCCCACATTATCTTCAAACTCTTTGGAATGATATGGTCATGGTCATTGTTAGAGCCATCATCAACATTGTTGTCGCGATAGATGTCGTAATTCCTGCTTGACTCAGCATCGCTGGCATCAACATGGAATATCGCCAATTCATCGACTATTATCTCGGTAGCCTCCATGATTCCATCAGACTCGGGAGGAGAATCGACGATGATGGTGAACAACATGCTCATCGTGTCACCTGTCTCAAAGGCATCCCTCACAGTTAGACTCACGATATAAGTCCCTGAAGATGAGTAGGAATGCCAAGGGTGACTCTCCTTCGAATGAGGACTACCATCTCCAAAATCCCAGATGTACTCAACCAATCCATTCCAGTCACTGCTGTTGCTGTTGAATGGGGTGTGGGTATTAGCGAATACTGCGTCGCCATCTCTGGTTCCACTGGAATCAAAATACAGCAAAGTACTAACTGATGCATGAGTACGATTGGCATCATCGAATGTGCGTGAATAATTATCTGGTGTGAAACCATCACCACGAGGTGTCTCAATGTTCACTAATTCTCCACTGCTCCATGCCTCAAGAATCTGGACCTCGATCACTGGTACCGGATTCATCACCTGAATGTTCAATGTGCGATTAGCGGAAGCCTGGCCATACTCGTCGGTCACAATGAGCGTCACTGAATGCTGCCCAGGAGTGCTGAAGCCATATGAGACCAGAGACTTGCTGGAGGTTGTTCCATCCTCAAAATACCACGCAAATGACAGAATAGATGAATCGGGAAGGGAACCATCTGGGTCAAAACTGTGGCTTCCATCGAAAGTGTATATCATATCTACAGTGGCATCCTCTTGGCGGAAATCGACGACTCTGGCACCAAGGGTCACCGGTTCTCTTGTGTCAACATCAGCAACTGGCAACTGATTCTTGACTAGAACTGTCAATGAAACGGAAGACTGGCCTCCATCATCATCTGTGGCGGTCACTTGTACAGTCTTGTCCCCAGGAGTATTCCAAGCCACCATCGGTTGCCATTCGTTGCTACTGGTAGAGGAAAAATCGCTGTCGCGGTCAACGTTGGCTTCGTTCAGAGCAACCCCTCCTACGAATAGCCAATCTATACTCACAAGTTCTCCATCGTCATCAGTGTACAGAATCGGCATCGGCAAAGAGGTGTAGGTATCCACCACCAATGCTTCATCAAAGATCATCCTCGGCAATCTATTCTTGACATTGACAGTGAAATTGAAGTAACCTGTGTTCTTTCCATCGAATGCTGTTATCATGACCTGATGGGCATTTCCATTACCGTTTCCACCTTCACTCCATTCGTGACTGACCACAGTATGTCCCACTCCTCCTTCAGTCTCTCCATCTCCCCAATCCCAATTGAACTCGATATTCTCATTGGGCACATTGTCAATGGTCTGCAAAGTGGAGAACTGAATCCTTTGATCTGTGAACACCTCAATATCATCATTTGAAACCACTTCATTACCGGCACCATCGTGGACCTTGATGATAGGAGATAGAATATCTGCAACAATAATCAGATTCGGATATATCTGACTCCATGCCCCTCCTTGATCCTGTACAGTCAAATTGGCGAAGTATACTCCTTCGTCTCGGTAGCCACGATAAGGTGATTTCAAGGTGGAGACGTTACCGTCACCAAAATCCCACAGATAGGCGGTCGGCTCATCATCATGAGGAAGTGTGCTGATGTCGTCCGATAATCCCCAATAATCCGTGCCTGAACCGCTGAATTGGATGGGGAGCCAAGTCAAGGTGGCATTAGTATCGACTGAAGCATTGGGCAATGGTTGCATGTTGAAGACTTCCTGACTACTTGAAACTGAACTATCGATGATATCGCCAAGCAGGTCCTTCATCACCAATGAAATCGTATAATCATCGGTAGTATGTGGAGTCCAATAGATGACTCCCGGTGAAGGAACACCTCCTCCGGCCTCGATTCCCGTGGTCATAGTGTCCACTGTTTGACCGGTGCTATCGATAGCGCTTGCAATGATATTGAGATCCTCAAAGAACGCATTTGAAGTGACGCTGAAGGGCAAAGCCATGGTATCATCATCACCATCGTTGTCTCTGTCAGACATCAACGTTGAACCAAGGGCTAGACTGGCGGGTGATGTGATGCGAGCGGCCTCAATATCGAGAAGCGCTGTTGGGTATGTTGCTCCGCATGAGGTATAGTCACAATCTCCCAGATTGCTTCCATACCAAACGATGACATGGACCTCATCGGTGATGTTGCCAAATCCTGGAACCATGGCAGTGGCCACCATATTGCTGAATGAAAGTTCCTCGATTGAATAAAGACCATCTGCGGTGGCTCGAGAGAGCAACCTCCCTTCCATTCCAGTTGCATCGGCGGTCAATCTTATGGTCAAGGGAGCAGCAGGAGAACTGCCCGGTTCAAACTTGAAGACCTGAACTCCCCAACCTTCGATGGTGTTGGATTTGGATTCCCACATCGAGGTCCAATCATTATTCGTAGCCGCTGGCTGTATTTTGCAGAATGCAGAACCGCTACAAAGGTCCGTCATTGCAATATTCGATAACCCATGGATTCCACTTGAAGTATCCAGAGTCGCTGCAATTGTGAAATTGGCAAACACCTCTTCAAACGTGGTGCCAAGAATCATTCCCGCGTTGTTAGGGGGAGTTTGAGCAAGAGTCAGGATTCCTGCCGCACCGGTCTGTGTATTTGCAACCAATTGCCTGATTGCTGGCCCTCCACCAAGGTGGTCAGCCATCCACAACAAGAAGATGAAACCGCCGCCATAATCTGCAATTCTCTGGTTCCACCAGCGCACGCTTATTCCACTATCTTGTGTCCAGGCATTGGAGTGCCCAGTCAGTGTACTGCTGGCCCCAAAACAAAGGTATGCAGCCATATCAGCAGCACCTTCGTCGATCCACAGATTCTCTTGGGAATCAGCAGCATTGTGCAACAAATGCTGCAATTCATGCGCTAGAATGACTTTGCTCCATGACAATGAAGCATCGGCGTGATCAACGAAGATTATCTCTCTATATTGAGCCAGACCTGGGTTGAAATATCCACCCGTTCCATACGCACCATCCACTGAGATGATAGCAACCTGAATCTGGCAATTTCCATCTACGTCAGGAGGTTCAGGAATGCCATTTCCTTGATCCTTGCCGAAGTATGTGGTCAATATTGGATAAATCGTGTTATCCCAGTCAGACTCCCAATTAGAAAGAACCGTTGAAGATAATGATAATCCATCCTGAACCATGAATGCTACACTATTAGTCGCTCTCTCGACCGTGACTCCTACCGTTCCGCCACCATATCCCGGAACAGTGGTGGTGTCTCCTTCCAAATGCCGATTACATGCTTTGGCCGCTCTGCCAGAGGTCTGACGCATCGATGCTTCTTCAGCGCCGGGACTTCCTTCTGCCCACCATGCCTGCTTCAGATAGCCAGTGGCAGAATAGACGGGTTGGTCCTCCTCAAAGAGGATGTACGGCTTACCAGTGGATGGAATGAAGTCATCAAAAGATGTTGTCCAAGTGCCGCGGGGAACGTACTCTGGCCGCGCCTCAGAATCAACTCCATCATCCGCTGACGCCACCGGCCCCCAAGAGCTGAATACGAGCAAAAGAATCAATGCGGTTGGAATGCCAAATCTTCCATTATTCTTTGTTGTCAGAGAAATCACCCACGGTGACGCTACGCGTCACGTGAATGACCACCTTGAATGAGGTATTTAAGGCTCGGTGGAGCAGGCATCAGACATGCTCAAGACGGCATACTGCAAACGTGTCAGTCAATTGATTGCAGTCATGCTTTTCACCTCGGCAATGTTGAATGTTGCTGGAGATGGCCAAGAGGCCTCCACAGTCAGCCAAATGGAAGTTGAAGTAGTAGCAAATATCAGTCACGATAGCGGTGCCTTCACACAAGGCCTCCTATGGCATCAAGGAATGTTCTACGAGAGTACGGGCCTGCTGGGAGAATCCACCATCAGAGAAGTGTTTCCAAATGGTACAGTGAATCGTTCTACCAATCTTGATGCCAAATATTTCGGCGAAGGATTGGCGTTGGTAGGGGATACACTTGTACAACTGACATGGCAAAACAACACTGCTCTGATCTGGAACCTATCCGACTTCACTCTGATTGGAAACTTCTCCTACCAAGGTGAAGGATGGGGTTTGTGCAACAATGGTACCGCTCTTGTGATGTCTGATGGTAGTGACGTGATCAACTTCAGAGACCCTGTGGATTTCTCAATAATCAGAACTATCAATGTCACTCTGGATGGAACTGCTATCGTGAATCTGAATGAACTTGAGTGCAACAGCAGCAGTATCTGGGCCAACATTTGGTTTTCCGATGACATCATTCGAATCGACTCCGATTCAGGAGAAGTGGATATGGTCGTCAATGCAAGTGAACTGAAAAAGGGAGCATGGGGGGAACTGAACGGCATCTCCATCGATGGAAATGGAAGCATGTGGTTAACTGGAAAAAATTGGCCATTGATGTACGAAGTGGAACTGGTTGAAGCCTCAATTCAGGAAAACAATACAGATGGGGCTATGGATGTTGAGCAAGGAACTGGAACTGATAAGCCCCAGTCCTGCACTTTGGATGATGAATGTGAAACTGATGCTCCTTTGTCGATATACCTGTTCTACAGCGCCTTGACAGGAGTTGCTCTATCATGCGCGGTGATTGGAATCTTCAAGGTGTGGCGCGCTCTGCCAGCAGACAAGAAGAGGGCGCCGAACCTCGAGGACGTGTTTGATGATGACGAATGATGATGACTCCAAAGGCAAGGGTCTACTCAGTGTGTGGCACAAACGCAGCGAGAGAGAAAAGCGAATTGAACGACTGATGGAGTTGCGTGATGAATACGCTACTCGGGACCTGACAAGAACTGCGGCAGCAGTCCTCATCGTGGTCGGAAGCATTCTTGGTCTGCTGACCGGTTTCATGCTCCTGTCCAACAATCCATCTGACCTTCTGAGTTCATCACTCTTCAAATCGAATGATAATGTGGATGTTAGCGGCTATGCATTGCACAATCAGACAGGAAAAGGATTGGAAGGTGTTGAATTAGTGCTTGTGGATGCAGTCACTGGAGCCCAGATGGACAATACCACAACCGATAGCAATGGCTTCTACAGATTTGTGGAAATCTCGATCAAGAGATTGACGCTGACGGCGGAGAAGGATGGTTTCATCACTATTGAACGAACTTTCACTCCGGATCAAGCAGGCGAATCTCCATTGACGATGAAAGAGGGCAGTGGTCTGTTTTCAGAGACTGAAGAGGAACGGAACTCCATTCTCGCAGGAGCGGTGACAGTGAGCACACTGGTCGCTGTTTTCACTATCTTGACCGCCTTTGTGGGAATGTATGCCGCTCATGAAGCGAAGAGAGGTAAAAGGTACCGCAGAACCCAATATCTAGCCGGAATTTCACTTTGCAGCAGGGGACTGATTTTCTTTGGCCCGATTCTAATCCTGATGGGCATGGTATTGCTGATGATGGCCAAGCGACAATTCGCCGATTACGTGGTCGATGAAAAGACCTCGAATGGGGATGGTCAGTGATGTACCTGATAGCCGTCGAGGGTGGCGATGGCTCTGGCAAAGGTGAAGCGGTCAGAATCCTCAAAGAAGTCGCATCTGATTTTCCCTTCCCTGCGGTGACACCGACCCATGAACCACGACGCTCCAGTCCAATTGGAAGTCTGGCATTGACTGCGGTCAAGGAAGGTGGACAGACCCCGCTGCAAGAAGCGGCCTTGTTCGCTGCGGATAGATTGGACCATACACATACTTGGATACTGCCTCGCTTGAATCGTGGAGAATTGATCATCAGCGACAGAAACGTCCACTCCTCTCTAATTTACCAAGGATGTGTCGGTGAACTGGGATACGAAAAGGTCGCAAGAATGAACTCGGCAGCCGCTGTTCCAGACTTGGTGATATGGGTCGATTGTGACCCAGAATTAGCGATGAAGAGAATAAACAGGGGAACACTGAGGGGAAGTTCTCAGAAAAAGGAATACTTCGAGACAAATGAATTGCAGAGCAAGATACGGGCTGGCTTCCATGAATTGCTATCTCAACAAGGAGCAGCCCCCCCACCTTTCGACAAATGCACCATCGCTGGACCGATACTGAATGAAGGGAGCAAAACTCAGTTGCGCAAGGAATTAGCAAATGCATTGCGTGGATTCCTCAACAGTAGGCCGCCACCATTGAATGTAGACCCACAAGTTGTAGATAGGCATCATCTCAGACGCCTTGTAAAGGGATTGGCAGCCCAACAAAGACTCCCTGGTTCGCCAATTGAATCGACTTCTCTAGTTGAAGATTGGTTGGGTGATTGCCCACCTGCTGATTGGATGTCCAAAGCTGACGCAGCGTGGGTTGTGAAGAAGGCAAGAAACGCTGATGTTGCTGGCTCGTACATCCACCACTCTGTCTGGTCACTGATGGGAACACTTTCATTCATGTCGACCACCGATATACCGACCTTGAGACGCACTCTTGGTCCGGTAAGAGCAGTATCTCAAAGACATTCACAACGATTGATCAAATGGTTCGACTCCATTGGCTGGACACATCGACAACAAGCACATGTCCCCTTCTCAGATGCACCTACATTCAAGATCGGTGCAGAATGGGTAGGACTGGGAAGGCTTTTTCTCGCTCTTTGGCCCATGCAATCACATCTTGCCGAATGGAAACGGAAGAACCCCCGCTCTGACACTTCTGAGGCGATGAAATGGATTCTTTCAAGCGAACGTCTTGATGAAGAGAGTAGAAATGTGCTCCTTGAGGAAACTACTGCGCGCCTGCAAATGCTCACTTCTGGATATTCTGGCTGCCCTGTTCCTCGTAGTGTTGAAGAATATCTGGTATGGTGGAGCACTCCTCCTCCAAAATGAATTGAATGGATACGGGAAAGCCTGAAAATGTTGCTTCATTCTTCCTCTACAGACCTGGCTAAACGAGCACCTGCGGGAAGAATGACCAATTCTGGTCTACCTTCGTAATCCTTGGGACGCGAGGACAACATCGCAGAGAACAGAATTGCCAACATGATTCCGAATGCTGCTCCAGTCAGCAAACGAATGGGATTGGTTGATTCATATGAGGTAAGCATCTGAGTGAAACCATCGATACCGATAGGGATGACGCCCAATGCCGCTATGCTCCAAGCCGCTCTCTTCCGTAATCCACGCAAGTATATCGGTTCCAATCTTGAATCTCCGAAAACTGATAGAAAAGAATCTGTAACTGTCCATCGATTCTTTCCATACCTAGAGAATATCCAACCTCCGATTGCCAAACCGAGGAATATCCCCACATCTCTTGCACAAACAGGAAGCTGATTGCCATTAAGCTCCCAACTCCGTTCATGTTTCTGGTGGCAATTGAGGTCACCAAAAGCATAAGTGAAGCCTGCATAAAAGTTGACTTCTGACCATGCGAACAGCCCCTTGGAAGGTTGATCGTGTCCAATTTCACCACTGTGATTTCCATTTCCCCAACTGCCCCACCCTTCATGGTATGCATAATCGAAAGCATTCGCCCTTCCCGATAGTTCTGGAACACTTCCTTCTTTGAGGGTCATCGGGGCGAAAAAGAATGAAATCAAGAAGAAAAGGGAAACTCCCAAAACCCAATTGCCAACCTTTGCTGCGCGCTCGCGTTCAGGGTCCTCAACCATAGTAGCCCCTACTCGGTTCAAACAATCATTTTTCTGCATTTACCCTGATTGTCAATGAATGGTATCATACATCGAACCACCTCGGGTTCATTGAAGGAAGATGAGTCAAACCTCCAATCAGTCGGTTGTGGGACCAACCTGGGAACGGCGTCAACTGACTTTTGGACAGGCCTTTGCAACAGCTCTGATCCTTGCAACATATACCGGTGTTCTAACATATATCGTAGTAATATATGCACATGCATTCACAGGGGGTTTCATTCTTGGATTCAAGATTGCTGGAGCAGCATGGGGATTGATTTTCCTGAGCAGTTTCCTCTCTTACAACTTCCTTGGACGAAGAATAAGAGTTGAGATTCCTGTCGAACAAGGCCTGTCCTTTCTTCGTCGAACCCTCGGGCCCATTCAAGCAAAGGCCAGTGACGACATCACGACTGGGGCGCGGCAATGGAATGTGATGACTCACCTGAGTGACCGCGGTCTGGGAGTAGGCGTGGATCTGCACGATATGGAGTTGGATAGTGCAACGGCTGCACTGCAGATATGTATCAGCGTTAGACACAAGGTTGGAAGAATGACTTTCATCAGCGGCCGTGGTGATTCAAACAGCAGAATCCCAAGGCTCAGAACCACGGTCCTGACTATGCTCTCCACACCTGAGATACTTGCTGATTTCCATATTTGGAAGAAGCGCAGTACAATCACTTTGAGACCGAGAAAACCTCCCCTGCCAAAAAGAGAAATGATACTCAAGATGACCGCACTTGGAGTGCCTTTGGGAGGGATGGGAGCGATAGGCTTCATGGATGTGGCTCAAGCAAATACACTCAGCGGTACCGTTGGAGCTGCTGCCGGATTATTTCTAACTTGGTTATTGATTACCCATAGCAGATGAGACTTCCAAAGATGACAGTGTTGAAAGGGGACCATCCTCTTGCAGTGCTCATGGACCCGATGCAGTCTCTGCTGGAAAGATTGCAGAATGCCGGGATTCCAATGAACGGCATCATCGAAGAAGCGATGATGCAGGTCGATGTCAGGTCCTACAGCGATTTCGACCCCACTCCATTCTTTCACGACCGCCCACTGGTTTTCCTCGAAACCCCTTCTGGAGGTGTCAAGACCATATCGGCACCACACATGGTCGCTACATTGCTGTCTCATCTCGAACTTTCAGAAGGCCAAGATGTGGTCATCATAGGAGCAAAAGGTGGATATTTCACGGCGCTTATCTCTGCAGTTGTTGGAGATGAAGGAACTGTGACTGTTTTCGACCCTTCAGAAGCAGTATTGGAACACGTTGAGGAACGTCTTCACAGTCTCAAGAACTGCAATATCAGATTGATAACCACTCTTGCTGAAGCACCTGAAGACCTGCCCACAGAACTGAATCGTGTTCTGATCAGTGGTTCACTGAAGCGAATCCCTGTATGGTTGGAAGAATCTCTGTCAGAAGGTGGATTCATCGTTGCTCCACTCGGTGGAGAAGTAAATCAACGATTGGTGAAACGAGAGAAACAAGGTCTTGAATTGTTTGATACAGAATTGGGGAGTGTTGTTTTTGGCCCTGTCGACATCAAAGACAGTGAACCCGGAATCCCAAGTCCTGACACCTTGGCAGACATGTTGGAAGAAGCCGCTTCCTTTGTCAGACTCTATGACATCATTGAAGAGGAACTGATTCTGAATATTGAGAATCTGGTCGCTGACCTCAGAACCTTGCCACCCGACCTGCCGCCTCCAGAATTGATGTTTTTTGATGATACGAAAGAACATCTTGATGATGAAGGAGAAGAACCTGAGGAACATCCACTCCTAGTCATGCTGGATGAGGCAAAAGATTGGCTGATGGGGCTGTGGCCACTGTTGTCGCAGTTGTTCAACATACGCTTGCAACAACCCGGAGCACCCGATGATGATTCAGGTGCGACTGGGTTCTCATCTGGACATGAAGACTTGATTCCATGATGGGATGTTCTATCGTCTGCCTCAAACTCAGAGGTTACGTTGAGCATGTCCAAAGTGAGGATTCACCAGCGCGCCTCTTGCCTTGAGGCAGCCTCTAGGCTGCTTGATGTACACCTTCTCCTCCAAGGGAACTTCTCCTCCACGATCGATATCGAGATGCCGCGTTGGGTCCCTGGTTCATATCTCATCAGAGAACCATTGAGGCATGTTCGCGATATCACTGTAAGTGGAGGAGCGAAAATCGTCAGGAACGGGACGCATGGATATCGAATCAAACCTCCAAAAGGTGGCATGAAAGATATCTTGGTCAACTACAAATTACTCTGCCCTGACCTAACCGTTCGCAGCAATCATATGGATGCTAGCCACCTACATCTGGTCCCCACCTTCACTTGGATGATGCCAAAAAGAGGTTGGGATGGAGGAGATGATTGTACGGTTACTCTGATGATGCCTGAGGGCTGGAGTGCTGCAAGTCAACTCAATGACCACCCAGCAAGCCCACCGAAGCACAAGGTATGGACAGTAGGAAATGAACGAACCTGGCAACCTCCTGATGTGGATGAATTGTATGATGGCGTCATCGAAGCCAATGCAGAAGCCACTCACAGTAGAATGATGTCTGGAGCGATGCACCATCTCAGGGTCTGGGATGCTGGTGGTTACGTAGTACCTGAGCAGGCCATCGAAAGGATTCAAGATGCAATGGAGATTCTGGTGAATGAATTCGTCGCTCTTTTCGGGCCTTTACCATTCACTGAGTATTGGACCATCCTCCACCTGACTGGGGGTCCAAGAGGCGGCCTTGAACATCTTCGCTCACAAACAAGCATGGTACCACGAATCGCTATCCAAAGTGGTCAGGATGATGCATGGAGAGATTTGGTGAGCCTGCTCTCGCACGAGTATCTTCATCTATGGAATGTCAAACGATTACGACCGCGAGAATTCATCGATTATGACCTCTCTAAAGAAGTCCACAGCGAACTCCTATGGTGGTTTGAAGGTGGTACTTCCTGGCTAGGAGACATCATCTGTGTGAAGAGTGGAGTCTGGAGCGAGAAAGATTGGCGCAAAGACCTCGAACGCAAGATGAAGCGATTCAACAATGGCAGAGGGAATGAACATCAATCACTGGCGACATCCAGCCATGAGGCATGGATACATCTCTACCGTCCACATACATATTCTCGTGAGAGCACCATCTCATACTATCTTGAAGGAGAGATGGTGATGATGTGCCTAGACGCCGAACTGAGGCGTCGCAGCAAAGGCCAGACTGGACTTGAGAATCTGTTCGCACTATTGTGGAAACGACATGGACTCGATTCACCTGAACTCGAGACGTTGGGGGTCAGACACTCGGATATCAGAAAGGGTTTGACTTCGTTGCATGGAGGTGCAAGAATGGGAACGATGCTCGATAGGTTGACCAAGGAGAATGTTCGACCTGATCTAAACAAAGCAATGAGTTCGCTGGGCCTTGAATTCATCTCTCCTGAAGATGATGACAAGAAGCCCCGAGGATGGTTGGGGATGAATCTGTCAACAAAGAAAGGTGGGCTTTACGTACAAGGATTCCTCCCTGATTCCCCCTTGCGAGATTCGCTTCTGCCCGATGATGAGTTGATTTCACTTGATGGGCTCAGAGTCAGGAATAAATCCGAACTCAATTCTGTTCTTCTCGGAAGACAGGATACAGATGCAAGTCTGACCATCAACAGACAAGGGGTCATGATGGAGACCTCATTCAAGATAGCCTGTGAACCTGAACTTGCAAACAAGTTGGAAGGGAAGGGAAATCGCTTGTGGCAAAGCATGCTACAGAGTAATCAGTCCTCTTGATTCAATACATCCAAAGGAACGTGAATCGGAGGTACCTCTGCTTCAACGATATGACGACTGGTCTTGGGTGAGAACAATTCACTTGACATGCACATATCGATGATGTCCTGTTTCGTAAGAGAGTCAAGTCCTGAAGCAGGCCAGACCTCGACTTTGATGGAATCGTCATCCAAATAATCAAACAACATGGCTGGCAATCTGCGAAGACCTAGATTCTTACCGACACTGTATCGGTGATGCCCATCGAGGATTGAACCGGTCTTGCTATCGACAAGTAATGGCTTGGTGTAGCCCTTCCATCGGAGTGTCATCTTCTCCAGTTGTCGAACATTCTTGTCAAGTATCTCCTCATGTGGCTTGAGCCAATCAAGTGGCACTAGATGTACTGCAGGCTCAGTGGAATCCCATCTGCTGAACTCGACATCGCGCTCGGACATACCGTCGACGTGTAAGCATTCAAGTAACATCCTTTCGCTCGTCCCTGAAGGAAAATCATCATCATCACATCATTGCAGGACAGCCCGATGTCGGACCTTCCAAGAGGATTAGCGGCCGATGTTGCACCCGCTCCAATACCTGCCGAACGCTTGTCCTGGGTTGAGGATTTACCCCCTTCTGTGCTCAATATCCATTCAACCATCGCCGCAGTAGGCGGCGGAATCTGGTTGGTAGGTGGAGCGGTTCGAGAGGCCATGCGAGGAAGGGTACCAAAAGACCATGATATCGCGACCACCTTACAACCTGATGAAATCGAAGAACTCTTTGAACACACCATCCCCACTGGTAAGCAGTTTGGAACGATGACCGTCGTAGTGGATGGCATCAATCACGAAGTTACCACTCTGCGTTGTGAAAGTGGATACCAAGATGGGCGTCATCCTGACTCGGTCGATTTGACGGATTCACTTTCACTCGACCTTGAAAGGAGGGATTTCACCATCAACGCGATGGCGGTTGATATTGGAAGAAAAGAACTCTACGACCCCCATTCTGGCCTCAGTGACCTTGCAGCCCATAGATTGAGGGCAGTGGGTTCAGCAAGTCTCAGACTGTCTGAGGATGGACTCAGAGTCATGCGAGCATATCGATTCCTCGATCAGGGGGATGGTGCTGAATGGAGAACAGACCTGGAATTGGAATTAGCGATGATGGAACGGCAGGATATGCTACAGAACGTAGCCATGGAGAGGATATGGCATGAATT
>Ga0187827_10001124_pt1 | contig 40101 bp, 36 predicted proteins | sample ETNtaG_39_FD_167969 | JGI IMG/M metagenome (GOLD analysis project Ga0187827, IMG submission 167969) | Marine microbial and viral communities from oxygen minimum zone, Eastern Pacific Ocean - ETNP2014_SV_150_PacBio MetaG (Illumina Assembly) | ecosystem: Environmental > Aquatic > Marine > Hypoxic...
GGATGAGTGGTGCAATGATCAATGATCCACATTTTAACAAGAAAAAACCATATTTAAAAATAGCCATAAGTAGTGGGGGCCTCATACTTGGGTTTACTGCTTTTTTTGTTTTGATTCAATGGCTGCGCCAGGGAATGGATTCCATTATTGTAGATTTATTAATGGATCAAATTCGTGCATATTTTTTTGGATATTTAGCCGCATTTACCCAATGGATTGGTACAATAGATAGCCCAAATTTAAGTGGAGGCCTAACAACCTTTGCCGGTCCATTCAATCTGCTGGGAGTCATGGAAAGATCATTAGGCTTTTATGATCCTGCAAATATCTCTTTAGGGATTTCAACCAATATCTTCACCGCGCTAAGGGGATTGGTCATTGATTTTTCAATTCCCGGCTCGATTTTGATTGCATTTATCGTTGGGTTTTACTTACAATTGAGTTACCAGCGTGGAATTTCAGGCACTATCATCAACACACTGCCCATTTCAATTTTTTATGCTTTTACCTTATATTCGCCCTTGATTAGTATTTTCCATTATAATAGTATATTGTTTTCTTGGATTGTCATTTTTTTCCCACTACGTTTTTCACGAAATGAATCTCTGGCTTATAACAGTTAATTACGGGGATACTGCACCCACAGAATCGTTGATTCAATCCTTGATAGCATGTTCTCTGCCAGAATCCTTGAAAGTGGCCATTGCAGATAATGCATGTTCGACTGAAACCACCTCAAAGTTGAATAACCTAAGCGATTCAATTAAACTAAATATGGACATTTTCCCATTTAATGAAAACCGCTACTATTGGCCTGCAGCAAAGCAGGTATTATCCAATTTAAAAGCGTCATCAATAGATTATCCCGATTGGGTAATGGTGTGTAATAATGATATTACATTCCCGGATGAGGATTTTTTTAAAAAATTAAATAAAATTGATCCAATCAAATTTCCGATTATTGGCCCTAAAATCTTAAACAATACCAACGAGAGTTTAAATCCGTTCATGACAGAGCCCTTATCCTGGAGGGAGCGTCTGTATTGGTGGCTTTATTTTATATCATTTTCAGGGTCAAGAGGTCTTTTGAAATCAAAAAAATTTTGGGGAAAAATCGGTTGGACCAAAAAATCAAAAAATAGTGATCAAGCAAAAAAAGTGTACGCAATTCATGGATCAGCCATTCTTTTCTCGTCAGATTTTTTTAATAAAGGCGGATGGTTGGATGACAACTTTGATTTGTATGGAGAAGAACTATCCGTGGCTGAAATTGCCAAAAAGATTGGTGCCGCAATAACATATTATCCCGAACTAAAAATTATACATCATGAACACGCAAATACAGGACAAACAAATAATAAGTTATTATTTGAAAAAGCCAGAGAGTCTCATCGTTATATCCAATCGACTTACTTAAAAAAATGAATATTTTATACTTACATCAATATTTCAATACGCCTTCCATGCCTGGGTCGACGCGTTCATATGAATTCGCAAAACGGTTAGTAGCTCGGGGAGATACCGTTCACATGGTTACAACAAATTGGCAGGGAAAATCAAAATTATCATTCACAAACGAATCCGGAATCAATGTGTATTGGGCTCCCATTCCTTATGCAAATAAAATGAACTTTTTAAGACGGATATGGGCCTACTTGGGATATGTTTGGTTTACTTTTATTATTGGCCATAAACTGAATTATGATTTAATAATTGCCAGCAGTACACCCTTGACTATAGCCATTCCTGCTTTATGGTTGAAACGAGCCAAAAGGGCAAAAATGATATTTGAAGTCAGAGATTTATGGCCTCAGTTACCCATAGCCATTGGGGCACTAAAATCTCCAATTATGATTAAAATAGCACAATTTCTTGAAAAAAAAGCCTATGCAGGATCTGAAAAGGTGATCGCATTGTCAATAGGAATGAATTCTGTGTTGAAAGAAAGGGTCCCCAGTAATAAAATTTCTGTAGTGACGAACCTAAGTGATAGAAAAAACTTTAAAGTTTCAGATCAAAAGGGGATTAATTTTAGGAAAAACTATCCGGGAATTTCTAATCATCCACTCATCGTTTATACCGGTGTTTTTGGTCGGGTAAATGGAGTAATTTATCTTGTTGAAATTGCAAAAGAGATACAAAAAATTAATCCCAATGTTCGTTTTTTATTGACAGGGGATGGATTTGAAGGGGAAAAAATTAAAAAACAATCCATAAAATATAATCTATTAAATAAGATATTATTCATGGAAAGGTATTTACCCAAGAATGAAATGCCCGATCTTCTTTCCGCCGCAACGATTACCACATCTTTCTTTATAGATTTACCTGAAATGGGACATAATTCTGCAAATAAATTCTTTGATGGTTTGGCAGCGGGGAAACCCATTATGATTAACTATGGAGGATGGCAGGCAGACCTATTAAAAGAAAGTGGTGCGGGATTTATAATACCCCAGAACAATTCATCTCAAGCAGCAAAAATATTAAATGATGTATTAACAAATGATGAAACACTAAACCAAATGAAAAAAGCATCTCGTCAGTTATCCCATCAGTTTGACGTAAATACTAATTTTCAAAAATTTGAAACTGTAATTGATAGCGCCTAAAATACTTAGAGAATTTGTATAATGACGAATTATAATAAATCCTGCCCTGTCTGTTCGGAGTCAGATGCATTGAACAAGTTTTTTTGGGGAGAGTACCCCGTGATTCATTGCAATCAATGCGGATTGGATTATTGCAGCCAAATGGTTGAAAAAGAATCTGGAGGGAATTCTTCACCTGTCCATATAGAAGGAATTGAAATGATGGCCAAGGCCTTTCATAAAACCACTGCTTTGGCCATGAAATATGCTGAAAAAAGATTACCCATTTATGAATCCATCTTGAATAGAAAATGCCAAAACGTATTAGAAGTGGGCTGCGGACCAGGCGTTTTTTACAGACCATGGCAAGAATCCAATGTTTCATGGACTGGAATTGATATTAATCCTTACTGGAAAGAATTTGGAGAAAAGAATCGAATTCCAATTTCAAATCATTCTATCGATTCTCTTAATGGTCAATATGATGTGGTTATGGCTTACCAGGTAATTGAACATGTTGAAGATCCCATTTCATTTATGGAAAGCATAATGGTTCGACTAAAACCCGGGGGAATTGTTCATTTGGAATTACCAAACCAAAATTCACTCACATCAAAATTGCGGAAAATTTCGTCCAAATTATCCTACGATTATGGCTTTATTCAACCACCCATGCATTTGAGGGCCTTTAGTAAAAAAACGATCAGTCGTTTATTCAAAGATTTTAAATTGGATAGTAAAATGGTATTTACATGCGGAAATACAGACAAAACATGGGGACAAGTGAGGGATTACAGTCTATTCCAAAAGTCCCTTTATTCCATTACAGGCGGGTTAGGTTTTGGAAGTTTATTGATTGGCATGGCTCAAAAAGGATTTTCGATTGATCAAACGATTATTTGACGTCTTAGCAAGTATGATCGGGCTAATTATTTTATCTCCGATAATATTAATTACAGCGGTTATCAGTGTTATATCGCAGGGATTCCCCATCTTTTTTCACCATGAACGGTTAGGAAGAGATGGTTTTCCATTTACAATGGTAAAATTCAGAACAATGGATAATGGTCATTCCTTGAGTGCAAAACATGACATCACAAGGCTGACGCCTTGGGGCCGGGTGTTAAGGCGAACAAGTATTGATGAATTGCCGGTTTTGTTTAATGTGATCAAGGGCGATATGAGTTTGGTGGGGCCGCGACCAATGCCAACTAAGTATCTTCCAAGGTTTAATAAGTCACAAATAAAAAGATTAAATGTTAAGCCTGGCATTACTGGTTTAGCCCAAGTGACAGGTAGAAACAGTTTATCTTGGGAAGAGAAATTTGAACTGGATGTGAAATACGTAAAACAAAACTCATTGATAGGAGATTTAATGATAATTCTAAAAACCTTGTTTACTGTAATTAAGGGAAAAAATGTTGAAGCAAGTGATCAAGAAATTATGCCTGAATTTATGGGGTCAAAAAAGGAAGAAAGAAAATTATGAAATCGCAGATTCATCAATTATTAGATAAATTACCATTTACATCTTCTGTAAAATTTAATGGGATTAATTTACCACCAAAGCGTCGTAGATGGTGTGGGTCAGAGTTTAGAGATGATGATTATTTTTTTCAATCAGCTATATTAGAAGCCAAAAGATTAAAATTCGAATTTGGAATAAAAAATAATGATAATATATTAGATATAGGCTGTGGCTTTGGCCGTTTGCCTATAGGTTTAAATAAAATATTTGACTCTATAAACTATATAGGAATCGATGTTCATAGACCATCCATTGATTGGTGTAAGAAATTTGTAAGTAAAAATACATCTCAACTTAATTTTATACATTTCAATATTAAAAATGAAAGGTATAATGAGGATGGGAATGAATTTGGGGATGATTTTAAATTTCCAATAGATAGCAAAAGTCAGGATTTAATTTATCTATATTCTGTTTTTTCACATATGAAAATTGAGGAAATGCGTAAGTATTTTATCGATTTTAAAAGAATAATTAAAAAAAATGGGAATATTTTTTTTACTGCCTTCGTTGAAAAAAATGTTTCAGACTATAGTATAAACCCAGAAGGTTATATTTTCGAGGAATTTTCTGGTCCTTTACATGTTGTTCGATATGATTTTGATTTTTTACTAAATGAATTGAAAATAGCTGGGTTTAAAATAGAAAAAATATTTGAATCAACAGAAACTGACAAACAAACTGGACTGTATTTATCACAATTCTAATATGAAAAATAAAAAAATTCTAATTCTTGGATCATCGGGGTTTTTAGGGAGTCATTTAACTAAAGCTTTGTATAAGAGAAATGAAGTGATTCAATTTGACACAGAATCACCCCCATCCCTTCATACCAATTCGAAATTCATTCAGGGATCAATTTTAGATAAAGAATTAGTCTTAACAGCAACAAAAGGTGTAGATATTGTATACCATTTTGCAGCGATGACTGACCTCGATATTGTTAATAACAATCCAGCTAAAGCAATTGAGATCAATATTGCAGGTACCTCAAATATATTGGATGCTTGTATCAAAGAAAAAGTAGAACGATTTATTTTTTCAAGTAGCGTGTATGTTTATAGCCAATTTGGCGGCGTATATAAATCGACAAAACAAGCCTGTGAACTGTTAATTGAAGATTATGATAAAATGCATGGTTTAAACTATACCATACTTCAATTAGGATCTGTATATGGACCGGGGGCAACGCAAACCAATCTTATTAGTCGACTTATTTTTGAAGCATTAACCCAAAATGAAATTCAACATTATGGCACAGGGGAAGAAATTCGCCATTATTTATTTGTTAAAGATGTTGTAAACGTAGCTATAGATTTAATGGATGTTAAATTTAACAAAAGAAAAATAATTTTAATGGGGAATGAAAGAAAAACCATTTCTCAATTGATGGATGAAATCATTTCCCAGACAGATTTAAACAGTCAAAAAATATTCAAAGAAAATGATTATGGTCTTCATTATAAAACATCACCGTTTCATACAAAACCAAATAGTGCAATTGAATACAAAATTGAGTCACCCACATCCATCAAAAAAGGACTCAAAGCATCCATTTTATCTCTTCAGTCTGAATTAGCAAAACAAGGCTAAACCCCTTTCGACAATTCATTGAAACTAATTATCACTGAATCCGCGGAGGTGGCAGGGGAATTGACCACCTCATTATTCAAAAATATGGTTGCAGCACAATCTCCCTTTGTATTGTTTCCAGGCGGACGAACACCTAAAGTATTTTTTGAAAACCTGTCAAAACAAAAAGATATATCCTGGGGGAATATTACAATCATGGCCACGGATGAAAGGGTAATGCCAATTCATACACTCAAATCCAATACAGGGTTAATTAAAAAAGAGTTAGTTGATCAAATAAAATCTAATCCAAAACCAAAACTATTAAACCCGTTTCCTGAATATGACACGAATATTGAAAATGCGATGACGGACATAAATCATATACTAAAAAGTAAATTGCCGGATATAGCGATCTTAGGCATGGGAAGCGATGGGCATACAGCCGGAATATTTAAAGTTGAACATAAAACAAATTTCAGTTATTATTTTAAAAATCCAGAGGATGCTTTTAGCCGAGTGGCGATTTCAATGAAAACCTTTTTAAAAATACCACAATTGGTATTCCTAGTTTTAGGCAAAGAAAAGCGTGAAATGCTGACTAAAGTAATTACAAACTTGAGTTCAAAAAGTGATGTCCCAATGAAATATCTTTTAAGAAATGGTATGGGTGTTAAAACAATTATTTGTGATATTGACGCAGCGCCAATTGGGTATAATGTTGGTGAGATTGAAGTTCCCTTTTAAATAAATGGATTTATTACAGGAAATTGAAAAACAGGTGATACCAGAGGATAAACTCTACATTTATTCTATTGGTCAATCTGGATATGTTTTAAAGACATACGATTCTACGATCTACATCGACCCATATTTATCTGATTACATTGAGAACCCCAATGGTATTAATGATCAATACATGTGTCGGAGATATCCTCCGCCTTTCGACCCAGAAATGATAACAAATTGTGATGCAATCATATGTACCCATGCCCATGTGGATCATATGGATCCCTGGACAATTAATCGGATCAACACAAATTTTCAACTTTATAGTTCAATCGGTGCATTCGAAAAAAGCAATATTAATTTCTCTGGATTAAGAACAACATTCCTATCGCCACAGGAGACATGTCAAATTAAGTCTTTTACCGTAAAACCGATTCCGGCTGCTCATTATAATCTAATAGATGAAAAGGGCCAACCAGACTGTCTATCAATTATTGTACAATGGCAGGAGAAATTATTGTTCTTTTGGGGGGATGGGATAGCCTATGAGGGGCAATATAACCTATTATCCTCTCTCAGTTTTGATTGTTTTTTTGCACCAATAAACGGTCGCGATTCTTTTAGAGAAAAGAAGGGGATTATTGGTAATATTAATGGGAATGAATTAGCTGAAATTTGCAGTAAACTTAATATAAAACGATTAATCCCCAACCATTATGATATGTTCAAAAACAACACGGGTTCTGTAAAACTATTCCAAAAAGAAATAAAACAAAAGTATCCAAACCAATCTGTAAATGTGTTGGAATGTGGAGATAAAATTGAATTATAATAAACATACCTACCTGACGCTCGAAGCACTCAAAAACCATATGCCAACCAAGGATTATTTTGTTGGAATTGATTCTGATGGCACGGTGTTTGATTCAATGGAAGTCAAGCATAAAGACTGTTTTGTTGGGTCATTAATTCGGGTTTTTGAATTAGCGGCAATTGCACACGAAGTTCATTTGGTTTGGAACCACATTAATATATTTTCGAATACTCGTGGAACAAATCGTTTCAAAGCACTCATTCTTACATTTAATTATCTTAGAGAAATAGATCGAGTGAAACAATTAGGTATCCACTTCCCTAAATTAAACATATTAAAACAGTGGATCAAAAAAGGTAAAATTCTTAGCAATGAATCATTGATGAATTTGATCAATAGTTCTGTTTCTGAAGAACGGTTAGTATTAATTAAAATATTAAAATGGAGTGAAGAGGTTAATCGAACAGTAAAGAATACCGTATTTAATTTACCCCCATTAGAAGGTGCAAAGACTGCAATGGCTTCATTAAAACCGCATGCAGATATAATGGTAATTTCTAACACACCATTAGATACCCTTCATCGGGAATGGTCAGAAAATAAAATTTTTTCAAATGTACTTTACATTGGTGGACAAGAGACAGGGACCAAAACAGAAATGTTAATGCGTGCAGCGAAACAAAAATATGATAATGATAAAATACTTGTTATAGGTGATTCCCCTGGCGATCTTTATGCGGCCAAAAATGTTGAAGCCCTTTTTTATCCAATACTTCCTACAAAAGAAATTCATGCATGGGATAATTTTAATAAAGAATATTTAGATGTATTTTTAAAGGGGAATTATAGCGGTGAAAAAGAAAAAAGGCAAATTGAGGAATTCAATACAATCCTAAAAAGTACACCACCTTGGGCAAAATAAGCATTATCAATAACAATCCTTGATTACTATAAATACAGCATTTAATTAATATAATATTATGAAAAAAATCATTGTTTACGGTGCAGGAGAATTTGGTACATTAATTGCAAATGTAATCAGTTATATCGAAAAATATACCATTGGTGCATATGGTGATGATGATCCAATTAAATCAGGAACATTCATTGATGGTTTACCCGTTTATGGACAAGAAGATTTACTAAACTTTGCAAAAAAGAATAATATCAATATAGCCATTTCGGCAATTGGAAATAACAAAGTAAGAGGTGAAAAATATTATTTATTGAAAGAAAATGGATTTAATATGATTTCAATTGTACACCCGAAAGCTCTAATTGATACAAATGTATCCTTTGGTGAAAATGTAATTATTGAAATGGGTACAGCAATCCATACCCATAGTACTATCGGGAATAATGTTTTCCTTGGTGGTGACGCACTCATCGGTCACCATAATACCATTGGTAATCATGTGCTTGTGGGTGGAAATGTATCATTTGGCGGCGCCGTTTTGGTTGAGGATTATGTTTCAATTGGTGTTGGTGCATCTATTAAGCCAGGCGTTCGTTTGGGAAAAGGATGTACCGTCGGTGTAGGTGCTGCTGTTGTGAAAGATGTCCCACCAGGAATAACTGTTGTGGGCGTTCCGGCGAAACCCATTTAAATCAAACTATCATGACCAAACAGATCACTCAGGACCAATTCCGAGACCAAATACGGTCTATAAAAAGTATGGCTGTCAGCGGATTCCGTTGGTCCGGTACACCGCAATTATTACTTCGATTGATTCGGGAAGAATTTGATAAAAGCGGCGAACCCAATGGCCTCACAATTATGTTTACAAGTTCAGCTACAGATCCTGGCTTGGACCATTTAGCTCACCCCGATCTATTGGCCTGTTCATTTGGTAGCTATTATGGCTCTATTCCCGAAATTAGAAAATTGGTACAGGATAATAAAATAAAGGGTTATTCCCTACCTCAGGGTCAGCTATCTCTACTGTTTCGTGAAATTGGCCGTGGAAGCCCCGGGCTTCTTTCTACCGTTGGTATAAATACTTTTGTGGACCCCAGATTGGATGGAGGAAAGCTGAATGCCAAGACAGATGTCGATGCAGTAACAATTGAATCTATTAATGGTAAAGAATTCTTGTTTTACCATTCCCGTCCTGTAGATGCTGCTCTCATACGTGGTACCATTGCAGATGCTAAAGGAAATGTATCCATGCGACATGAACCGGTGAAAACAGAATTTCTATCTATGGCTCAAGCAGCTCGAACATCCGGGGGTCAAAATTTTGTCCAGGTATCTGAAATATCCGAAACTTTTTTACAACCACACGAAATCGATCTACCCGGCCATCTGGTGGATGGCGTTATTGTAACGGGTGATTTGGAAAATGATCACCGTCATACGAATAAATATACATTCCATGAAGGATTGTTGAAGAATGGAAACTATTCCAAGGAAACAGGACCCGTAACTGACCCCACCTATAAACAACTCATTGGTCTCCGCGCCTTAAAAGAAGTTCAATCCTCAAAGAATGTTATTTTGGGTCAGGGTGTTCCAGAACTTGTCGGTGTTTTTTCTCGACAAAATTCTGAGAAATATGGACAAATGCTTACATTTATGGAATCGGGAGTCATTGGTGGCATTCCAGAAAGACGCCCAGATTTTGGAGTAGCATTGGATCCCGTGGCTTTTTTGACCCAAGATAATCAATTTGTTGGTTTCAATGGTGGGCATATAGATACAGTTGTTCTCAGTTTTGTACAATTCGATGAACATGGGAATGTAAATGTAAGTCTGATTGGTTCAGAATATTATGGATGTGGCGGATACATCGATATTTGCCATGCAGCCAAAAAAATTGTGTTTGTAGGATCATTCACTGCAAAAGGATTAGACGTAACCAGAAATGAGAATACAGTCACTATTGAAGAAGAAGGATCCATTTCCAAAGCAGTGACAGATGTCTCTCAAATAACATTTTCCCCACGTATGGTGGAAGAAAAGGATCAGGAAATAATGATTGTGACTGAGCGGTGCGTATTTTCTGTAATTAATAATGAGGTAACAATAACAGAAATTGCCGATGGTATAAATTTGGAGCGGGATATATTGTCTCATATGCCTTTTAAGCCCGTGATTGCAGACCCAATAAAACAGTTAACCTGGGACTAATTGAGTCCATCATTATTTTTGACCAATAATAGGAACAAGCGGATTTACCTTTCTCCCCCCCATATGAGCGGTGAGGAAAAAATATTTTTTCAGGAAGCCTTTGACTCTAACTGGATAGCACCACTAGGTCCTCAAGTGGACGCTTTTGAAAAAGAAGTAGCTGATTATGTAGGAATTGAGCACACCCTTGCCCTGTCATCGGGAACAGCGGCTCTCCATTTGGCATTAGAAGTTTTAGGCGTTTCTTCCGGAGATATAGTTTTTTGTTCCGATTTAACCTTTGTGGCATCTGCCAACGTCATCCGCTATCAAGGTGCTACGCCTGTTTTTATCGACTGTAATATGGTATCCTGGACCATGTGCCCAAAAGCATTACAAAAAGCAATGGACCAAGAACAAAAACCAAAAGCAGTTATTGTAACGGATCTCTACGGCCAAAGTGCTGATTATGAAGCTATTTATGAAATATGTAATGCTTTTAAAATCCCTGTAATTTCCGATGCAGCAGAAGCATTTGGCGCTGATTATAAAGGCAAAAAATGCGGTGGAATCGGTGATATAAATATATTGTCTTTTAATGGGAATAAAATAATTACCACATCTGGTGGTGGCATGATGTTAAGTCATAATGAGGAATGGATTCAAAAAGCGAGAAAGCTGGCCACCCAGTCTAGAGAAAATGCAGTGCATTACGAACATAAAATGGTTGGATATAATTACCGTTTAAGTAACTTGTTAGCTGCCGTGGGCCGTGGACAGTTGAAAGTTCTTGATGATCGTGTTGAAAAACGCAGAATAATTTTTGAAACGTATAAAAATGCTTTATCAAATATTGATGGTATTGATTTTATGCCCGAAGCCGATTATGGAATGTCAAACCAATGGTTAACCGTATGTACAGTTGATCCGAAAAAATTAGGTATAGACCGAAATAAAATTATCCATGCAATGGAAAAAGAAAATATCGAATGCCGCCCTATCTGGAAGCCCATGCATCTGCAGCCCTTATTTTCAGGGGAAAAATTATACGCCATTGTTGAAACACCGAATTCAGATAAATTGTTTCGAAATGGTTTATGTCTTCCATCTGGGACAAACTTGTCAGAAGAAGATCAGAAAAAAATCATTAATATTATATTTACTCAATTAGATTAAAATGAAAAAAATGATTAAATAATTATGAAATTAATATATTCAAAAATTGAACCGTCCAGGCTCTTGCATCTTGTCCATAGATTGGAAGAAATTGAAAGTTTATCGACCAAAGATGGATTGGCAAGAATAAATGTCGCACCAGAAGAAGAACATCTTCAATTAGCTACCTTACATATGGACGAGGGGAGAACATTTATACCACACAAACATATTTATAAAGAGGGCGAAAAAGAAGTCATTGCTCAAGAATCATGGATAGTAATTAAGGGCAGTGTAAAGGTTGTGATGTATGATTTAGATGATACCATCATTGACCAGATAATTTTATACCCAGGTGATTGTTCCATGACATTTTCTGGCGGCCATAACTATGTCATACAGGAAGATAATACAATTGTTTATGAGTATAAAACAGGCCCTTACAAAGGGATAGAAAATGACAAGGTGTCAATTAATGAAATTTAATATAGGGTGTGGATGGAGAGATTTTGGGAAGGGTTGGGTCCATATAGATGGTGGTGATTATGACCATATTGATTCATCAGATATTTTTCTCAAAGATTATGATAATAATTCTGCAGAATTAATATATGCTTCTCATTTTATTGAATATTTTGATAGAGATGAAATTATTTCTTTATTAAGTAGATGGAAAAATATCCTAAAACCTTTTGGTATTTTACGATTGGCTGTCCCAGATTTTGAAGCAATGGTTAAATTGTATTTAAATAACCAGTATACGTTAGAAAACTTTTTAGGGCCCCTATATGGAAAAATGAAAATGGGGGAAACCACTATCTTTCATAAAACCACTTACGATTTTAATAGTTTAAAGCAGTTACTGGAAAAGGCAGGCATGAGAAATATCCAAAGATATGATTGGAAAGATACAGAACACGCCCAATTCGATGACCACTCACAAGCATACCTGCCGCATATGGACAAGAAAAAGGGGACATTGATAAGTTTAAATGTGGAATGCATAAAATGAGTTTCCAAGCGGTAACCGATTTTGAAAATGCCATTGCGGAATTTTATGGTGCACCTTTCGCCGTTGCTGTGGATAGCTGTACCCATTCGTTAGAATTATGTTTGAGATATCAAAAGGTAGAAAAAATCACAGTGCCAACCCGGACCTATCTTTCAGTGGCATTCCTGGGGGATAAGATAGGAATTGATTGGGATTGGAAAGAAGAAGACTGGGTTGATTATTATTACTTGGGTGGTACGAATATCATCGATGCTGCTGTACTATGGAAAAAGAATAGTTACATTCCAAATACCTTTATGTGTTTGAGTTTTCAATTTCAAAAACATTTGAACCTGAGCAAGGGCGGCATGATTTTAACTGATGATAAAGAAGCTCGGGATGAACTTAAACGAATGTCATACGATGGCAGAGAACCGGATATTCCCTGGAGAGACCAAAACATTAAGTCGAAAGGATATCATTATTATATGACACCGGAAACAGCTCAAATAGGATTAGAAAAATTATCAGACGCAATAAAAAGAAAACCAAAACAATGGGTGTTGGAAGATTGGCCAAATTTAAAAAACATGGAAATATTTAAATGAAAAAGAAAGCATTTATAACAGGGATTAATGGACAGGACGGCAGCTACCTTTCTGAATATTTATTAGAAAAAGATTATAAAGTTTATGGTATCGTAAGACGTAATTCGATTGCGGAGCACCAAGAAAGTAGAATAGACCATTTAATTGGGAATGGGGTTGAGACCGAATATGGAGATTTACTTGATGTAAGTTCATTGGAAAGGATGATAAGAACCATCCAACCCGATGAAATATACAATATTGCCGCACAGAGCCATGTGAGGATTAGTATGGATATTCCGCAATTTACCGTTCAGACCAATGCGCTAGGTCTACTAAATATTCTAGAGGCCTACAAAAATAATTACCCAAAGGCGAGGTTTTACCAAGCTTCCTCGTCAGAAATGTTTGGTCGGACTGTAGATGAAGATGGGTATCAACGAGAAACCACTAAAATGAGTCCAACGAGTCCATATGGATGTACAAAGGTTTTTGGGTTTAACATGGTTCAGCATTACAGGAATGCATATAAATTATTTGCAGCAAATGGGATCTTATTTAATCATGAATCACCAAGGAGAGGATCTAATTTTGTGACGAACAAAGTTGTTAAAGCTGCAGTAAAAATCAAAAAGGGATTACAGGAAAAACTTGCTTTGGGTAATATGGATGCATATCGTGACTGGGGGCACTCCAAAGATTATGTCCGGGCAATGCATATGATTATAAACCATACCGAACCAGATGATTTTGTATGTGCTACTGGCGTAACAAATTCAGTTAGAGATATGTGTGATTATGTATTTAACCGATTAGATTTGAATTATAAAGATTTTGTTATTCAGGATAAAAAATTCATGAGAGCAGAAGATTTGAAATATTTAAGAGGAGATTCTACTAAATTAAGGACGACCTTTGGATGGAAACCTGAATATACTTTTGAGACTTTAATGGATGAAATGATTGACCATTGGTTGACCATTTATTAGTAATAGATTCGTACCTTAAAAGTAAAATAGACCAATGGGAAAAAATAAAAACATTGATTTATTGGTAATTTCGTGTGACACCTATTCTGATATATGGGACACTTTTTTCGACACTTTTTTTCGTTATTGGCAAGACTGTCCTTTAGATATTCATCTAATATCTAATAGTAAATCGTATAATCATTCTGAGGTTCACCCTATTAAAGTTGGACAAGATATTTCATGGTCAGATAATTTATTAAATGGAATCGATCAACTGAAAAAAGATTATGTTTTAATATTATTAGAAGATCTCTTTCTTAATCAAAAAGTATCAATGACATATTTTAATCAGATATCTAAATGGGTCAATAATTATAATCCAAACTATTTGCGACTTTGCATCTCTCATAAACCAGAATATTTTGATGCGTTTGTGGGAAGTATCCCCCAAAAAACACCTTATAAAACATCAACCATGCCTTGCATTTGGAAAAGATCTACATTGAGAGAAATATTAAAAAAGGGAGAATCGGCTTGGGACTTCGAAATAAAAGGATCAAAAAGAGCATATGAACATGATGGATTCTACGCTGTATATAAAGATTTGATACGTTATAATAATGGAGTGATAAAAGGCAAATGGCGAAAATCAATTCTCAAAGATGGTAATGAATATGGGTTAAATATAAATACAATATCACGGCCTGTAATGACAACGGTTGAAGAGCTTGTTTATTCCTTAAGAAAATACAGGTCTATTTTGTTTAATCGACTTCCCAATAAACTCAGACGGATATTAAAAAGAGAATAATTACTTTATTTTAATGTGATAAATATCACATTGATTATCCTTGGCTTCGTGTTAAACTCAACCAATTCGGAATCCCTATTTTTATACTATGATTAAATCCTTACAAAATTCTAGGAATCTAATACGGTTTGTACTCGTCGATATTGTGCTGATATTGGTTGCCCTATATAGCGCATTTCTTTTAAGATTTGATTTCGTTGTCCCTGAGCATATTGGCATAGACTTTGCAAAATATTTGCCCGTTATTTTAACAGCAAAAATGATCTCATTTTTTATTTTTGGCATGTACAAAGGCATGTGGCGGTATACGAGTATTTCCGATTTCATCAATATTGCCAAAGCATCTTCACTCGGTTCATTGCTAGCCTTGTCCGTGTTAGCATTAATCTATGGATTAACCGGATTCCCGAGATCAGTTTTATTTATTGATTATGCCTTATGTACTATTTTCTTAGGCGTAAGTCGCGCAAGTGTTCGGATGTATTTTAGCAACTTATCTCAAGCCCAAAGCAACCTAGGTTATAATACTTTTTTAAAAGGACGAAAAAAAGTGATTATGGTTGGAGGTGGAGACAGTGCTGAAAAAATAATAAGAGAAGTTAGAGATAACAAAGAGTTGAAGTATGTGGTAGTTGGTATAATGGATGATGATGGCTCAAAAATAGGCGCCACCATTCACGGTGTTCCCATTCTCGGCCCGATTGATGAACTTGCAAACTTGAAAATTCCCTTTGACGAAATAATTATTTGTATACCCACCGCATCCAATATAGAAATGCGGCGAATTGTGGCCATTTGTAAATCTGCAGGAAAATCATACCGTACAGTACCCACATTTTTGGAGCTAATTGACGGTAAAGTATCCATGAAATCAGTTAGAGAAGTATCCATGGTAGATCTTCTAGGGCGAAAAGAAGTGGTATTAGATCGATCATCCATTTCTCAATATATTTATGGGAAACGGGTATTGGTAACAGGCGCCGGTGGATCAATTGGATCTGAGTTGGTGCGTAACTGTTTAACATATGATCCGGACCTCTTAGTGTTGTTGGATCAAAGTGAACATAATTTGTTCAAAATTGAAAGAGAATGCACTGAAAGTAAGCACCCAATCTCATTTCAGCCCATTTTAGGTGATATTCGGGATAAAATACTCCTCCACCGTGTCTTTTCTTCTTTTAAGCCCCATGTGGTTTTTCATGCCGCTGCCTATAAGCATGTCCCAATGCAAGAAGATCACCCTTGGGAAGCAATTCTAACGAATATTCAAGGAACCATGAATTTAATTGATGTATCCGAAGACTATGGTGTGGAACGATTTGTACTTGTATCTACAGATAAAGCGGTAAACCCCACCAATATAATGGGTGCGACCAAGAGAGTTGCAGAAAAATTAATACAAAGTAAATCAATTGACTCCGACGTAAAGTATATGGCTGTTCGCTTTGGAAATGTGATTGGATCTTCAGGATCTGTGATACCCACCTTTCAAAAACAAATCCAAAATGGTGGCCCTATAACGATTACAGATGCAAATATGCAGAGATATTTTATGTCAATTTCCGAAGCGGCCCAGTTGATATTGCAAGCAGGCGCCATGGGTGCCGGTGGCGAAATTTATGTTTTGGATATGGGTAAACCGGTCAATATTAAAGACATCGCTTTTGAATTGATTCGCTTGAGTGGTTTAGAACCGGAAATAGATATCGGGGTTGAATATATTGGCATGCGTCCCGGTGAGAAAATGTTTGAAGAACTGCAAACACATGAAGAAAACATTATTGATACAGGGCACGATAAAATCATGGTTTTAAAAAATGGGCAGGGGAATAATTGGGATAACCTTATTGAGAAAGTATCTATAATTGTTAAATCCGCTAGATCATACAATTATGGTAAGGTGACAAAAGAGTTGAAAAAATTTATTCCGGAATACATACCCGATTCAAAAACGACTCAGCAAAGATTGAAGTCATCTATCATTGAAGAAAACTGAGTTAAAACTATTTGTTTGTTTTTTTATGATTGCTCATGTATGTCATGGGCAATTTTTTTATACAGACAGTCGAGACAGTAAACATTGGCTCCAAACTCATTTTAACTCGTTAAATCAATCCTATGATTATCCCCAAAACAACTGGCTTTCTTATGGATTAAATAAAGATATAAAATGGAAAAATGGCCATTCATTTGGTGCATTTATCCACCTAAAAAATGAAAATAAATTAAGAGGGGTTATTCAAAAGTCAGATTTAATTGGGAATGGTGTTCTTTCAGCATACAGGTATACCTCACCCCATATTGAAATTATGAATACCATGTTTCTTACCGATGATGTTAATAATGCTGAAAGAGGGTTTGTTCGAACAATTAAAAATGTAACCATGTACACGAATCAGGCATATTTAAAAATGTTAAACCAAACAGATCAATTAAAATATTCAATTAAAATAGGTCGAGATTTTTTAACAATTGGGCATAGTCTTAATTCCAATTTATTTGTCAGCGATTTTTCCCGCCCATATGATCAGTTCACTTTAGAAGCAGACTTGGGGAAATTAAATGCGCTTTTTTCCGTGATAGAATTAGATACAATGATGAACCATAATCGTTATTTGTATGTTCATAGTTTTGGTTATAAATCGGAAAAATTATCGATTACCTTGGGTGAGTCGGTTCTCATCTCCGGAGTGTCAAAATCAATCAATATTCAATTTCTCAACCCATTTAGTTTTTGGTCTTGGGAAAATATAGGTAGTACAACAAAGGGGCTTAATGCATTGTTATATGCAGGTATAACCTGGCTACCACAAAATGGATTGAGGATTTATGGAGAAACAATTATTGATGATATTAATTTTCATCAAGATAATGCTTTTTACCTCAATCGATTTGGATTTTTAATTGGATTACAAAAAACAGGACTTCCGTTTAAATCGTCCAATTTAGAGATAGAATATTCCAATGTATTACATCAGGTGTATCAATCGTATCATCCTACACATATTTATACGCACCGTGGATTTCCCATCGGTCATTTTATAGGAAATGATTTTATCAATATAAGGATTCATTACGCCCAATTAATGCAATCAAGCAAAATTAAACCGATAATCGATATATCCTATCTCATGGATGGTGCGAATGGAATAAACACCCGATTTGACAATCCTTGGGAAACAGAAGAAGGAGAATTTTTAAAAGATTATATTCCCCCGTCTCACCCGACCTCGCCCGTCACCACTTGGCTTGAAACTGAAATCGGAGCCGAAATAAAAATTAAAACAGCATCATATTTGACAATCACAGCCCGTCATCAGTTGAAATCTATTGAAAAAGAATCTACAACTGATATGGGTATAGGTATTCGATTTTGGTCCTATTTTCAATTGCCATTTAATAAATAGACCATAAATAGATGACTGATTTAGCCATCATTACGGAAGAATTTCGGCCGTCAAAAAAAGGAGGCATTGCAACCTGGGCCCATGGTCTTGCATTATATTTTGGGGAGAAAAATGAATATAATGTAACGGTATTTGTAAAAAAACGCGGAGGAATAAATCAAATAACACTCGCACCAAAATTACCATTTAAATTGATACTTATGGGTGGGAGGGATTGGTCAAAATTTAAAAAATGGTATATTTCCTATTATTTGAAAAAATATATTAAAAAATCCCAAAACCCGGTTATCATTTCTGCAACATGGGAATTGGCTCAAGGAATATTAAGATATAAAAAAAAATATCCATTTTCTCTCGTCACAATATTACATGGGTTAGAAGTAACCCGTCTAAATTCACAAAAGTATAATAAAAGAATTCCGCAGTTTCAAAAAGTACTAAAATATTCAAATCAAATTATTACAGTAAGCAATTATACAAAAATGGAAGCGTTATCTATCGGAGGAGACCATAAAATTGAAACGATACCAAATTTTGTAGATACCAATGATTTTTATCCTGAATCAAGAACCAATTGTCGGAGGCATTTCAAATTTGATCAGAATGAAAAAATCCTTTTAACGCTTTCTCGTTTGATAAAAAGAAAAGGGCATGCTATCGTAATCAATGCATTACCCGCGGTTAAAGAAACTTTCCCCAATATTAAATATGTTATTGCTGGTGATGGAGATCAATCGTATAAAGAAGAATTAAAACAATTGGTTGTTGAATTGGGGCTCGAAAGTAATGTTTTATTTTTTGGTTACATTCATGAGGACCAAAAACGACTGTTATATAATGCTTGTGATATTTATATCATGAATAGCATGGCAACAAATGAAAAGGGTGACTCTGAAGGGTTTGGCATTACATTTTTAGAAGCAAATGCTTGTGGGATACCTGTCATTGGTACTACATCCGGGGGGATTGGCAATGCAATTAAAAATAGAGTAAATGGATTAATGGTGTCCCCAAATAGCCCGGTGGAAACAACAAATGCCATATTGGATTTATTTAATGATTCACCCTTGTATAGTGAAATTTCATTGAGTGCTGTTTCAAGGGTAAACAAACAATTTAGTCTTTCTCATATCGGAGAAAAATATCAGCAAATAATATCAAGCCTTTATACTTCGCAATGATAAAATAATTACCTTAAATTCCTCGCCATTATGGTGAACAAAAGTCCCCAAAAGGTTAATCAATGAATTTCCGAATGCCGGAGATCAAATATTTTTTCCAAAAACTTAATGATAAATGCACCCTATGTGGTGCATTTTTTGTTTATGAAAGGAGCCAAGTCTGAATGAGTGTAATTCAGCAAATTGTCGCATTACAAAAAATCGATTCACAGCTACAGGATATCGCCGAACTACTGGGAGATCTCCCAGGGAAGGTCGATGCATTAAAAGATGAAGAGTTGGGATTGGCAAAGTCCATTGAAGATGGGAAAGCCCGAATCAAAGCATTAGAACTCGAACTAAATAAATTCGATAGTCTAATGACCGATTATAATGAGAAAATCGACAAACATAAAGATCAACTGTATTTAGTTACATCCAATAAACAATATGATGCTTTACAGCATGAAATTGATCACCTAAAAGGAGAATTGGATGAAATTGAAACAAACGCCTTAGAATTCGCAGAAGAAAAAGAAACCATTGAAACACGATTGAAGTCTGAAGAAGAAAATTTAGATTCATTGAGTAAAGATTTGGTGGGACGCCGGGAAAAACTTGAAGTGTTAATGAATGAATCTTCTGAAGAAAAAGCAAAGTTAGATAAAGAAAGAGTCAAAGAAAGAGATAGCATCGAACCAACAACCTTGGCTCGATATGATCGAATTCATACAGCGCGCAAAGGATTATCGGTTGTTTTGGTTGAAGGTTCCGCCTGTGGCGGGTGTGGTGCATTTGTACCGCCTCAGGTTGTGTCAGAAGTCAAGGCGGGCAAAGGGCCCAAAACTTGTGATAGCTGTAGTCGATTTCTCTACTATGAATCTAATTAACCTATTTATAAAATATTTAGATGTAATTTCTATAGATTTTTGAAATGAGTGCCAATCGGATAGTTGCTCTCAATCTGCAGATTGCCAAATTGAGAGAGGAAAGTCCGAGCACCGCAGGATAGGATGCCTTCTAACGGAAGGACCCCGCAGATTGTGGGGATGGAAAGTGCAACAGAAAATATACCGCCTCGAACATGTTTTGGGGTAAGGGTGAAATGGTGGTGTAAGAGACCACCAGGTTCTGATGTAATTCAGAATGCTTGTAAACCCCATCCGGTGCAAGATCAAGTAAACCCCAAGATGTAATCCGCATCGTTATTCGGGGAGGGTTGGTCGCGTGATCTCGATAGTAATGTCGGGACCAGATGAATGACTATCAATTACAGAACTCGGCTTATAGATTGGCCCTCATTTCAAAAATCAACTTCCATAATTAGTCTCCCCTATCAATGGGGAATATTGTGTGGTAAATACTAAAAATCCTCATATATTTAAAGACCATGCGTTGGAAAATTAAACAACCATCCCAAGACCAGGTTACATCTTTAAAAAAAGAATTCAACACGTCTGAAATTATCGCGAAAGTATTAGCCAATCGCGGTATCGAATCCTTGAAATCTTCTCACAACTTTTTCAATCCGTCAAATGATCAACTCCATGACCCTTTCATAATGAAAAATATGGATATCGCCGTTGACCGTATTTCCAAGAACATTCAAAATCAAAAACCAATATTAATTTTTGGGGACTATGATGTGGATGGAACCACCGGTGCCTCTTTACTATATTTAGGCCTAAAAGATCACAATGCAATAGTTGAATATTATATTCCCCATAGAGAAAAAGAAGGCTATGGTTTATCTACAGGAGGGATTGATTATGCCCAGTCTATAGGTGCCGATTTACTCATCACCTGTGATTGTGGTATTAATGCGTTTAAACCTGTGGATGATGCCGCTGACCAAGGCATTGATGTCATTATTACGGATCATCACATTCCAGATAAAAAATTGCCCAATGCCTATGCCGTTCTCAATCCAAAGCAAAAAGGATGTGAATACCCATTCAAAGGCCTGTGTGGATGTGGTGTTGCGTTTAAATTGATTTCTGCATTATCCGAACAAAGTGAAATTGAACAAAACCTTGGGTTAAATTATTTAGATTTGGTCGCCTTGGCCACATCCGCAGATATGGTACCCATATTAGATGAGAATAGAGTATTGGTACATTGTGGATTGGATCAACTGGAAGAATCTAATAGTCCCGGTATTCATCAATTATTAGTCCAAACAGGATTGGTGGGTGAATCCCTGAATGTAGGAAAACTGGTTTTTGGGTTGGCCCCCAAGATTAATGCAGCCGGGCGAATGGGGGACGCAAATCGCACAGTTGAATTATTGACCACTTCAGATAAAAATCGGGCAGAAGAATTGGCATCCATATTGGTACGTGAGAATAAACGCCGCCAACTTATCCAAGAAGATATTGTGAATGATGCCATTCGCCAGGTTTATGCTCAGGTAGATTTGGAAAATAGCAAAGTAGTCATTGTGGGATCTAAAGGATGGCACCCCGGTGTCATTGGTATTGTTGCGTCTCGGATTAAAGATGAATTTTCTCGCCCGGCCATTGTCATTGCTTTTGACGAAGATGGTATTGGGAAAGGCTCTGCCCGGAGCATTCCCAAGCTTGATTTATACGATGCACTTGCCTACGCCTCAAAATTCCTCGAAGGATTTGGTGGCCACCCAATGGCGGCTGGGTTAACTGTACTTGAGGATCGGTTTGAAAATTTTAAATCATTATTTTTAAGAAATGTAAATAAAATTTTATCAGATGATGATTTAATTCCCGTTATAAGTATCGATGGTGAAATGGAATTAAAAGATATTAATCCACGATTTATGCGATTTTTGGAAAAACTGGGACCCTTTGGCCCGGGAAACATGCGCCCTAAATTTATGAGCAGAAACTTACAGGTTTCAGGTCAGCCGAGACTCATGGGGAAAGGGGAGCATATTCGGTTTATCGTCAGTCAAAATGGTAGGAATTATCCTGCAGTTGGGTTCAAATTATCTTCCCATTATGAGGATTTGATTCGGGGTGTTCCTATCGATTTAGCCTATGTAGTTGAGGTCAATGAATGGCAGGGGCAATCGAATATTCAATTAAATGTTAGGGATATACACCTTTCAAAATAATATTATAGGATTCTATGCATAAAAGTAAAATAACCGGTTTGGGATTTGAAGTACCCGAAAAAGTGGTTCTTAATGCCGATCTGGAAAAAATAATGGATACTTCAGACGAATGGATTCAATCAAGGTCTGGCATCAAAGAAAGAAGATGGGCCTCAGAAGATATTGCCACATCTGACTTAGCCTTAGGCGCATCTAAAAAAGCTATGGAAATGGCTGGTGTTTCTCCGGAGGATATAGACCTCGTGATTGTAGGAACCTTGTCCTCAGATTATTTTTTCCCCGGTGTCAGCGCCCAACTTCAAGATAAACTCAACCTTCGGAATATAGCCGCATTTGATATTAAAGCAGCATGTTCTGCATTCGTATACTGCCTTTCTGTCGGAGACCAGTTTATTCGTAGTGGTATGGCAGAAACAGCTCTAATCGTTGGAGCAGAAACACAAACAAAGTTGATTGACAAAACGACACGTGGCCGGGATATTGCCGTTCTTTTTGGGGATGGCGCCGGCGCAGCCATCATTCAAACCAGTAACGATGATAGTGGTATTTTATCCACACACCTTCATTGTGAGGGAAAAGATATGAGAAATCTCTGGATGGAAGGCCCAGGGTCTGCTCCCGGTGTTTGGATAAATAATAAACAAGCCATTGCCGATGGCCGATTATCTCCTTTTATGAATGGCCGGGAAGTATTTCGAAACGCAGTCACAAGATTTCCAGAAGTTATTCAGGAGGCCATGGATGAAAATGGATTAACCATGGATGATATAAAATTAATCATTCCTCACCAAGCCAATAACAGGATTAGTCAAGCCGTGGCAAAACGAATGGGCATCGATATGGATCGTATTTATAGCAATATTCATAAATATGGCAATACAACGGCGGCGTCCATCCCCATTGCCCTCACAGAAGCATTTCAAGAAGGAAAAATTAAAAAAGGGGATCATATTATTTTGGCGGCCTTTGGAGCCGGATATACTTGGGCTTCAGCAGCAATACGTTGGTAAAAATATGGATACCGATTCAATCAAAATTTATATAACCTAAATATAAAAATGGACGCATTATTTTTTACAGATGAACACACCATGTTGGTGGAAATGGTTCGTGAATTTGCCAATAATGAAGTGGCACCCATCGCGCGAGAATTGGATGAATCAGGCGAGTTTCCACGAAACTTGGTGAGCCAAATGGCCGAACTTGGATTGATGGGAATTCCCATTTCAGAATCATTAGGTGGTGCGGGGATGGATACAGTGGCCTATGCAGCAGCCATTATGGAGTTAGCCCGTGCCGATGCATCTGTGGCGATTACCATGGCTGCCCATACCTCACTTGGCACCATGCCGATTGTAATAGCCGGTACTGAAGAACAGAAAAAAAAATACGTACCGCCGCTCGCTACAGGAGAAATGATTGGTGCTTTTGGGTTGACTGAACCTGATGCCGGGAGTGATGCAGGTGCCACCAAAACAACGGCTGTAAAGAAAGGGAATGAATATATCATCAATGGTGGAAAAATATTTATTACCAATGCAGGGGAAGCAGGCCTGCTAAACCTGACCACACGGGTAATGGATGGTGATGAAGATAAAGGCATTGGGGCATTTACAATTTCAACGGATACACCAGGTTTGGTGATTCAACCCAAAGAAAAGAAAATGGGATGGTGTGCCAGTGATACCCGTCAGATATTTTTTGAAGATATGGTTGTGTCAGAGAACAATATGTTGGGAACACCGGGAAAAGGATTTAAAACCTTTTTAAAGACCTTAACCAACGGCCGTGTGTCCATCGCTGCTCTATCTGTGGGGACGGCCCAAGGTGCTTATGAGAAAGCATTACAATATGCAACGGAGAGAAAAGCATTTGGCAAAGAGATCTATAAATTTCAAGCTATCAGCAATAAACTGGCCGATATGGCCACAGAAATAGAAGCCGCCAAACTGATGACATTTCACGCTGCTTGGATGAAGGATCAAGGGTTAGATATACAAAAGGAAGCAGCCATGGCAAAACTGTTAGCCAGCGAAGTCGCCATGCGTACGACGACAGAAGCTATTCAGATCCATGGCGGTTATGGATATGTAAAAGAATATGATGTTGAACGGTATTTTCGTGATGCTAAAATTCTGGAGATTGGTGAAGGAACCAGTGAAATCCAGCGACTCATTATTGCAAAAAATATAGTGAATTCCGTCAAGGCGATATAATGGTCCGTATTCCAAATAAACCAACCATCGCAGAACAGTTGACCAGTATCTTTAACCACTATTGGCGACAGATTTCTATTTTACTAGGGGTAATTATTTTATTGTCCTTATTCTTCCCCCGTGGAAAAGTATTACTCTATTCTTATCAGTTAAATGATGTGGCGAGAGAAGAAGTGGTGGCACCATTTAATTTTCCAATACTAAAGACGGACATCGAACTTCAGGGAGATTTGGCTGAAGCTGTAAAATCGGAACCTTTTATATTTACGCGATCGCAAGACTTGGTGAACAATCAAGTCGCTGGAGTTGAAAAATATTTTAATTTGGTTGATGCCATTCAACATGGAAATAAAAAATTATCTGATTCACAAGATTCCCTATATCGAAATCGGTTTTCAGATCAATATGATGCAGCAAGGATTGCATTTCAATCAGATAGTGCCGAATTGGCCTTTTTATACAACCAAATTCGTGCACAATACCCTTTCGTGGGAGAAAATGAGAAATGGGAAAATGTATTCATTTCTGATCCTTTTGTTTCTACCGCAATCAATTTGAAAATTTTAAAAAATGATATTATCCAAATTTCCAGAAACCGATGGGCAGAAGGTATTTATGATATTGAAATTTCTGAAATTGTTAGCCATAAAGTTGCCATCAATAGGGGCGACAGCGAGGCCTCGGAATTAACCGATCCTGATACATATAATGATTTGCAGAATGCCTGGACAAAGGCAAGAGTAGAAGTAACAAATATTTTCCCCAATGAGTTGGATGTTCGACGAGACTTAGGGTATTCACTCGTAATTGAATTCATGAAACCCAATCTTATTTATGATCGAGAAACAACGGAGCGAAGACAACAAGCCCGTAAAGATCGTGTGCCTCGAAATAAAGGGATCATACTAAAGAATGAACGAATTGTAGATGCCAATACACGGATTACAGCAGATGATTTGCAAAAACTCCATTCATTATCTGTGGCCGTAGATATAAAGGCCAGTGAGGAAAAAGGGTTGGATATAGCCCTGGCTTATTTAGGCCGTATTTTGGTTATTGGCATAATTATTTCATTCTTTTTTACGTTTCTACTAACCTACAGAACTGCCATTTTTGAAGATTGGAAAATGGTTCTCCTACTTGCACTTATTTTTACCATAGAAGTTGGCCTTGCATATTTATTTGCCCAAAAATTAGAATTATCAGAATATCTAATCCCCATAACTGTAGCCGCAATGGTATTAACAATCATGTTTGATGCCCGGATTGGTTTCATGGGCATCACGTCAATCATTTTACTCGTGGGGATCCTGATTGGGAATAATGTCGAATTTATGGTTACCTCAATGTTCACGTCATCCGTTGGCATTTATGCGGTACGTCAATTACGTCAGAGGGCCCAACTGTTTACAGCTATTTTTTCCTTGGTCGGGAGCAGCGCATTGGCCATTATTAGTCAAGGACTGTTTAAAGGGAATCCACTGGCGATCATGGGATATGATATGATGAATTTGAGCGTTGTGGCTGTATTATCTCCCATTGTGACCTATGGACTCATTGGCATCCTGGAAGTCTCTTTTGGAATAACAACCAACTTAACCTTGATTGAATTACTTGATTTTCAACACCCCTTATTAAAAAGATTACAACACGAAGCCAATGGAACGTTTAACCATAGCATTGTGGTGGGAAATTTAGCCGAAGCCTGCGCCGACGCCATCGGTGCCAATTCTTTATTGTGCCGGGTGGGTGCCTATTATCATGATTTAGGCAAGATGGCCCGGCCCGAATATTTTATAGAAAATCAATACCATGGAGAAAATAAGCACGACACACTCACACCCACCATGAGCGCAAAAATTATTAAAAACCACGTAACAGAAGGGTTAAACCTGGCCAAAGAATACGCACTCCCCAGTATTGTGAGTGACTTTATTCCCATGCATCACGGTACCACAAGGGTTGAATATTTTTATCGCAAAGCATTGGAAGAAGCTGGGGATGAAAAAGTAAACGAAAAGCAATTCCAATATCCCGGGCCCAAACCCAATACAAAAGAAACTGGGATACTCATGATTTGTGAAGCGGTCGAAGCAGCTGTACGATCTATCAAAGAGCCGAATATTTTGAAAATTGAGGAAATGATTGATAAAATTGTGAATAAACGAGTGACAGCCGGTCAATTGTCTGAATGCCCCCTCACCATGGATGAACTTACACGTATCAAAGGCAAAGTAGATGGGGCCACGGGACTCCTGCCCGTTTTGAGGGGAATCTACCACATTCGGATTGAATACCCCGATGATACCAACGGAAATATCCCCCAGGAGGATATTGACGCTTGATTTCAATTGAAGTTGAAATTGACCCTTCGTTAGAAGGGCCGAATAAAGCGACTGTTATTTCAATTATACAAAAGGTTTTGGATGCAGAAGGGATCCAAGATGGCAACCTTACTTTCATATTTGGTTCTGATGAATTATTAAGCGATTTGAAAAAAGAATTTTTCAACAAAAACCAATGGACAGATGTTATTGCATTCCGAATGAATGATTACGAAGAAGATGAAGTCGAAGGTGAAATTTATATTAGTCTAGACCGAGCCAAAGAAAATGCCAAAAAGTTTGACCAACCAAACAATAAAGAATTGGGTCGATTAATTATACATGGTGGATTGCATTTACTGGGGTATGAAGATGAATCAGATAAAGAAAAAGCAGCAATGATTCGAAAAGAAGATCTTTATTTAAGTCAAGTAGATTGGAAACAACTTAATGGGTGAGATTGGAAAACGGTTTGAAGAGTTGGTAACGATTGTCACCAAACTACGGGCACCGGATGGGTGTCCCTGGGATCGAGAACAAACAAATAAGTCGTTGTTACCCTATTTTATTGAAGAAGCCTACGAAGTGATTGAAAGTGTAGATGAGGAAGATTGGGAAACCCTAAAAGAAGAGTTAGGCGATATTTTATTACACGTTGTTTTTCAGGCATCAATCGCAGAAGATGACGGAAAATTTAAATTGATGGAATCTCTAACAAAAATCAATGAGAAGTTAGTGAACCGTCACCCACATGTGTTTGGTGATGCAAAAGCTGACTCTGAATTCCATGCCAAACAGAATTGGGAAGCAGCAAAACATAAAGAAAAAGGGCGTGAGTCCAGATTGGATGGTGTTCCGGTTAATTTGCCCGCATTAATTAGAGCTCAGCGTCTTCAGCAAAAAGCAAGCTATGCAGGGTTTGATTGGGATAAGGTTGCGCAGGTTTGGGATAAAATTCATGAAGAAATATTGGAATTAAAAGAAGCACAATCGAGTAGTGTAAAAAACCATATTGAAGAAGAAATTGGTGATGTACTATTTTCAATAGTAAACTTGGCACGGTTTTTGGATATACCGGCAGAGGATGCATTGCGAAAGACGAACAAGAAATTCACCACTCGATTTTCTAAAGTGGAAGAAGGAATTAAAGCACAAGGAAAAGAATTAGAAGATGCCACATTAGAAGAAATGGATGCCATTTGGAATGAGGCGAAAAAAATGGAGTAATCACTTCATTAATTTTAACCCTTCCCGGACACTTAATGGTGCTAAAGTTTCACGCCAAACAATATCCTTCACCCAATTAGCATCCGTTTTTGAATATTCTCTTAAGGCCCATCCAATAGCTTTTTGAATAAAGAATTCTTTATCAAACCCCTTTCCAAAATATCTAAGGCAGCATTTGTATTGCATTATCCTCTTTCTTGTTTTGTATGAACAGATAAAATAATGGGATTATAGAATACGTATCAACCGCCATGAATCGTCACCACTAACCGTCGGCTCCCTCCGTGGTTCCGATGTTCACATAAATAAATGCCCTGCCATGTGCCCAAATTCAAATTTCCATTTGTTATTGGTATGTGAACAGAAGATCCTAAAATAGATGATTTCAGATGGGCCGGCATGTCATCGGATCCCTCAAACGTATGGCGGTAATAAAGAGCATTTTCAGGAATCATTTGGTTAAAGTGGGATTCGAAATCATCTCGAACCGTAGAATCGGCGTCTTCATTAATGGTCAAAGAGGCGGAGGTGTGTTTGATAAAGACCTGTATGTTGCCGACCTTAATTTTTTGAATATCCGGTAGCTGCTTCAGCACTTCATCTGTAATAAGATGAAAACCTCGCGGTCTTGGGTTTAATGATATTTCTTTTTGAATCCACATAATTTTTTTTGCCACTTAGATAAATAAGGATCGCAAAATATACTAATATTTAGCGTTTATTCGTGTCCTGAGCGCCTATAATATTTTCTCCATCCAGATTCTCATTTCACGGAGATCTTTATTCGGTTCAGAATCGATAATATCAAAACCCCGGGCAATAGAAAATGCAATCATGGGTTCGTGCTTATTTCGGGTTTTTAATTTGATAGATTGATACCCATTCGATTTGGCCCATTCTTCTTGATAGGTTGCCAAAATTGAGGCCACCTTATTTTGTCTGTGATCTGGTAAAACACCGCCCATCCAGCTATAAAATGATCCATCGCCAAATCGATCATAACCCACTTTAAAACCAATGGGTTTATCATCAATCTCAACAGTAAGAATTAGAGATGAGTCATCCAATCGTTTTTCATATTCTTCCTGCGCATAAGGTGAATCAAACTCCGGTATGTTATGAGAGACTTCAATTGCATCCACCAAATCACCTTCTACTAATTGCATCTCCAATTTAAGTTTTTCGCTCCTTTTTCCGCGCAGCTGGGAATAACACATTATTTAAAATAAGTCGATAGCCCGGGGAATTTCTATGAAGGGAAAGATCTGTCTGGGGATCCCCCACAAAATGTTGATAATCTTCAGGATCATGCCCACCTAAAAATGTAAACGTCCCCTGTCCTTGATTTCCATGAAGATATTTTACTTGGGGTGTTGTGGGGTCTTCTCCCATAATTAATATATGTTTTTTGATTTTTTCACGGTTGAACCCTGTGGTTTGGCCCATAAACCCTTTTACCACAGAAACATGGTTTTGTGTGAGCATGGTAGGCACAGGATCATACTTAGCCGAAAATTCAAAAAGCGAAAAATAATCAGCTTCCGCACCACGGACGATTGGATTATCACTGGGTGGGTAATCGATATCCGAATATTCATATATCATGGGATCCGGATTAATAATGAAATCGGTAAATGCCAATGTTTGGTTAAAATCCATTTTATTAACTGCATCTTTTTCGATGGGGGACCCGTCAAAGACAGAATGGGCGGCGTCTACATCTTTGGCTGCAAGAGATAGGTCAAATGAATCCGTGGCAGAACACATGGCAAATAGAAACCCACCATTCGTCACATAATTCTTAATAATTTGAGCCAATGCTTTTTTTTGAGCGTGGACAGAATGGTAACCCAATTTTTGCGCCATGGCTTCAAACTGTTTTTGTTGTTCGATATACCATCCAGCCGTATGGTAGTTTCGATAAAATTTTCCATACTGCCCCGTAAAGTCTTCATGATGTAAGTGAAGCCAGTCATATTGGCTCAATGTGCCATTAAAAACGTCTTCATCCCATAATGTTTCATAAGGGATTTCTGCATAGGTAAGGGCCAGCGTAACTGCATCATCCCATGGTTGCTTACCCGGTGGCGTATAAATGGCAATTTTAGGTGCTTTTTCTAATAGAACCACATCCATATTATTGGCTTCTACTTCATTATATATCGTCAATGTTTGTTCCGCATCAATGATCTCATAAGACACGCCCCGCACACGGCATTCCCGCTCAACTTCGGGATAGCTATCTGTTAAAAATGAACCACCCCGATAATTTAAAATCCATTCCACATTGATATTCTCTGTCAATATCCAAATGGCAGTGCCATAAGCCTTGAGATGGTCTTTTTGTACCTGGTCCATGGGTATGAGAATTTTTTGGCTTAGACCAATTTGGATAAATAAAAATAATATTGAAATGAATCGTGTCAATTAACTCTCCTGAGGTTTAGATAATTTTCGAATGTGTAGTCTCACCGGTTCAACCAAAAGTGATGATTTGCACTCAGATAAAATGCGATGATAATGGTTTAAGGCTTTTTTGGGATTGCCTAAAAACCGCTCTTCAATTTCTCCTGCCAATGCCAAACCGCGATCTTTTAGAGGAGAATTTTCGATAGATAAAGCGGCCATAAGGGCGGCTTCTGGTTGATCAAACTCTAATAATAATAACGCCTTTCGTAAAGTAGATAATGGAGTGATCAATGCGTCCGGATGCCGATGGTTTATATAATTAAAGGATTCTATTGCTTCTTGTATTTTAAACTGTCGAACCAATGATTCTCCTTGAAAAAACGACTCAAATGCCAAACGATCATCCCGGGTGCCATCTGAATAATATTGGGTAATTAAATCATGCATTTCCATCAAATCGTTAAAATATGGATGGTTAGGATTTATGGCATAGACAATCGAATCTAAAAATGACAATGGTTGATCTATCTCACGATTGAACAATAAACTGGTTAAATATCGAATGGTATTTCCGTCAATATTTTCAGGAGATGACACAGCATTTATTTGTTGATCAAAATAATTTATGGCTTCTGGATATTGACCAGAGATTAATAATAAATCACCCAATCGGATTTGGATTTTTTTCCTTAAATCAGCATTGGGTCGGGATACGAGTGCTTTTTCATAAGAATGTTTAGCGCCATTCACATCCTGTAGTATATTGGATTGAATTTCTCCCAAACGAAAATGAACCGTAGCTGTTGTATTTGATGGTGGTAGGAGTGCCAAGATGGATTGATAATGCTCCAATGTGTTTGCCAAGGGCTCATCCAATATATCCGGCCCTTTTATTCGAGTAAATTGAAAAAAATCATTATTTGGATACCATTTTACAAATTGAAGTTCCGTTTGGTTCTGGATGATTTGATTTTCGTATGCCTGTCCCAATCCCAATAGCGTTTTTCCTAAAACCGATGGATCGTTTCGGGTCATATTTTGTAGAAAGTAATGATAAGCTTCAATGGATAATTGATACTGATTTTCCTTCAAGAGGTTTTGAGAAAAATCCAACCATCGTTTTGAATCACTGGAATTATTTACGCCCATCTGTTTATGTTCACGAAGCGCCTTTTCGAACTGACCCGTTTTATAATAAAACCCAGCTGATATTATTTTTACCTCAGGAATATTTGCTGAAGCGGATAGTAGGGTGGAATCAATTAATACATGAGTGGTGGAATCATCACTCATAAGCAAAATACGGTCAATCGTATATTTTAAATATTGTTTTTGATGTTTTATTAAGATCATATATTCATTTAAGGATCGATCGTACGTTTGACGAGATTGATAATAATTGGCCAAATCAATGGCCAAAAAATAGGGTTCATTAAATTGCTTTCTTCCTTTAAGAACGAGAGATGCCATGGCTTTGGTTTGGCCAAATCGAATATAGGATTGTAGCAATAGTCGATAAGAGGTTTGATTGTTTAATTGGGTATTTCTAAAATGTTGCCAAACCGCTAATGCTTTTTCTTCTTCCTGATTCCGAAAATAAAATTCCCCAAGGGCCAAGCTTGATTGTAAATCATTTGGATGGGTTTTTAGCCATTTTGTAACCAGAGGAATGGCTGATGCAGGGTCGCCAGTTTTGGTATAAATATTTCTTAACTGGAGATAGGACTGCTGATGATTTGGGTTACCATATAAAATTTGATTATAGATTTGTACGGCACCGTCTAAATTCCCAGACTGTTCCATGGCCATGGCCTGGATAAATGCAGATTTTCCTTCTGGGAGAACCTCAATTTGAGCAAATAATTGCCCCATGAATAGCCATAACCAGAAATGCTTCAAGGGTTAACCGTCTCAATTTGGATAGAAACATTGGTATCAGGAAGAATTACTGTTTCAGCATTACTGAGGGCATTAAAATATCGTCGAATCATTTTTTGATAGTCGCGAGAGTACCCGGATTTTAAAGCATGGTTCATGGCATTAATGATGAGTGATTGTCTCTGACCTAAGTCTTGTGGCAATCCCGATGGGCCTGCAAATGAGATTGGGTTGGCAGTATCCGATTTTCGTTTTTCTTCAAAACCACGCTGTGTCATGGATTTCTGGCTGTCAATCATCCGGGAGAGAATACGCTGTTGGCGATCTGATGTTTGCCGATTAAACTGCTTCCGTTCTAAATCTTGAATAACTTGATCCATTTCGTTTGCAATTCCAGATAAATCGCCTAATCCTTGTTCCCCAGCTTGTTTCATTTCATCCATCATTTGCTGTAGCGACTTTCGAACACCTCGCTGCTGAGACAACATTTGTTGCATGAGCCCTTCTTGCATAGAAGAAGCCATTTGGCCGAGGGCTAATTGCATACCTTGGTTGTTGAGGCCTTGTTGTTGTCCTGCCATTTCTTCCATGCGTTTAAGGAAGGTTTCATATCCGCTGGCGGATCCGCTTTCTTGCATCTGTTTAATGGTTTGAATGATGGATTTTGCACCTTCATTTAATGCAACCATGGCTTGGCCTTGATTGCCCAAAGATCCACTGCCATTCCTTTCGGCCAGTTTTCCCTTAGATGCATCCATTTGCGCATAAGCCATTCCTAATTTTCGCCCCATGTCTGGTGATACCATAAAGGTTTCGCGCGATAAATTCATTGTATTATTCATGGTTTGAGTCAGTTGATCCTGAAGCATTTGTTGGTGTCCGGCTAAATCATTCAATCGTGGGGAATGCCTTGGGATATCTCCCGTTTCCTTTTTCAATGACTCTTGAGCTTTTGATAGGGTGAGGACATCACGTAAAATGGATCTGAATTTGCGAGACATGTCCCGAGTCGTCTCTTTCTGAAAATCGGCCAAGATATTTTCCATGGTCATTTCCATTGATTCTAAAGATTGAAGCCCGGCATAACTATGGTCCATTGCAGAATAAGAATCCTGTTTCTTTAGGCTTTGAACTGTTTTATTTAAATGATTCTCCAATGACTGAGTTTGTTCAGATTCAGACAACTCCTCTAATTGTTGGGCTGTTTTTCGACTAAAATCTTTAACATCTTTGGCGGCATCATTCATGGCTTCTCGAATATTATCCAATTCATTCTGACTCATTTTTTCTTCAAGGGTCAATCGTTCAAAAATAGACGGGTCCGTTTGAGGTGTTGTCCGTCGAATTTGTTCATCAATATTATCTTGATTCTCGACCAACTGCTGGATTCGTTTTCTCAGTTCATCGACTTGTTGCTCAGCTTTAACCCGTTTAAAAATATCCAAAAACCGATCCAATTCCTGTTCAATTTGCGTCAAATTATTCGATAGCTTTTCCAATGCGCTGAGTAAATCTTTTGAATCCATTTTTTCCAAAGCTTCACGCATCCAATCCATATTCTTAAGCATTTCAGGAGGGAAAATATCTTCTATTAATTGTTGTAGATCCTTGAATTTTTCCATCAAGTTATCTGAAAACAATTGATGCTTTTCACCAGAATTGTTTAAAGCTTCCAATTGTTCTGACAATGCTTCAAAATCAGAGAGTTTATCTTTAACGGATGCCATGGTTTCCTTCAGCTCTTGTTGATCCTTCCAATCGGGTTTATCAGTTTTTAGAAGTGTTAATTCTGCTTTGTTTAACTGTTTCTGGAGTTTATGGATTTCCGATAATTCTATTTCTACAGCTTCGGATATCTCATCCTCCTTTTCGTTAAAAGAATGAAATAAATCTTCGAGCGACGGAACTCGGGCAATAAAGGTTGCAGAAATAGATTTTTTAGGGCCAGAAATATTATCGTTATCATATAATTCAAAATGGTAATGCACTTCATCTTCCGGCATGAGTCCAAGGGAGGCCAAATCCCAAACTGTGTTAACTTCCTGTTTGGATTGACTAGAGTCTTTTAACGGAAGACTGAACATGGAAATAAATGGTTCGACTTGAATATAACTGGGGCGCTGAATCTCATAGGCAAGCTGAAGGTTAGAGAATCCAAAATCATCTTCAATCGTCATTACAATTGGAATGGATTGATTACCGCCCAACTCCACAATTGGCGGTGGTTGTATAATGGTCATTTCCGGAGATAAGTCTGCAATCATTTGTAATTTATATGGAATGGGATTTCGATTCCGAATTCCCCGACTGTCAGTTAAATGAATGGAAAATTCGCCATCAGTTTTCATCGTAAAATGATATTGAGCATTTTTATGGTTAACCTTCATGGCTTGAGGTTCACCATTTAAAATCAATTCTGCCTTATCCAATTGCTGATTCGATTGTAATTGAATTGAAATACGGGATCCATTTAATGCTTGAATCTCGGCCTGATTGGCCTTTTGAATTTGAGGCGCCAACGCTGTGTATGCTGGCGGACGAATCGTAACAGAAAAATCCTCTATGGTCGGTCGATCTGTCACAGAAATAGAATAATCTTTTGATGAAATTTCATCCCACGGTTGCCAGAAATTTGTTGAAGTGTAAAATGCGCGGTAGCGATAATTTTGAAATATTTCTTTTAATTCTGTGGTGAAAATATTTTTGCCCTTTGCAGGGTATATTGTCTTCAGAATTAGTGAATCCCGCCCCGGTTCGAAAACAATGGGTTTAAATTCAATTTGAAGTGAGTCTGGCCGATCACCAATTGCGGTGAAAGATACGGCTATATTTTCACCACCCAGAACGCGAATGTGACGGGATACACTTTTTACTTTAAATGGTTTTGGGGGAATGAATTCGGTTTTTGGGTGAGTCCAACGATATAGAGATGAGACGGAATGTTTCCAAGTGATAGACAAGGAAAGAATCGTAATGGCCAATCCAACCAATGTAATTCGTTTCCAATGATAAATACGATCCAATGGAAAAAGCTCTGAAAAATTTAGTTTGTTTAGTTTTTGAATGGTTTGATTTATAAAAGTCTGACTGAGTTCCGTTGAAGTGGATTCTTCAGACCCCCGTTCAATTTGGAGTGCGTTAATGATGGTATCTTCTTTGGGGAGAGCGTTTTTACCGATTTTACGGGCTAAATAAGACCAACGATAGCGTTCAAATGAATTGGTGTGAATTTGGCGAGCCGTTATCAAGAGCCAGACAACGCCAATAAAGTTTAAACTCAAAACTGATATCCAAACGGTAAATCTTGTAAAACTGGATAAATAAAACACATTTTCTACCATAAGCCCAGTGACGAAGAGAATGAGATATATCGTATATATTTTCCATCCTGTGATTTTGATATCATACACGATAGCTGATCGGCGGATTTTAGTTAAATATTGGGAGATCAAATTCATTGCGTTAGAGAATACCACACAATATTAATACCCATTTTGAGAGCGGCATGTCGAATATCTTTCGGGTCATTATGAACTTCTGCATCTTCCCATCCGTCACCCAAATCTGATTCATAGGAATAAAAAACGATGAGTCGATCTCCTTCAAACAATCCCAATCCTTGGGGCGGATTTCCGTCGTGTTCATGAATCTTTGGTAATCCTTGAGGAAAGTCATAAAAAGAATGAAAAATATCATGATCAAAAGGAAGCGTCACCCAATCCTTCTCAGGGAAAACACGTTTCATCTCCCGACGAAATGAGGTATCCATACCATAATTATCATCGGCGTGGAGGAATCCACCTTTGAGTAAATAGTTTCGAAGAATATCCATTTCATCTTCTGTAAAACGAATATTTCCATGGCCAGTCAAATAAAGGAATGAATGGCTGAATAGCTCCGGGTCAGTGAGTTTAATTCTATATTCATTTGGGTCAACGACAATAGATGTCTGTTCGGATATATAATTCAATAGATTAGGCAGACTACTTGGATCACCGTACCAATCCCCACCGCCGCCATAGTGGATCCGTGCGATGGAAAATGCTTGAGCCGGCAACCATACAATGATTGAAGCCAAAAGAATAATATGTCTTATGAATTTCAAATGAACCATGTCCAGGTTAATAATTGTATAATGGGTGATAGTTCCCCATTGATATGAAGTTTGAGAAATTACTGCTTTTCAACTAAGGATAAATAGAATCTTTCTTGAATAATCCAATGCAAGTGGTTTGCAAATGGATACCTTGCGGCGAGTGGTGAAATTCACCTATTTTGAATGGTTGTGATACGAAAATCAATCCCAATCATCTTAATCTTTTTATCCTATGTTTCGGCTGAAGAAGCACCGGCATTTCAGGATACATCTAAATCTCTCATTTTCAAGGTATTCAATTTGGATGAGGAATTAAGTGGGGATTATGAAAAAGGGTATGTCTGGGATCGCATTTTTCGGCGCAGAGAATTTCATCATCCCATAAATTTTATTCCAATGGAATTTAGGTATGGATTTGGTTTCAATGCTGGTGGAGGATTTTTAGGATTGGGGAATTTTAAAAGTAATTGGATGTCCTACGAGTCAGATGTAACAGAATTTACCGGTGGGAGCTTTACCTCTCGATTGGGTCATCAATTGGATTTGGATTTACTCAAAACGAATTTAGCCTATTATTGGTTTGGTAATAGTTGGCTTGATATGCACACAGGGATAAATCTTCGTTATTCATCTCTTTTTTTACCCCCAACGATTCCAAGTGAATGGAACGCATCGAATACTTCTTGGGTTGCGGACACTGAATTTACAGGAAAAATGATGGAGGTAGCCTGGAGTCAGTCTCTCATGCTCCAATGGTTCGAAAGCTGGTTCACAACCTATCGATACACCTATGGCCTTGCATTTTCCGAATTATATGGCACAGCCGGCTCTCCCACAGGATATGGACCGTCACAGTCATTTACAATGGGGGCACGAATTATCCTTGATGTCGGTATGGCCAATCGATTTGCTGTAGGCGTTGATTTGAAATATACGCACACGAATATCAACCATATTAATGATCCAGAGGATATAACACCCATAAACAAATTTACAATCCAAACAGCGGGGATTTATGCGACGGCATCTGTTTTTTTTGGGGGTCGAAAAACAAAGGGTGATACAGGAAAAATGCATTATTACAGACGTGATTATATTTCAGCTACAAGGTTTTTAACGGAATTTGTAGATGAAAATCCAAACCATGCCAATATCCATCGTGCAAAAAAATTAATGGTAGAAAGTGAAAGAAAAATTCCATATCAGCTTATGCGTGAAGGAATGAGCTTTGATGAAAGAGGCATGATTGAAAGGGCAGTCGAAAAGTATATTCGAGCAAAATCAATGGCGGATACCCTATTGGCAGGCGTCATTAATGAAAGGCTGCGAGAAATTGCATTTCGAGAAGTAGAAAAAGCGGAAGTATGGTTGAACGCTGGATATGGAGATACGGCCATTGCCCATATAACCATGGTATCCGGATGGCATCCGGAAATAAGTCATCATGTGACCCGATTTAGAATTACGCAGTTGATGAACCAGGGAGAACAATTGTTCAAAATTGGTTTAAATGGCCGAGCGTTATCCTACTTTTCTAAAGCGTTAGAAATGGATCCGGGACTCACTTTTGAAGTTGCAACTTATAAACATAGGATGGCTGTAGATTTATTAACCATGGCTGATTCATTGAAAGATTTGAACGCCTTGAGGTTTGTCGTCTTCGCATTGGAAGAAACCCATCGGTTGACCGGTGGCCTTAATAAAACAAATATGCGCATTTTAAATGAACTTAAAGAAAAATTAACTGCGAAAGATGAATGGACGACACATCAAAAAATTGGTGAGATTCTCAGAAAAGAAAAAGAAAAAAAGGAGGCAATAAATCCAATCAAACTGGGGATGACAATTGCACAGGTAGAAGAAATTATGGGAAAGCCATCGGAAGTGTTATCTCAGGGGGATGACAAAAAAGAACAACTTTGGATTTATCGCTACACGGGCGAAGTGAAAATATATTTAACTTTTACCGATTATATTCTATTTCGGATTGAGGAAGATTAAGCGCGTCACAATAGGTGAGCATTTTTTCTGACGAATGAGATTTCCTGTAACACAACTTTCATAACGCCAGTCGCAGGTACAGCAAATAACATGCCAAGCGGTCCCAAAATTGTGCCACCAATTAATAAAGCTATCATGACGATCATTGGGTGAAGGCCAACACTTTTTCCTACTAGAGCTGGTGTAATTAAATTACCTTCAATTTGTTGAACAATTAAAAACATGAGTACAATATCGAGCAAATAAAATGGAGACGGCACAACACCAAATAACTGATGAGCCATGGCTACATCATTTCCGATATTATTCATAAAAGCGATTAGGATAGCCGGAACCATACCTACAAATGGCCCTATCAATGGGATGAGGTTAGCCAACCCAGCAATAATACCAATAAAAACAGTGAGCGTTAAATTGGCTCCAAAAAAATTGAGAAGTAAAAGTCCTGTTACTGACATGGCAGCAACACTGGCGGCCGAAAGGAACTGCCCACGTAAATAACTGGATACGGATTTTTCAATATTATAAATTAATTTTATTCCCACTTCGAAATATTTATTTGGAATGGCATTTACTAATGACTTTCTAAAACCGTGATATTCAGCTAATAAGATAATTGTAAAAATGAAAACCATAGCTGCAATAAAGAAAAAATTTCCAATAGCACCTGCCATTGATGCGAGAGATCCCACAACAGAATTAATGATTTCACTGAGCTTTCCTGCAGTGTTTCCATCTGAAGGTTGCATATTTTGAAGAAATTCTGGCATAGATGACGTAAATTTTTCCCCCAGTGTTTTGAATTCCTGTGTTAAGGTATCTTTATCGATGCGGTTGGAAAATTCTATGGCCTGCTGGGACATTTGGGAAATAAAACTGCCGATAAAAGTTCCGATACTCCCCAGCAAGATTATGACAACAGCCAGTACCGACAATCCCCGGCTGCCGATCTTTCTTTCCAGCGCATCCACACTGGATAAAAGTACAGTTGTGAACAAAAATGCGAAAACCAGCATCAGTACCACATTGGAGATGTATGGCCAAATAATAGACAAAAACCAAATGGCAATTAGGCCAATGATAATGCGATAAATAAGCTGAAAATAATTTTTGGGCGTGTTCAAAATTGAACCTATTCTGATTTTTCTACTTGTGTTTGAATAAGTAAGTTGTTGGTACCTCGGAGTCGATCACCCAATACGCGACCCAAGTTCAACAGGATCTTTAATCCCAAAACAGGGTTTCGTTCCTGAAGTGTGAAAAGGTCTTGTTGAAATAAGCCAAGCAACTCTGAATCTTTTGTGGCGATGGCATTAGCGGATCGCGGTTCGTCATCAAAAAGGGCCAATTCACCAAAAAAGTCACCCTCGCGTAATTCGGCTAAAATATTTTCATCTTTAGCCCGGGTGCCAATTGTGATTTTCACTGCACCAT
>Ga0187827_10001125_pt1 | contig 40054 bp, 36 predicted proteins | sample ETNtaG_39_FD_167969 | JGI IMG/M metagenome (GOLD analysis project Ga0187827, IMG submission 167969) | Marine microbial and viral communities from oxygen minimum zone, Eastern Pacific Ocean - ETNP2014_SV_150_PacBio MetaG (Illumina Assembly) | ecosystem: Environmental > Aquatic > Marine > Hypoxic...
GCTTCAATCAATTGAAGTGATGCTCCGTCTGTGAAAGTTAACGTCAAACCGCTGGCATCAGCTTCATTAACGCCCTCATCAGCTAGTGAGAAGCCAGTAGCGAATTCTGTTCCCGCATCAGTAGTTTCAGAAATGCTAACAGTAAAGCTAGCTGGTTGTTTCTGAGCAACTGTATCAGAATCTGATGAATCAAGATTATCTCCTTCAACACCAGTTCTGACATGGCCAGAGAAAGTTGCCGAAGCAGCTTCCGCTACGCCAGCAGCACCCATAGTAGAGGCTAACGCAGTAGCTAGTAATAGTTCTTTTTTCATAATTACTCCTTTTGAGTTAATGAATATTCATTAATAGCGTAGAAAATATTTCTACACTTAATAGCAGATACACAATAAATTCTTTTTTCTCGACAATTTCAGATAAAAAATATATTTTTTTTTGAAAATGTTGTAAATTTACAACAATGTATTATTATTAGTAAAATGGTCTTTCAATATCAACAATATAAGCAAATTTTGTCATTTATTGATAAAAATTGTAGAAATTCAATAATCATACCAAAAATTATTGCCATATCGAAAAATCACCCAATATCAAGCATAAGAGAGGCTATTGGCAGCGGTATTAGGATATTTGGTGAAAATAAAGTTCAAGAAGCGCTTTCAAAATTCAGTGATTTAAAAAAACAGCACAATAAAATTGAATTGCATTTAACAGGCCCCTTGCAGACAAATAAGGTAAAATCAGCATTATCTATATTTGACATATTTCAAACACTGGACAGGGAAAAATTAGCGATTGAATTTAATAAGCGTATGGTGAAGAATTCAGATAAGAAATTTTTCGTTCAAGTAAACACAGGAGTGGAAAATCAAAAAACAGGCGTACACCCAGCTTCCTCGTCTGATTTCATAGATTTCTGTCAGAAAGATTTAAATTTATCAATTATTGGATTGATGTGCATACCTCCAATAAATGATGATCCAACGAAACATTTTACCATTCTGAGGAGTTTAGCTGAGAAAAAAAACTTACAATTTTTAAGCATGGGTATGAGCGCAGATTATAAAAAAGCTTTAATGCTTGGAGCCACCCATATAAGAATCGGAACATTATTGTTTGGAAGAAGATAGTTTATGAAAATTAATGTAGCAATTACGAATGACAATCAAAAATCAGAAATCTGCAGTTTTATTAGCCTTATAAATAAATTCAATTTTTTTTTTAAACAAATTGAAGATATTGATAATAAAACAAACGAACTTACGATCATTATCGCTAACAAAAAAGATAATGAAAAACAAATTAAGAATTTAAAAAAATTACTAGCATATGAATGCGCTAACTTTATTTTTTTAATTCCATCTTCATTAAAATCAATATCAAACACAATCAATAACGAGATTATTTATTTTCCAATAAATATAATTGATTTTGAAAAAAAAGTGTCAAAATATGCAAACAATATGTCCATAAAGTTTGGTTGCTTTAGCTTAACTAACCAGAATCTTTTATTTGAAAATAACAACCAGCACATATATTTAACAGAGCCGGAGGCACATATAATTAAACTACTTTTTTTGAATAAATTAGTTAAAAAAAATCAAATCAAAACGGAGGTTTTAAAATTAAAAGCAACGGTTGAAAGCAAGTCTCTTGAAACACATTTGTATCGTTTAAGAAAAAAATTATTAACATTAAGCCCTGGCATTTCGATTAGATCTGATGATAAAAACAATTTAGCTATTGTCGAGACTAATTGAATAGAGGGTTGGCGAGGCTAAACATTTTATCGTCTAGAACAGGGTTGTAATTCGCATTTATAATAGCAAAACTCGTAAAACCCTCTGAATTACTAATTTCAATTTTTCTAAGCTTTATTGGTGATTTTTCAAAAATAATTTTAATATTATTAATCTCATCTTTAATTTTTATTTTTTTGACGAAGTCAAATGAATTATTTTCAATATTAAACTTAATACCTTCAAAAAATTTTTTATCATAAAAAAAATCGAAAAAAATCTTTGCCACAGTATTTTTGGGATTGAAATATTCTACTTCCTTTAAATCAAGATTATAATACATAGCATTACTGCCTTTTATAATAAAGATTATTTGTGTTGGAGCGCTATACTCTATTCTCAATCTGTTTTTTTTTAAAAAAAATTTTCCCTCTTGAAAAGCATCATCACTGTATTGAATAAAGCTTGAAGAAAACTCTTTATTATTGGATAAATATTCTAATATTTTTAATCTATAGTTTTTGTCTTTTCCATCTGCTTTGGCTAAAAAACAAGTTAAGATTAATAGAAAAAAAATTATATGCGAGTAATTTATGTTTCTATTTTTTGAGAACACTTCTTTTTCCTGCATGACTTGCTTCTGATATAATTCCCTCTTCCTCCATTTGTTCAACTATTCTTGCAGCTCTGTTATATCCTATTTGTAGATAGCGTTGAATATAACTAGTAGATACTTTTTGTTGATTAATAACAATCGATACAGCCTTGGAATAAAGCTCATCAGTATTTTTTGACTGTAAATCAAAATCCAAATCATTTTTTGAATCGGATATTAATTCATTAGTAATGTCCACTTGAGTTTCATTAGCTGATTGAGACTTTATACACTCAACAACACTTTCAATTTCATTTTCAGATATATATCCACCGTGCAAACGTACTAAATTTGCTCCATTTTCTAGAAACAACATATCACCATTTCCCAACAATTGTTCCGCTCCCATTTCATTCAGTATAGTTCTGCTATCAAACCTACTTGCAACCCTAAAACTAATCCTGCTTGGAAAATTTGCTTTTATTGTTCCTGTAATTACATCAACACTTGGCCTTTGTGTGGCTGCGATAAGATGGATGCCAGAAGCTCTGGCCATTTGAGCCAACCTTTGAATCAGGTTCTCAACCTCCTTTCCAGCAATCATCATTAGATCTGCCATTTCATCAACCACAACCACAATTAACGGCATTTTTTCTAAAGGGATTTCTCTTTTTTCTATAATGGGTTTTTTAGTTTCACTGTCTATTCCAGTTTGAACTTCTCGATATAATTTTTTTCCTTGGGCTAAGGTTGATTTAATTTTATAGTTAAAGGATTGAATATTCTTCACATTTGTAGAGGTCATTAAACGATATCTATTTTCCATTTCCCCAACAACCCATTTTAATGCAAAAACTGCTTTTTGAGGATCTGTCACAACAGGAGATAAAAGATGTGGAATGTTTTCATAAATACTTAATTCAAGCATCTTTGGATCAATTAATATCAACTTACACTCACTAGGTTTAAATTTATACAGCAGACTCATAATCATTGCATTAATGCCTACAGATTTTCCAGATCCTGTAGTTCCGGCAATTAATAAATGAGGCATTCTTTCTAGATCCGTATATTTTTTCTCCCCTGAGATGTTTTTTCCCAACGCTAAAGTTAGTTTTTTGCCCGAGTCCATAAAATCACTATCCTTTATCAGATCTCCCAAAAAGACATTCTGTCTTGCTATGTTGGGTATCTCAATACCAATAGTGCTTTTACCAGGTTGGGATGATATCCTGGTAGACACTGATGACATAGCCCTTGCAATATCTTCTGACAAACCCACAACCTTACTTGTTTTTATACCTGGGGCAGGAACGAACTCGAATAATGTGACTACAGGTCCAGACTTAAAACTACTAATACTTCCCTCTACGCCATACTCTTTTAAAATTATCTCAAGTTTTTTTGAATATTCTATATTTGTTTTATCAGCCTCCCTGTAATTAAGTTTTTTTTCATTGGTAGTTTTTAATAAAGTTAGGGGTGGTAATCCATAGTTATTATCAAATTTTATTTGTGAACTTTTATAAATCTTTTGGATGCCATCGTCTGAAAAATTATGTTTTTCAATTGTAGGTTCTTTTCTTAATTTTGTTATTTTTTTTACAATAACCCGCCCTCTTTCCTTTTTTTCTTGCGGCAATGAAGGTATAGGAATTTTAACAAATTTAAATAGTTTGAAAAAATAGCTTACAAGGTTTAATATTTTTTTACTAAGAGAAAAAACAAAAACAACCCTAAAAGTTAATCCATAAGAAATAAATAACACTGACAATAAAAAAATGAAACCAAGCGTTGTCCATTTGAAAAAAACATTATGTTGAAAATTAAAGAAAAAATTTTTTGTTACAGCAAAAAAAATTTTACCTATTATGCCTGCATCAATATTAGCAAGCGTAAGTGACAAATTTAAAACACACACACCTATTAATAAAGAAACAACACGCGTAAAAAAATTTTTGTATTTGATGCCAAAAATTGATTTTATGCCAATGATGAGAAAAAAAACCGGAATTAAATATGAAGAATAATGTAAGGTGGCTAAGAAAAAACCAGAAATGTGCGCCCCATATGTTCCTAAATAGTTTAGAGCTGTTAATGATGAAGTAAGATTTCCAAATGTAGCATCACTTTCATTGAAGCTTATAAGGTTCAAAAATAAAAAAATAGCAATTATGAGAGAAAAAAGGCCAAACACCCTAGACATAATAAATGATTTGAGATTATCTGATTTAAACATATATATTCTTTGTAATACTATTAGATTTATATATTTCGAAGGAAATTATTAATGAAAAAATATCTGATGCATTGATTATAGGAGGAAAATTAACAGGATTGTACACAATCTACATAAACATAATGCTAGAAAATTTTTTTCTATAATGTTTGGTATGTTCATTGCTATTACCCAAAGCTTCGAAATATTTTATTAAAGTTTTTTTAATTTTATCCTTATCCTTATGACTTTTGTATAGTTCTAAAAGTAACTCAAGTGCATTTTCAGTCATTTGATTAACAAAATATTTTTCACTCAAAATTAACGCATTATCCAAATTTTTTGGATTTTTCTCATAAATATTTTTAATTTCATTTAGTGAAGGCCCCTTACTACTACTTTCCTTAATTTGGAGGTTCGCGATTACTGATTTGATTTCATGTGTGTCTAATATTTCTTTACTAAGGGCCGATATAAAATCATTTGTTTCTTGAAATTTTGATGATTTAATCATACAATTTAAATACAGGCTAATTGCAATTACATCTTTCGAATTTTCACTAATAAACTCCTCTAACAAAGACTCAGCCTGTGTTAATTGTTTGCTAGAAATTAATTCTTTGATCTCATCATAAAAAGCGGAATTGTCTTTTTTAATCTTCTCACCCAATACTTTTTCAATAAATTCAATAATTTTTTTTTGAGGTAGGACACCCTGAAATGCATCAGCTATTTGTTTGTTTTTAAATGCGTATACGGTAGGTATAGATTGTATTCTTAGTTGTGCAGCAATTTGTTGATTTTCATCAATATTAATTTTTGCTAAATGTACCTTTCCCTCACAATCATTAATTATATTTTCTAAAACTGGACTTAATTGTTTACATGGCTCGCACCATGGAGCCCAAAAATCTACAAGTATAACTCTATTAGTGGACGCCTCTATAATTCTTTGTTGGAAAGAATGTTCATCAACATCAAACACATAGTCATTTTTATTATCCAATGTATTTGTATTATTCATTTTCAATTGTGTAATTATCAAAATTAAAAATATTAACAAGTTTGTTATTTTTTTTCAGAAATAGAAGAAAATCTTTTATATCAAGAGAAACAGTTGATGTATTAACAAGGGGATGGAAGTTAACTTTATTATGATATAAAATTTTCCTATCTAAAAAAAACTTTATCTCGTTATTCTGGTCGTTAATTAAACCGAAGGGTGTTACTGAACCAGGCCTAACTCCCAATATGTTTTTTAGATATAAATCTCTTGCAAATGAAATATTTCCTAAGTTAAGTGCTTTTTTGAGTTGTTTTAAATCAACAATAGTTGATTCTTGACATGAAAACAAAAAAAATTTATTTTTTTTGTTTTTTAAAAAAAGATTCTTTGTATGAATCCCTTTTATTTTGCCTCTTAATTTTTTTGATTCTTCAACTGTATTCAGCGACGGATGCTCATAAACATCGTATTTAATATTATGCCTTGATAACATTGTAAGAAGATCCATTTTATTCATTTTTTATATCTATTCTAAGGTTGTTTAATTTAAAACATTAATAATCAGAACAATTTATAATTTTGCTTCTCACGTATATAAAAGATATCATTAATTGTATAAAGAATAAAAAACTAAATTATAATTATGAAAAAAATATTTGACTCAGCGTTACATCATTACCAAAATGGAAACCTCAATCAAGCAGAAATTTTGTTAAAAAAAGTATTGAAATCAATACCCAAGCACTTTTCGTCGATTTTCTTATTAGGAACTTTATCAGCTAAAAATAAAAAATTTCAAATTGCAAAAAAATTATTAAAACAAGCAATTAAAATTAACCCAAATTATGCTGAGGCACACAATAACCTTGGAAGTGTTTTTCAAGAATTAGGGAGACATCAAGAAGCAATAGCTTCCTATCAAAGCGCTATAAACATTAATCCTAGTGTTTTAACAGCGTATCATAGTTTAGCAAATTCCTTGCATATTTTAGGAAAGCATCAACAGGCAATAGAATCCTATCAAAAAGTAATTGAAAAGGATCCCAATTATAAAGAGGCGTACAATGATTTGGGAAATGTTTTTCAAGAATTAGGGAGACATCAAGAAGCAATATTTTGTTATCAAAAATTGATTCAAATAGATTCTGATTATTTCAAAGCATACTTCAATCTAGGTATAGTTTTAAACAAAATTAATAAACATCAGGAAGCAATTAAATGTTTCAAACAAGTAATTCAAAAAGATCCAAAAAACCTTAATTCACATTGGTTATCTATGAATACTTTTCCTGTTATTTACAATAGCTTTGAAGAAATTGGTTTTTATACGAAGAGTTTCGAAGAAAATATGAATAAAACAAATAAATTATTAGACGCAAATATAAACTACTCAAAAGAACAAATAATTGAAGTTTTAGAATCAACAACAAATTTTCATCTACACTATCAAGGAAAAAATGTATTAAGATTACAAAAAAAATATGCACAATTGATTGAAAGATTAACCAAGCATATTTATCCACAATTTCATAAAAAAAGAAAAAAAAATAGAGCATCAAAATATATTAAAATTGGATTTATTTCCTCTTTTTTTAGAAATCATTCTGTGTCCAAATCAAGAAAAAACTGGATTCTTAAATTAGATCAAAAAAAGTTTAAAATTTATATTTATTATCCTGAAGATAGATTTGATAGAATTACGAATTTAATTAAAAACCATGTTGATCATTTTATAAATAATACTGACATTGACCAGTTAATTTATCAAATATCTGAAGATAGTTTGGATGTTCTTTTTTATCTAGATATTGGTATGAATCCTATGATGCAAATTTTAGGTTCGCTACGATTGGCCCCCGTTCAATGTAATACTTGGGGGCATCCGGTTACTTCAGGTTTAAAAAATGTTGATTATTTTTTTTCTAGTCAGTTAATGGAAAAAAAAGGATCTCAAAAACATTACTCAGAAAAATTAATTAATTTACCTGGCATAGGTATAGATTACAACCATGCTGTTTTAACTGATATTAAAGTACCAAACATTTTAAATAAATCTAATAAAACTGTTTTTTTAAATCTCCAAAGTTTATTTAAACTACTTCCTCAAGATGATCACATCTATTTAGAAATACTTAATAAATTACCCAACAGCTGTTTTTGGTTTATTCAAGGAAGGAACCATTCAATCACTTCTGTTTTTAAGGAAAGAATTTCTAAATTATTTCAAAACAAAGGTCTATCTTTTGAAAAATATTTTTTTTTTCATCCGAGGAGTCAACATAATGAATTTTTAGGATTCATTGAACAATCAGACATAATTTTGGATAGCATTAACTGGTCAGGGTGTAATTCTTCCTTAGAAGCAATAAGTTTAAACAAACCAATAGTTACCTTACCTAGTGCATTTATGAGGGGAAGACATACTTATAGTTTTTTAAAAGTATTAAACATCGAAGAAACCATTGCAAATACTAAGAAAGAATACGTAAAAATTGCAGTTAAGTTAGCCACTGATAACAATTTTAAAAATTCTGTAATTGATAAAATAAAAAAACATAAAAATAAATTATTTAATGATGAGAAACCAACTAGGTTTCTTGAAGAATTTTTTAAAAAAATAATTTGAATAATTTAATATAGCTAATTATAGTTAAAAAAATTCATTATTTTTCTACACTGAATATTAATCAAACTTATTTCATCTGAATTTAAAACACCTTTATAACTACCGATCGTTTCAGAGGTTATTGGTTTTTTCCAATGTTTAGAAAAAAACCCAAAATTTTTATTTTTTTTATCAATGTAATCACTGCGTTTCCATATTTCACTTGAATTTTTTAAATCAATCTTGGTTCCTAACTTTTTATTTAAATTATTTAATATATGTTTTGTATTCGTTACCATTTCTTCATATTTAATGATAGTTGTTGATTTTTTTAATAAACTATTTTTTTCTTTAAAAACATTTGAAAACAATATTCTGTGATATTGATTTACTCTTTTAGACAAGTAATTTATATTTCTTGGGAATTTATTCTCTTCTTTAATTTTCTGTTGTTCTTCGCCAACTTTTATCATTGAGGCAATGACATCTCTTGGATCTCTAACTGTAAATATAAAATGAGATTCTGGAATAAGTTCAAAGATAATGTTAAAATTTGGAGTCGTTGGATAACTTTTTATTATAATTTTTTTTGGTTTCTTATATCTTTTTTGTATTTTTTCTAAAAATGAAACTGCCCAAGATCTACATAATTTTCTGAGATCTTCTTTATTGTCAAAAAAATAACTTTTCTCTATTATAAATCTTTCGGTATTATTAAAATAAATATTTCCTATTTCATTAATTAAATGGTTTTCAGGGAGAGGAGGATTAATTTCTAAATCATTACACAATATATTATATAAAAGAGTTCCTCCAGATCTGGGCGTGCCCAAAATAAATATATAATTCATACTTCTGTTTTATCACTAAGCATAAGAAATGATATTTAAAAAAATTAAATTAAACTTATAAGGAATTAAAATTATAACATATTATTTTTATTGAAAATAATTATGTTTTAGACAATTTTTTAAAATTTTTATATTCTAAAAAAGAAGGAAAGGTATCTTTAACATTAAAAATTCTAGATAACCTTTGAGTTATTTTAATAAGTTTATGATTTAAATTAGAGTTATTATATGGATGTAAGTATTTATATGGTGGTTGATAGTCTTCCTTACCAATTTTTGACCGATTCATACTTTCTCCCCATTTAGAATATATATATTTTCTGTTAGCTTCTATCGTATCGTAAATTCTTGGATTAAGCTTTCTTGTTAATCCAAGATTTTTTTTATTATTATAATTGAGGCTCATTATCTTTATATTATTTAAATAACATCTTTGCTTATAATCAACATCCTCACAATATACATCAATGCAATTTTCATCAAAAAAACCAATATTATTAAATACATCTTTATGAATTGAAAATGTTGAAAATTCAAAAAAAGGTGAAAAAACTCCGCAAATAGTATTTTCATTACAAAGGTCATAACAATTTTTTATCGCATCATAATCAATTTGCGTATCGTCTTGGCCTATTACAATTTTCTCTAATTTGAAATAATTGAAGGCAATTAAACAAATTAAATTCCAACCACCAGCGCAACCTAAATTTTTAGTTGTTTTGTAATATATGAAATTTTTAAACTTTTTACTTTTTTGATTGCCGTTATCAATTATTTTTAAGTTGATTTTTTTAAAAAAAACTTCATCATAATTTTTTTCAAATTCTTTTAATCCCTGATGTGAAAGTATAAAATAATTTATATCCATGCAATAATAAATTTATTTTTTTTTGATTTATATGTTAAATTATAAATAAAAAATATAAAAAACTAAAAATAAATTTATTTAATTCAAAGTTATAATATTTTATTTAAAATCAAAAAAGTTTTACACCTTATTTAATACCTAAAGTTTATAAAATGAAAATATCTCAATTTTTGGGGCTAGCGTTTATTCCACCAGTTTTTTATTGATTTGTCTTCAAGGTTTATAACTTTTATTTGTTTTAATAAATTTTGCTAATTCTTTGTGAAACAAATAAGATCAAAAGGAATCATCAAGTATCTTTTTGTCACAAGACACAAAGTATTTACATAATCACTATTATACTTGTCCTTCCCTTTTACACAGCAAACATTTATTTTAGATGTAATGTTTGTTTATTTTTCTAATAACAGAATCCAAATCATCATTTACAATGAATGTTTTCTGATTTTTGTACCATTCAGACCTCCCTTCATTAAGTTTCGAGCACGTAAAAATTTCACAATCAAATGGGGAGATTGCTATGCATTTTTTCCCTATTGATCCTGCAAGATCAATATTTACAGTTGGGGTAGTAACAACAGCATCCAAGCAATAAATTAGAGATATAACATCGTCAATTTGATTAAATAAATCTATTTCTTCTATTTCAATAATTACATTATTATTATTATTATTAAAAGTTTTTAGTTCAGAATTGTCTCCATATTGTAAATTTACAAAACCAATATTTTTATTTTCAAGCAAAGGTTTTAAATCATTTAAGTGAAGGGATTTTTCGCCACTTTCAACATTAGAACTTTTCCAGGAAATGCCTACGAATTTTTGAAATTTATGTTTTGATAGGATTTCTCTATATTTATAAATTTTATCTTTATTTGGTATCAAAAAAGGCTCACCATCAAAATCATTAATACTTTTTCTAAAATACTGCCCAAGACTACCTGAGAATAAAAATTTATATTTTTCTGCAACTAAGTCATTGATTCTGGAATAATCATTATTACTAATAGATTCAGAATTGCTAAAACTTCTTTCAAATATGTCACCTAACCGTATATCATTTATAAATTTCACTCTAATATTTAAATCCAATACATTTTTATACATAGAACTAAACAATATTTGATCACCCAATCCTTGTTCAGCCACTATTGCTATTTTTTTTTCTTTTGAAAAATCTATTGATGATAATAAACAATTTTTTATTAAATCAGTTAGTTTGTTTTGATATTTTTTTGTAAAAATCCTTTTCTCAAATAATTTCCAAGCTAAGTGATATTTTTTCTGTTTCAGTAAAACATATCCTTTGTTGTAATGATAGTCATGATTATTAGGCTCTAATGAAATTGCTATATCATAATTTTTTATTGCATCATCAAGTCTAGAAATTCTTTTATATAAATTACCTAAATTATAATAAAAATTGGGGTTATTTTCATTTATATGTATAGCTTTTAAAATTAATTTTTCAGAATTTATGTAATCTCCTATTATAAAATAGGCGTATGCCAAGTTATTTAAAACCACCTCGTTGTTTTTTCTAACAAATAAAATTTTCTTATAACATTCTATAGCTTTTAAGGGATTGCCATTGTTAATCTCATTAGTACCTTTGTTGAATAGGTTTGTAAGTTGGTTCTTATTTAATTTTTCCATATTTATTAATTATGCTTATTGCAATTTGTGTATATCAAAAGCTATAATCATCCTCTCACTCCTTGACTTAAAAGGTATTGTTTTATGAAAAAGAGAAGAAGGAAATAAAACAAGGTCACAAACTTCAGGCACGATAGTTATTGTTGGGATATTTTTTATTTTATTAGGATACTCATCTCCGTAAAGACTAAACTCAATTCCTGCTTCATTTTTTTTTATATCAAGAGGTATTTTTAAGTAAACTACACCACTCAACCAACCAGCTGGATGAATATGAGATGTGTTGTATCCTTCGCTTTTAAGTATATTGCTCCAAATATTAAATTGGTATTTTTTTGGCCATTTTTGGATAAAAGTACAGTTCTCATTTTTAAAATTTTCCTTATAATTTGAAATCTTGTCAACTAAAATACTTTGTAACTTTGACAAAGATGTAATTCCCAATTGAGTTAAATTATATACTGAACTACCCCCCACAGTTGTCTTACCAAAAAGTTCCCATGTGAATTTTTTATCTGTTATTTCTTTAATTAATTCTTGCATTTCTAAACTGTCATTTTCCATATTTTTTTTTATATTATTTTTTAGTATAAAGTTTAATGGTTTATTACAAAAAGGATAGGTGTTTCTAATATTGAACTGATGGGATATATACGCAGAAACTGCTGCTATTCGTCTATTGTTAGGATCGTTTTTACTAATGCTGCCAATCAACTTTTGGTACTCTTTCTTTTTGTTTAAGATAAAATAACACTCAAGTATTCTCGAGTTAGTCTTTTCGTGATGAGACAGGGCATAATATGAAAGAGCCTTATCAATATTACTAATATTTTTATAGCATTCTCCTAAATAATAATAAACCGATATGAGTTTTTTATCATGAACTAAGGTTTGACTAAAAAATTTTATAGCTTCTTGATATTTTTTAAGATTTAAATGAACTATACCAAGATTTAAAAAAGCTTCGGCATAATCCTTTTTTAACTCTATAGCTTTGTTTAGTTGTTTGATTGCTTCAGAGTATTTGTTTTGAGTATAAAGTATAAAACCCATATTATTATATGCCTCAGGTAAAACATTATCGACACTTGTTATCTCTTTGAAACACTTAAGCGCTTCTTCGCTTTTTCCTAAATTTTGGTACACTATACCTAGATTAATTTTTGCAGATATAAAATGAGGATTAATTTTTAGCGCTTTAAAAAAATTACTTTTAGCGATCTCATATTCTTTTTTTTTAAGAAATATCGTTCCTCTTAAATTCAAAAGTACATCCGATGAAGGAAATTCAAGTAAAAGGGACTTTACTTTATTTTGAGCTAATTCAAGATCACCATCTTTAATTAAAGAAATAATTTCGTTAACTGAATCATTATTTAAATTACTCACAATTTTTCTATAGCTCTATATCTTTAAAAAAAATTTTTCAATTAATGCGTTTTTAATTTCCAATATCACGCTTTCCCATAAATTTATTTTTTTTTGCCTAAATAATCTAACATCTTTATACCAAGTTGTTTTAGAACCTTTTAACCCCCATCTAAAATCTGGGACATACGAAAGCATTATCCAAGTCTCCTTTTCCATAGTGGCTGCAATATGTCCTATGTGAGCATCCACACATATAATTAAATCTAAATTGTCTATAATTGCCAAAGTATCTTCAAAAGGATTTTTATCCACACTATTATCACAGAAAAAATCAGTTAATAAATTTTTATAATTATTAAGTTTGATCTGATCCCTTCCTTCATTTTTTTGTAATGAAACAAATTCAATATCATCTAATTCAAACAAAGGTTGCATTTTTTTTAGAGGAACGGATCTTTTATGATCAGAACGATGAATCTTACTTCCTTGCCACATAATTCCTATTTTAATTTTTTTTGATTTATTGAATTTTCTTCTCCAATTTTCTTTAAGATCATAATTTAGGTGAAAAAAATTATATGAACCAGGTTTCTCTTTCTCATGCCTGAAGACATAAGGCAAACTCATAATAGAAATGTAAAAATCTACTTTTTGAACATTGTCTATGTTAGTTATAATCTTATCTATCTTAGATATTTTACAAAACAAAAACTTTAAATTTTTTTTTATATATAAAACAATATTGGTATGATTCTTTTTTATTAATTGGATGTATCTTGCAAATTGAACAGCATCTCCAATACCCTGTTCATCATAGATTAATAAACTTTTATTTTTTAAGTTAGAACCGTCCCATTTTGTAAAGCTATTTAATTTTTTTATTTTTTTATTTTTTATAGATCTGTACTCATATTTCCCCCAAGCTGAGCTTGTGGGGTTTGTTAGCAACATTATTAGGCTTAAATTAAATTTTGCTTGAGAAAAATTGTGATCTAAATCTATAGCTTTATTGTGGCACTTAATCGCCTCATCAAATCTAGCAATTTCTGTATATGCGTTTCCCAAATTATCTAAATTATATTTATTTAAAGGATTGATTTTTAAAGATCTTTCATAATAGTTTATAGCTTCATTATATTTATGCTGATTGGTATAAAGAATGCCAAGGTTATAAAATAATTCAGATGAATTATTATTTATTTCTAAACCACGCATATATGCATTTTCAGCATCAGAGTAATTTTGTAATTCTCGATAGATATTGCCTAAATTTATATAGAAGCCTATTTCTTTAGAATCATTTGCAATAGCTTTTATAATATATTCTAAAGCCGTATTAAAATTTTTTAATTGGTAATAAGCAAGGCCTATAAGATTTAAAATTTTCGGATGATTTGGTCGGTGTAAAAGAATTTTTTCAAATTTTTTTAGAGCAATTTTAGGTTTTCCATCATTTAAATTAGATACGCCTTCGCGTGAAAGTTTGTTTAAGTAAGTTTTTGTATCATCTTTATGCATATGAGTTTTAATGAAAATTAAATTATATGAGTAAAAAAAAGAGTAAACATAAAGATATAAAATTTATCGATAAATCCTATAATTTTTCAATAATAAAAGATGATGGGCAAAACTCATTTGAGGAGACAATTGAAATTATTAGAAATCTTGATTTGGTAATCACAATATGTACATCTGTTGCTCATTTATTATATACTATTGGCACAAAAACGTGAATCTTGTTGTTCTATAATGCGGATTGGAGGGAGATGGTTCACAAATACAAATTCTTTCCCTTTGCATAAAAACACATTGTTATTCAGAAAAGATGAACTTAATGAATGTGAAAGTATTTTTGAAAAAATTAAGTAAAAACTCACCTTGGATTATAAATCACAAAATCAATAAATATTATTTTTTTAAAGATAAATTTATATTATCAGTCAGCTTTTTTAATTCTCCCTTATAAATTTTCCACCTATCAATTGAATTTGAATAAATTTTGTTTCTTATTTGATGATCGCTAGAAGTTCTTACAGGCCTGATAGTTTTGTGAAAATTCATACATTTATTTTCCCATTTCAAATTGCAATAGTCCAATAATTTTTTTGTTTCTTTTTTCTGGTTATGTATAAAATCTTCATATCCAATTTCATAAAAACAATCAGGTAAAATCTTTTTCCAATGATTCATTATGTCAATATATAAATTAAAAAAAATACCAATCTCCGACAGTTTAAATGAATATTCATTTCCCTTGGCAAAAAAATTTTGTTGAAAAACTGAAAGACATGTGTCCATTGGATTACGCTTACAGTGAATAATTATTGCGTTTGGTAGAATCAATTTAATTAAACCAAGCCATCTAAAATTTAATGGTAGCTTATTTATTATGTATTTTTTATCAGGAGATATTTCTTTAATTTTTTTAATATAATAATTGCCAGCATTAAAAAAATTTTTTTTAAAAAAAGTTTTAGAATCAAATAATGTTTTTCTATAAATAAAAAATTTATTAATTGTATCATCAAGATAGTTTATTTCTCCAGCCCCAAACACTTTAGAATGACTTGCTAATACCTGTTCTATAAGAGATGTTCCAGATCTTGGCATCCCCACTATAAATATCGGTGACATATCTTTCGCGCCACAATTCTTAAGTTTATTGTTTACAAATTTGTTAAACGTCCTTTTAATATTGTTGAAAAGATCTATGTTATTCTTTGATGAATATTTAATAGTCGAGCGTTTTAAAAAATTTGCCTTCTTATAATAATAAAAGGATTTCTTATGATCTCCCTTATCATCCAAAGCTTTCCCAAGAGCAAAATATAAGAATTCTTTTTTTTCTTCATTCAATTTTGTGGATTTAGAGAGAATTGAAAGCTTTTTAAATTGCTCAGTGTCATCTTTATAGTTTAGCAATTTACTTATGTTGAAATGTGCTTTTGTATTAATTGGATTACTTTTAATTGCATATAAAAAATTTTGTTTTGCATCTATAAAATTACCATAAGCCATATTAATTAATCCTAAGTTATTGTAAGCTTCATCATGTTTAGGGTTAATTTTAATAGCATCTAAAATATTTTTTTTTGCTTTATCCAGCGAACCTAAATAATAATATAAATAACCTATGTTGCATGAAGCATCAGCATCTTTCTTTATCAGTATTGATTTATTATAAAATTCAATTGCTTTATCAAAATCCTCAAGTTCAGTTAAAATTAGACCTAGGAAATATAGCGTTTTGGCATTAGAAGAAATTCTCAACGCTCTAAGAAAATAATTTTTTGCAGTTCTGTAATTTTTTAAATCTAAATTAATTACACCAAGATTATTTAATGCAACTGTGTTAAGAGGATTTATCTTTAATTCCTTATTAAAAAACTTCAATGCAGTTTTTGCCCGATCAGTTTTAAGATATATTAAACCCAGGCTAGAAAATAGATTATTTTCTATTTTGTTTTGTTTGATTAATAATTTGTAGCCTTTTTCTGCATTTATTAAATCGCCAGATTTTTGAAGTTTTAAATAATATCCAAAATTCATAGAAAGTTACTCTATTTTATTCAATTAATTTAAGTCCATAGAGATTATTATTGTTTAGAGTTTTATTTTTTGCATAAATTTTAGATAAAAGAATGTTTTTTAAAATTCTTTTGTAGTGAGCAGAATAATTTTTTCTACCTGATCCGATACTAGGATAATATCTTAAGATATTATGTAAATATTTTTGATCAATTTTTTTTATACTTACGTTATTCTTAGTCATAAAATTTATTAATGTCTAAAAAATCTATAATTAGAAAAATAAAGAGGAAGCCCATAAGAATTCGCACATTTAATTGTTTTATCGTCGTTAACAGATCCCTTTGGTTGAATGACAGATTTACAATTATTTTTTATTAGTAATTTAAGATTGTCTGTAAACGGGAAGAATGCATCTGAAGCAGCCACAAAACCAATCTTTTTTTTATGATTGCTAGTTTTCATAAGGGATAGTTTAGTAGCATCAATCCTGCTCATTTGACCAGCTCCAATTCCAATAGTTTGTTTGTTTTTTGCAAGTACAATTGAGTTTGATTTAACATGTTTGCATACCCTTAATGAAAAAATTAAATCTTCTAATGTTTTTTTTGAAGCTTTTATATTACTTACGCAATATATATTTTTTAAATTAATTTTAGATAAATTTTTGTCTTGAAATATATAACCAGCATTGATTGATTTTATATCTTGTTTTTTATCAATTAATAAATTTTTTCTTTTAATTATAATTAATTTTTTCTTTTTGCTAAAAATTTTAAGTGCTGGTTTTGTAAAATTATTTGCAATAATAATTTCATAAAAATTATTAGACATTTGTTTTGCTAAATTCAAAGTAACTAATCTATTCAAAGCTACTATACCTCCAAATGCACTAATTGGATCTGCTAGATGAGCTTTTTTATATGCACTTAATATGCGTTTACATGACGATACTCCGCACGGATTATTGTGTTTTATAATTATACACGTAGGTTCACTAAATTCATTAAGGCAATTAATTGCTGAATCTATGTCAAGAATATTGTTATAACTAATTTTTTTACCCTGCAAAATATTATCAAGAAATGTATTTTTACTTTGATTGTTATAAAAAAATGATTTTTGATTGGGATTTTCACCATATCTTAAAGTAATTTTTTTATGATTTCTTATTTTAAAATGATGAGTTTTGTTTTTGTTAAGCCAGTTTGATATAGTTGAATCATATTTAGCAGTAGTAGCATATGCCTTTTGAGCCATTTTTTTTCTAAAATCTAAAGTGGTAAATCCTAAATTTCTATTCAATTCATTAATTAAACTTTTATAATCTTCAATATCACATATTGTTGTGACAAATTCGTGATTTTTTGAGGATGATCTAAGTAAAGCTGGACCCCCGATATCAATCATTTCTATACATTTTGAAAAATCTGAAGTTTTTTTTATAATTTTTGCAAATGGATAAAGATTAACTATTAAAAAATCAATTATCGGAAATTTTAATTTATTAAAAGATTTAACATGTCTGTTTATTTTTCTATTAAACAACAAGGATGCATGGATATTTGGATGCAACGTTTTTACTCGACCATCTAAAATTTCTTTAAATTTTGTAACATTTGACACAGACTTGCAAGGAAATCCTAAAGATAAAATATGTTTAGCGGTTGAGCCCGTAGAAATAATTTTTATATCATTTTTAAAAAATGAATCACATAAGTTTTTCAGACCATTTTTATTGTATACAGAAATTAAGGCAAATTTTTCTTTCATCATAAATTACTTTTTAGTAATAGACCAAAACTGCGTTTGTTTTGAAGCATCAGAATAACCGGATATAACAATTTGTTTAGTTTGTTCTATTTTTTTTCCATCTTTTATATAAATACTATCTTCAACTGATAATTTTGTTTTGGATGAAAAAATCCACGACTGCCCTCCTTTTGTCTTGATTAACACATTTTTTCTATTATTAGTAAGTAAACACGAACAATCAGGGGTTAAGTGAAATCTAACATTATAAAGAATTTTTTTATTATATAATTTTGTTGTAATTATCGTGTCCTCCCCTTCAATTTTGTTAAATTTTTTATGAATCTTAATTTTTCTTTTGATGATTTTGTTAAAATTTTTAACATATCCATCATGACTTCCAGTCCAAATTAGACTATCTTCGTTTTCACTATTTTCAAAAATAATATTTGTAGGTATCCTTTTATATGATTTTTTTTCAACCAACTCACTTATATTTGTATTTGCTACAATAATAGTTGAATGAGCAGCGCTATATCTAAAATAATCTGGTCTTTTAACAAATCTTTTTTCTATTGAACCACAATTAGTAATAATTTTTTCATTATCGCAACTTAATTCAAAACTTAAAGTACTTGCATGAAGATTTTGATTAATCTCTTTATTTGAAGGTTTAACAACATCAAAAAATATTTTAAATTGATTGTTTGAATAAACAGCAATTCCATTTTTAATATTTTTAAGATTTTTTAATTTAATATCTTTTGTTAAATTAATTATTTTGACTATATTATTATAATTTGCGCTACTTGATCCATTAAAAAGAGCAATAGAATTATCTTTATGTAATAAATTCCCAAGAACAGATGTCATATTGAAAATTTGATATTGAACTGAATCGGGAACTTTAATTTTAAAAAACAAAAATATATTTTTAATTTCATATAAATTATTTATAAATTCAGCTTGATGTGAAGGGTTATTAGATCTGTGAAAACCATTTTTATCAATTTGTGCTCGCATTTGTTCTTTCAGCAAATAAATTATGGTACTAATATTTTTATTATGTATTAATTTAAAAAGTAAAAGAGTTTTTATCATTTCAATTGAAATATTTTTTATTGAAACCCTAAATTTGTTTAATAAATCTAAAATTACAAAATGCTCTAATATGATTTTTCTAAATAATATTTTTTCATCATTAGTTGAAGATATCGCATAAAAATCATAGTTATAAATTAGATTAATTAATCTTCTGCTTGTGAATATATCATTCCAAACAAAAGTGTTTTTTGAATATCTTTTATTATGCCAATTAATAATTTGTTTTTTTGCTATTAGAACACACTCACTGCCGCCTATGTTTTTTGCAGCTATTAGCCAATCAAAACTGTGATAAGTTTTACTTTCTTCTTCGTAAAATTTAGAATTAAAATATTTTTTTGAAAAAAAAATTTTTTTTAAAAATAATAAATCCTCAAATATAATATTCTTGAAATCATAGTTATAATTTTTTTCAACAAGTTTTTTCTCTCTAATCCTTAAAATAATGCTATTTAGTAAAAAAAATCTGCAAATATGAAATAAAAAAAATTTAAGCATTTTTTTGTAATTGTGCTGCAAAAAAACCATCTATTAAAAATTTGTTTCTAAAATTTATAGGATAAGTTTTAAAATAACCTTTTTCATTTATTAGTTCATTAATAAAACGATTTTTTGAAAAAAATTTTAACAGACTAAAATTTTTGTTTTCATTTAAAAATCTTTCGATTTGATTATCTCCCTCATTGCTTAAAAAAGAACAAACCATATAAATAATAATACCATTATTTTTTACTAAATTTTTTGCCTTATTAAGAAACTTGTACTGAACTGAAGTGATGTATTGAAAATCAGGAAAGGAATGCCTGTAAAAAATTTCAGGATTTCTTCTAATTGTTCCGACTGAAGAACAAGGAGCATCAATTATAACAATATCAAATTTATCTTTTGAATTTATCTTTAAACTATCTTTGTTTATTATCTCATTATGAAAATTTAAACGGAGAAGATTTTCTTTCATTATAGATACTTTATTTATATTTTTATCGTAAGAAACTACATCAGCTTTATTACAAATTAATTGGATAGTTTTTCCGCCAGGCGCAGCACACATATCTAATACTTTTTTTGAATTTTTATTATCCAATAAAAACAATGGCATCATTGAAGAAAAATCCTGAATCCACCAAACACCTTCTTTATATTTTGGTAAATTTTCAATTTTTGTTGTTTTTTTTATAACAAGCGAGTTCTTAGTTGTTTTAATGCTTGGTAATTCGAACTCATTAAGATCTTTTGAGCTTTTAAAAACTAGATGAATGTTTGGCTTCTTTTTTATAGTTTTAACAAAATTGGTCTTTAGTTTTTCATTCCAGTTTTTAGTTTGGTCTTTAAACCACTGGGGCAGCATTGAAAAAGAAACTTTTGTTTTTGAAAGTTTTTTTTTATTACGAGCTATGTTTCTTAATAAACCATTGATAAAAGCAGGATAAATTTTTAAGAATTTTTTATTTTTTGCAATTTCAACTGAAGAATGAATAACAGCATAATCCTTAAAATTTAGAAAGACAATCTGGGCGATACTACTTAATATAAGAAAATAACTATTACTGTTTTTATTAATTTTTTTTACATATATCCTTAAGATCCGATCTATTTCTAAATTATATCTCATACTGGTCATAACTACATTTTGTATTAGCTTAACGTCACTTGAACTAATTTTTTTGTTTTTAGTTATTTTTAAGGATACAGAATCATAATTTATTTTTTCATTTTTTAATGATTTTAAAATTTGAAAAATTATATATCTTGAAATTAAACCTTTTTGCATAATTTGCTAAATAGAATAATCTAATATTTTAATAAAGTAATATTTTTACATTAAATTTATTGACAATCCTGAAGGTTGTTAGAATAGTATCAATTTTAATATGATTACAAACCTAATTAATAAAAAATTATCAAATTAAATGCGAGGAAATTTAGAAACCATAGTAGGTGCAATGTTTGCAGGCAAAACTAGCGAACTTTTAAAGAGAATTTTATGGGAGGAACATCAAGGGAAAAAAATACTAGTTTTAAAACATAGAATTGATAATCGTTACTCAGAAAAATTAATTTCAACACATAATAATTTAAGTCATGAATGTTATGCAATGAAAGATTGGAAAGATGTTCACTTACATTATGATTTTAGTAATAAAAAATATGATGTAATTTTTTTAGATGAAATTCAGTTTATGGATGCTGATGAAACAATATTAAATGTTGAAAAATTTTTACAAATTGGCATTGATGTAGTTTGTGCTGGATTAGATCAAGATTCACGTGGTAAGCCTTGGGAAACCTCATCTTATTTGCTAGCTCTTGCAGATAAAATTACGAAAATTTATGGGTTTTGTAATGTATGCGGCATAGAAGCTACTAAAACATATAGAAAAATAGAGGGCGGGGACAGAACCCAGGTTGGCGCCGCAAATATTTACGAACCAAGATGTCTTAAACACTGGGAACCAAGGTAGTTCTATTAAACTATATTTTTATTTAGTCGATTTTTTACTAACTCATTAACCACACTTGGATCGGCCAAAGTTGAGGTGTCTCCAAGCTGTTCGTGTTCATTAGCTGCAATTTTTCTTAATATTCTCCTCATAATTTTGCCCGAACGGGTTTTTGGTAAACCTGTAGCAAAATGAATTATATCTGGAGTTGCTATAGGACCAATTGTTTCACGAACTAATTTTTTTAACTCAATATTAAGTTGTTCACTAGGTTCTTCATTAGCATTTAGAGAAACGTAGCAATAAAGACCATTTCCTTTGATGCTATGTGCATACCCTACAACAGCAGCTTCTGACACTTTTGGATGTGAGACAAAGGCACTCTCAATCTCAGCTGTTCCAAGATTATGACCGGATACAATTATTACATCGTCTACCCTGCCAGTAATCCAGTAATATCCATCTGAGTCGCGTTTACATCCGTCGCCTGTAAAATATTTACCATCAAACTGTGAAAAATATGTATCTATAAATCTTTGATGGTTTCCATATACTGTTCTCATTTGTCCAGGCCAAGAATCTTTAATACACAATCTTCCCTCACATGTTCCATCAAGAGTTTTACCATTATTATCTACAATGATCGGCTCTATTCCATAAAATGGAAGCGTGGCAGAGCCAGGCTTGAGCTCTATAGCCCCTGTTTGTGGTGAAATTAATATTCCGCCTGTTTCAGTTTGCCACCATGTATCAACTATAGGGCAATTGCTATTACCTGGGACATCAAAGTACCATTTCCACGCTTCGGGATTAATTGGTTCACCAACAGTTCCAAGAAGTTTTAGACTTTTTCTACTAGTTGTTTTTACAAACTCATTTCCTTCACGCATTAGGGCACGTATAGCCGTTGGCGCAGTATAAAAAATATTAACCTGGTGCTTATCAACCACTTGCCAAAATCTTGAAGAGTCAGGAAAATTAGGCACTCCCTCAAACATAACCGTGGTTGCACCATTGCATAACGGACCATAAATAATATAACTGTGGCCGGTTATCCATCCAATATCTGCTGTGCACCAATAAATGTCATCTTTTTCATAGTTAAATATATATTCATGAGTTATGGATGCATAAACCAAATAGCCTCCCGTTGTGTGAAGAACGCCTTTGGGTTTTCCAGTTGATCCAGATGTATATAATATAAACAAAGGATCTTCAGCCGACATTTCTTCAGGTTCACAAATTGTATCAACAGAAGAGATTTCATCATCTAAGTACAAATCCCTTGATTCAACCCAATTAACTTTATTTCCAGTTCTTTTCACCACGAGACATTTTTTTACATCCGGGCATTTTTTCAACGCGGTATCAACAACCTCCTTAAGGGGAATAACTTTACCCCCACGAATCCCTTCATCAGCAGTGATAACATATGCAGATTTACAATCTTGAATTCGTCCGGCAATTGAGTCAGCTGAAAAGCCGCCAAAGATAATTGAGTGTATCGCACCAATTCTTGAACAAGCCAACATCATATAGGCAAGTTCAGGTATCATTGTTAAATAAATGGTGACCCTGTCTCCTTTTTTAACACCAATTTTCTTAAGAACATTAGCAGCCTTACATACATTTTCTAATAATTCCTTATATGTAATTTTCTTTGATGATTTTGGATCATCACCTTCCCATATGATAGCAATTTTATTAGGAGTATTTAAAGCATGCCTATCAATGCAATTATAGGAAGCATTCAAGCTGCCATCGTAGTACCATTTAATGACAACATCTTTGGAGCTATATTTAACATCTTTAATTTTTGTAAAAGGTTTTATCCAGCCTATCCTTTTTCCTTGTTCCTTCCAAAATTCTTCATTTTTATTAATTGACTTGTAATATAGTAAAGCATAATCATTTTTATTTACTTTTGCATCCTGAATCCAGCTTTCTCTTATTTTTATTCTTTCAGTCATTCTTCAAGTAATTATATTTCAATTAATAAATTATAATAAACACTATACTATATATATCCAAATTTCACCATTATGTCCTTAAATGAATACTCAATTTTTTTTATTTGTTCTTTTGTTAATATTTTTTTCCACTGATCTGCGCGCCCTTGTCTAAAAAATTTTTCTTTTTTTCTTGATGCTTTAAATCCATATTTTTTTTCATAATGCTGTAGAGTTTTAAAATTTGTAGTTTCTAAAACATTTTTTAATTTTATATCAATGTTGTGAAATTTTAATTTGAATTTCTCTTCTAAAAAATTAATTAATTTCAACAAAGTATTTTCTGTATCAAGAAGCAGATCTTCATATTTTATAATTTTTTTTGGAACATTCAAACACGACCAAGACTCAACATTATCGTCCCAACTAGATATATAAGCTTTATATTTTTTTTTTAATTCTTTTCTTTTAGCAGGATAATAAACAGTTAAACCTTTTTGGCACATTATTTCAATTGTGTAATCAATATCCTTGTTCGTATATTTAGCATATGATATGGCCACATCTCTTGGATCTCTAACTAGATATATTGCCCCCTTGGTTATTTGTGGAGTTGTAAAGTTGTTATTGAGGTAAGAAATACAAGCATGATGAGTCTTTAAAAATATAAAATTGCTACCAGTATTCATTCTAAATTGACTATCTAGCCAATATTTAGACAAAATTTTCAAGTCAGATAGTAACTTATAATCTTTTTCATTAATATTTTTAACAAACTCAAATCTTTTAGCATCTTCAAACATTCCTCCCATTCTTTTTAAAAGATTAAAATCAAATTTACCATCTGTTGTAAAAAAAAGAGACGATAAAATCGATCTCATCCAAGTGTTTCCACTTCTAGGATAAGATGCAATCCAAAATATTTTTTTCATCGTTTTAAGATTGTCATTAATATTATTGTATGTCACCTAATTTGCATATTAGGTCCCAAGATATTTTGTCTATTGGCATTACAGATAATCTGCTTTGCCTAACTAAAGCTAAGTGTGATAATTTTTTTTCTTTTTTTATTTGTTTGAGAGTTATGTGATTTTTTAATGATTTTTTTGTTTTTACTTTTACAGCAACAAACTTTTTCGTTTTATCAGTTGGGTCTGTGCAATGTTCTTTTATGACTGATACAATGCCAACTATCTTTTTTTCATTAACTGAATGATAAAAAAAACATAGATCATTTACTCGCATATTCATTAAATTGCTTCTTGCTTGATAATTTCTCACACCGTCCCACATACTAACCTTTTCTTTAATTTGGTCATCCCATGACCAGGTGTTTGGTTCCGATTTAAGCAGCCAATATTTCATAGACTGCCTGATTCTATAATTGACAGTCTTGGATCCGCCTTAAAATTGCATAAATAATCGGGTTTTACCTTATGTTTATATTTTTGCAGGCCAACTAATGCAATCATTGCTGCATTATCGCCACAAATTTCAATTGGTGGATAAATTATATTATATTTATTTATTTCATCATTGTTTATTAAAGAATTTCTTAAAGCTTTATTTGCTGCAACGCCGCCCACTATTGATATATCAGCAATATCGATATTCTTATTTTTTAACATATTAATTGTTCTTTCAATTTTACTGATAATGATTTCTATTATTTTGTTTTGAAAAGAAGCGGCCATATCTTCTTTAAACTTTTGAGTGATTTTTTTTTGATTTTTTACGATTAAATTCACAGCAGTTTTAATACCCGAAAAAGAAAAATTCATATTTTTTTTATTTTTTAATGGGTGTGGCAAGTCATAAGCATCAAAGTTTCCCCTTTGTGCAAATTTTTCTATTTCAGGTCCTCCTGGATATGAAAAACCTAGTAGTTTAGCTACTTTATCAAAAGACTCTCCCACCGCATCATCAACAGTTTCGCCTAATAACTTGTAATCATTTGGCCTTTTTATAAAATATATCTGAGTATGCCCACCTGTTAAAAGAACAGAAAGATTTGGAAATTTCAATATATTATTGAAAGTCGGAGATATTAAATGACCCTCAAGATGATTTACTGGATAAAAAGGTTTATTGATTCCAATTGCCATAGATTTTGCGATAGTTGATCCTACTAATAAACCTCCAATAAGCCCAGGGCCACAAGTTGCACAAAAAATGTCTATGTCATTCAGGTTTAATTTTGCTTGCTTGAAAGACAAGGGGATAATTCTCTGGAGAATTTGCAAATGAGCCCGAGAAGCAATTTCAGGCACAACACCCCCAAATTTATTGTGGGCTTGTTGATTTTCTGTAATTTGATTTAGAATTGTTCCATTATCATCTACAATCGCCACTGAAGTTTCATCACAAGACGTTTCAATTGAATATGCAAGGGTCATGAATTTCTATAAATTTTATACTGTGAAACATACTTAGAAAAATGATAAACTCAATAACAAATGAATAACAGCTTTTTTAATAATTTCTACCTTCTTACCAAATTGACGACTACTCTTATATTATTTTTTGCCGTTTTATTTCTTGGATATCTTTTGGTTAAGTCATATAAAGTGAATAATGAAGAAAGCTATTTAATAACTATTGATGATAAAATAAACGCATTATCACAATCAATTGAGAATTACTCTCAAAAGCTGATTTCAATTAACCAAAAAGTATCTGATAATAAAAAATCTTTAAGTCTTTTAAATGAAACATCGGATAATAATTTTTTAGATGCTAAGTTCGATGAACTTTTAAAGAAAAATCAAAACTTACAAAAACAGATCACAAATCTAGGCAATTCAATTAGTTCTTCTGAAAATAGAATTTTAAAATACAATGAAAATAAAGGTGTGAATAACACCGTTTCTAATTTGATTGATTTAATTGAACTTAAATATGAAAACGGCTCAAATATAAATACAGAGTTATTGTTATTACAAAATCAAGTTCATGATGATTCTAAAAAAGCCTATTTAGAAAAACTTTTTATTTTATCTGATCAAAAATTTATTGGAATAGTTAATTTACAGAACCAATTTGAGAAATTAATGAGAAAATATCTTAAAGATTATTATAAAAAGAAAAACGGCAACCTATTTATAAATTACTTAATAAATTTTTTTTATATTGAGCCAAATTATAATTCGAATTTTAAGAATGAAACCCTTAAAAGATTTTCTATGACAAGAAACAAGTTATATGAAAAAGACATTAAATCTTCTTTGCAATATTTATCATTAATTGACGACAGTGATATTTATTTTGATAGTTGGATCGAAGAAGCGAAAAACTACATCGATTTTAATGAAAATATAAGATTTTTTTACAATAGCTAATGATAAAATTATTTTTTATATTTGTCCAATTAGCAATATTAGTAACAATTGGTAGTTTAATAATTAATTATTCATTTCCAGTTTCAGTAACTTTTGATGAAATTATTTTATTTACCTCAACCTCTTTTCTTATTTTTTCAGTCATTTTAATTATATTTTTTGTTATTTTAGTTCTGAGAACTAGCTTTTTTTTCAAGTATCGAATTTTTAAATTTGGATTTAATAGACAGAAAAGTAACTACGAAAAAGGTTACCACGCTTTTACTCAAGGGATGATTGCTCTTGCGAATAAAGATTATAAAAAAGCAATTCAGGAAAACAAAAAAGTTTCTTACTATATTGAAGATAAATCTCTAAATTTACTATTAAAATCTGAAACTCTTAAAATAGAAAAAAGATTCGTTGAGTTGGAAAAAGTTTACGAAGAAATGTTAAAAAATGAAAATACTAAAATTTTAGGACTCAAAGGCCTGATGAAACAAAATTTATATGCCCAGGATTATCATCATGCGTTTATTTATGGAGAAAAACTTTTTAACCTAAATCATCAAATAGATAAAATTTATGACACTCTTGTTAAAATAATAAGTAAAACTAATAATTGGCATAAGCTCATTCAAATAAATGAAAAATCTTTTCAGTTTAGATTGATCAACAAAGAAACTTACTCCGTTAATAAGTCTATTGCTTTATATGAGATATCAATAATAAAAAAACAATCTGCATTGAAAGATGCAATCAATTTGATAGAAAAAGCTTTAAAGTTAAGACAATATTTCCCACCATATGTTTGTCATTACGTCGAGCTTTTGATTGAAAATAATAATTCATCAAAGGCGAAAAAATATCTGTATAAATCATGGAGTCATTTTCCCCATCCTGATTATAGGGCATTGATAAAATTACTTTCAGTAAAAATGAAAGTGTCTTATTTTCAGTTAGCAGATTATATAACTAGCAATACGAGAAGTTTGCCGCAGTCAAAGATTCTGATGGCTGAATCATTAATTGATAAACAAAAATGGATTGAAGCAAAGAATCAACTAAGCTCTTTATTGGAACATAAGCCCTCAAAAGAAATATGTTTGTTAATGTCAATAATAGAGACAGGAGAAACGAATGATCCTCAAAAAATTAATGCCTGGGTGTCTCGATCTAACTTTGGCGAGCCCCACAATGTATGGATTTGTCGTTTCAGTAATGTTTCTGAAGAAAAATGGGCATCAGTTTCAAAAGAAGGATATTTTAATTCTCTTGTTTGGAAGAAACCAGCAACATTGGCTGAACCACCTTCTTCTGAGATTGAATCAAAATTAATTCAATATATAAACAATTAATGGTTATTGACAAACCTACCTTTTTTATCGGATATGATTCAAAAGAAGATATTGCTTATAGAGTATGCAAACAATCATTAATAAAAAATTCTTCAATAAAAATTAATGTTCTTTCATTAAAATTATATGAACTTATTTCAAAAGGTTGTTACATAAGATATAAAAGAGACCCCCTAGCTTCAACAGAATTTACCTATTCTCGTTTTCTAGTTCCTTATTTAATGGGATTTAAAGGATGGGCAGTTTTTTGTGATTGTGATTTTCTTTTTTTAGAAGATGTTTCTATGTTATTCAAAACACTATCCAATGAAAAAGCTGTTTATTGTGTGCAACATGACTATAAGCCAAAAGAAAAATTTAAAATGGACGGGCAGCAACAAACCCTTTACCCAAGAAAAAACTGGTCTAGTTTTGTTATTTTTAACTGCGCTCATCCGAGTAATAGAAAATTGAATGTAGAAACTGTTAACTCTGAATCCGGTTCCTATTTGCATCAGTTCAAGTGGCTAAAAGATAGTGAAATAGGGGCAATTGATGAAAGATGGAATTGGCTAGAAGGCTGGACATCTAATTACAATGATAATAAACCATTCGCTGTCCATTATACCCGAGGCGGGCCGTGGTTTGAAGAATGGCAACATGTTGAATTTGCCAAAGAATGGACTAATGAAAGAGACTTATATATAAAAAATAAATTCGATTAATAAATTAATGAGTTTGTTTTATAAAATATTTGAAAATATTTATAAAAAAAAAATTTGGACTGATTCTAATTTAAAAAATCCTCCCTCATATTCAGGTCCTGGTAGTTATCCAAAAAATGCAGAAATATATTTAAAATTTCTTAAATTATTCATTGATCAAAATAATATTACTAGCGTTGTTGATTATGGATGCGGAGATTTAGGATTATATAACAATTTTTCCTGGACCAATATTGACTATCTAGGTATAGATGTTTCGTCAGAGGCTATAAGATTGGCAAAACTTTTGTACAAACAGAAAGTCAAGTTACTTTGTCAAGATACTTTTGATCTTCCCTCAGCAGATTTATTAATAGTAAAAGATGTATTCGGACATTGGGAAGGAAAAAAGAATGATGTTATTGGACTTGGTGATAAATTATACTTAATAACTGATTTTTTAGATAGAAATATTAATAAATTTAAATTCATTTTAATATGCGATGGAATAGAGGGAATAATTGAAAAATATTTTCCAATTAATTTTAAGTTTAAAAAATACTATGTAGATTTTTCGAATAAAAAGAAAATTCTATATTTCTCAAAAAGAAGTTCAGAATACCACCCTATTTGATCAAAATTAATCAAAACAGCCTAGACAATAGAATGATGAATTTTTTGTTTTTATAAGGGGATTAAAATATTATTTTAAATAAATTCAATTAATAAATTTAATAATTTCTTTCTTTATGTTTTGAATAGCATTTTTGCTATCGAATAATTTAATGCTATTGTACCATGGTGTTTTTTCGTTTTTTTGATTCCAATAGTGAAAAGTGGCGTGATTTGGGGGCTTAATTAAAAATGTAAGCACCCCAATAGCCCCTGCTAAATGAGCCGTACTGTTACTGACTGTAACAAATAGGTCCAAGTTTTTTAATAATGCACAAATTGATTCAAAATCATTAAATAAATCGATTTTATTGATAGTGGTTATTTCAATATTTTCTTTATTTTGAAAATCTTCAAGCTCATTGCGTGTTTCACCGTATTGAAGGTTGATAAATTTTATATTTGGAATTTCGAATACTGGCCTTAACTCTTCAAGACTTATTGTTTTATCTTCACTGTATCTCGCCTTTTGACTTTTCCAAGAAATTCCAATTTTTTTTTCTTTGCCCAAGTTATGTAAAATTTTTTTAATCTCAGCCAGTTTGTTTAATTCGGGTTTTAAAAAACTTTTTCCAGTAAAATCTCTAATATTATTTCTGAATAACTTGCCTAGACTTCCTGCGAAAATAACATTTTTGAAATCTGATAAATCTTTTTCTTTCCGAGTGAAAGTACCAAAGGGGAAAAAAATATTCTCACTTTTTAAGTTTAGCGATCTTTCAAACAATGTTATAAGTCTCTTATCTGATTCAAAACATGTGTTTGGATATTTTTTTAACATATCTGCGTACATAGTCGCGTAAAGTATTTCATCTCCGATACCCTGTTCCCTAACTACAAGTATTTTATCCTCTTTAAAAAAATTTTTGTTCTTTGAGAGTTTTTTTCTCATATTATACATATCCCCATCTTTTGCATAAAAGGAACTGAGTTTAAGTCTTCCTTCAAAAAGTTTCCAAGCCTCTCTATATCTTCCTTGTTTTAATAAAAACTGAGAATAGGATTTGTGCAAGCCTTCACTTTTGGGATTGATTGAATAAGATTTTTTGTAATATTCCCCAGCCTTATCTTCATTATTCAAATTGGTATAGGCTATGGCTATATTAAATAATATACTGGAATTCTTTGAATTAGATTTTATGGCTTCAAAGTAATAATCTAGAGCTTTATTATAGTTACCCTTATCAATAAAATAATTAGCTAAATTATTTTTTACCTCAAGTGACTTTGGATTCAAAGTCAAAGCTGTACTAAATGCTTCAAATGATTTTTCGCGCTCATGAAGTAAAGTGTAACAATGACCTAAGTTGTTATAAGACGAAAAGTATTTTGGATTGATTTCAATCGCACGAACAAAGGTATTTTTTGCTTCCTTTAATCTTTTTAAAGAAATTAAGATTAATCCAAGTGTGTTAAGAGCTATATGATCATTTTGATTTTGTTTAAGAGCTGATACTATATATCTAAAAGCTTCATCTGGTTTTTGCAAATAATTTAATATTAAAGCTTTATCTCTTTGAGCAGGATGAAAGTTCTTTTTTATTTCTAATACTTCGTTCACATATTCATACGCTTGTTTATATAATTTTTTGTCTAGATAAATAATGTATAAATTAAATCTTGATTCCCAATGGCTCTTGTCATTCTTAATTACTTGCTTATAATTTTTTATAGCCAGATCATCTTTGTTGTTTTCACTACACATTAAAGCAAAATTGAATCTCGCTACGTTATCATTCGGATTGTTTTTTAGATAATTTTCTTGTTTCTTAAAAGCTTTAGATTTATCTCCGCTTTTAAATTCATCTAATATTTGAGTAAAATTTTTTTGATAATTATCTGACATTATAAACCCGGCATATTTGCCGGGGATATTAATATTAATTAAATACTATTAAAAGTTGTTTATCGTCGCTGACCAAATAATCTAAGAAGCATGATAAATAGATTAATGAAATCAAGATAAAGTGTTAAAGCACCCATAATTGCTTTTTTACCACTTATTGTTTCGGAGTCAGAAGCGTAGTACATATTTTTAATTTTTTGGGTGTCATAAGCTGTCAATCCAACAAATATTAAAACACCTATAATGGATATAGCAAAATACATTGCCGGACTTTTCATAAATATATTAACAATACTAGCAATTATTATACCAATTAGGCCCATTATTAAAAAACCTCCAAAAGCAGTTAAGTCTTTTTTTGTTGTATAACCATATAAACTCATTGCAGCAAAAGTTGCAGAGCATATAAAAAATACTCTAGTGATTGAAGCTCCTGTATAAACAATAAATATAGAGGCCAATGAGAGACCCATTAAAGTAGAGAAAATCCAAAACGTTAATTGTGCTGAGGAAAGACTCATTTTATTTATTTTAAAACTAATATAGAAGACAAGTCCTAAGGGCGCTAACATTACAATCCATCGTAATGAAGAGTTAAATAACGCATTCCCCATTCCTGTTAAAGCAACTATTTGTCCTAGGTCATTTGTAACTATAGAAGCTTTCCCAAAGAAGAAAGCAACTAAGCCCGTTAGCAAAAGTGCAGTTGTCATATAATTATATACCTTAAGCATATACGCTCTTAAGCCTGCATCAATGCCCACACCTTCTGCAGCACGTGTGTATGATCTTTGTTCTAGAGCCATAAAATCTCCTTTTAATTATTACTAATATCGCTATAAATTTGACATTTTCAAGGTAATTTTAAAAAATAATGAAATATAGCAAATTAGGCACAACAGACATAGATGTAAGCGCAATCTGTCTTGGCACTATGACATTTGGGGAACAGAACAGCCAAATCGATGGCTTTCAACAAATGGACTACGCATTGGATCGAGGCGTTAATTTTATTGATACAGCGGAAATATACCCAATAAGGCCCAGAAAAGAAACTTACGGGACAACTGAAAAAATTATTGGCAATTGGCTTAAAGATAGGGGAAATAGAGATAAAATTATTTTAGCATCAAAAATAGCATCTAAATCTACTGGCCTTGAATGGATTAGGGAAGGTAGTAATAATCTTGGCTTTGATAAAATAAATCTAAATGAGGCAGTTGATGATAGTCTTAAAAGACTCCAAACAGACTACATTGATCTTTATCAATTGCATTGGCCGGAAAGAGAAGTTCCTCTGTTTGGTCAACTTGATTTTGAATATGATCCAAATGATAATAAATGGAACGCGTTAAAAAATGTTTTAGAAAATTTAAAAGAATTAATAAAAGCAGGAAAGATAAGATATGTCGGAATATCTAATGAAACGCCATGGGGAACAATGAAATTTTTAGAGATTGCAAAACAAATAAATTTGCCGCGAATGATGTCGATACAAAACGCTTACAATTTGGTTAATCGTGTTTTTGATATTGCAAATTCTGAGGTTTCAATAAAAGAACAGTGTGGTTTATTAGCTTACTCGCCAATAGCAGGCGGCAGACTAAGTGGGAAATATATGAATAATCAACATCCAAAAAATGCAAGATACACTCTTTGGCCAGCTAGATTCTCTAGACATCATACGAAAAGAGGAGAAATTGCTATAGAGAAATACGTTAAACTGGCAATAAAATATAATATAGCCCCTTCAACTTTCGCCAATGCTTTCGTAAATGATAGACCGTTTGTCACGAGCAATATTATTGGCGCAACAACAATGGACCAACTAAAAGAAAATATCGATAGTATTGACATAACTCTTTCGAAAGAAATTCTGGAAGAAATTGAGAATATACACCTGTCTGATCCTAATCCGTGTGTTTAGGGAATTATTGAATTAATTTAAAACATTATAATCATCTTTTATTCTGTTTGAATCAGTTAATTTATTAAGGTTCTCTTTCAACCCATTAAATCCCTTGTTCATTAGATGTAATCTAAAAAAAACATCTAAATTCTTTATTGATTCAATGTCTTTTGTTTTTTTGAAAGACTGAAAATCTTTGTTAATTTTTTTTCCATCCCATATATTAGAATTTAAAAAACTGTTTTCAGAAAAAATTTTATTTAAATATCCAATATGTTCTTCATTATAAAAATATTTAATACTTGGAAGCCCTTGTTTTCTACTATCGTTACTAATTGAAGGTGGTAAAATATTATTAAAAGAATCTCTGAGTATTGACTTGTTTTTACTGTTTTTAATTTTAAAAGAAGTCGGCAAAGCCAATGCATATTGAAAAAAATTCCAATCCATAAATGGCGATCTTATTTCAACTGAACTAGCCATTGATGCTTTATCCCATTTATTTAAAAGCCATTGAAGGCCACCATAATTTGCATCAGCAATCATCATTTGCTGTCCGAACTCAAACCCCTTAAGATCTTCTAAATCATTTAAAACAAATTCAGGAATAGGATCAATTTTTTTGTGTTCAATATATTTTTTTTGATTAATATCAAATGAGCTCCTCCAGTAAATTGTTTTTAATAAATTTAAGTTGTATTTATTAACTTTTTTTACAAGATTAAATTTTTCTTTATTCATTTCTAAAAATTTATTATCGTTCCACATAGCCGCTAAAGTTTCATAGGTTCTGGCAATAAAATTGTGGTAATCAAAAAGAAAATTAACTACGTTTCCCGAATATCCACCAAGGCATTCGTCAGCTCCATGACCATCAATACTAACCTTAAATCCATTTTGATTTTGTTTTTTGTATATTTGTATTTGACTAAAATAAGTAGAAGTTGATTCTAAAACTGTGAACAAACCAGGTAATTGATCTGCTTTATATTTTATATCTTTTATTATTTTGGGTTTTCTTTTGTAATAACTGCATAATTCCAAGGCATTTTCATATGCAATATTATTATCTTTAAATATGAAAGGATCAAGATCAAGATTTTTTTCAGCGGAATATTTGTTTAGAATTGAAAAAATTATACCTGAATCGATTCCTCCACTTAAAGAAGTAGAAATTTTTGTATCCGAAATAAGCCTAATTCGCGTTGAATCATAAAGTAGTTCATTAATTATTTTCTTTGATTTTTCATAATTTAAATCAACTCTTGGTAGATTGTCTATACTTCGCCACCACCGATGGTTAGATATTTCAAAATTTTCTAAATCAATTTTTAAGATGTGACCTGGGGGGAGAATATTAAGATTATGATATCTAGTTGTAAAAAATTTTTCTATCTCTTTATTTCCCATCAATAATTTATTAGGATCTAATTGTATGTTCGTTGAAGAAGCTAATATGCCTTTTATTTCTGAGGAAAATATGAATTTTTCTAAATTATTAAAATAATAGCATGGCTTAACACCGTACCTATCTCTTGAAATTATAATCTCTTTTTTTTGAGTATCAAGTATAGCCAATGACCACATCCCATTAAATTTTTTAAAACATTCCTCTCCCCATTCATAAAAAGCTTTCAAAATAACTTCCGTATCAGTTTCAGAAAAAAACTTATGACCATATCTTTTTAGTTCTTCTCTAATGGTTTTGAAATTGTAAATTTCTCCATTGTAGGTTATCCAAAACCTTTCATCACAAGTCATCGGTTGTTTACCTTTTGAGGAAAGATCCAAAATTGACAATCTTAAATGGCCAAGTATTGAGTTCTCAAAACTCATTATCCCTTCATCATCAGGGCCACGATGTTTTATTGCCTGATTCATGATATGGATTTCATGCTTGTTCGGTTTTTTATTTTTGTAAACTATTCCGTTTATTCCACACATATTTATTTGTTATTATATTTAAAAAAAATTGTTATAGCATTATTTTAGCAATAATTTTACCAATCATTTCTTTTGCGTGATTATATAATATTGGATCGGTCCATTTTATCAAATTTCTCTTTTCATCGCTTGATAATAATTTAAGTTTAATAAATATTTTCATAGCTAAGGGAGGTATAGCTCTTTCGTTACCATCTTCGATTTTTATAACTCCACCAATATTTTTTGAAGTATCAGCAAATAATAAGACGCCTTCTGCCCCCCCTTACAAAAAATTCTACCTTGGGTATATTTTATTACCTCACTATCAAAACGTTTTTTTCCACCAATGAGCAAAGGATATTTAGATATTGCGTTTAAGAGTGTACAAATAGCTTTGGAGTACTCATTTTTTTTGTTTTTCTTATTAATAAGATTAACCATTGCATTTGTTAAATTATCAATTGAAAATGCATATTGGGGCGCATTGCAACCATCGATTCCTATACATTTTTGTTTAATTGAAGACTCAGTGAAATGTTCAAGGGAATTTCTGATTAATTTTTGATATGGATGATCATAATCTATATAGTTAGCGTATTCCATTTTATTTGCTAAACAACCACTTAGCATTGCTAAATGTTTGCCTGAACAATTATTATGTAGTTGATTGGGCTTTTGTCCACTTAATAATAAATTATTTAAAGATTCATTATTTATTGGGCTATGAATACCGCATTTAAGATATTTTTTTGATAAATTTATTTTTTTTAACCAATCCTTTAGAATATATATGGTTCGGTTCACCGCAATGTGAAGAACATGAAATTGCTAAATTTTTTTCATTCAAAAAGTATTTTTCAGGAGCTCTTGAATTAATAAACGGCAATGCTTGGAATATTTTGATCGCGGAGCGGGGGTATATAAGTTTCTTGTTATGACCCGATGACAATATTGTTTTAGAGTTTGAGTTTTTTACCAAACATTTTGCTGTATGAATGCTTTCGGTTAACCTACCTCTTTGAACAATAACACTAAATAACATTCTTTTATATTATATATATGAAATTTTTTGTCAGTTATTTTCTTGAGCGATTGATTGACATTGATAAAACTCTGCAACATATGGTATATCAACAACAATAAAACTTTAGAAACAATATATGAAAACTTTTATTAAATTATTTTTTTTTATATTTTTTTTACTTCCATCTAACAATATTTTAGCAGATATTGAAAAAGGAAATTGGAATTTTGTTAAAGAAAATGATTATTGTTACATTAGCAGTTTGCCCGTAAATTCAGATATTCCAGAGGGGAAAAAAAGAGGCGACGTATATATTCTGGTTTATAGAATAAATAATGACCCTGAGACGATTATTCAAATAAATTCTGGTTATCCATATAAAAACGAAGAATCGGTTAATGTTAAAATTGATAAGAAAAATTATGAATTTTATGCTGATGAGGATAGCGCATGGACTAATGATGATAAAGAAGTTGTTTTTGCTATGAAAAAAGGTGTTAAGTTGACCGTTTCTGGCGTTTCTTCAAGAGGAACAAAAACAGTTGATACGTATACGTTAAATGGATTCACTGTTGCTTTAAATAAATTAACGAAAGACTGTTAATTGATAATAAAACTTTATAATATAATTTTTTACAAATAATATATTTTTAAATAAATGTCTGAAGTTCCAAATTGTGTTGTAACTGATCATTTTATGAGCAAAAAAATAGTTGGTTCTTTTGCACAAGGCATAAAAAAAACACCTATAAATATTAAAAAATTTAGAGATTATTCAAAACCTTTAGCAACGTATGGGATACTAAGGGGTACTGAAGATTTATTTCATAAAGCAAAAATTTTTTATTACATTGATCACGGATATCTTAATTCTTCAAAAAGAATTTTTGAACAAGGAAAAACTTTTATAGATAGTTTAGATGGATATTTTAGAGTTGTAAAAAATGATTTTTTTCATTCAGGAAAAGGCAATTGTAAAAGTGATAGATTTGAAAAATTAAACATTCAAATAAAAGAAAAAAGAAATTCTGGAGAATTTATCTTATTATCTGAGCCTTCAACTTATGTAAAAAAGTTTTTTCAACTTGAGGATTGGGTTAATAGGACAATTGCAGAGATTTCAAAATATACAGACAGAAAAATATACGTACATAACAAACAATCAAAAGTTTCTTTAGATTTATTGTTAAATAAAGCATGGGCCTTTGTAAGCGACCAATCAACCGCGGGTTTTAAAGCTATGCTTGCAGGGGTACCTGCTCATTTTACTAACAAAACACTAAAAGGAATAAATTCAATTAAAGAAATTGAAAATGGAGATATCAATATTGACACATTTTATAACCTTGCATACGGTCAGTGGACACTTAATGAAATGCAGTCTGGCGAAGCTTGGGAATACATAAAAAAACTTAACTAATTAGTTATGACAAATTGAATTTATTTAACCAATCTACGTCTTGTTTATTGTCTTTATCTAACTTACTTTAACATTGAATAGTCTTAACGCATCATATAATGAACAGCTAAAAAAATTGATTTTATGACAAAAAAAATTGTACTAGCCTATTCTGGAGGGCTTGATACCAGCGTCATACTAAAGTGGTTGAAATTAAATTATGACTGTTCAGTTGCCACCTATACTGCCAATATTGGTCAAAATGATAATTTTGATGAAATTAAGCTAAAAGCAAAAAATTTAGGTGTACAAGAAATTTGCATTGAAGATTTAAGAGAAGAATTTGTAAAAGATTATGTCTTCCCTATGTTTAGAGCGAATGCGCTTTATGAGGGCGTTTATCTTCTTGGCACTGCTATAGCTAGACCACTTATTGCTAGAAAGCAAATTGAATATGCAAAAAAAATTGGGGCTGATGCAGTGGCCCATGGCTCAACAGGGAAAGGCAACGATCAAGTAAGATTTGAAATAGGTTACTATGCAACAGATCCTGATATAAAAATTATAGCCCCCTGGAGGTTATGGGATTTAAAATCAAGAGAAAGTTTATTAGAATTTGCTAAAAGATATCAAATCCAAGTTCCTAAGGATAAAATTGGAGAGCCGCCATTCAGCGTAGATGAAAATGTTTTACACACGTCCGCAGAAGGCAAGGTGTTAGAAGACCCCTGGTTGCCTCCTCCAAATTATGTTTTTTCAAGAACAAAAAATATAGAAAACACTTCCGACAAACCTGAAGAGATAATTATTTCTTTTGAAAATGGGGACCCAAAAAAAATTAATGAAGAAACTTTAAGTTCATATGAAATTTTAAAAAAACTAAATTATTTTGGCTATAAACACGGAATTGGAAGAGTAGACATAGTTGAAAATAGATATATTGGTATGAAATCAAGAGGCGTTTATGAAACGCCCGGCGGTACAATTTTATATTACGCACACAGAGCTATTGAAAGCATTACACTTGATAGAGAAACAGCGCATAAAAAAGATATGATTGCTTCGGAGTATGCCGAATTGGTTTATAATGGTTTTTGGTTTAGTAAAAAAAGAAAACAGTTCCAAGAAATTGTTGATACTTGTCAAAGCAATGTAAATGGAGATGTAAAAATAAAATTATTTAAAGGGAATGTTATTGTATTGGGGCGTAAATCAGAAAATAGTTTGTATGATCTATCAAAAGTTTCTTTTGAAAATAATGAAGTAAAAGATCAGCAGTTTGCTGAAGATTTTATCAAATCCCAATTTAAAAAGATTAATTAATATGGGTTTTGGTGATGAAATTATGGCAACCTATTATGCTAAAATAGAAAAACAAAAATATCCAGATCGACAGGTTGTTGTGGGAAATTACAAAACTAAGCAAGCCTTAGATTCCATAATTTTTTTTAATAACCCAAATATTTCCGACCCAAAAAAATTAGACGAAAGGAGGATTGTTCATTTTGTTGATCACAATAATACAAATCGCCCATACATTGATTGGCAAAAAACCACAAAGCATAAATATTATTGGAATTTTAATCATCGTTCTATGCCAGGTGAGTTATATTTTGAAAAACAAGAGATCAGTGAAGCAAAAAATGCAATAACAGAAGCTGCTGTTTTCTGGAAATCCTCAAATACGGCAGAACACAAGGGAATAATTTTAATCGAATCATCAAAAGTTGCTAAGGTAAAAAGCAAATGTGGAGAAAATCAAAATTGGGGTCTTGAAAAATGGAACAAGACAATTGAAATCTTAAGAAAAAATTATATCATTATTAATACAGTTCATAATAACAGCTTTAGTCACAGAGACATTTTTTCATATGATTGTAGTTTTAGAGTTGCTTGCGCAATTATGAAATATTGTAATCTTTATTTAGGACCAGAAGGAGGTTTTGCACATGCAGCTGCAGCTCTTTCAAAACCAGGGGTTGTTATATATGGTGGCTGGATACCTCCTCAAGTTATTGGATATGATTTTCATGAAAACTTGTATGTGGACATAGAAGGCTCTCCATGCGGAATACGTGATAAATGCGATCATTGTAAAAAATGTATGGACTTAATAACAGTTGATAATGTCATTAATGCAGTAGAAAGAAATATTAATAAGAAAATTAATTACTAATTTTACTTTCAAATATGCAAAAAACACAAATACGATGGATTTAAATAAAGATATTTTGTGG
>Ga0187827_10001126_pt1 | contig 40027 bp, 39 predicted proteins | sample ETNtaG_39_FD_167969 | JGI IMG/M metagenome (GOLD analysis project Ga0187827, IMG submission 167969) | Marine microbial and viral communities from oxygen minimum zone, Eastern Pacific Ocean - ETNP2014_SV_150_PacBio MetaG (Illumina Assembly) | ecosystem: Environmental > Aquatic > Marine > Hypoxic...
TCATTTAGTCTATCGAGGACTGCAGCATCCGTAGCATTTGATGCCGCGAGCTATGCTCCAGCTTCAAGTGTACCTGCAGTACTTTCGGTAACTGAACATGATGCTAATCTCAACAAGCTAGCAATAGAAATATTGAACTTATCTGAAAACGGTAATGACTATAAGCTTAATGTAACTCATGCAGGAAATTCAATGGTAATGGGTAATCTTAGCTTCACATCAAGTGATGGAACTACAACCACAAATCTAACAGCAGCAGCATTACAGGGCGGACAAATGATTGAAACCGGTATTAATACAGGTGTCTTTGAACTTCACTTAGATCTAGGCACAGAACTTAGTGGTACCAGAACATCTGGTGACACTCTTACTGCAACATACCGAGACCATGTTAACGCGGCAACCAAGACTGGAACTGCAACTATCGGCGGAACTCTAGGAACTATCGCGTTAGACCGAACCACACTTCCACTAACACCAGCACTCGCTATCACTGTTAAGGTAACCTTAACTGATGCTGATGAAAACTCAAATATTGCAGCAGTAGACAGCACAACTGTTTCACTTTATGCAAAGAACGCAACAAATCAACATGTCAAATTTAACGGTTCTGCCTCAAGTTTGAGCATTGCTGTTACTGAAACCGGTCAAAATACAGGTATATTCACTGGAACTTTCACATATAACTTACTCAGTGCATCAACTAATGTAACCGTTGTAACTAGCTCTAGAACACATTGGCTAGTCAATAATGGCTCAGATAGTATTGTAACTGGATCCCTTATGATTGGAGGAGCATTTAATGCAACATACAGTGAACCAATGGCAACTGGAGACCACATCGATTCAGTAGGTACTATAACACCATCAACAGCTTCACTTTCTGTAACTCCATCTGGAGTAAACCTAAATGGAACTGTTGTGTTTACACTTACTGATAATGACCTCAACGACAACATTCTTACTAAAGACACTGTTTCAATCACAATCAAGAACGCTACAAACACACAAGCAGTTAATAGCCTTACATTAACTGAAACTGCTGTAAATTCTGGTATCTTTAATGGCTCAAAGAGAGCCGGTGCACAAAGCCCAATTGACTCTCCATCATTTAATGCTGGAGATCTGATTTCGGCAAGTTACACTGACCCTGCAACAGCCACCAGTTATTATGCAACAGGATTCCAAACATCAGCTTTATCTGGCTCATCACTTATTGGTTCAAATGACGCATCAATCATTCTTGATGCAACTTCATATGGTCCATATTCAACAGTCCAGATAAATGTGACAGACGCTGACTTAATACTAGCAGGCGTATCAGCCGTTCAACTATCACTCGTACAAACGAGTACAGATTCATGTAGAACAACTGATATATCAAACCCAACAAAAACTGATGACACATTTACATGGAATATAGTGCTTTCACCAACAGCCACCGCAGGCGCATGCACAGGTGCTATTAAGACTGCACTTGTAGACACCGTAACAGCATACTTTGTTGATTCAAAGGATGCAGCAGGAACAGCCGGAGTTATTATAACAGCAACTGCAACCATTGCAGCTGTAACTGGTACAGTGGCTACATCGCCATCAACTGTACTAGTGGGTGACTTCCTCACTGTAACTGTTACTGATATGGATCAAAACACAGCATCAAACATAGTTGAAAGTGTAACCGCAGTTATCACTACTGATAGCTGGGTATTAGGACAAAATGTAACATTGCCTGAAACAGCTGTAGGATCAGGAATCTTCGAGGCTAAAGTTAAGATAGTTGCCGGAATACCAGCAACAACTAACGAAGTTCGAGGAGCAACTGGTGATGCAATTACAGTTACATACAAAGATAGAATAAATGCAACAGGTTTAGTCTCTAATGTAGTGAAAACAGGAATAATTGGAGTTTCATTAGATCCACTTGAAAGAGTACCAGCTGGTACACCTGCAGCCGTTGACGCAAATGGCAATGCAGCTTCCCCAGCAGTCGGTACTGTGTCTGTATTACAGACAGAAGTGTGCAATGATGATGCAACATCCCATACATTCACATACATAGTACAAGTCAAAGATGCAAACGGTGTTGTTGTAAGTATCAACTGGATACAAGGCAATACCTTAGCAGCAGGTTCATGTGTTACTCCAGGAATAAGCTGGACACCAGATAGCGCAGGCGAATACACTATAGAAATATTCGTTTGGGAAAGTCTATCAAACGCAGTAGCATTATCACCAGTATCATCATTGACTGTAACTGCAGTATAAGGTGACTAAAACATGGCAATCACAAATAACCTCAAAATTAGTAGAACAGGAGTATATCTTGTATCTCTACTACTTTTGACAATTGTCATTGTACCTTTAGCAGCAGCTGTTCTGACATTATCAGCTGATAAGGCAGAGTATAATCCTGGCGACACTCTTGTCGTTTCAGGTACTGCTACCCCTGACTCAGCTGTCGCAATCCAAGTATACAATCCAGCCGGTGGACGAGTAGCTTTCGGTCAAGCCTCAACTGATTCCGATGGTGCATTCAGCACTAGTGTATTAGTTTGGCCACCAACCGCAACTGTAATGATGCCGCTTGGAACATACAGGATTTCAGTGTCAGATGCAGGTAACGGAGACACAACAGAAATAACAGTAACATTTGCAGAAGCTGTAGACGAAGAACCAGTAGTAGAAGAAGAAGACGAAGTTTCAACTACAACAGTTACTATAACTGTAACGAGAACAACTACTACAGTATCAACTACAACTGCAACATCAACAACAACAAACACTGTAACAACAACATCAAGAATCACTAGAACTACAACTGCAACATCAACAACAACAAACACTCTAACAACAACAACTACTTTACCACGTGTAACAACTACCACAACAGCAGTAACCACTACTACCGCAACATCATCTGTCACTAATACTGTAACTGCAGATGCAGTTACACAAACTTCTACAGTGACACATGAAGTTACTGAAACCGAGGAAGTAGGTTCTTCAGGAACAGTAACATATGTAGCAATTGCAGTAGCGGTAATTGCCATAATTGGCGCAGCCGTACTTACGATGAAACAGCGCGGAATGTTATAAAAACATACGCGCCCCCCTTTTTATTTTACAGCCTCTATGACCAAATATGATCAATAGAGTCATCGCAGATAATTTACCAAAAAGTAAAAGTAAAACGTATTATTATCGGTTAAACATTGATTCTTGGTATTAAACGTAGAATTAAAAATATGAATTCTACTGCCGTTGCGATTCTTGTATTGTTGCTTGGTATTTTCAATATTATTGTTTCAATTCTTGCTTTGCAAACTAGGGGTTTGGTTCTTCAGTTACTTACGCATGGGATTGTTCAGTTTTTGGGATTTTCTCAACTTGTTGTAGGATGGATAATGACTGTTGTTAGTTATGGTTTATATCGGAAAGATAGGTTTGCTTGGCAAGCAGCATTAATTCTATTATTGGCATCTGTGGTACTCAACGGTTTGCAAGTTAACATATTTGGGATAATTTTTTCAATCATTATTTTTGTTCTGGTGTACGCAAGTGGACAGAAGTATAGATTGCATTTACCTTTTTTTCTTGATATAAAATATATTGCTTTAGCTTGGGCAATTGTATTTGTTATTTTATATGGAACTGTGGGTTCATTTTTTTATGGAAGTGAATTCACTCCACCTATTGATAATTATATCAAAGCATTTTATTACACTGTCACCATAATAACTACTGTAGGATTTGGTGATATTCTTCCTGCTTCTGACGTGGCAAGATTATTTACTGCATCATTAATTATAGTTGGAGTATCTGTCTTCTTAGTTTTCACTGTCATATTGGCACAATCACTTGTTAGTCGATTAGAGTATTTATCTGAACGAACAAAAAAGAAAAAGAAAAAGTCAAGAACTAAAGTGTTATCGGATGAGATGAAGAAAGTTTGAGAAAAGAAGGAATGCATGATTGTTAAGTGGTTGTATATGGTGTTCTGAGGATTTTAACATTTCATCTGGATCCACTTCTTCTTTAAGTGTGACTAGCTCATCTTCGTATCTATTTACCCATTCTAAAATCATTTTTTTTGTAACTTCTAAATGGAATTGAAGTGCATAGATTGTCTTTCCAATTGAAAATGCTTGGTTGGGAAATAGATTTGATTTAGCTAGCTTTATACTGCCTGAAGGTATATCGAATGTATCTCCATGCCACTGAAATACGGTGAATTGTCTTTCCAAGCCTCGAAATACATCATTCTCTATTCCTCCTGTGGTTAAATTTAAAGTAAACCATCCTATCTCTTTACGTTTTGCAGGGTAAACCTTAGCTCCTGCTGCTCTAGCTATGATTTGAGCACCAAGACATATGCCTAGCATGGGTTTGTTTATCTTTAAGGCTTCTTTAATTGAAGAATTCTCTTTTTTGAGGAATGGATACTTTCTTTCTTCATAAACATTCATAGGTCCTCCAAGAATAATGATTGCTGAATAGTCATTCAAATTAGGGATCTCTTCTTCTTCATAGAGCTTTATGTATTGGTAGGAAATGTTATTTTCATTTAGAATTTTGCTGAAAACACCCAGGTGCTCACACTCTTCGTTCTGGAACACAAGTATATTTTTCAATTATCATCACTAAAGATTTTGAATCTATTAAGCTTTAGACATTAAATTTGATAATATATGTAGTGATATATTGCTGAATAAGTAAGTTAATTGTTTTCCAGAAGAGTTTTGAATTCTTTATGATGGCCTTCTCAGGACAGAATTTCTTTAAACAGTATTCTAGTAGTGGCATCTTCGTCTCCAATTACTTAGATAATTTTCGCTATAGATATTGATATGTTCCATTTCATAAATGTTGAATGTTACAAGAATAATATCATAAGCTAAACCGTAAGGTAAAAGTATAACTAATTTATCAAAATATTTGTGATAAAATCAAAGACAGTACAACATATAATAAATGTTGAAAAATACCCAATGAAAGTAATGCTGAGAACTCAAGTAACTAATTATAACAAAAATCTTTTTCAAAAAATAATTGAATACCCAATTCAAGGAGTCTGGTAATTTGGCTGATTCTAAGCCTGTAAATTGTCCAGGTGTATCTAAAATTGTGAGACCTGTTCCAGAATACGCTGAATGCCCAAATTGCAAAGGCTCAATTGAGTTTTGGAGTGATGAAGATATGGGTAAATGCTATGAATGCGACCGTGAATATCCTAAGGCTCTTCAAGATGCATCTTGCCTCGACTGGTGTCCACAAGCAGATAATTGTCGAGTTATGATTAAAGAGAATAAATCAAGCTAATACATAATTAAAATTTTACACTGCATGAACTTGATTGTGCAGCAGCAATTGTTGCAGATATTACTCCTGCAGATGCCAATTCTACCGATAGAATATCAAGTATGTTTCAATATTATCTTTCTAGAAAAACGGTTATTTAGATGATTTCTTGTCTGAATCTCTTTTAGGTTTTGTTGGCCACCAGTTAAGTCTTTGAGCCATTCCCATAAGGGCAGGTACAACAAAAAGTATTACGATAATGCTGTCAAATAAAACAGCTGTTGATACTGCCAATCCAATTTCAGCCATTATTGGGATTCCTGTGAATATTAATGAACTGAAAACACTTGCTAAAATTAAGCCTAATCCAATTATTGTTCCTCCAGTCTTGGTTATTGCTGTTTTGATTGCTTCATTATCTGATTTACCTTTCAATACTTCTTCTCTTATTCTAGTTACAAGGAATATGTCGTAATCAATACCAACTCCTAACATTGTTACTGCTACAAATAATGGTACGAAACTTACTATTGGAATGTCTAATGTGTAATGGAAGATACCGAATATGAATGCAAGTGATACAACTACACTAGTTAGGACGGTGAAGATTAAACGGAGAGGTGTGTAAGCTGAAAAAAGTTGTAGGAATAGAAGGATGTAAATTACTATCACAAGAATTATTATTATTTGCGGTAAGATAGCATCTAAAAGTGCGTCACTTTCATAGGTAGATTGTGTAAGTCCTCCATAATTTATTATAATATTTGATGGAAGCGATAAATCGTTAATATTTGATTGTACTTCTAGAACAGATGAAATAGCATCAGAACCAAATGGTGCACTTGAAAGTCCAACCGTTATTAACACGGTTTTGTTATCATTCCCAATGGTATCAAATATTCCTGACAAATATTGTGATCGAATTGGTTCAGGTAAATTATAGACAGACCTATAATCGAAAATTTCTCCATAAGGTCTTGATGTGCTAATCACACTTGATATCCCATTTGAATTTTCAATTGTAGTTGATATCTGTTCAATAATATCGAATACCGCAAAATCAAATTGGTTAGACCCATCAACGATAGGTGTTGACATAGATACAGGTATTAACGTTGGAGATATGGCATCACTTCCCATGTTTTCCGCAATTTCTGTCATCCCTTTGTTACTTGGAAAATCAGGTAACAACTTTGAAAAATCCATTCCAGTTGGCGTAATCTGAGTAACATAAAGAGACCCGGCTCCTAAAAGAAGGATACCGATTACAATCGGAATTTTTCTATTTAATGTTACATCAGCAATCTTGGAAAGTATACTTTTTTCTGTTTTAGATGTATCTTCCTTCCTTATTTTTATGGGCCAGAATAGTTTATCTCCAAAAAGTATCTCTAATGAAGGTACCAATGTGACTGATACAACAAGCAAAACCCCTACACCGATAGCAATTGCCATACCAACATCACTGAACATCGGTACGTTTGCTATCGCCATAACGACATAGGAAGCAATTACAGCAATACCAGCCGTTAATACTGCCTGTCCTCCCCACTTTGTTGATATCCCTACACTCTCAATTTTGGTTTTACCTGCCCTTCTTTCTTCTCTGGTTCGGCGAAGAAGAATAACAGAATAATCAACCCCTAAACCAAGCATGAGAAGTGTTGCCAACATTGGAGTCATAAATGATATTGAACCTTGGCCTATAACAACAACTCCAAAGTAAATGGCAGGGTAAGAAATTAGGATAGAAACACCTGCTATCAATAATGGAAAAATTGCTGCAATTGGAGAGCGAAATAGAAATCCTGCAATAATAAGTGACATAACAACTCCAGCTATTACCGTATAGCTTTCTGCTGTTTCAAATATCTCTGACATATCTTCAGCAAATATGGAATTGCCTGTAGCATAGACCTCAGCATTAGTGTAAAGACTAGAACTTTCTAGAACATTCTTGATATCATGAATATCAGAACTGTTAAGTGAGTTTGAGAAGCTTAAGATAGCCAACATTGTATTATTTTTCTCATTAACAAAATTCTCTGAAAGGTTGGGTGAAAGAATAAACGGATAATCATCAATATTTTGGTTTCTTATCCTATCTTTTATTACTAATTCGATATCTTCAACATTATAGACACTCAATAATAATGACAATAACTCAGATTCATTTACTGTAAACAAAGGAGACAATGAAAGTGATTGGGATGTACCGCCCGCAATTATTCCAGAGGTCATTCCCCAAATTGAAGTTTCTGAAGGTGAGCTTCCAAGGTCATATACTGACCTAATGAACATTGAAACATCAAAATCAGCGCTTCCATATGAAATTAAACTAGTAAGAGAACTGTTTTGATTAGATAAGCTTCTTGTAAATAGATTTACCGTAAGATTTGATATTGCTTCTGAATTTGGAGTTGATGAAAGAGCTGAAATCTCCTCTATTAATGCTTCAGGTGATATTCCAACATATGAACTAACAAAATAGATAATCTGATTTTGAGCAGTTTCGTTAACTCCATTATCTGAATCAAAAATTCCCATATGTATTGCAATAATGTTCTCCTGTAAATCATATAGTCCTTTATTTGTTAATTCAATGCTCGAACCAAAATCTTGTGTCTGAGAGATTAAACTAGGCATAAATGAAAGAATTAGATCTGATTCCATTGAATATATGCTTGATATTCCATTGAAATTTCTAATTGAATCATCTGAATTTATTACATCTTCAAGAGAAAGTAGACTCGTTCTAATATTGTTTGAATAGATTTCATCATTTCTTATCACTAAAATTATGCTGTCTCCACCTGCAGAACCTCCTTCAGATATTGGTGAAGAAAATTGTGAGGCAATGATCGCTTGAGCTTTTTCAGATTCAGAATCATCAGGTGATGAAACTGTACTGTCTGTGAGATTATAGGTTGTTGCATTAAAGAAGCTTGGAATAAAAAAAGTTGACCCGATAATGATGATTATCCAAATAATAATGATGGGAATGTAAAACCTTCTTGTTAATGAATTTAAATACTCAAATTTGGATTTCCCCAAATGCACAATCTCAATATCATGAACCATTTACAGATGATTAAAAGTCTTTAGTGACTATATTATAACTTACAAATATCATAAAATCTTTAATAATTCATTAATTCTTTTCTTTAATCAATGTGATGCATTTATTTTGAAAGCTGTTGTATTTAGAAAAAATGGTTCTCCAGATGTACTTGAGATAAATGATGTGGAGACGCCAATTATTAAGGATGATGAAGTACTGGTGAAGGTTTATGCAGTTTCGGTTAATCCAGTTGATGTAGTTATTAGAAAAAATAGAATAATGTCGTTCTTTGTAAATCGAGGATCAAAGATTACTGGATCTGATCTTTCTGGTAAGATTGTGTCTGTTGGGAAAACCGTCGTATCCATGAAAAATGGGGATGATGTATTTGGTTTTAAACAAGGTGGTACAACTGCGGAATATGTTGCTATCCCTGAAAATAAGGTGGCAATAAAACCTATCAATATGACTTTTGAGGAAGCAGCAGCCGTACCTCTGGCAGCACTTACAGCTCTTCAAGCACTTAGAGATAAAGGGAATATTTGTTCAGGTCAAAGTGTTCTGGTAAATGGGGCTTCAGGAGGGGTTGGAACATATGCAGTACAAATAGCCAAATCTTTTGGTACTGATGTTACAGGAGTTAGCAGCACTAAGAATCTTGAATTGATAAAATCATTAGGCGCCGACAAAGTAATTGATTATACAAAAGAAGATTTTACTAGAACCAACCAACGATACGATATTATCCTTGATGCTGTAGCTAAAAGTTCTTTTTCAAAATGTAAAAAGATTTTGAATAAAGGAGGGATATTTATTTCAACTAGATTTTCTCCTTTACTTCTTATTCAAGTAGTGTCAACTGTATTATTTGGTAGTAAAAAAGCTAAAACTATGTTTGTTAATTCTAATACCAAAGACTTGGAAATTATTGGAAAATTAGTTAAGGAAGGTAAAGTAAAATCCGTAGTAGAACAATCTTATCCGATGAATAAAACTTCTGAAGCGCATTTGCATATTGAGAATGGGCATACTATAGGCAAGGTAGTGATAACAATTAGCTAGCATGTATTCTCTTAGAATTAATTCAATAAATCATACTTAAATAATGGATTTCTTCGACTCAATCATATATTGATTTCTATAAAGATTGGAAAGAATCTATTCTGATTATTTGATATTAAGATAAAAATGGTGATGAAAAGAATTGAATAATTTCCAAAAATTTGATTTAAATGAGCAATTATTACGTGGTATTAGTTCGGCAGGTTTTACTGAGCCAACTCCTATTCAGCAGAAAGTGATTATTCCGCTTCTCAAGGGAGAAGATTTGATAGGGCAAGCCAAAACCGGTTCAGGTAAAACTGCAGCGTTTGGTTTACCTCTACTTCAAAAAATAGATGTTCATCGTAAAGTTGTACAAGCTATAGTTTTAGCTCCAACGAGAGAACTGGCAATCCAAATAACCGAGGAGCTCAGAAAAATTGGTAAATATACAGGCATAAGAATTCTTACAATTTATGGAGGTCAATCCATTAATATTCAATTAAAAAAACTATCTGAAGGAGTACATGTCGTAGTAGGTACTCCTGGGAGAGTTATTGATCATATTAAACGTGGCACATTACAATTAACTTCAGTAATGAATTCAATTATTGATGAAGCAGATACAATGATGGATATGGGATTTATTGATGATGTTGAATTTATTCTTAATTCTATTCCTTATTCAAAACAGATTAGCCTTTTTTCAGCTACGATGCCAAAAGCAATCATTGAGTTGTCTGAACGCTATATGGATAATCCCAAAGAAGTTCTGGTTGATTCAGACGAAATTTCAGTAGATACACTGGACCAATATTACATTATGGTTGAACAAAAAGAAAAACTACCTTGTCTCATAGATTTATTGAATAAAGAAAAGCCTGCATCATCTATCATTTTTTGTAGAACAAAAATTGCTTCATCTAAACTTGCTAGAAATTTAACCTATCAACATCTAAACGCAGTTGCATTACATGGTGATTTAAGTCAAAGCCAACGGGATAGGTCTATGTATCTATTTAGAACTGGTCGAGCGAATATTCTTGTAGCTACAGATATTGCAAGCAGGGGAATAGATATTCCACAAGTAGATTGCGTTGTAAACTTTGATGTACCACTACAACCTCTAATTTATTTTCATCGCGTTGGAAGAACAGCTAGAGCAGGAGATAGCGGAAAATCTTTCATCTTTATTTCAAAGAATAATACTCGTGAATTTGTTCGAATTCAAAGCCTAACCAAAGCAGTCGTAAAACCATTCCGACTAGAAGATGAACAAAAGGCTGAAAACCTGGAAAAAACAAGATACCAAAAAAAGAATAGAAACTATAAACAATTCTCTAGACAATCATCAAGAAAACCTCGGTACTATAGAAAAGGCAGACACAAACGTCGGTAGCCTAAGTTGAACTTGTATTTGCACAGGTTGAATTCATACCTTTTCATCTAATTGGAACTAGAATCTTTTAATTGTGGCGGCCCTGGTGGGATTTGAAGCAAAAATGCTCCCCAAAACGGGTACATAATACTATATGAAATAAAAAACTGAAGTATTTGGTTTTATTTAACTACAACAAATGTTTTTTTCTTGGAAAACCTAAACTAATCACTTCAGTTTAAGGTAGGTTTCATCCCTTTCAGGATAGGTTTAATTCGTTCAATAATATTTTTTGCTTCACGAAAGCCTTCTGTTTTGAATATATCAACACCTTTCTCTAACTTGAATTCACCTAGCGTTAGTCTATTTGTGTAAGTTTTATCTGATTGATTGTTTTCGTCAACCAACTTTTGAAAACCTTCCTTTCGTAATTTTGATTCGATCCTTCTAAATTTCGTTGTCCCTTTTTCGAAATTAAACAAGAGGTCCAAGGCAAATCGCATATTGTCCTCAGGAAAATATACGAGGAATGAATAGTCTTGCATTAATGTAGCAGCAATATCTAAGTTGTTTATAGTCTGATAGCATGTTAAATTCGAAAGTTCTTCTAGTATTTTCAGCGCCAAGATTGAGTCAGGTGCCATTCGCAGTTTTTTCCCTATTTTAATAAAGCTCGTAGCCGTATATTCATTAATTATTTGCTTATCCGGAATATCTGATATATCTTGGCTAGTAATAGCTATCAAAAAACCATAATCAAATTTTGCACTTCCATATTTCATTACTTTTTCCCAATCATTTCTTATTTCTGTCGTTTTAGCGTAGAATTTGAATTCAAAGATACATCGCTTGCTTTCGCCGTTCCTCGCTATAACCACATTTAAGTCCGGAATGACGTCTTTACCCTTAATCCGGAAGCGCGTTTCAACTAATCCTACCTTAATATCTGAATAAGTCATTAGGTTATGGAAGAAGTAAGCTTGAAATGTTCTCTCATTCCAAAGACCGTCTTGTCCATAATTTCTAGCTTCACTAAAATCATCTAGTGTTGCATTTAATGCTTTTTCTACAATATTAATAATCATAGTATTTGTTCATCATATTGCTTACCCTGTAATAACCATTTATTATTTTTAGAACCTATCTTTTATGTTCTTCAATGTAGCGAAGAAGATCATTTTTTCTTATCGTTCCAATTTCTGACAGGTAATAGCCTATTGGTGCAGGCTGCTAAAGCACCTAATCATTATTTTTCTTAGTTTTATTTAACTACAATCAATTAGGTTTTTGTAGAGATACCTAGCGGTAAACTTCACGAAAGACTTGGCGGGCCTGGTGGGATTTGAAGCAAAAATGCTCCCAAAAACGGGTACATAATACTATGTGAAATAAAAAACTGAAGTATTTGGTTTTATTTAACTACAGATGTTTTATTCAATTTCTTTCTTGTAGATGAGGAATGTGCCTAGGGCAATGAGGATTAAGGTGATTGTTGTCAGCACTAGGAATGAGAATTCAACTTCAGCTCCTTCGTAGATTGCAAATCCTCCGTGTTCTATCCATGATGAACGTATGCTGCGGATGTAGTGTCTTATCGTAAAGTTACCTATACCACCCGGGATGAAGCTGATGAAGCCTTCCCAAATGAAGGCGTAGAATAAACCGAAGTAAATGGCTCTTTTTGTTATCAAGCTGACAGTAAGGTAGAGCGTAGAGTATACAATGGATCCAATTATGACTAAAACACAGGCCTTAAGGTAGACGTCTATGGCTCCTGTCGGGATTCCAACCAACGCAAAGAGAGTAAGTGGACCTACCGATGTAAGTACGAGCATTACCACTATCACGCTGAAGTAGAGCGAGACGAGGTATCCAAAAAATATGAGACGACGATCGAGGGGGGAAGTCATAATCGTGATTATGCTGTTGTCCTCTATGTCGCTCCTAAGGATGGATGAACCATAAATCATTGGAATAAACAGGAGAAAGAATGTCATCACGAAGATATCCAATAAGTCTGCAACGTCCTCGATACCAGGAGTTGTTTCACCGGCGAAGGTGAAATAGGTCACTATGGCGGATAGAATGAGGGCGAATGCTGCAACGATGAATATCTTTTTGTTAACAAGTGTCCTCCTTGACAGGAAGAAAACGAGAGCCAGCCAACCCTTGAGATTTACCATCATCTTATCCCTCCACCAGATACTCAAAAACAGCATCGAGGCTGTCGTCTAAACTGTACATTTCATCAATACTGACCTTCATATTGGCCAAGATATTTGGAATAGATGTGAAGAACCCATCTGGATCGTTCACTTCAACAGAAATCCCATCATCAATAAGTCTCACAGATATGACATATGATTCATCAAGCAGTCCTTTTGCAAGCTCTTTAGTTCCTCTACCCTTGATTACAATGTTGTGGGGATGTTTATTGATAAGTGCCCTTATCTCTGATATGTTGCCAGAGGCAATTGCTCTACCCTTGTAAAAGAGGACTATCTCTCTTGTCATTCGTTCGACTTCACGGAGTATGTGGGAGCTTACGATGATATTGTACCCTGAGTCTTTATGCAGGGATTCAATTAGCTCTATCAGTTTCCGTCTAACTAGCGGATCTGTGCCTGCTAGGGGTTCGTCAAGTATCAACATCTCTGGGTGGGGTATTAAAGCTGAAGCGATCTTGATTCTCTGTTTCATACCTTTGCTGTAACCTCCGATTTTCCTACTGCTATCCTTTGACATTTCGACCGTTTTGGTTACTTCAGAAACCCTAAATTCTCTGTCTTTCACTCCGTGGAGGCTAGCAATGAGTTTGAGATAGTCGTGGCCTGTTGAGTCAAGGGGGAGGCTGTCATAATCAGGGCAGAAACCTATCTTCGAATTTATCCCGGAATTTTTCCACGGATTCTCGCCTAGAACATCAATTTCTCCCAGTCGAGGTTTTATCAGCCCCATTACGAGTTTGAAGAAGGTACTCTTTCCCGCCCCGTTGGGACCAACGATTCCGGTGATACCTGGATAGATGGTAAGGTTCAGAGTATTGAGACCTATTACATCTCCGTACCACTTGGACAGGTCCTTGGTTGAAATAATAGATTTTATTTTCCGATCGCCTTCCGGTGTATTCTCCAGTATGCAAAAAGAGGGGGAATGATCAATATTGATAACAGTATGGCCCAGTAGACGTTGAGACTAAGCTCCTCAGGCAGCGTATTCCCGAATATCATTCCATATGAGAACTGGAGCAGTTCTATCGGGTTTATCAGTTGCCAATTCACATCTATATCTATGAACATTTGGCTTATCAGGGAGAGGACAAAAAAGGAAACAAATGTCCCAACTCCTGCATAGGATCTACTTTTTGTGACCGAGGAGAACATCGTCCCTAAACCCAAAAAGAAAATGGCGGTAAGGATTCCTGATACAGCGGCCCGACCGAGAACTTCGAGGCTTACTGCATAATCGGTTCCTGACTGTGTACCAATAACGACTATCCCGTAGCTTATTATTGGTATCAGACAGAAAACAGACATAACGACATATCCGCCCAACATCTTACCGATCAAGTAGTCCAACGGTCTTATTGGTCTTGAGAAATAGAGAACAAAGGAGCTATTACTGAGGTCTTGTGATATTAAGTCAGATGAAACGAGTGCTGCAATGAGCATAGAATATAGAACCATGATAGGTCCAATTACGGGGTTTTCTCCTCCTATCAGGGCATCTGCTGTTAAGCTTTCATGGGGCAGAAATAAGATGGTTATCAAAGGAGGGACGTAAACATTGATACTCCCTATAATGAGAAGTGAAAGGAAAACCTTGTTTCTGATCTTCTCTGCAAAGACTGATTTGGATATCACATAGAGACGATAAAGATGGCTGGTCCTCTTCCCGGTCCAAGGATTGTACCTAATAGGGTTGATTCCCAATCTAGTTATCTCCTATAGTTTCAAGGAATGCCTCTTCTAATCCTGGTCTACCCCGTCTGATGGACCTCACCTGAACTTTCTTGATTCCTGCAAGCTTAAGCAAATCATTCCTATTTTTGAGCCCGTCAATAATCATCTCAAATCTTTCACTCTTAGCTTGCGTAGAGACAATCTCATATCGTGATTCCAGATCCTTTCGGAAAACCTTCAAGTCGTTTGATTTACCTCTAACTTCTACTCTAAATCTTCCTTCTTTTCCTCGGGTGAGATCTTCAATTGAACCTTCACTTCTGAGTCTTCCTTGGTAGATGATGGTAACATAGCCACAGATTTGTTGAACTTCGTCTAAGACATGAGATGATAGCAATACTGTTTTTCCAGTTCGTCCAATATCTGATATCAGTGAAAGCATTTCCTCCCTTCCATCTGGATCCATACCGTTCGTGGGTTCATCAAGAAGAAGCAGTGGCGGATCATGAGCTAGGGCTTGGGCAAGTTTAACTCTCTGCTTCATACCAGTGGAGTAAGAGGCAATCTTCCTGTACCTCTCCTCGCCAAGATTAACAAAATCAAGAACTTCATGAGCCCGCTGAATTGCTGATGCACTTGTTACACCGGAGATTTGCCCCATGTAAGACACTAACCTAACGGCATTAAGATCATTGATTAGGCAATCATGCTCAGGCATATAACCAATCAAATCCCTTACTTTGACAAAATCACTTCTTGGATCCAATCCCCTAACCTTCACAAACCCACTTTTTGGATCTACAAGCCCAAGCAGAGATTTGATAAAGGTACTTTTTCCTGCACCATTTGGTCCAAGAAGACCAATAATCCCACTTGATATTTCAACAGAGAGCTTGTCGAGGGCGATAGTTGGACCATATCTAACCAAGAGGTCTTTTGCACTAATCTCTACACCCTGATAAGCCTCCATTCTTGTTTCAATCCTTTTTTTTTATCGTATTTTATTTAACTATAGCTAATTGTGGGTTTGAACCTGTTTGGGGGCTAATTCTAGCGGGCCCATTGCTTATTCTGTGTGTTTGGTTTTATTTCATTGCATACAGAAAATGTTTTTCCGTATATCATATTAGTCTGCCTAAGAAAAAGGATATATTACTTAATCACTATGATATATGAAAGCTATTGAAACGCAGAAGATTTTTACTTCTTTTAGGAGCCATATTAGGATCTTTAGGAGTAATTGGTGTAGCAAACTTTTGGCCATACTTAAAATATTATTTGACACCCGTGGAAACAACTTCAGGCATTATCAAGGCTCAAAAACCCAACCGATTCATCGACGAAGAAGGCAAGAGTATTGTAGGGGTAGTTCTAGGCACAGGACAACAAAATGAAGTAGCTGATATGGTTAAAACAAGCGTAGATATCATTGGAGGAATTGAGAAGCTCAATATTGCTGGCAAGACTGCTCTTCTAAAACCAAACCTTAACAGCGGCGACCTTTACCCTGCATCTACAAATCCACAAGTTGTAAAAGGTGTAATAGAAATGCTCTACAATGCGGGAGCATCAAAAGTCATTGTTGGTGATATGTCAAATCCAAGCTATCGTACAGAAGATGCTATGAAAAGAGCGGGGATAACAGATGTTGTCGAAGAAACCGGTGCTTCATCTGCATATTTTGAAGAAGGTGAATGGGTGTTAATAAAAATCCCTGGAGTAAAACACATTCGGGAAATAATTCTTTCTAAGTCAGTTTATGACGCAGATGTGCTAATAGATATGCCCACTGTGAAAACACATAGTATGGCAACATATACAATGAGTATGAAAAACTTTATTGGAGCAATTCATCACAAAAGTAGAATGTCCATGCATACATCACAAAATCTTGAGGAAGCCATTGCTGAGTTAAATTTAGCACTACAACCAGATCTTATTGTGATGGACGGAACAAGAAGTATGGTATCTGGAGGCCCCATGAAAGGAACTGTGAAAAACACCAATCTGATAGTAGCTAGTGGCGATAGAATTGCAAACGATATTATGGGACTTTCCGTTGTGAAAAAGTTTGGGCTCTGGGAACAGGTAAGTAACAAAGATGTTTGGGACCAGACACAGATTAAGAAAGCTTTAGAGCTGGGCATCGGGCGAGGAAGAGATGAGATTAAACTCGTTAGTCATTCTTTTCCTGGCGAAGAGTCATCAGATACATTATTGAAAGATATTCAACAAATATCTGGTTTATGACCTGTATTAATATAAATTATTGCAACACCGATTTTTCAGGCAACATTCATGCCTCTCCACGACGACGCCAGAACATCGTTCCAGCAACAGAAACCAATACTACCAGTAGACAGATGATGACTGTAGTTACCCCATAAGTCATCTTTGAATCAGATGAGGTTGATGGACCCTGAACAGTTGAATTTTCAGAGTCTTCAACAAGCGAAGTATCATCTGCGTCTAAATCGAACGGTATCTTTGTGGAAATCTCAGCATCTGAGCATGGGTCGTGTCCTTCTGGATGATTATCGTGAAGCACCTGATTGAACTCATCACTCGTGACATGACACAGGAGGTGGATGCTTGCCTCTTCAAGGAATTTTATTATTTCATTAGTGATATCTTCTCCATCAGGATTTCTTGCTAGATTGAATACTCCCTGTCTCCCATAGTAATTGTCTTTTGGAGTGGGTCCACCTGTGTATGTCGTCTCTTTGATATCCCTGATTTCAAGTTCCGTGACCAAAACATCCCATTGATTCTGAGTCAAGTCAGCGATATTATACATCAGCGCATTGCGTATTGGATACATTACTGCCATCACTTTGTGAAAAGCCTTCTCATCTTCACTCAAATTCTCTTGAGAATGCTCAATTAAATCATCACCATCGAATGCAGGTCTACCGCTCGCTTGAAGAATTTCTCCTGCCGAATTAGCTGCAACTGATTGATTGATGAGAAATAAAAAATTTCCTTGTCCATCTACAACATTAATGGTAACTGGTTGCAAACCGGTTTGGTGAGGAGTTCCAGTGAAAATACAATATCCATCCGAATCAATATTGCAATCGTCTCCCTGAGCAGCCGCAGCAGACATGCTTATCTGCGGCATCAGAAATAGCATCTGTATCATCAGAAGAACTGCAGGCAGCAATCGAAGCAATCCGCTTTTCCAGCGTCTCATCACCCATACAATTACGGTATGAATGATAAAATGCTTTTCTTGAGAGTTTAAACTCTAAATCATGATTAAAGCTTGTTTGGGCGATAATCCTGGCTGATGTGAAGAAAGATAGTAGAAAGAGATATTGGTTCGAAATGCTATCTAACATCATGAAATCAGATTGAATATAAAACTCAAATCTAGAACTTTACCCATTATGTTACTTTTACTTGCATCAGTAATGTTAATTGCAGCATACTGGACTACTCTTCCCATAGTCAGAGACGTTGAATATGTTGAGGGTGAAATGACTCTCCCGCAACCTGTAACGCTGGGAACAGTGTCGATAGAAGAAACGCTGATTAGGAGAAGCTCTATACGGGAATATAATGATCAACCCCTCTCTCTGGAAGAATTATCTCAGCTTCTATGGGCAGCTCAAGGAGTAACCAGACCTGAATGGGGCGGTAGAACAGCGCCTTCAGCAGGAGGAACCTATCCTCTGGAAGTGTATATAGTTGTATCCGATATGGGAGTGAATGATTTGGCACCAGGTATCTACCACTATATACCTGGGAGACACGCTCTGTTGCTTGTTGAACCGGGTGATAAGAGTTCTGAATTGGCTGTAGCTGCGCTTGATCAGGAATGGGTTGCTGATGCTAAAATAAATATTGTAATAGCTGCTGTGTTTGAAAGGACGACAGAAAGGTATGGTGAACGGGGAAATAGATACGTGTATATGGAGGCAGGACATGCTGATCAGAATATCTATCTCCAAGCTGCAGCACTTGACTTAGGGACTGTAGTGATAGGTGCATTTCATGACGATCAAGTTCATAGACTTCTAGGTCTTCCAGATGAGCAGAAGCCTCTTTACATAGCTTCGGTGGGACATCCGTTATAGAATTAGTGGACAATTTGACAGTGGGTTATATATCTGTATGATTGTAGAGAGTAATTTGTATTAGAGTATCTGAAGTATGGTGATTAAATTGCTTCTATTTACTAAGAGATTAATGCTGATTTTTGTATTGGTATTTATGCTCTTTATTCTGTATTTCATTTTGGTTGATATTGCTAATGTTTTGACCCCTATTCCACTGGATCCGTTTCGGAGTTTGAAGGGAGGGTCTTGGCTGGGTTATAGATTGGGGTATTATGGGACTCTTTTGTTGGTAATTTCTATGAGCTACAGTGTAGTCAAACGTTTGAATCCAAATCAGACCAAAAAATTCGGTGGGAATCGGTTTTGGCTTAGTGTCCACATATGGTTGGCAATAATAGGATCGCTTATGGTGCTTGTTCACGCTGGTTTTCCTTTCGATTTTCGGTACTATGATCCATTCAAGTATGTTAGGTTAGCCGGTGGAGGTGTTGCTGGATTGGTTGGGTTTGCGGGTTTAGCGACTCTTATCATTCCATTTGCTCTAGGCAGTGGTTTTATTGGCCGTTATCTTTTCAAGCGGGCTGAAGGTGATGTTAAGGCAGTTTTTGGACATTGGCATGTTTTACACATTATTCTTACTGGAGCTTTGTATGTGACGGGGGTTATTCATTTGATACTGGTTGTTTGGTTTAGGTTTGTTACTTTGTAGTCGATCGATGTAAAACTCTATTAAAAATTTAAGTAAAAACAAGAGTAAAGTCTACTTATAAGAAAACATATTAACCACATTTAAAGAATTGAACCAGTTTTGAATGACACAACCATTTCTCTAATAATAATGGGTACAGTATTGATCTCAGGAGTTTCGTTAGTACTATACTCACAAGGCTACTTTGATATAATTACGCCAGAACCAAAAATAGCTTTAACTCAAGTAACCTTCGGTGCAAATAACAACAGATGTGACGTAGATTTCACCATAGAAAATACAGGTAGAGCAGACGGATATGCAGTTGTTGAACTTAGAACCGGACCTGCAAAAAACTTAATTGAACAAAACCGCTATTTCATAAAATCAGACACGATAGAGGAAAAGAAAATCTCAACTTCAGACATCCCAATGGCATATTGCAACGATCAACAAAACACAATATCAATTACTCGAACCGAACGAGAATAATGTTGTAAAATGTAAAGTAAAGATTTTAGATAAAAAAATTGATTTTATTATTTCTAAATTACATTAAAAAAATACTGTAAATAAAAGTTAGTTACTAGTGACTGATGTTAAAGGAGAGGAAAATATTCACAGATTATTATTAAAACCCCTCGTATCCTTGAGTGTAGTTACTTTCCTAGTGTTCTTCAGTTTCTCATTACAACGTCCATTTACTCCAATTTTTATGGAAGAAAAAATTGGGGCTTCAATTCTTGAAGTTGGTTACGCAGCTTCAGTTCTTGGATTTACAGGTGTTCTTTTAGCAGTTCCAGCAGGTTTCATTTCGGATAAAATAGGTAGACGCATACCTATTATTGTTGGTACTTTTCTTTGGGCAGGTTCTCTAGCGTATATATCGATCGCTACTGAGCCAATACAGGTGATAATCAGCTTCGCTGTTGCTGGTGCTGGAACTGTGCTTTTTGATGCTTCAATATCTGCATATGTGGGAGATATTTCGCCTTCAGATAAGCTCGGCAGAGCATATGGAATATTTAATGCAGCTATTCAAGCTGGGTTTGCAGCAGGTCCAATAGTGGGAGCAGTGCTTATTATTCAGGTGGGCTATAGAAATACATTTTTGGCCACCGCGTTGTTACCGCTAGTTGCTATTTTTTTTGTTATTTCAGTTCGATCTCATAGAATTGAGAATATTGCTGAAACATCTTTTGACTCAACTTTGAAATCACCTAAGATTTACAGTAGTGGATTTATTTGGACTGGATGGATATCGATTTTTTGTTTTAGCCTTCTACTGGCAGGTGTTGGGGTATTAGCTCCTCTTTACGCCATGTTTATTGGGTATGATGAGTTTTTTATTGGTGCTCTTTTCACTATTCAAGCGATTATGGGTGTATTTGGACGAATTCTATTTGGGAATCTTATTGATAACACGAAAAGAATTAGTCGTTTCATAGAGTGCGGATTATTGATTATGTCGATAACTACTATTGGATTTGTTTTTTCGTCTAATGGATGGTGGTTAATGCTAATGATGGCGTTGTTTGGACTTGGATTTTCATTAACATTTATGAGTGCAACAGTAAACATCGCTCGTGAAACCAATGTTTCTAATCGTGGATTGGCAATGGGATTTGGAAGTATGTTTAGGTTTGCAGGTTTCACTGTAGGACCATGGATAGGAAGTATTGTGGTTTCGAGTCAAGATTCTCTAAACATGGGATTCACAAACGGATTTATCGCTATTGCATCTCTTACTTTTTTCAGTATACCTTTGCTTGTATTTATTGATTTTTTGCAAAAAAATAAGGAACAAAAGCGATCAGAACGTGGAAAGATACAATAAAAACAATGATGGATTGAAAATGGATTGTTATCGATTTCTGTTTCACATGTTCATTAAATTTCTTCAAAACAGGTCTCAATGAAAATATGTGTTTTATTCTGTTATTGCTTTCTTCATTTTCTGAGATAGTTTATAGAAATAATAAATCAGAGGAGGAATCATACCTAAACTCATAATCAGAATTACAGGTAGGAACCAGTTTGGAAGAACCTCTTCAATTGTTCCAAGATACACTACCCACATTATCAGAATCATCTCAACAGTTGTGAAAACTCCTATAGCTAATACAGCTTCAAAATACTTGTTGATCCAATAACCACGCTTTTCAAAAGGAATCTTTGGAATGTAAGTGTAAAAAGCTGGTAAATTAATGAGATACGGATACTTGTTAATGAACGTATAACGATACTGTGTAGCTAGAAGTATTAAGATAGGTGCAATAGCTAAAGTAGGTATCATAATCAAGAATATTGTGCTTGAACCATACGCGTCTGGGTTCCCCGCAAAATCAAAGTGTGTAGGAATTGATCCTTCAAAAACAAAATATCCATAAAAACCTATTGCAACTAGTGCAATTAACCCAATAATGTTCAGTGCAAAAAGTACTCTACCTATTCTACTAAAGGGAGTAATTGGAGATATATGTTGATCCAATTTATAAAAGTAATATTTACTTTGTATAGTTATATAAATCTTTAACAAGTATTCCCGATGTGGAATATAATCTCTTCACAGTCTATACATTAGTTTCAAGTATGAACTGATGAAACTATTCAAAGCATAATCCATCATGAAAAGTTAGGTTTCAAAACATCAAGGTAGTTAAATAAAACCAATCGTAGATAGTGTTGAGTTTTCGAGGAATATGGGTGAGAAGAATCTTCACTTGGCCTTAAAGAAATGGTACTCTCGTCCAGGTGACTCGTTGGAAGCTAACCTTGATGGTTACAATATCGATATTTTTCGCGAAGACCAGATCATTGAAATACAGACAGCTAACTTTTCCGCCATTAAACCAAAACTCAAATTTTTCTTGAACCGATATTCTGTACGTTTAGTGCATCCCATTTCAGAAAAAAAATGGATCGTCCGTATCGACTCTAAGAATAAAACACTTCTTTCTAGACGCAAATCTCCAAGAAAGGGGCGTGTTGAAGATATATTTTTTGAGCTCGTGTACATACCTCTTTTAATGAAAAACCCTAATTTTTCTTTAGAAGTATTGCTCATAGATTCCGAGGAGATATTATTAAACGATGGTTTAGGAAGCTGGCGCAGAAATGGGTGGAGCATTCATGATAGGAAGCTGCTAAACGTCATTGAACAATTCGTTTTTTCGAATCCCACAGATTTTCTACCGTTTTTACCCACAACATTACCAGAAGAGTTTACAACAAAAGATTTGGCTAGAGAACTAAAACTCCGCCAAAGAATTGCTCAGAAGATGACATATTGCTTGAGATTGCTTGACGTTATCAAAATCGTTGGTAAACGAAAAAGAGCTACACTTTACTCACAGCTTTAAAGATGCAAAAACCTAGATATTTTTCAATGTATTTAATCTCTTTCGAATTTTAAGATTTCGACCTTTACCCCTGCGTAATTACAATAAAATTCTGGAATAATTTCTGATTGCAGATATTTTTCTTCTGTTGTGTTCGCTCTCATAAAATATTGGCTTTGATCCAACTGGATGCGTCCTTCATACACAATATTTCCCATTTCTGACTGTCTTACGCCTTCATATGTGTACATTTCAACAATAGCAAAACCATCTATATCTCCTGAATTTATTATTGTAAAATGAATTTCACATATATCCGAAGAGAAACTAACTGTTACATCTGTTATCGACACTGAATCAGGTGTGCTTGGAAAAACAAATATTGCTGATACCAAAATGATGATGACTACACTAAATACAATCAATACACAGAATATAAGTTTCTTAGGAGTCTTTTTTTCTTCGATAGTTTCAGAAGGTTCTAGTGGAGGTAATGAGTGAAAAATATAAAGCATTTTTTAACTTAAAGCGAGCTTATTGTTGAAGGTTATAAGATTTAATCTGTTGGAATATGTGAGAAGATGCTTTTGGTGGAAATGCAATATGTAGAAAGTGGATTTGAATGGTTGTTGCCTTTGTAAATTACTCCTATTGATATTTTTTTATTGTAGCAGTTCATTAATGATTGAATATCTTCTGGATGTCGATAATTTTTGCTGTTTTTTCGTGAAATGCCTCTTAACGATGATAATCTTTCTTTAGATGATGAGATAGGATAAAAGAGGTAAATATCGTCTGTTTTATACTAAATATCGGATATTCCAGCTTAATCTGGATTAAAGTGAAACTGAACATAAATTTATATCTCCAAACCCAAATAGGATGGACTTACTAAGATGACCATTACAAGTCGTAATAACAATATTCTAGATAGAATGAAACGAGCCATGAAGATGGAAGACTCTCTATATGCAGAGATCGAGCACGACCCTGTAGCAAGCAAACAAGGGCTTTACATTATCGCTCTTGTAAGCGTAAGTCAAGCTATAGGACGAGGTCTAGAAACCGTCATCGCAGGGAAACCACTTGACAACATCTTAACAACAGGAATATTCGGCTTCATCGAAACCATCATCGGTCTAGCCATATGGTCTTATGTCCTCTACTTCATTGGTGACAAAATCATGAAAGCTACAGTTACTCCACCAGAAATATGGAGATGTACAGGCTTCGCTCGCTCACCTGGAATCTTCTTCATAATCCCCTTCATAGGACCCTTGGTTAACATCTGGATATTTATGGCCTACCTAAAAGCAGGTAAACAGGCACTCAACTTATCCACAGGCAAAACATTGCTCGCCGTCATTATAAGCGCTCTGCCCTTCATGCTAATCCAAGGATACTTGATACTCTTCTTATCGCCCTTTCTCCCAGCTTAGACACCGGTTATGAAAACACATTCATCATATCTGACTTGAGGGTGAGGCGTCCTCTACCTCATCAGACTCAAATAATCTATACTGGAGAAGAAATGGTGTGTGCCTGAAAAAAGGAAAGTAACCTTAAACCTGATCTACTTTGGTGATCTTCGCAATTATCTTTCCATCCGCTACATCGATAGACCATTCTATCTTATCCTTATGTTTCAGATGGAGTGCAGATACTACATCGGAGGGAATAGTTCCTTTCATAGAGTTTGAACCTTCTTTTGCTTGAAAAACCTTTGTTTTTGGCATTTGTGTTGCACACAATTCCTGTTCTTGTGCTATGAGTGCAGCACATTGATATATCACTCCATATGTCGAGCTATACTTGATGAAAAAGAAATGGAAAACAGAACTATCAATATTGACAACCGTATAAAACCGAAATACATCATCATTGCAGTAATTATTGGTTTTACTGTCTTAACAGCATATTCATCTTACAGAACTGTAGATCCAGGTCACAGAGGAGTATTAGTTACCTTTGGAGAAGTAGGAGACAAGATATATGCGGAGGGTGGGCCGTACTTTGTGATACCATATGTACAAGACATAATTCTCATGAATGTTCAGACACTAAAAATTTCAACCAGTACAACAGCTTCATCTGCGGACCTTCAAGTGGTAAGTACAACCATTGCAGTGAACTATCATGTAGATCCAGGTCAAGTTAATACAGTTTATCAGTCACTTAGGCTTGAATATGCTGATCGTGTTATTGCACCCGCAATTCAAGAATCAGTTAAAGCAGGTACAGCACAATTTTCGGCTGAAGAATTAATTACAAAAAGAGCAACAGTAAGACAAGTAATTCAAGATGACTTGTTAGGTCGTCTTCAGAAATACGGTATCGTAATAGAGAATGTGTTAATAGAAGACTTCGATTTCTCAGCTGCATTTAACGCAGCTATTGAAGCAAAGGTTAGAGCAGAGCAAGAAGCCCTTGAAGCAGAACGTATACTTGATAAAAAAGTAGTGGAAGCACAACAGGCTATAGCTGTAGCTAACGGCACTGCCCAAGCAATAAGATTAGTAGCACAAGCTAATGCAGACGCAATATTGTTTGAAGCAGAAGCAAATGCAGAAGCACTAAGAATACAGAAACTGGAAGTAACTACACTTCTTAACCAATTCAAAGCAATCGAGAAATGGAATGGTGAATTGCCACAATTCATGGGTGGAGACACTATTCCTTTCATAGACATAACTTCATTTATCGATGAAGAAGTAGAAGCCGGGAATGAATAATTCCCGCACACAATTTTTTTCCAATTAATAATTTTTCTCGAGTTTTTATTTAACTGTAACAAACAGTATTTTTCGTGGAATATCTAGGAGTAACTGCTCTAAACTGTTCTAAAACGGGAATCTGGATTAAAAAATGCTTTTACTGTCCTACGACCCTGTCAAGAATATCGTTGTTGAATCACTTAATTATCGCAACTACTTAACATTACACAACTATTGCTTCATGGAAGAGAATCTAATATCAAGACTATTGTAGAATACAGCTTAGTGATTATTCTACTCACCGGAGGTTTCATGCTGTACTATTGGGTTTTGACCAGAGGATCAATTATGCCAGGGATTGATGGACCATACTATCTGATTCAGGTTAGAAGCATCCTTGAGACCGGATTGATGATATATGATGACCCACCTCTGACATTCTATCTATTCGCCCTCTTCTCCGAGTTTCTAGGAGGTGTGTATAATGGAGTGGTAATAGGAGTATCAGCCCTAGCTGCACTCTCAGCTATCCCAATCTATTTTTTCGTGAGGAAAGTCACAGGGAGCAGGCTATCGGCTATAGCGTCCATCATTTTCTTCCTCTACTCCACATATCATGTGAGACTGGTCGCAGATCTCATGAAGAATGCTGTGGGAGTATTATTTCTAGCAGGTTTTATTTACTATCTTCACGACACCGCATTTAACGGGTACAGAAAAAGAAGTATCATTCTCTCCATCATCTTTTTGACACTCACCGCCTTCACTCATATACTCGATTTAGGAGTCGCTATCCTTTTTCTCGTCCTTTACACTATCGTTGTGCCTCTTCTTCAGAGGAGGAAACAGTTCTTGAAATCTGCGGGTATTATGTGGTCGTTTCTCATCACTCTACTATTCGTAGGTAGCATGGTCACACCATTCTACTTCACCGACATTGGAAAAGGAATAGCCTTCGCAGAAGACCTTCTTCAACCCAACCCATCCTCACAAACAGAGCCACAACTTCCCCCACCTGAACAACAAGCTCCACTACCTGGAAAACAAGCTCCCCAAAACTACGCTCCAATGTGGTTGACCATTCCATTTCTTATCGCAGGGGCAATAATGTCGGGCAAAGAGCTGATTGATGGAAACAAGCAGAAGGCGACTGTCCTGATAGTGGCGACAACAGTTGGAATTCTTCTCATCCTTCCATTTATACCACAAATATGGCTCTGGCGCTTCACACTCATGGAGTTTATTCCATTATCAATAATTTTTGGAGTGATATTGTCTAGTGTAAAGAAGAAGACAATTATAATCCTCAGCATATTCATACTTACGCCTGTAAGCATACAGGCAGTCCAGGCTGTAGATTCTATTCCAGTCTCAATAACCGAAGAAGGGTACAGAGACCTGGAGGCGATGAAAAGTATGGTGCCTTCAGACTCTGTTATAGTCGTATCCAACAAAAGGGGCGCCTACTGGGTGGAATACCTTCTCCGAGTCGAGACTATAACCAGCCTTTCTCCCAGCTTAGACACCGGTTATGAAAACACATTCATCATATCTGACTTGAGGATGAGGCGTCCTCTACCTCATCAGACTCAAATAATCTATACTGGAGAAGAAATGGTGTTATCCAAGATCATTGGTGGATTACCCAAACCTCCTAGATGATAAGCTAGGAGACTGCATACAAAAACAAATGAGACAAATGGTACTGAAGCACACAACACTTTTTTCTCTGGTTTTGTTTAACTACAATCAGTTGTGGGTTTGAACCTGTTTGGGGGCTAATCCCAGCGGGCTCATAGATTATTTTTTTTGGGTTTATTTATAACTAGCAAACTATATTCGTCATTCCACTTTATATTTTTTGGTTCCTTAAAATTCTTTTTTAGGTTCTGTTTAAATTCGTTAAGTGATTGTTCAAATTCTTTTTCGCTATATAGTGAGAATGTGGAATAGTGATGGTATTGTGCTTGATGGATGAGTCTATTCATATCTCGGCATCTTTCATATCTAAATGATTTGATGGATTGTATTTGTAGATTTGATATTCCGTTTAATGTGTCCTCTAATTCATCTAGTCCATAAAGTCGTGTTTCTTTTTGGTAGAATAAAGGAAAATATTTTCCGAAAATATGGTTTAGATTCTGGCTTTGTAATCGAGTGTAAATAAACAGGTATCCATCATCAATAAGAATACGGGATGCTTCCTCTAAAAACTCTGAAAGTTTGAAATGATGGATAGCATTTAATGTAATAACACAATCAACAGAATTGTCTTCTACAGGTAGATTTTCCGCTGAAGCCTTGGTTGTCTTAAAATTGTTGATTTTATTTCTGACAAATAATACTTGCAGATACTTGATCATTTCAGGATTAGTGTCGATGCAGTGTAGATGGAGTTTGCTACCTAATGCTCTTATTAGCTCAAGGGAATATCTTCCGTCTCCGCAACCAACTTCCACCATTTCTATTTTTGGTAGATTTCGTATTTTATTCTTGATGTAAAGAATTGGATCTAAATCTAGTGTTCGTACCTCCGTGTAGTTTTTTGCAATTGTTGAAAAATGTTGGTATGATTCCATCAAAAACTAAATTTATTTTCTTAGTATATAAAGAAGTTTTTAATCCACTCCTCTAATCTTGAATAACGCATTTTTAATACCTTATTTTTGGTTTTAGTTTTATTTAACTACAATCAATCTAATATAATGTCCTTGTTTGTTAATAAAGCGACAAATACGTACCTAATTCTAGCAGCATTAATGTGGCGGGCCTGGTGGGATTTGAACCCACGACTTACTGGTTAAGAGCCAGCCGCTCTGCCTGGCTGAGCCACAGGCCCACAACTTATCAGGTCAGATTTCACTATATATTTAAGATTAACAATAATAATAGTTTCAGCATCTTTATACACTCCATTTTACACGATATTACCTAGATATGTCAAAATTGATAATGTTGGGTTTAGGTTTGACTGGGTGGAATAGCTTATCTTTGGAAGGAGTTGACCTCGTTAAGTCTGCAGATAAGGTGTATCTCGAAATTTATACAAGCCCAGTTAGCACTAATTTGAAGAAAGAACTAGAAAAGATAACTGGAAAACAGGTAAAAGTTGTCAGTAGAGAGTTTATCGAAGATGGAAGAGAAATAATTAATGAATCTAAACAAAAAAAAGTTGTTGTTCTTAGCTCTGGTGATCCAATGGCAGCAACCACTCATATGGATCTGAGAGTAAGAGCTGCAAAAGAAGGTGTTGAAACTAGAGTAATTCATAATGCTTCTATAATGACTGCAATATTCGGGGAAACTGGTCTTCACGCATACAACTTCGGAAAGACAGTTACTATGGTCAAAAGTGGTTTAACCCTGCAGACTACTGTCACAAATACAATCTTTGAGAATCTTCTACGGAGGTTACATACTTTGATACTTCTAGAATATGATTCTGTTTCAGGTTTCTTTCTAGATCCTTCTGATGCAATAAAATCGTTGCTTGCAACAGAGAAAGAGTTGAAACAGAACCTATTCCATAAAGATACCTTTCTCATTATAGCTTCCAGAATAGGTGGACAAGATCAATCAATAACATGTGGACAAATCTCTTCTCTTGATCGTAAAGAATTCGGTAAGCCACCACATGTACTTATCATTCCCGGTAGACTTCACTTTACTGAAATTGATGCGTTGAAAACTCTTACCGAATCGCTTGAAGTAGATATTCTAGATAATTCTGAAAAAGTAGTTCGCCTTGCAGAAACTATGGTTAGAAAATATGTTAAGAAGAGTTGGTCTGCATTAGAAAAAGCTAGAACATCAAGTCATCTTAATGAAAAAATGGATTATACGACCCTGTTTGAAAATATAGAGTGCTACATCTCTGATGCGGAAAGATTTCTTAATCAAGGAAGAGATGAATTAGCAATTTTAAGCATAGGATATGCTGAAGGTCTTCTTGACTCTTTACGACTTCTTTCAATTGATAATTTTAGTGAAATATGGGAGTAATCCAATAAAATATTAATAAATACAATAATAACACGAACAATTGTGTAAGCGGAATGAATTCTGAGGTTTTAGATAATCATCAAAAGAGTATATTAAAAGCCATATTTGTTGCCTCCTTACGTGGTTCATCTTCTTCAGTAGATGCTATTTCAGAAGATCTTGTGTTAAATCGGGATTATGTAAATCAAATCAGCAATAAATTAGTAAATTTGAATATGATTTTAAAGAAGAATGAAAACTTGGCTTTGACTGAACTAGGTAGGAAACAATTAGTTGTTGTGTTGGCAGGCGGTGTTTTTGATATTATTCACCCTGGTCATCTCTTTACTTTATCATCTGCAAAAAACTTAGGTGATGTTCTCATTATCTCAATAGCTAAAGATGAAACTGTAAAGAATCTAAAAAATCGTTATCCATTGAATGGGGAACAGATACGTCTAAATCTTATTAGTTCATTACGGATTGTTGATTTAGCTTTACTTGGAAGCGAAAGTGATATGTTCAAAATGATTGAAATTGTAAAACCGGATGTTATTGCCCTAGGTTACGATCAAAAGCATGATACTAGTGATTTAATCAATGAATCTAATAATAGGGGGCTGCACATAAAAGTAGTTAGGTTTAGCTCTTCTATTAAGAACAACAAAAGCTCAAAGATAATCAAAGATTCTGAAGCAGTAAAAGAATTCTAGATTGCAGAATTTTATTTCTCAAGATGTACTTAATTGCTGTTTAGGGTAAATTGTTATTGGTAGTATATCTCCATCTTTTATCTCTAATTCGTCTCTAATATTTATTGGCGAAATTACTTCTAGGACAGTATGATCGTAATGTGCTCGTTCTAAGATTATTACAGCTCCCTTTGTTTTTCCTTTAATCTTAGCCAAATAACATTTAGCCCAACCATATGTTCTTTGTCCATCTTCGAATCCCTGAATTAAGATGCTAGGTTGTTGTTCTAAATCTCTTCTTTGGCGTTGGTCTAAGGGTGTATTCAAGCGTAAATTAAGTGTCCCTGGATATGGTTCAAAACCAAGTTGCTTAACAAATTGTCTTCTGTATCCCTTCATTGACATATAATACGCACCCTCACCTAATCCAGTGAAAACTTCTCCATTTATTTCTAAAGCAAGTTCTTTACCGTCAAGTACTAATTGAAGTATTGAATATAGATCTGCTACTGCTGTTTTCCCATTTTCTGTAATCTTTACGCGATTCTTCCCTCCACTTCTAATTCTCTCAACAAAACTAGCTTTCTCAAGATCTAATAATTGCCTCGAAGCTGCCTGTTGAGACTTGTTTATCTTAATGGCTAAAGCTGCAGTTGATATCTCTACAAATCTATCTTTTGCCCCTAAAAGTAAAAGTTCTATCAATATTGGAATGTGTGCAGACTTGACTTTAACCATTAATTCTTCGCATTCTCCTTTAATATTATGTCCATCACTTAAAGTACCTTTAATCTAAATTGAAGATTTCATAAATTTGTGCTATGAATTCATTCTTTGGACATAATCTATCTATTTTTACTCGATTGTTTACTTGTAATCGTAGTCATACCTTTCAGAAACTCTGCCCTTCTAACTTCCTCAGTTACTGCAGATCTTGTGTTTTCTACAAGTATCCTTGAAACATCAAGTTTTCTGCGAATACCCTGAATAATATGGTCATATATCGCGTAAGGTGAAAGGCGCGTGTAAATCTCCTCCATTAATTCAAATAGATCAGATGCTCGTTTTACATTGCCTTTTCTCAAACTGTCGTAAACCATTCTTTTAATTTCACCAACAGCGTCAAGCAATCCCAATATGTAGCCTTCGTAACTTACTTTTAGAGCTTCTTGACTGGGTATATCACGATTTTCTGAAATGGCTTTTATTATCATGGCTTCGGCATATTCAGTCTCTGGTGATATTAAGTATCGTTTTAGGTCTTCTTTCGCTATCTTTCTAAGCTCTATTAACAGTTCATTGTTTTCAACTAGTTCTTTTACAGCCTCTGTTTTTTTTCCAGTGTGTACATTCACAATTGCTCTCGATGATAAGGCGATTGATGCTCTTGATTCTTTTAAAAGATCCTCTCGCCTTGAAATTTTTAAATCAAGTTCTTTCGCTATCAATTCAAGAGACTTCATAATCTTTAATTTTGACATATGATATTATTTGGCGCTAGTCGACATTATAACAGTTTTACTATTCTATAGTGAATTTTATATTTGAGTCTTAGAAGAGTATTGTCTATATGCCGAATAAATTACCAAAATGGGTCGCTGAAGAAATATCAAATTCAAAATGGAAGGCTACAGAAACTTTCAAAGGATCTGGTTATTTTCTAATGACAAATTCTAAGGAAAAAAATGCAGATATTCAGTTTTATGAACCATTACCTGAAGGACGATATATAATCACCGCAGATGTCCCAGAAACCATCAAGGTAGATAATTATGAAAAAGGTGAGGTATATGTGTTCACTCTTCAAATATACAAATCAGATCTAAGTGATAATGTCAAGCAATTTCTTGAGGAACAATATAAAATGAATATGGAAATCATTCATAAGTATGAATTGACTTCAGTGGAGGAGCTAAACGAGTAATTATGTATCTGCGCTCATAGTTAAGGAAATAAATTCTTTTTTAATGTAAAATAATCTTTATTCTTTTATTATTGATAAGACCTTATTCTAACACACAACTTCTTTTCTAACTCCTTTTCTATTACCGAAAAACCATATTTCCGCTTGACCCCCTGAGGCATCTACCCACTCCTTCAATCTAGACCTATCTTTTTCCATGATTCTTACCTTACCACTCTTAACTTGAACAAATACCATTTTACCATTTTTACAAGCGAAAATATCTACTGCACCATGTGAAGCAGCACTCCTACTGCAGAGCCAACCCTCACTTCGTAATATTCTAAGTGCCTGATATTCACGCGCTCTACCTCTTGTATACGGTGTGCTTACCATAATGTCTCAATTTAATATGTAAAGCATTGAAATATTAGTTTTTTATTTATGTGAATTCATAAAACGTTTTTTTTAAATTTCAATTTTTTCTAAACAAAATGAAAATAGCGAATGAAATGCTAATTGCTGCAACTGCAATTGAAGCATAAGTTATTAATGGTGAAAAACCTTGTGCTCCTTCATCTTCGTGTAAGGCAAAGGCAGTTATTATTCCATCTGTAGGTCTCATGGTCTCTTCTCCGCCTGTGACTACAAAGAGCATCATCTCTCCATTGGCTGCGGATGCTATCGTTACGCCGGCCGTTCCTGAGGCACCAAAATCTACTCTATCAATCTCTTCCCCAGTGTCAGCATCGACCATGTGGAGAATACCGCCGAAGTCAAGCGCATAGATCACTCCGCCACTGATAGTTACCCCCGCTGCCCAGTAGACGGTGGACATATTGAATTTCCAAAGTATGGTGCCTGTCGAGGCGTCTATAGCGTTTAGGGTGGAGTTCTGGGGCCAACCGATAAGTGGGGCATAGAGGAATGCGGGTAGTTCCTCCTCGTGTTCATGTTCATGTTCCACACCAGCTAGTTCCTCTAGTTCTTCCACCGCTTCTTTAAGTTTCTCTAGCACCGCTGCTACTTCGTTAATCGTTCCTGCTTCTTCGAGTTCATGTACCAATCCTTCAATTTCACCCACCAAATTCATCACTTCGTCTGGAGCATGTTCTTCAAGTTCGTGAACAATTTCTATGAGATCATCCATCAACATCTCTACTTCGTTAATCGTGTCTACTTCTTCAATCGCTTCGATTATTCCCTCCAATTCCTCCACCTTTTCTCCCAGATCCTCTTCTTCATGCCCTATCTCTAAGATTCGAGCACGTATCTCGAAACAGTCATTCCTAGTGGCAACATAGATCTTACCATCAGCATACGCTATAGGCCCAGCTATGCCACCTTCAGAACCCGGGCAGAACATTTCACCCACCTGTTGCGCCAAAGTCATATTCGCATTGTTACCTAGATTTGTATTGCTAGGATTGTAGTGTGCACCGAAAGCCACAGGCTCGACTAACGGTTTACCGGTCTGAGAGTCGAGAATATACACAAAGCCTTGGAACGACCCCGCTATAATTGCCTTCTTCACTTCATTGCCAGTATCCATATCAGAAAGCACGATATTATAATAGACACCTTGTCTGCGAACTCCGTGTGGCTCGATCTGGTGATACCACACCAGTTCTCCAGTCTCCACTTTCAGAGCTACAATGGCGTTAGAGTAAAGATTGGGGCCTGGTGCCATCGCTTGGTTTGGGTGGCCATGGACACCTCCAACTGGTACTAGACCCGGTAATGCTGTACCAAGATAAATTATTCCTGTCTCTTCATCTACTACTCCATCAGTTCTTACAGCTCCGCCATAAGGCACAACATTATCGGCATCTCCCCAATCATTAGGAAATGGATCTATATTCCCCTTGCTCCATTCAGGTGCCCAGTCTTTTGGACCTGGGTTCATGGGTGGGATTGTGAACCAGCGCCAGAGCAGCTCACCAGTTTCCAGATTGTATGCAGCGACATACCCTCTACCCTGACCAAACCCCGAGGCGGGACTGACAATAGCTATGTTTTTGTATATTGTTGGGGCTTCTTCACCATAATATCGTCCTTGATTTCCGGGAATATCTTTGCAAGTATCTGGAATCTCAATTGTTATTTCTCCAGTTATAGCATTTAAGCCATAGATAGTACAATCTATCGATGTGAAATAGATAATTCCCTCATGGTATGTTAAAGACCTCTGTATTCCGCGATTAATAATCCAAGGTTTCTCTAATGCAGCTGTCACATTTACATCAAAAGTCCAAATTGTTCGACTTGTCAAAGTGCTCACTGCTACAATATGACCAAATGAAGTTGAATAATAAAGAATACCGTTAACAACTAAAGGTGTTACTTGAAAACCTTCTGAGGGCTCCAGCATTCCAATGTAGGGATTTCTAGGAAGCCTGTAAATCCATCTCATTTCAAGATTTTCTACATTATCTTGATTTATCACTGTCTGCGGATTAAATCTAGTATTTGCCGTATCGTAATGTGGACTTGACCAGTTGAGCCCCAATTCTCCTTGGGAAAATACAGAAGAGACTGTAGATACTGCGAGGAGCAATATCAGTACAATCAGGGCCTTATGTCGAATTGCAAAATACTGCATTCAATTAAGTATCTGTGTGAATTGTTTATAAGTATTGTTGATATTCATTATCAATAAGATGGTAAGAGCATCTAGAAAAACAAAGCAGAAAGAAATCATTGCTAAGGAAATTGATAATTTGGGGAGATTCTTTTTTGCTGAAGATCTTCACAGCATAATAACAAAGAATAATCCCATAGGCATAGCAACAGTATATAGATTCCTAAAACATATGAATGAGCAAGGAGAGTTACACTCTTATTCTTGTAACGGAAAAACCATTTATTCATCAAACGCCAAAAGCCACTCACATTTTACTTGTAGATTATGTGGTGAAATCAGGCATATTGATGTCAAGTCGCTAGATTTCGTGAATACACAAAAAGATGGAGACATTTGTCATTTCCAGATTAACATACAAGGAATATGCAATAAGTGCAAACTCAATTCCTAAGGATTGCTTGACAAATTGCAAAGTTCAGACAATCCTGATATCTAATTATTAAGAAGAATACGAAGAACTGAGGTATATTATTTCAAAAGCGTTCTCTTCTGTTTTCGTTTCAAGTTTTTAACGGATCAAGAGTATTAAATCGATGTAAATTATTGTTCCAATAGCAACAAAGCTGCCATAACAACTACTCCCAAAACAAATAACGCAAGTTGAATCAAGGATTTCTTCCAATCAGTCTCTTTATGAAGTTCTGGGATTAAATCTGCAACTGCTATGTAAATAAATTGTCCTGCTGCCAAGGGCACTAAGAAAGTTGTTGCTCCCTCGATACTTGCTGCGACCACTAAAGAAACAACTGCTCCAAGGACAGCTGTGAGTGCAGTTAAGAAGTTAAGCACTAAAGCTCTGCCTCTTGATAATCCACCATATATGAGAACACCAAAGTCTCCGATCTCCTGAGGAATCTCGTGCAACATTACAGCGATAGTTGTAGCGATTCCAACAGGTATTGAAATTAAATAACTTGAACCAATAATTAAACCGTCAATAATATTATGAACCACATCACCAATAAGGTTCATAATAGCATAGGGTTGTATATTTGTATGAGACTCAGATACTTGATGACAATGATGCCAATGGAGGAATTTCTCAATAATAAACATAGAAACTATTCCGAAAAGAACGTATGATGATATATTCAACCCAAATCCTGTTTTCTCGATTATCTCAGGTAGCAAATGAATAAACGCATCCCCTAATAACGCTCCAGCAGCAAAGCTTATCGTATAGATCAGAACATTATCCCAGAATCTCTGACTCAATAATATTGTGAGAATACCCACTAGGGAAAGCAAACTAACAAAAATCACACTTGCAATAGCATATATGGCAGGCTCTGAAGTTAGTGCATTTAGGCCCTCAAATTCAGGAAAGTGTGGTTGAGCTGCACCTTCATCATTGTCACCCAATCCATATGCATGTCCATTCGGATTATTAGATAAAACTATCAAAGGTAGTAGTAATAAAATGAGGACTTCCAGTTTTTTCATAACAAACTGATGTACAAATTATTTATTTATCTTTTATTGATAATTATTATCAATAAGATGGTAAGAGCATCTAGAAAAACAAAGCATAAAGTATATTGGATTATAATAAATGAAATATTGTCTACAGACAAGTATTGGACCCTTCCAAATTTCTAAAAGTTTACTTCGAGATTATCTTGAACCTTCTTGTCTTTTATTTCAATTATCAAGTTATTAAAAGAATGCAGAATAAAATACCTTGAATCATCGTCTGACAACTATTTATGTCACTATCTACGGGATTCAGAAGTAGAGACTTGTCATCAGAAAAAGAAAACCCATGTTTATCAAGTGCTATGGGTGATTATTTGTCTATCAAGATTCCGTGGAAGTGTTGGTTTGGAAACGAATTGTTCAATTTAACCTTTCCATCTAATTGGGATGTCAAGAATATTTCTATGAATGATGCTAAACCTATCAGTGATGAGGAGATTAGGACCAAGATATTGAATCCTTCATCATCTCAACGATTGAAGGAACTTGTAAAGGGCAAGTCAAAACCAGTAATAGTTATTGATGATCTTCATAGACCCACAGAATCTTACCGTATTGTCCCGATTATTTTAAAGGAGATGACCGATGCTGGTATTGAGACAGAGCAGATTGATATTCTTGTAAGTCTTGGTGCGCATCGTCCTATGTCCAGAGAAGACCTTGAAAAAAAGATAGGTAATGATGTGGTGAATACCCTTAAAGTTTACAATCATAATCCATATGAGAACCTCAAATTAATTGGGAAATCATCATTAGGCGGGTCACTTTATTTGAATAGATTCTTGGTGGAATCTGATATGAAAATTATTATTGGTTCAGTTATTCCTCATCCGTACGCTGGTTTTGGGGGTGGAGCAAAATTAATTCTTCCTGGATTAGCCGGAATCGATACAATTGAACAGAACCATAAACTTGCCTACGCAGGGAAATCCGGAACAATTGGGATTGTAGAAGGTAATGAGAGACGGGATGAAATGGAGAATACAGCAAAGATGGTGGGAATAGATTTTTCCGTAAATACAGTAAGTAATAGTAAGGGTCAAACTGCAGGAATATTTGCAGGTAGACTTACAGAATCTTATTGTGAAGCCGTAAAGTATGCACAGAAAGTCTATGCTACTAATGTTCCATACAACCTTGATGTAGGTGTTTTCAATGCTTTTCCAAAAGATAATGGTGTTGTTCAGTCATTCAGTGCTCTTAATGTGTGGAGTACCCACAATGAGAATAAGCAGGTTGTAAAACCTGGTGGGACAATAGTGATTTGTTCAAGTAGTCCTGATGGTGTTGGTTATCATGGTCTAACTGACAAAGGAATGCGGCTGCATATGAGACGTGACAAACATGGTTCTTTCAAGCATATTTTTTCTAATAGAAAGATTATTTTCTTCTCACCAACACTAATTCGAAAAGATATACAAGACTTTCTTCCGGAGACAACACTACTTTGCAGGAAGTGGTCCCTTGTTGTTGAGGAATTAAAAAAAACATATCACACAAAGATTGAAGTTGGAGTTTTTCCTAGTGGTCCTCTACAAATAGATAAACACGTATTCTAACCAAATACAAAAAAGATGTTTACTAATGGGTCGCTTCGAGCTTAGCTTTTGCCAGAAGTCCAGCTAGTCTCACCGGTTCAGGGACTGCTCCTTGTAATGTGAATTTGTCAAGTACTTTCTTAGCCTTTTTAATATCTAACCCATGTGTCCTTGCATATATTCTATATCCAGTCTTTAGATCTATTAATTCTCGTATATCCAGCTTCTTGTATTCCCCAATTTTTTTTTCCCATTTTTCTGGAAAGTGATGCTTGATAGTCTCTTCTAATCCCTCTGATTTTTCAAATGTAACACAGATTATGGGAATTCCTGTTTCTTGTCCTATTCTATTAATATCAATAATGTTGTAGAGACTAATTATTGCTCCTGATAATATGATGACATTGATATCATTTCGCTTCAATCCTTCAAATATGCTGATTATTGTGTCCGTTGCATCGTCTCCCTCAAGTGTGGTTTCACCAAATATGATGCCATCTATTATCAAATCACTTCGCATTACTACTCCACCAATAACAGATTTTTTCCCTATTTCTTTCTTGAAGCTCTCTGAAATACCAAGAGCTCTTATACCGCTTTTTTCTAACTTTATTCGCACGATAAACCTTGATTTAGATTGGTGGGTGACTCATAAATATTTTAAATAACACTATTCCTTTATTCGAACTTCTTTGGAATTTTCAATAATATGACTTGAAACATGGAATAACCACTGGATTTCTTCTTTTGTCAAAAGTTTATCTTCATTTGCTTTTTTAAATATCTCATCTAGACGTATGATACCCGGTTGTGGAGCCGGAAAAATAACCCCTTTTTTATGAAGTGCTTGAAACATATTTTCTACACTGCTTTCTTCGTTTTGAATATCAAAATATTTTAGGAGCTGAGAAAGGACTTGAACAATAGCGCTTCGAGTTTTTTTGGCAGATTCTGTAAAGTTGTTTTTTTCATACTCATAGTGTGCACTTTTTAGGAGTGTAATCGCTTTGTCTATATCAGCTGAAATAAAGGTATAATTTTGAGGTGTAAAGACCTTAGTGTCTATAGTTTCCATATCATTGCTAGAAGTTTTGTTTTGTGTTGCAAAGCGGTACATTACCGACAATACTATAACAGCAGTAATTGTTAGCATGAACCATAATAGTAAGTCACCATAACTTATCTGAAAGATAGGTTGCATATCTATTCTAATCAAGAAAATCGTTTCCTATAAACAATTTATTTTATCCGATTCTATATAATAATCTGGTGTTTAATTAAAAAACGAAAACTCATCATCTAATCAATTCATTAAAAATAGGTCCATATTTTGGTTTATAAAAAATAATTAATCTTTCTTAATGACCTTCTCAGCTAAGGGAACAGCCGATGGTGCATCTGGAGCCCATCCATCAGCCTCGATCTTGTCAGCCCAATCTTGAGAAGTGGGTGCACCTCCAACTATAACCTGGTAAGTCTCTATATTATTCTCCTTAAGATAAGTAATAACTTCACGTTGATTTTGCATAGTGTTTGTCATTAACGCTGAAAGTCCAATAATGTCTGCGTTAACTGCTTTAGCTTGTTTAAGGAATTCTGCTGAAGGTACGTCTTTTCCTGCATCATGGACATCAAAACCATTTACGCGCAGCATCGTTGCAACAAGATTTTTTCCAATTTCATGAACATCTCCTTTCACAGTTCCTAATAGAATTGTGCCTTTTCTTCCCAAACCTTGACCATTTTTTCCTTTATCGATTTTACTCATGAAAATCGCTACTGCAATCTTCATAGCTTCCGCTGAAAGCATAAGTTCTGTTAAGAAATACTCTCCTTTCTCAAATCTTTCTCCAACTACAGATACCGCTGGGTATACACATTCTTCAATTGTCATTAGAGGGTCTACACCTTCTCCAAGAAGTTCTTCAGAAATTAAACGCGCTGAATCTTGGTCCCCGTCTATTATGGCTTGTTTTAAATTCTCAATTTTGTTAGTCATCTATTAGCTCTCCATATCTATTATCAAAAAACCTAGTTATATCTACTTGTTTCATGTTAAAAAACTAATGTTATTTTTTTTATAATATCCCTATTAAAGTATATTTTCACGCTACTATCATTATATTATCCATAGTCTACAATATAAATACTGAAATAAATAGTTCAGGTAGTGATTCTGGTAAATTTGAATATAAAAGCAGTGCTCTTTGATTTAGATGGAACACTTACTCAACATAATATCGATTACCAATTTGCAAGAGTGAAGATAGTGGAGGAGATAAACAATCTTCACCTAAGCAGAATAG
>Ga0187827_10001128_pt1 | contig 40013 bp, 21 predicted proteins | sample ETNtaG_39_FD_167969 | JGI IMG/M metagenome (GOLD analysis project Ga0187827, IMG submission 167969) | Marine microbial and viral communities from oxygen minimum zone, Eastern Pacific Ocean - ETNP2014_SV_150_PacBio MetaG (Illumina Assembly) | ecosystem: Environmental > Aquatic > Marine > Hypoxic...
GACTTTCAAAACGGGAATGTCCTCAACCGGTTTAAATCTTCGGCGCCACAATTCATCCAGAGCCTAAAGGCACTGGCGTTCTTGTGGCTATTTTTAAGTAAAAGGGATCCGTTCCCGGATCGTAATGTGATCGAATCTCTGAAATATCCAATTTACCATTGATATGGATCTCTTTTAATTTGCTTGTATCATAGGTGCAAGCTATATGATACCATTCGTTAAAGTTCAGGACACGATTACTCCTCTGTATCCCGATACCGCTTATCCAAAGATCATTCGTAATAATATAACCTGCTCCTGATTTCAATGCCTTGATCTCATAGGCATCGTCCCCTCCGATTATCCTGTCCTTGTCGCCTGTAACTCTGCGAGCGTTCATCCAGAATAAAATCGTACCTTGAGGAGGAGGATTGAATTCTCCACAATTAACACTATCATTAGTTCCATCGAAATCCAATGCCTTCGCCCTCATCCCATTCACCCATTTTGAGTCCGGATCATCCTCTCCCCCAACATCCAAGATGCCATCATATCCATTCCCGCTGTTGTCCCTCACACCAGTTCCATTTCCTTCATCCATGTTCCACTGGGCGATGAGCCCGTCCCCCGTCCTTGTACCTTGCGAATCTAACGAAGTGACAATATTTGATTCTGTAGCATATAAATCGGTTTTAATGAGAAAAAATCCTGCGAGACCTCCGGGTAAAAGTGTCAAAGCCATGAGAATACATACCAGTTCATGTAACCTGAAGGTAATAATAACCCTCCTGTCTTATGGGTCATCGGAAAAAACTATTTTTTCTTCAAGAATGATAAGGCCGGGGGATTGTCATATTCCAGCTTTTTCTTTTTACCCTTGCCTTTCTTCTTTTTCGCCTTGGCCGCCTTCAATTGGTCCCAAGAAGGTCCTTTCCCTTTCTTTTTGACTATGACCTTCTTTGCAGGCTGTTTTTTTGCCAATCCCAGTTTTTTTCCGCTTGGTTTCCCAATGGGAACTTTTTTGGCCACAGCCTTTTTTACAAAGGGTTTCTTCTTTGGCGGCGTTATCTTTCCGGGTGTCTTTTTCAGTGCTGCCGCTTTTTTTGAATCCGCCACCCTTTTGACAGCCTTTCTTACCACCTTGGCTTTTCCCTTAGTGGAAGCTTTCTTCTTATCAGGATCCACTTCCAGGGTGGAGATCATCTTCTCGATGGCCTCACCGTAGGCTTCCTCGTCGGCAAGAGTTGCGAAATTACCGGATGCATCGTATTCCGCCTCGCAGACCGTGCATACCATTCCCTTCCCCTTCCGCTCCAGCGCACCGCCGCAAAGCTCGCACTCGTTCTCCCCCTTTTCACCTTTCGATACGCTCACCTCGCCATCCGGAGTGTATTCCACTCCGCAGAGGGGACAAACCAGCAGATCGCCTTCGACTTCAAGTTCAACTCCGCAGAGTTCGCAAAGACTGTCGCTTACCTGCTTGGCTTCTTCCTCCTCAATTTGCCTTTCCTCCTCTTCCAATATTCTCCGTTCCTGTTCCCGCTCCTGCCTCCTTTGCCGCTCCCTCTCTCTCTCCTCTTCAGCGGCTGCAGCAGCCCTTTCTTGCTCCAGTAACTCTGAGATACCCGGTGCCTCGTCCGGTACGATAAGACTTCCGTCCTGCTCATATTCCGCACCACAGTCAAGGCAAACAAAGATATCGTCCTCAGGTACGAGACCTCCGTTACATATCTCGCAAATGCGTATTTTCTTTTTCTCGGGTTTCTCCATTAGGGCCCCGCAGTGAACGCATCTCTTACCATAACCGCGCACAGTCCTCCTGCATCTCGGACAGTTTCTCTCAGTTGGCTCATCGGTAACAGGTAAAAGTTCATCAATTTCATCAACCGATCCAAGTTTATTTACCGGTTCTTCCACCTTCTCGACCCGATCAACCTTTTCTATCTTTTTCCTCTCGATGATTTCTTGTATATCCTTTCTTGCAGTAAGGGCCAGTTCCGAAGCATCCTCGAATTTTCCTTCTTCGAATCGTGATCTTGCTATCTCCAGTCGGTCCGCATTGAGACCTACATCCAGTCCAATCCCCCTTGCCTCCGCCATGGTTTCCTCGGCAGCTTCCAGAATATCCAGCACCTTTGCCTTTTCCTTCTCCTGTTCCGCCGTTAACCTTTTCGTGCTCAGCTCAGCCTCCAGCTTGACAAGGTTCGCCTTAATGGATTGACCTAACTTGCAGGTGCCAATATAATCCTTCTTCACCATTGAGGCCATTGCCTGTTTCAGCATTTTCACCTCGTTGGCGACCTCTCCCCCCTCCTTTTTTATGTCATCGATCTGTGTTTTAACCTTGTAAACATACTCCCTTGCCTTGTTGAAGAGTTCCTTCGTCTTTATATCCTTGAAGAGCTTCTCGGCATTGACTACCATCTTTTCCAGGTGGTCCGAAACCTCGCCCCGGTCCAGCGTTTTCTTCGCCAGCATCACCAGATCCTCGCAAGCGCTGACGTCTATATCAAGCTCACTTATGAGGGATATCTCCGAAGACAGGTGTTCGAGGCGCCTACCATATTCGACTAGTTCGAATTCTTCCCGCAGCACCCTCTTCTTTTCGGAAAATCTCTCCAGAAGGTCATCTGCGTCCCGATATTTTTTCTTCTCTAATGCCTCTCTTGCCTTGATCAATAATTCCTGGAGTTCTTCGAAACCCTCTCCCACCTCTTCCTTGTGAATCTTTAACAGCTTGATGGATTCCTTCATCTTCCGGTCTCTTGGCTTGTACAGATCCACTTTGATACGATTCAGAATTGACTCCTTAAGCTCTCCAATCCGATCCATTCCTATGTCGAATTTAGCGTCACTTTCAAATTCTAAGATCTCCTCGATCTCACCTTCTTCTTCATTCACATCAAGGCCGTTGTTCTTTAGCTCATCCATTAATTCCGGAAGTTGCGCGAACTTCGTTTTGAACAATGAACCCTTTTCATCGCTTTCCATCAAATGGTTGAGCTCTTCCTTGGCCTTTTTGAGCATCTTTTCCGCATCATCGTATTTCTTCTCTTCGATACGGTAATCACAAAGTTCGATCCTGTCTTGAACGAGGCTTGCATCCAACCCTCTAGCTTCTGCGGCTTCTATCAATTCACTTAGCTCATCCTTGATGGTCCGGATAAACTCGATCTGCTTTAATTCCTCTTCACGGGCTTTAGCGGTTTCGTGCAGCTTCGTTAACTCTTCGCTTACTTCTTGAGCGAGTATGGCCGCCCCGAGATAATCCTTTTTCCTGAAGGCCGCTATGGTCTCCTTCAGTTTCTCTTTTTCTCCATCCGCCTTGATGCCCGCTTCCTTGATAAGAGAGAAAACCTTCTTGGCCTTGGAGAAATGATCCTTGGCAATCTCTTTCAGTTGTGTGCCTTTCAGGTCATTAAGAAGAGATCTTGCCTTGTCCAGATATCCCTCCCCAGCTTCAGTTTGTGACAATGAAAGGCTCTCTTTCGCGATACCAACCAGGTCCCCGACAAACTCGACGTCGAGTCCAACCGCCTTCAATTGAGCCGCATCCGCTATGATCTCGGCTATGATCCGGTCATATTTTTCAGTACTTAATCTTGCGATGTGCTTTTCTTTGCCGCTGTAGAATTTCTCTAAGGATGTATCTAATTTTTGATAGTCTTTTTCCTTGAGAGCTTCCGTGGCTACTACCAGATATGTGTTCAGATCATCGAATTCCATTCCGGTCTCTTCGATGAATTTCTCCATCTCGGTCAATGCCTTGTCGATATTCTCAATTTTGACGACATGCAGTTCATCATAAAGCCTTCTATCCAGAGGACCTTTGAGTTGTATCGTCTTTTGCAGCGCCTCAACGTATTTCTCTTCCTTTTTAAGATTCAGAATGATATCGAAATTCGACTTCTCTTTCTCGACATTGAGACCGCCCTCTTCAGCCTTCATAATTATTTCGCGAAGTTCCCCAAACTCAGCTTCGAATTCCTCTGCATCCTTACCTTCAACAGTCTTTCTCAAAGCTAGAGCCTGTTCCCTTGCCTTGGCGCAATACTCCTTTACCTCATCGAAATTCTTGTTATCGAGAGCTAGCTTTGCCTTTAATAAAAGAGCCTCGGATTGGAAAACATCTATCTTCATCATCTCGTTCTCTTTTACGAGTTTCCTTATGGTCTCCAAGGTATCAAACGCTTCAGCTTCCTTGGCTGCAATCTTGGCAGACTTCTCTTCTTCGAGTTTCTTCAATTCTGCAACACGCGCTTCTTCGGCCCGCGCCTCCCCGGCCAATTTTTCCGCCTCAAGCTTCTTCTCCTCTGCGGCACGCGCCTCCCCGGCCAATTTTTCCGCCTCAAGCTTCTTCTCTTCTGCAGCACGCGCCTCCTCGGCCAATTTTTCCTCCTCAAGCTTCTTTTCCTCTGCTAGAAGCGCCCCTTCGGCTAATCTTTCCTCCTCAAGCTTCTTTTCCTCTGCTAGACGCGCCCCTTCGGCTAATCTTTCCTCCCCAAGCTTCTTCTCCTCTGCTAGACGCGCCCCTTCGGCTAATCTTTCCTCCCCAAGCTTCTTCTCCTCTGCAACGCGCGCCTTCTCGGCCAATTTTTCCTCCTCAAGCTTCTTCTCCTCTGCAACACGCGCTACCTCGGCCAATTTTTCCTCCTCAAGCTTCTTCTCCTCGGCTAATCTTTCCACCTCAAGCTTCTTCTCCTTTGAAATTTCAACTACCGGTTCCTCTTCAACCCCAACGTCTTCGGGTTGTGCCGAAACTTCAGGTTGAGACAACCCTTCGGGTTCGTCCAGGAGTTTTTGAGCTATTATGATGTCCTTATCAAGCTGTTCCAGCTCTTTGGTCTTCTCTTCTTCCTTATGAGATATCTGGGCGATCTGTTCATCAAGGTTCTTCTCCTCTTCCATGAGCTTAGCAAGTTCTTCCTGCGGAGAGAGGGCGTCGGAATTCATCATTATACGCTACCCCCCTGTTGAGCAATGAGTGCTTCAAGCTCTGCCTTTCTATTTTGGATGACTGCCTTCTGCTGCTCAAGGCCTGCTTTTTCCTGCTTCAGACCCTCAATCTCCTGTGTCAAAGAATTTTTCTCGATTTCCAGAGCCGCAACAACCTTTGGCTCTTGCAGGGCTTCCGGAGGTGTTGGAGCTTCGATATCCGGCCCCCGCCGTTCCTCTAACTTGCCTCGCAGAGATTCGTGTATCGCTTTTAGTGCCCCTATGGCATCACGATACTTGTTCATCCCCCTGAGGCCCTCCATAACCGACATGGCTTCCTCTTCCCTCGTCATGTCCAACTCAAAATCCTTTCCCTCCCCAATCAACTTCATCACGGAATCCAACCGTTCATCCAGTATTCCCGATAGCTTTGAATTTACCTGATCCTGCAATCCATCCCGGGCTTTAGCAACCAGCTGGGCGGCCTCTCTCGGTTTCCCGGTACCGAGAAGTTCTTTCACAGTTTCGGGGATATTCACCTCCCTGCTAATATCTATATCCAGCTTGCGGGCCTCATCAAATAGGCTTCCCAGTTCGTGGGATGAGACAGTGGCAATCTCGACGAAATGTTTTTCCCGCGCCACTGTAATGATGCCTTTCCCCTTTTCCACCAATTCCTCCACCTCTTTGAAATTCTCGTGTTTGAGACAGTCGTGAATGTCAGACATTATTACTTCCACGGAGGTTATGTCCATTCCAATTAACCGAGATTCGTCCATCATCATCTGCATCTCTTTTACAGACGCGGAACTACTCTCCACTACATACCTCTCTTGAGCCCTGATCAAGACTTCCTTGGCTTTGAGAGTGTAATTTATACCAGCCATGTAGTTCTTTTCCTTCATGGCTACCATTGCCTTACTGAACGCTTCCTTCTCATCACTGATATCCATGTCCGTCTCGTTCAGCTGTTCGTGGATCTTCTTCGTTATCACGAAATACTCCTTTGCCTTCTTTTCGACCTCTTGGGTCTTTGCATAATCCAGGATCTCATTTATTCTGGCAATCGAGTCGCCCAACTTACCCAGGTCGGCGCTTTCCAGTACATCCCTTGTACTGGTAAGAATCATCTCGGCTGAGGATAGATCGATTCCAAAACCCGTTAATTCGTCGATGTCTTCCTTCAATTCCACCAGTTCCTCCCCGTATTTCCCCCTGGCATACTGTTCCCTGAACGTCCGTGTAAAAGCGTGAAAGTCTTCAATAACACTATCCACCTCACCGTAGTTCCCCTCATCGACCGCCTTGGTCGCCCGGTCCAAGAGAGGGGCTAATTCCTCCAGCTCCGCACCTGTTTCATCACGCAGCTCCTTGAGATCTTCCCCGGCCTCCTTGATCTTGTTTAAATTCATTTCTTTCAAAAAACCTTCCTTCTTGGACGCGAGAGTTTGTTGCACATCCTCCAGTATTCCAAGGACATCATCTCGCTTCCCCGCCGATTCCATCTCTCCTATTGCCGATAGTATCTCCAGCTCGCTTTCCACGTTGATACCTAGTTCCTTGATCTCATTTATTACCGGGTGAATAGAGGAAAGACGCATGCGGATCCTTCTCGAAAGTTCACCATCGATCAACTCGTTTAGACCTGAGATCGCATGTGAGAAAACATCATAGGCCTCCTCGAGCCTATTCGAGTCAAAATGGAATTCAGCTGTGGATGCACTGTCCTCTATTTCAGCAAGATCCAATTCCAATTCACGGCCGCGCTCTAATGCTGTTTCCAATTCCGAGCGGGACGCTGTGACCTGATCTATAAAATGTGTTTTCCAGATCGTCGCAAGGTGCTCCATTACTCCCCCGGCGGCGGTGCATATGCTAATGTATTCCCCATTGTCAAACAGATTTTGAAAATGTTTCAGCTCCTTCGCACCGGTTGTGATATCGATACCACGGCTCTCCATCTCCGCCGACTTCTCCCTGAGTTCTTCCATCTGGCGGGATGCAAGCTCCTTGCCCTTTACCGTTTCAGCTTCCACCAGAAGGTCTCGGGCCACATCCAAACTGAGTCTTGCACTTTCAAAGTCCTTCTCTGCCACACTTGACTCGACAGTGCTCAGTATACCGTCGATATCCTCCACGTCGATACCTGCTTCCCGGATAATATTTTTCTTTCCGGTAAGGTCCCCAAGCTCTTCGCTGTATTTTTTAGAATAATAGCGAGTTGAGGATTCCTCCATGTACTTGTGGAACTTCTCAAGATATTTATTTTCGGCATCGAAATCTTCACCCTCTATAGCACCCTTGGCAGAGAACAGGTAGGAATGAAGTTCCTTGTAATGTCCACCAGTTTCAGACTCCAGCTCATCGAGCTGAGATCGAGCCTCCTCTATCTTCGCAAAGTGGACCTTCTTCCGATTATCAGTTAACTTAACATCCAGTGAGGTCTGTATGCCCTTGATAGTACTGATGGCTTCCTTGTATTTACCCCCATTTTTCAGTTTCTTTATCACCACCAGGGCATCTGCCTCATCCTCAATATTTATCTCCTTCTCCCTTGCCACCTCGATGGCGCTTGAAAATTCAAGTATCCTCGTCTGAAGGATTTCGGAAATCTTTGAACGTATCATTTCCCCTAGTATATCCTTGGTTTCCCTTGCCAAACCTTCGGCATCCTTGAAGTTCGCTTCCTTGAGAAGCGTTTCCGTCTTTTCCATCATTTCCTCGACAGGGGTCATATCCAATTCCAGTTCCCTGCCTTCTTCCGTCATTTCCAAGATCTGCTTATTAAGCCTGGTCGTGTTATCGATATAATACTCTTCCCATCCATGCATCACAACGGCTCTCGCATCCTTTGCCGCCTTGGCCGCCTCGACGAATTTCTCTTCCCTGAAGAGTACCTGTGCATTGGCCATCATGGTCTCTATTTCAGATATCTCAAGACCCATTTCAAGTGATTTGCTTATCATTCCCCATGCGGCAGCAAGGGCTGAAGAGGCATTCTTCTTTTCAAATCCACGTCGGTCCATGAGCGCTTGCGAAAATGCGTTCTTCGAGTGTTCCTCCGCAAGTTCGTACTCTTTTCTCTCCAGAAATAGTTTGGCCTTGTTCAGCAGCCCTTCCGAATTGTAAACGTTTATGCCTTTTCCCCGATTCTTTTCGATGATACTTGTACATTCATCGATCAACGGTCTCATTTCATCAACAAGCCGCTTTTCCTTTGCCTCAATGACCAGGCGTATGATTCTCTCAGAAATCTCGGTGAAACGATCGTATTTTTTCTCACCCATATGTACTTTGGCTGTGGAGATCAAGTCATCCAGTCCGGAGATATCTTTGACGGCTTCCTCGTTCTCTTCTACATTGGATATTACTTTTTCGAAAAGTGCGTTAGCTTCCTCCATTCGGGTCAGGTCGATCTTGTTCTCAAGGGATTCGTTGGCTTCATTCAATAACGGCAGGGCGTCATCCAACCTCCCCATGTCGTTAAGTCGTTCCACCTCTTTTGAGATGGTCCTCTCGAGAGCCACGTTTATTCCCAGTGAAAGGGCTGTTCCGAAAAGTTCGTCGTTGACCTCTAAGAGATTTTCGCTTTTCTTGAAGTTTTCCATTCTTGCCCTTGTTTCCGAGATGGCCCCCTTGAAGGCTTCCACACCCTCCTGCACATCTCGCAATCTATTCTGATGAAGACCGAACTCCGATGCTTCGATCATGGCCTTGAGTCTCAGCTTGTAATCGCTTGTGAAATACTTATTCTTCTCAACCTCTGCGTAAAATTCTCTGAAAGCCGCCAATTGGGCCGTGACATCCTTTTTAAGGTGCTCTTCAAAGGCGGTCTCGAGCTTTCGATTCGCCTCCATGGCAAGTTCGCATCCTTTGAGGAAGTCTCCCTCTTTAATATGATTGATCGCTTCCTTTAAAACCTTGGTCTCTTCAGTTGCTTTTCTCCCTACCCCCTTCAATTTTCGGATCCCTGTTTTGCCCTTCTGCATGAGCTCCTTGGCCAGGGTCTTTGCCTGGACGGTTTTTGCATCCTTTATGAATTCGTCAAGACTCTGCCGGAAATTGAGCACCATACCAAATTCGTTTCGATAGAGATGCTCCCGGGCGGACGAAAGAAGGTCCTCGCCGATAGTACAGTCGATACCTAGTTCCTTGATACGTGTTATCTCCTGTTCACGTTCGGACATCTGCTTTGAATATTTCTCCGATAAGGCCCTTTCGTATTGTTTATCCTTCGACTCGTAAAATTCCACAAGGCGGTCATTCACCCCATCGAAATCATTTTTTCCCAATGCCCGGACAGCTTCGTCCAGCATGGTTTGGAGCCCGCGGTAGTCCTTCTCGGTTTCCTCCTCCAGGCTTGCCAAAGCATTTCTTGCCTCTTCTATCATTCTGAAATGTTTTTTCTCTTGTCCCGTGAGTATCTTATCCGCCAAAGTTATCATATTCTTCTCAAGAACGTTCAGCGCATCACGGTACCTTTTTCCACTCTTTTGTTCATCCAGAAGAATCAGTGTTTCATTTTCGTCATGGAGATCCAGCTCTAGCACGGTTGCTTCCTCCATCTTGTCCCGGAAGCTTATCATTGCGGTTTCCACTTTATGTGTCAGTGCCGCCTCGATCATATCCTGTATCTCTTCAAGGGCTCCCAGCGCCATTTCCACGGAGCTATGTACGTCACGTTCATTGAGTTGTAGTTTCAAGTCATCCGTGCTTTCTCTAACGGCCCGTGTGTCGATCATCAAGTCCTCATTCTTACCCATAATGACCGCTATATTTTCGAGAATGGATACAGCCTGTTCTTTGAAGTACTTATCATGAGCAACTCGGATCAATTCCTTTACCTCGGAACCCAGCACAACAGCATCCACGAAATCCCGTGATTTGAAGCTATCCCAAGTCTTTTGGAACATTTCCATCTCGCGATCAAGGTCCACATCCGTCTTCTTCATCTTGTCGAATACCGTTTTCGTTTCGCTGATAATATCCTTTGCCATTACCCTCAATTGGACCATCTTTATTTCTCTGATGGCCGATTTTACCTCTCCAAGCGCTTCTTTGGCCGCGTCGAAATCTGACCGGGATGCAGTATCCTTCAATATATTCACCTGTTTGGATACAAAGGAAACGTCGAAACTGGTCCTCATGATATCCTGCATCTCAGCCTTCACCAATTCGATCTGCTCTCCGTACCACTCATTCCAGAAGTCCAACGTGTAATTCTCTTTCAATTTCACGAACTCAGTTATGTAGGCGTCCAGAGCATCGTAATCCATTTTCTCGATGGATTTTTTAGCCAACTCCACATATGATTCCATGTCCGGGTATTCCTTCCCCGTCTCCTCATGGAAAGATATAAGCTCTTTTGAAATATCATTTACCTTGCCCATGCCCGTCTTTCGAAGATATGCATTTATCTTGTTGTCAACAGATACCTTGTTTGAAAGTATGATATTGGCCGCATCCTCGTATCGAGCGTCCTTTTTCATCACCTCAACGGCCTTCAGGGTTTCGCTCTCTGCAGTAGTGTCTATGCCCCGAGATCTCGCTTTGTCTATTGCTTCTGCCAGGTCATCGATCTTTCTCTGCGTCCTCTCATCCAGACGCTGGTTTATCAACTCGCTCAATCTCGATCGTGTCGATTCCGCCACTTCCAGAGCCTCGATATAATTTTCTTCATTGGAAAGGGCAGTACTCCTGGATATTTCTTCTTCGACGAATGTGACTTCCAGGCCCACTTCCCGCCCTCTTTCCATCATCGTATCCAAATCGGCGAGAGATTCCGAAACCAGGCTACGGAAATGTTGTTTTTTCGTCTCACTTATGCTATCAATGACCAATGTGAATTGATCCACTGCCTTGCGGAATTCCGATTTTTCCTGCAACAGAAGAACATCTCGCAGTTCTTCTTCGATGAGGGAGGTATCGAGACCCAATCCTTCCAGCCCCCGAATTCCGACCTGGACCTCCTCCAGTAGAGAAGTGCACTTCATTCTGTAAAACGCACGCTGGCTGTCCAGAACGAACTCCCGGACCTCCCGGGCGTATTTCTCTGCCAACCCGTAGTTCTTTCTCTCGAGAGACGCTCTTGCTTGTTCCAAACGGTCTTTATAGGGGGAGATATCGAGACCCAATCCTTCGTTTTCGATCATCAATTCCCTGATCTCATCCAGGAGATCCCCGATATTTTCCGATCTCTTCCGTTCACGGATCTCATCTATGAGCCGAATCAATTCGGTAAGAGTATCGGTTGCCTCTCTGTATTGTTTCTTTTCAATGAACCTGGTTGCCGTGGAGAAATATTCTTCCATTGAACTTAGCTCTTCGATAATATCCTGATTTTCCTCCACCATTCTCACTGCCTTTTCCAGCAGTCCCTGGGCGTTTTTCATCCGGAATATCTCTATCTTGTTCTCGAGGGATTTTTTTGTCCCTTTCAGTAGTTGTGAAGCTTCTCGAAATCTTTTTTCCCGCATCATCACGCCAGCATCTTCCAACCAACCTTCTTCCTTTCTTATGTCGATGTCAAGTTCCTTCACACGATATTTTTGCTCTTGAATAGTTTCCAACAACTTTTCGGCTTCGTCGTGGTGCTCGATCATGCGTTCGAGTTTCCCCATTTCATCCCGGAACAGGCTTATTTTTATCTCCAGTTTACCGAGTTCATCCTGCCGGAACAAGTCTTCCATCACCTCGTAGGTCAATTCCACCCTGCTCGAATACTCTTCAGGAATATTGGAACGAGCTTGAAGGTTCTTGATGAACTCTCGGAAATCCTTCATTTGTATGGAAAGGGTTTCTTTTTGATACTGGAACTGCTGTTTTTCAAGTTCATCCTTTACGCTGTTGGAAATATGCTTTGATTCTTCGTATTTTTTCTCTTCAAGAAGCTTCCTCGCTTCCTTCAACCTTTCCTCGGGGTCATTCACATCCAATTTCAGTTCTACGGACTTTTTCAATCGGTCCAGCGCTTCGTTTAGGCCATCGGAGGCCCCACGCCTCTGGAAATCGGTCCTGCTCTCCAAGGTGTTTGCTGTGGCCCGGTCGCAGTACTTTTTCGACTGTTCGTACTCCTTTCTCTCGAAATGATACCTGGCCTTGTAATATAGCGCATCGGACTGGAATATCTCTATCCCTAGTTTTTCGTTCGCGTCGATCATCTCCCGCGCCTTTTTGATAAAACCCCCAAGTTCCTTTATCGTTTTCTGCTCCTGGGTCTCTTCGATAATGTGAATAAGACCCTGTGATATCTCACCGGCATGTTCATACTCCTTTCGATCGTAAAGAGCCTTGGCATCCGACAGGCGCTGCACCATAGCATCCGGGTTCTTGAAAATATCGAGGCTGTCTTCGAGGTCCGTTTCGGCCTGCTCTATCGAGCTTTTTGCCAGTTCGGCGTGCCGGTTTTCGATCATTCTTTCCAGGGCATCTCTAGCTTCTTTCAGCAAGGATATCGCTTCGGTGAACTTTTCGGTCCTTTTCAACTCCATTGCTTCAGTGAGAGACCCCTCTTCGCCATCTGTATCCAAGCCCATTTTCTTTCCCGCATCAACCAATTCACCCAGTTCGCTTATAAGACTACCAGTCTCGTTAAAATTGTTCATGGTTGATTCCAAGTGGGCGATTCGGTTTCCAATAAGTTCCATCTCTTTCCCCGCCGGAGATATTTTTTTATCTCTAAGCAAGGTTATAGCGTCGCCGAGTGACCTCCTGAAATCCCTTTTGGTTTCAATGGGGAAGAACTCATGTGCATGTAATTTCTTGTAGAAAACTTCAGCCTCCTTCACCTGTCGGTAAAGCTTCGCCAGGACATAGGCCTCTTTCGCTTTCTTCAATCTTTCAATTATATCGAAAACCAGTTCACAGGCACCGATGAAATTCCTGGATTTCGTCAGTTCAACTGCTTTTTTGAAATCCCCCTTCTCCTTGGTAAAATCTACACTTGCGTCCTTTAGCCTGATGAAAAGTCCCTTTGCATCGTTAAAACTCCTGTTAGCAAGTTTCCTCGCCCTTACCGATCTCGCTTCGTCAGTCCGGGCGGACAAATCGTCCATATTTTTAACTACATCGTCGAAACTGTTGTTTGAGATATCTTCTTCAATGCTAGTGATCAATCCATCCGCGTCCTCAATTTTGATACCTATGTTCCCGAGGGTAGCAATAATTTCGCGCAACTTGCCAAGCTCTTTGCTGTATTTTTCGCTATAAAAACGATTCTTCGTTTCGGTTTTCAATTGAAAATAATCGTTAAGATAATTATCCACCTTGTCAAAGTCATTCCTTTCCAGGGATTCTTGGGCCAGGTCAAGACGTTCCTGCAACTCTTCCAGCTCCCAGCCTGTTTCCTCCTGGAGAGTAAGCATCGTGTTCACAGCAACATAGACCTTCTGCGAATTGAGCTGTCTTAATCGGGTATTTCTCTTCTGATCGACCGAGCGGCCAAGAGCACCGATCCTATCCAGAGCCAGCCGGTATTGTTTTTTATCCTTCAAATCCATGAGCTGGGTCAGCGATTCATTTTCTTCATCTATTTCAGCACCAATCTCGTTTGCTTCTTCCAGGGCAGGCATTAAGCGAGCTATGCTGTTTTCCAGCATGTCACCCATTCTACTTTCAATAGTTTTTTGAAGCTCATTCCGGCATAGAATCGCCAGATCCCTGCCTTCCTGAAATCGCTCCTCTTCCATACTCTTACGAATCTCTTCGGTCATCCCTATTATACCGGAAAGGTCCAGTTCTAACTTTTCTCCTTCACCCTCCATCCCCTCTATCTCTCCAAGCAGGACAATGGTAGCTGCCTTGTAAAAATTGTCTCTAGCCTCTAAAAGTGCTCTTTCGGCATCTTGCGTCCGACCGATGGCTTTGAGATAATCCTTTTGGTTGATATATTCAAGGGTTTCCTTGATGAGTTGCTTGGCCCCATCCATGGGGATTCCTTCGTCCTTCATTTCAAGGAATATTCCCTTCGTTTTCTTGAAGTACTCTCCCGCCCGTTTTTTAGCTTGCACCGTTCTCGCATCTTCGATAAAGTCAGATAATTTGGACAAATATTGTTCAGTCTCCTCGAAATCAAAACGGGATATGCTATCGCTGACGGACACCACCAATTCATCTGCCCCGGAAATATCGATCCCAAGTCCCTTTAATGATTCGAGGTCCGGTGCCACATCGGCGACCTTTCTAGTATATGATTCGGATAAACGGACATTGTGATGTCGTTCCCTGGCACTTGAAAATTCCTCTATATAAGTATCCAAAACTTCATAACGACCCTCCTGAAGCGCGACCTTTGCCAATTCAAGGGACTCTTCCAGATCAATGAAGTCCTGACCCCATTTCTCCTGAAGCTCGCTTAGAGAAACCCGTGCATTATCGATCTTTTCGGCATTTATCTTCCAGATCCCTCCCTTGATCATCTTTTTCATGGAACTATATATCGTTTTGAGAATATCGATGGCCTCTCGATATTTTTTATTCGACTGTAAATCCTCGGCTGAATTGAGGTGCCGTCGTTCCACATCGGTTTCCAAATCGATTTCACTAGCCTCGGCCAATAACACCTCTACCTCTCGTTTTTTCTCCTCGAGGATAACAATCAAACGTTTGTTTATAGCTTCCTCAATCTCAGTTTTGGCCAGGTTCGCCCACTCGGCAGCCTTGGAGAATTTTCCGTTGTCGAAATATTTCTGGGTACTTTCGATTATTCCGCTGGAAGCCCTCACTTCCGCACCGATCGCAACCGCTTCCTTCATGAATTGCTGGGCTTGAGAAAGTGGAATACGCGCTTTCTTCTTTTCCACTTCCGTGCGCTCCCGTCTGGAACAATTCAGCGAACTTTGGGCGTAAGTGGTGGCTTGTTCAAGGTCGTTCTTTTCAAAATAGAACTTGGCCTTATAGTAAAGTGCCTCAGATTCGAATACTTTGATTCCCCTCTCTCTGTTCTCCGCAATTGCATTTTCCGCATCCGCAAATAGACTTTTCGTCACCGAAGTCGTCTTTCGCTCTTTCATCTCTCCGATTAGCTGGATAATCTTCGATACGGTTTTAATGGTATGTTCATATTTTCTTTGAGCAAAATAGGTATTTGCATTCAAGAGGTGAAGGTTGATCTTGGAAGTGTCTTCAATTACTTCACGATTATCAAATATTTCGCTCTTCGCCTCTTTCAAACGTTTCTCTGCTTCTCCTCGGAGATGCTGTTCCAATCTATTGAGAAGAGCGTTCTTCGTCTGGATCAAAAGAATGTGTGCATCTTCCGGGTTATCCGATTCCAAAAGTTTATTGCTCTCCTCCGCCATCTCTCTTTCCTTGATAACTTCGAGATCCAGTTCCTCTGCCTTTTCCATAAGTGCCATCACTTCATCAGACAGATTCTTCGTCCGGTCGAATTTATCCATTTTATCTTTCAGGTCCTGCATTATCTTGTGGAACATCTTCATTTCCGTTTCCGCTTTGGCGACCTGTCCTTCCCTGATCATTCCATCCAGATCTTCCAATGCTTCCTTTATGCTATTACGATAATCAGCTGAAAAATATTGCTGACTCTCTATCATCACAAATAACTTTTTGTGTTCCTCCAAACGGGACGAAAGAATCCCTTTCAGCCGTCCAGCATCCGCTTTTTCAAGCAAGAGGCTCGTGCGTCGAAGAAGTACACATCCTTCAAGGTATTGCTGCCCTTTGATGGCAAGCATAGCTTTTCTGAATATCTTTTTCTCCTCAGCCAGCTCCACCCCTGTCTTTTTCAGTCTGTCAAAAGAGTTTTTCACTCGGGCGAACTCGATTCGAGCCACGTTTTTGGCGGTTGTGGTCTTTGCTTCATTTATCCGTTGAGCGGTTTCCTTCATAATTTCTTTAACCATGTCAAATTGTTTTACGGCCATGCCCCTTTCGATAGAGGCAAAACTACGCTCACTCCCGGGTGGTTCGATCCCGGCTTCAGTCAGAATGGCTAAATCTGACCGCAGATTTTCTATCTCCTGGTGATATTTTTCAAAAAGTACACGCTCTTCATGGCTTTCCTTGGTTCTGATAAACGAATCCAGAAAGGCATCTACAGAATCATAATCGCTCCCAGACATTGCGGTCTGGGCCTGTTCGAGAAATCCTCTAAGTTCATCGAATTCACTACCGCTCTCCTCCTCGAGACTATGTAGTGACTGCACAGCTTCTTCCAAACGTTGCTCGCTTATCTTACGTAGACGAACCTGTATCTTTTCATCCATGGACGAGCGGAGGTCCTTTATTGCACTGATTATACTCCTGTACCGTCCCCCCTCTTTCAGATCACCGATGAGTGTCAGTACATCAGGAGATTTTTCATCATACCTACGTTCATGTTCAACAGGAGACAAGATTTCGCCTTCATCGGAAGCGGTCTCATCGATCTCGGATTCCGATCCTTGTTCATCTCCTTGTGCAAGTATGGGGGCCTCCTCCGACATTTCCTTTCCATTATGAGCGTCTTTACGCTGGTCTATCTCGGAAGTATCTTCTTCGGAATTCGCCTTTTCCGCCGTTTTTTTAACCGATTCATTCACCATCTATGACACCTTAAAGAATCACGAAAGGAAATTAGAAAAACATACCAATAACTATATAAATATTCCATAATGGTTTTTCCGAAATATAAGATAATACATAATACTTTTGTTTATAATGATATATTTGTGAAGACGGTGCCAGACAAGGTGTAGAACAAGGTTCGATCTCTAACTAGATCCGTTGAAGCATGCGGTACATGAGTGAATACGGAATACTCATATCCCCCCGTCCAACCCCAAGGGATACACCAGGTTTGTTCACTCCGTGATAATCAGTACCACCAGTGGGTATCAGATTGTGCTTTTCGCAGATATTTTCCAGAAAGCGGGTCTCTTCAGGAGTATTCTCTATGTAATAGACCTCGATCCCATCAATACCTAAACCGGCTAGACCATTGATTATACGAGTCAATTCCATTTTCTGACCTGGTATGAGGAATGGATGAGCCATGACAACAAGGCCGCCATATCCCTTGATAAGTTCGATGGCTTCTCTTGAAGTGAAGGTCTTCCGGGGAACGAAACACCTCCCCCCGACGTTCAAATACTCCTTGAATGCCACTTTCATCGCCTTAACGTGCCCCTCACCCAGCATTGCCTTCGCTATATGTAATCGGCCTATGACATCCACTCCCCCGTACATTTTCAAGCGGTCCATGCTTATGGGCATACCCTCTTCGCGGAGTTTTGCTAGAATTTTCATATTACGCTCAATTCGGGCTTTCTTAACCCATTCCAGTTCATGTGAGAACCTTTCTATTTCTAGATCCTTGAAATAACCTAGAATATGAAGATTGCCGAATTCGTCCTGGCAGCCGATCTCCACACCCGAAAGGAACTTCAGCCCCAATGCTTCAGCTTCCATTTTAGCCAAGGGCACGCCCTGGACCGTATCATGATCCGTGAGAGCCAAGCCTACCAAATTCCCCTTCTTTGCCTTTCTCACAAGCTCAACAGGTGAATCTGAGCCGTCCGACATGTTAGAATGCGTGTGCAGATCGATTATTCCATTTTCCCGGGAACTTTCCATTTTTTTTCCTCACGATGTTTTCAAGGGAACCCTGTCATTGTTCAAGAGCATTTGCATTTCTTCATGTAGGTAACCATTGGATGCAAGTATGTCGTCTCTGTAAATATTAAACGGTCCACCTTCGAGATTGGTAACTTTCCCGCCAGCCTCTTCAACTATGATAATCCCTGCGGCAACGTCCCAAGGTTTGAGGCGTAGCTCCCAGAAACCATCTATGCGCCCGCATGCCAAATAGCAGAGGTCAAGGGTGGCTGCACCTGCTCTGCGTATACCCTGCACCTTGTTAATAAACTTTGAAAAGTTTTCCACATTATTATTTAGATTGGTCCTCCGATCATATGGAAAACCCGTTGCCAGGATACTGATACCAAGAGATGAGACCGTTGAGACTGAGATTCTTTTTCCATTAAGCGTTGCACCCATTCCCTTCACCGCTACGAACATTTCATTAGATAATGGAGAATAAATTACGCCGAATATCACTTTTCCGTCAAGTTCGAGACCTATGGAAATAGCAAAATGGGGATAATCATGTGTGAAGTTCGTGGTTCCATCCAGGGGGTCAATTATCCATTTATAACCTTTCTTCAGGTTCATTTCCCAGCCACTTTCGGTCCCGCTCCCTTCTTCCGCCAAAATCAGATGGTCCGGAAACAGTTTTCCAAGTTGTTCCACAATGAACTTTTCGCTCTTTCTATCAGCAACGGTGACCAGGTCGATATCCCCCTTGTACTCCGCAACAATCTCACCCTCGAAGTGGCCCAAGACGATCTGGCCTGCACGTCTGCATATATCGACTGCGATGAGTAACTTGTCCGATAGGTCTCTGGAAATCTCTTGAATATCCGAATATTTTTCTAAGAGCGGACCATATACCTTCATGTCGTCAGGTAATGCAAATCGCTATGTTAAATATTTCTACCCAGTAGATTGGTTGACACTGGGTTTTTTCAAGAGGATTTAAATTTTTTATAGTTGAATCGAGACCGAATATATTATATACAGACGGAATGTTTACGAATGTATAACGAATGTAATAGGAAAGTTAACAAGGGATTACCATGCCAAAAAAGGACTGCCTCATAGCATTGCGGATCACTGCCGAGGCCCAAAAAGCATTAAGAAAGATCATGGTAAATGACGGTGAAGAAAAACTTTCCGAAACCCTTCGATCTGCATTAGATGAATATATAGAAAGGCGACTTCCAAAGACGGAAAACAAAAATGCGGTGGAAACGAGAGAACTGATGTTGAGACTAAACGAAAGGGCCTATATGCTGTTACGCCGCCTCGTGGAAGACGGGATCATCAACTCCATCGCAGAAGGCATACGGGAAGCTATACCCGCTTACGCTAGAAATAAAATGGGAGAGTACAAGGAGATCGAAGATGCATTCAAACTGGAGTCGGACCGGAAGGAAAGACGGGTAAAGGAGACGCGAAATAATTCATTCGATGGATTTTTATAGATAGTTTCCAGCGCAATTAAAAGGATTCTGAATTGAAAAATATCCCCCACTATGGCCATAATAACCAGGGCTAAAAATATATATCGGCCCACGTTCTACCCCCCCTTCATGAAATCAGTTTGTATGCTCAGCATCCACGGGTATTTCGATGCGGTACCGGTACTAGGAAGAACGGACACGGGGGGGCAGATCGTATACGTGCTGGAACTTGCACGACACCTTGCCAAGAGGGACGTCAAGGTAGATATTTATACTAGGTGGTTCGAAGGAAAGGAAAAAATCGAAATCGTGGGTCCGAGAGTACGAATAATTCGTATACCATGCGGAGGCCCATCCTTCATTCCGAAAGAGTTGCTCTTCCCGTATCTTGGGGAATTCACGGATAATATGGAAGTATATATCAGAAATGAAAAATTGAGCTATGACGTATTTCATTCTCATTATTGGGATGCTGGTTTCGTTGCCAATGAACTGGCAGAAAGATATCACACCGGGTTTATACATACGTCCCATTCACTGGGAATCCTGAAGAAAAAACAGATGCCGGATACTGTGGAAAACGAGGAAAGATTCTTTTTTACACGACGGATCAGCAGCGAAAAGGAGATATTCGATGCGGCGATGTCAATCATCGTTTCGACCCCAACCGAAAAGGAGGATTACGTTAGGGATTACGACATCAGTGGTGATAAGCTCAAGATCATACCTCCCGGTGTGGACACAACTCGATTTGCTCCCGGCGACAAAGAGAAATCCCTGATCCTCATTGGAATGCCCAAAAAACGCATTATATTCTCTCTCTCGCGTATCGATTCAAGAAAAGGGTTGGACCTTCTCATCAGGGCGGCAGGACGAGTCATGGAACATGTGGAAGACATCGTTCTGGTCATAGGTGGCGGCTCAAAGGATATGGGAGAGGATGAAAAAGAGGTATTGACCGGACTCAAAGGAATTGCCGGGGATATGGGGATCCTTGACAAAGTTTTATTCACCGGGTACCTGCCGGACGATATAGTTCCCGCTTATTATTCTGCGGCAGAGATGTTCATTGTTCCATCAAGATACGAGCCTTTCGGACTGACCATACTGGAATCCATGAGCGTGGGTACTCCCGTTATCGCAACAAAGTTCGGCGGCCCATCCCACATCATCACACACGGGACCGATGGATTCCTCGTGGACCCGGAGGATGAGAAGGAATTTGCGAGCTTGGTTCAGACTTTGCTGAACGACATGTCCATCCACGAAAAAATATCGGCGGAGGGCATCAAGACCATCATGGAAAAATATTCATGGGATACTGTTGCAGATACTTACATATTGTCAATGATGCGAAGCTCGACAAATGAATCGTGAATAATTCACATCACCCTCGTAAATCCAAGGATTTCCTGCGGGAGTCGAGGTTCGTAGCTTGACAATGTTTGCGGAATCGCAGCCCGTAGGTTTCCGAAGGAAAGCGAGGGCTCAGGCGTGACACAGTTACGCCAGAGCGAAGCGGGAGCCCAGAGGGACCGATTCCGCTGAATAAAACATACAGAGATCATTGGTGGATAAGATGAAAAGCGGAATCAATATAATAAACTCTCACTATACCTTTCTCGAAAAGATCAGCGGCGTAAACATAGTCATTGCCGACCTGGCCCAGGGTCTTTGTGAAATCGCACAAGAAGAAAAGCCCACAGTACTGGCTTTTGAAGGGACTCCTGGCGAACACGATTATTTTAAAACAGTTTTACTCAATAAAGAAGGCGAGATTCGGCAAGAGCTTGCCCGAAAACTGGAGGCGATCCCGCAGCCAAGGGTAATCCTTTGCCACAACTTCCATTTCCCGCTATTTTTCGATAATATCGTAAAACCTTTCATAGAGGGGGCCCTTGACACTGAGACCCAGGTAATAAACGCCATTCACGATTATTCCCATAACGACACGGAGACATCAAAATGGTTGATCGACAGGGGTGTTGCCTTTACCGCCGTATCGGAACAACTGAGTACCGATTTCCATGCGGACGGATACCGATGCGCAGTGGTCAAGAACTCCATCAACACCCAAAAGTTCCGACATAATGACAGTGAATCCCGGGAGATACGCGCTGAATTGAATATACCCGACGACGTGATACTCATAAGCTCTTACGCCCGTGCGGTTCCCCGTAAGCAGTTCCCGGAGCTTGTGACGGTCTTTTCGGAGGTTCTTAAAAGAACGGATAAAAAAATCATTCTATATATTCGTGCGATACCCTCTACGATAGAGCCGGGGAAAACGGATGCGGTAATAGAAAAAATTCAAAATGCTGCTATTGACTGCGGTGTAGTGGATAAGATAATTCTCGAGACGAACCCGGTCCCCTGGGAAACATCACTGGCACCCTATTTCAATGCTGCGGACCTCCTGGTGTTCCCAAGCATCAACGAAGGATTCGGGCTCCAGCTCCCGGAAGCTGTGGCCACCGGCACCCCGTTCATTTGCAGCGATATAGGATGTTATGCTGAGATAGTCAAAAAACTTCTTCCGGCACACGCCAATGAGATAATCTTCCCGGCAGGAGATCAAAACAGAATGATAGAATCGATCCTGTCAACCTTGGATCGATTAGCCCCAATGGGGCGGGACATATCCAACGCAAGAAAGGCTGTTGAGAATATTTACGGTCTCCCGAACATGGTGAACGGTTATATGGAACTGTTCAGAAAAGCTGTGAAAAAGTCCACCGGAGAGAGGTGATCAACTTGAACATCGCCATGATCTCGCTGCAATACGGCAAATCCATTACAGGCGGCGGAGGCGTTCATGTTGAAGAGATCGTAAGCCGGCTTGTTGAGCTGGGACATCGGGTAACGGTTCTTTCCATACATACATCAAAGACTGTAACGAAGAGTGAAAGCGGAGAAAATCCCGCTATAGTCAGGTTCCTGGTAGAAGAAAATATCGAGCATCCTTACGTCGGCTCCAAGGACGAAGAATTGAGACGCATCCGCAAGTTCTGCGAGATTGTTGCGGAGTGGCTTATTATCCACGGAAAGGAATTCGACGTGGCCCACATGCACGGCCATCACATGGTTGTTGGTCTTCTACCCAGATTGGTCCGGAATAACATTAAACGGGTTGTAACCACGGTTCACGCTGTGGAATCCCTCTACGAGATGGAAAAAATGGCCACTGGTCATTCGGAAGGGGACGAGGAGCATATCCGCGGATTGAGACGAAAGGAATCCGAATACCGGTTTGCAGATGCGATAGTGGCACCCAGCCCGGCCGTAAAGGAGCAGATATTCGATTTGATGGAAGAATTCGGAATTGCCCTAGACGAGGTAGAGGACCGAATAAAAGTCATTACCAGCGGAATAGACGACGGCATGCTGATACCCGTGGAGGCCATCGAGGAAAAACTTGGAACGAATCCTCGAAGCTGTGGAAAATTGAATGTGATCCTTCTTTCCAGAATAGACCCGAGCAAGGGAATTCAGTTTGCCATAGAGGGATTGGAAAAGGCTGCCGGTAAAAAGAATATAGATATTGCGCTGTGGATCGTGGGACGGGTCTCGGTGGACTCCTATCTCGATGAATTGAAGGAAATGGCAGGACGATCGACCATAAATATCGAATTCCACATCGATGTGAGCGAGGAAAGGAAGCTCGAACTCCTGGATAAAGCTGCTGTCTACATTCTTCCAACGCTTCAGGATACTTTCGGGATCACCGTTGTGGAGGCAGGAGCCCGGGGGAACATAATCGTCACCACTGACACAGTGGGCCCGCGATTCGTAATAGACGGACCCACAGCAGTAGAACACGACTGGGGCGTCGTTACCGATTACGGGGTAGCGGCAAATAAGACCGATGAACCGCTCATGAACCTTTCTGAAAATCTTTCCAGGGGGATCGAATGGGTATTAGACCACTGGGAGGAAAGCATAGGGATGACGGTTGCGTTCCGCGATAAGATAAAAAGAGATTACATGTGGGACGCCATTGTGAGAGCGTATGTGGACCTGTATCGAAAATAGACCGCGTGTAGGGTGAAAGGGTTGTTTTACGAGACTTCGGAAAGATAGTGAAAATATTATTAAAAGACTTAAATAGTTATATCGGATTAGAGAAATGTACGTAATTTGTGAAAAGTTTGGAGTGGCTAATATGGGTTTTCTCGAAAAAAAACTGAAAAAAGGTCTGAAAAAGGGAATGAAAGAGTTCGGTCTAAAACCGGAAAAACACAAAAAGAAGAAGGATAAGAAACACAAGGATTATTCCCACCACGCTCCACCCCCGCCTCCCGGCAGGGCACCTCCTCCCGGGCATCATGCCGCACCACCTCCCAGTCATCACGCTCCACCACAGCAGAGACCGGGTAGTGAAGTGGAGATGTACCTCCAGCAACTGCAGGGTTGGGACGGCGAATCGAGAAAAAAGGCAGCGAAGAAACTCGAAAAAATGATGAAAAAGAACGTGAACGCACTCTCACCGCACCTGGGCCGCATCATATCGCTTCTTGGACATCAGGAACCGAAGGTTAAACAGTTGGCCGCAAAGCTGATAAGGGCAGGGGCCAAGACCGCCCCCATGCTTTTCAAGGTTCATCTCGACACTTTACAAAGATTACTGAACGACCCGAACCCCAAGGTGAGGGAAAACCTCATGGACGCGGTCCAGAGGATAAATTCCATGTTGGGGGGCGGCGTGGGCGGAGGGACCCAAGTCACGAACATTTACCAGACGGCCCCCCCACCTCAGGCTCAATCACCTTCTCCCCCTGCTCATTCACCTCCTCCCCCGGCCCATGCACCTTCCGCCCCAGTTCCACCCTCCCCGTCTGAAGTGCTCGAAACGGGCAAACCGGGCGTCCATCTTGACGTGATAGAGGAAGACCTGCCGTATAAACGGTGGGGTATGATACAATTGAAGGTGGAGAACCATTCTGAGGTGGACATATACAACATTTCGGTAGAAGTCAAGGGACCTGTAGAGGTTAGTCCAATCGATACCATACATCATATTGCAGCAGGCGAATCGGAGGTTCTCGAGATCGGGATGAAGGCAGCGGAAGCCGGAAGGGTTCCCGCCCACCTGTCCGCCATTTACTACGACAGGAACCGTCGTGAGTTCAAACATTCGAGGCAGGATTGGATAAAGGTAATGAAACCCGAAAAGGCAGTGGCTGCCACGGGAACCCACATAAATATCGGATCCATCGGCGATATAGTCTCGGACCATTCTACGCAGATCCACGATTCGGTGCTACAACGCTCCAACATCGGCGGAGGAGGAGGCGGTGGAAGCGGTGGTGGAGGAGGCGGGTCCACCGTCATAAAGGGCAGCACGGTCCAGCGCTCGAACATATCGGGCGGGGGAAATGTTGAAGTGGAAGATTCGGTTATGATGCGGTCCAATGTGGGCGGAGGCGGCGCTCCGGCACCCCCAGCACCCCCGGCCGCACCGAGTTCGTGCCCGAAATGCGGGAGGGAATTGAAAGAGGGTTGGGCCATGTGTCCCGCTTGCGGTACGAAGTTGTAGGCTCAGCCAAAGCTTCCTCTTTCAATACTATACATACTGTTTATGAACATACAGCGTAGCGGAAAGAAGGTGAATCATACTTGAAAGAACTACCCGATGCAGTTTATACCGTTTGTACAAAATGCGGTGCGAATACGGCTCACGAGGTTTTAAAGGGGCGAGTCGGAAAAAAAGGGGGAGGAAAACTGGAATGCACTCTTCGGTGCACGAACTGCGACTTCGTCCATTTCGAGAACATGGAGATCCCAAAAGAGCGGGATGTTCCTCTCATCGTGTCCGACGAGGAGAACTCTTACAGGTCCACCATCAGCCTGCCCGAAAACGATTTTTTATATATGGACGACGAGCTTCTTCTTGACGAATATCCCGTAAAAGTAACCTCTATCGAGCTGGTGGGGAAGAGAGTAATGAAAGGGTTGGTATCGGATATCGTCACGATCTGGGCCATTAGATATGACAAGGTGAGGATGGGTCTCGCCATTAACCGGAGGGCCACTACCACGAGTATCTACTTCTGGGTGCCCCCCGATGAGGAATTTTCGGTTGGAGACATCGTCAATGAAAAAGGCAATAACGTAGCCATCACGAAGATAAAAACGGATTATGGAACTCTGAAAAGGGGGACCGCACAAGCAAGCAATATAACCCGCCTGTACGGAAGACTGGTAAAATGAGTTTTTTTCGGCCCCGCAGCTTTGTTGAAATGAGAGAGATACTGATAAAGCAGCTGAAAAAGGAGGGCTACATCCACACAAAAGCGGTGGAAGAAGCGATGCGGAAGGTGGACCGGGAATTATTCATACCGAGAGCCGACCCTGAAAAGGCGTACGAGGATTCGCCCCAGCGCATCGGTCACGGCCAGACAATATCTGCCCCGCACATGGTCGCAATAATGTGCGAGGAGTTGAAACTGGATAAGGGAATGAATGTCCTCGAGATAGGTGGTGGAGGCGGGTATCACGCTGCTGTTGTTGGGGAAATTGTCGGTGATGGGGGATCGGTCCTTTCGGCGGAGATAGTGGAGGAACTGGCTGAGCGGGCGGGGGCGAATATAAAAAAAACGGGTCTTGATGACAGAGTGACCATCGTAGCGGGGGACGGCGTGAAGGTGGCAATTGACCGGGGAAAATTCGACAGGATATACCTTGCCGCGGCGGCCCCGGACATTTCTGAAATACTGATAAAATGCCTGAACGACGGTGGAATTCTGCTGATGCCGGTGGGCGCAAAATATTTTTCGGAACTGACGCGGTACGAAAAGAAGGGTGATGATGTGAAGATATCGCATCTGGGAGGTTGTGCTTTCGTGCCGTTGACGGGCGAGTACGGGTTGTGAGAGGATCGCTTTTTTCGTAGATATCGGGTATGGCTCTGCATATCGCATCATCAAAAATGACATTCATTTACTATCGTAGTGGGGAAGAATTTATCCACAGAGAGGGTATCGATAATATAGAAATCCATGTTACTCTCACGCCGTCCCTAAGAAGGATGTATAATAATAAATAGAATACCAAGGTGAGGTAATATGTCTTGGATGCTTCAAGCATATTATAACAACGAATTGAAAATGACAAATGATCGAAGATGTCCCTCTTGTTGGGGTAGAAGGGAAAACGATTGACTTTGGTGTCTTTAAAAAAAACATTCATGGGTCGATAATCATTGGTTCCATAACTGGTTGAATAGCAATATCTAAACGAAAAAGGTGATATTATACCAATTGAGCTACAGACACGGCTAAAGGACGAATTGGAGCGTTTAAAATCTATCTACCACCGTGGTATGAACTACAGTGTGAGAGCCCTTCCCGATCAGATACGATACGGTGAGAACGGGGGTATACTTTCCGGAGAGGTCCAGAACGGAATTATACTGATCTATCATGAATACCCCAAACAATTGAAGATAGCCCCGTACTCCCTGCTTGATCTCGTCACGCTTCCTCTTTGATGTCCACACCCACAGCACGCCTGATAAGTACCTTGACCCGATCCTCCTCCTCACTTTCACCGGAAACGTCGGGTATGGCGATGATCAGAGGATAGAGTTGTTTCAGTTCCGAATGGTATTTGAGCTTGGTATCGATCGCCTTGGCCGTCCGCTCCGTAAGAAAGATAATGGAAATGTGCTCGTCGGCTACGAACCCATCAAAACCCTTTTCGATCTCTCCGGGAGTGTTGAAGTCCTTCACTATGTGGTTCTGCTTCACCCCGGCAAGGGAGAAGGTCTGTACGGTGTGTTTGTCGCCAATTACCGCTATGTTCATCAGGTGGACCCCCTTACAATTAGGAGTTCCTCGGCCAATTCCTTTCCGCCGGGTACCTCAAAGCCCCGGAGGACCGCGATCACGTTCCTGGTCTCGAATTCCAGTTCTGTAAGGTACCGGATCACCGGCCCTACCGTGGTGTTCATCTTCATGGCAAATATCTCGATGTAACGGATCCAGAAACGGTCCAGTTCCAGCTCAAAGAGGGAAATTCTGCCGGTATCCTTGAAGTCCTTGAAAACCTCTCGCAGTAAAGGAGCATATGGTGTGCGTCCAAGCGCATCAAGGGCCTCGGCCACATTCTCAGCGTCCTGAAAAGCCTCCAGCGTATCCCGGGTGATGTGTTTCCCCCGCGCAAAAGAATATTCCTTACGCTGGGCGGCTGGTACGCCGGCCTTTATCATCCTCAGCACGGTCTTGATGGTCAGCATATCGCTGTAAACCTCAAGGAATTCTCTCAGTTCCTTCCTGAGCGTACGCGGTAACTTCGAAGACGAACGCTCCACGCTTTCAATATAGAATCCATCGAGAAGGTTTTCAACCTTTCGAAATGTCGTATTTTCGGTACGGGAAAGCATTTCTCGAAGTTCCCGGCGGGGTAGCAAGTTAATCATATCAACAAGGGTCTCCGCCTTCTTCATCTCGTCGATGAGCTTTTCTGTGAGTACCCCTACCGGGTAGGTTCCGGACTCTGTTGAGGATTCATGGAACCTGGCGCTGAAAAGGTTTTTCAGGGTACGGTTCTCATATCGAATGATGAAGCTGTCCAGAACAGGGCCGATCATATCGGGTGACTCTTCCTTGGCCTTCTGGACGTTATTCAACATGGCTGATAAAAGCACTTCTTCTGCTTCCTCTACATTGGTCACGGTCTTCAACGGGAAATCTTTGGAACTGGCCGATGAAATGAAATTCACCGCTTCCCCAAATGAATTCGTACCCATGAGATTGTTCACGTACATGCGTCTAACGAACCGGTTTATCCGGGAATTGTAAAGAGCATTGGAATACCCAAACCTGGCTATGGTCCATACCATGGGCACCTTCATCCCCAGGTATAACAGCATCGCGCCAAAAACCGCTATGATGATTATCAGCACAGGCCAGGTACTAAGATCCAACTATCATTCCTCCTTGAATAAAATTCCCGCGGTCATCTTTCTAAGCCCGTCGCTCTGCTTTTCCATCATGTAATCGAAGGTCCGGTCAATACGGAATTCGCCGTTGTCGGACACAACCACCACTCCCCCCCTGCCCGGCACGGTCTTATTCCTCACAGGTGCGATCCCTAGCTGCTTCAGGTAAGGAATATCTTCGTCACGAGTGGCCATTATCTTGCATTTACCATTCAACAGATTGGCACTCTCGGTTACCAGTTTCTTGAGTAATCGGCGGTACCGCTCTCCCTTGAACTCACCGAATCTATCGAGGACGTTCCCAAGAGCAAGGTTTATCAGCCGCTCCTTTTCGGCCAGCATCTCTCGTTTAACGCTGCGTTTTCCCTCCGATATCTTGAGATTCCGGTATATTTCACGCTCCCTTTCGAACTCGTTTTTAACCTTTTCCTTTTCCTTCCCCACCTTATCCTTCATCTCGGATTTCATCGCAGCGATCTCCTGAGCGCTGTTCCGGTTGATCTCCTTGATCCGTTGATCACGCTGACTTTCGATCTTGTTCAGGATATCTTTCAGGCCCATATACGGTCCTCCTTAATTTCTTTACTTTATCCCTTCATCCGAATTACAAGCCCAGCAGGATGAAGAGGGCTATGAGAAGTCCGAAAACGGCCATGGTTTCAGGCATAACCGAATATATCATACCTTTTCCGAACATGTCAACATTTCTACCTACACCGCTTGCACTGGCACCTGCAACGAGACCCTGGGGAATTGCTGATACACTGGTCAAACCGATGGTTATTCCGATCATAACTGCACCCCAGCCAACGTTTACATTTGTAAGTACCCCTGCATCTCCTCCACCAAAGAAACCGGCTTTCATAAGTAGCAATATCGCGAATACTAAACCGTATACACCCTGCGTCATAGGAAGGGCCTGCAGAATCAAACCTTTCGCGAATCGATCTGGATGTTCTGTAGTCATGCCCACTGCGGAAACGCCTGCGATATAAAGGCCGAAGGCAGCCATGATTCCCGGAATTCCTATGCAGAGAGCCACGCCAAGCAGAATCAAAGCCGATACTTTTTCCTTTAGTTTCTCCTTATCGGGCGCATCATTACTATCATATGGATCGGTTTTAGCTTTGAACTCATCCAGATTGGTATACCCATCATTATCCGGGTCGGTGTAATTCACAAACAAGGAAATGTTGGTAACGTTCAATCCATTTTTATTGATAATATTCCATTCCCAGCTATCGTCCATATCATCGTTGTCGCTGTCTTTGTCATTAACATCCTCTGCAAGGGCCAAACCTGTCATGAAGACAAGGGTAAGGACCAACAATACTGTAGTTATCAAAAATTTTCTATTTTCTTTCATCATGTCACCTCTTTTTTATATTTTTTTGATTGTGATTATTAATTAATTACTTTTCCATCGTTACTTTCTGTGAATTCTCTCTGTTCCTTAAAAGGTTTGAATAGAACGCCACCGCCACTGTAACATCTATTAAAGAGTTCGATATACTGCAATCTTAGGGAGTGGATACATGCACCCAATGTTTGGAAAAGGAAATTGAAAGTATGAAAAGCTAATAATATTATGAGTATAAGGACCATCTTTATTATCCCACCAAGGACCGAATCCAACGGAAGAAACATCTCTGCAATAATATTCCATGTCATTGCCAGCCCCACAGTTGCCAATCCCAGTGCGAGAATCCGTGCAAAGGAAAGAAGGTCGCCTATAAAACCAGTAACGTCGAAAAGTGCCAAAACCGGTTTTTTAATATTCGCCAATACCAGACCACTTCCAACGCCCACAAACCCAATCATTACCATATTGGATGGCATTTCAAGCATATCCAACATGTTTATTATCAATATGACTAAAGAGGGAATTAGTATAAGTAAGGAAAAATCTTCAAATATCGCCGTCTTTATTTCTTTTTGCTTGATATGCGTGATAGTAGAGAGGATTACCGATAAGTATATTGTTATCAGGCCTAGGGCAAGAGAGACGAGAAACAGAGGTATGGGATTCCTGAGGGGATCATAGGGTAACAATATGGGACCTATTGAGAAAGCCGGATACAATGGTCGTAAGGGATCACCAAATATTAAACGCGGTATTAGGTCTCCGAAGAACGAACCTGTAACCAATCCCGTGATAATGGTTATTACTGCTACATATTTCCCGATATATGCAAGGGTGGCAGCGAATCCCTCTTTTGTCTTTGTTCCAATCCAAATACACCCGGCCAATATTATCAATCCATAGCCAGCATCCCCGAGCATCATACCAAAAAAGAGGACAAATAAAACCCCTGCAAAAGGTGTTGGATCAAAATCGTTATATTTCGGCGGTGAAAATGTGTTTATCAAGCCCTCAAAGGGGCGCAAGTATTTCGAATGAGAAAGAGATGATGGGACGGTATCCTTCTCGGTATCGGGTTCCGAAAAACTGATCTCGATATACTTCAAACCTTTGAGACATTTTTGCAAGTCATTCTTCTTCTCTTCCTCCACCCATCCGGAAATGACCACTGTGTCCTCCGTCTTTCCGAAACTGGCATAGGTCTCGTACTTCTCTCTTTTTATACGGACCAGTTCCATTTCTACCTCGATATTCCGGATCCCCACTTCCTTCAATTTTTCAAGATCACCCAGAAGCCTTTCCTTTTCTTTTTCGAGTCTCTCAATGGTTCTATTGAGTTCGGCAAGGATCTGCTTCGGCCGACCCTTTAGTTCCGGGAGCTGAAGTTCATTGAATATTTTTCCTCTGAGAGCTTTCGAGACGTCTTCCTTGACCTCTTTCATCCCGGTGATCACAACAACGTTGGGCGTTTCGGGAAGACCCGTTGGGACGTGATCGAAGGTAACCTCAGGTATGTCCTTCAGGATATTGCCCAGCTCGGAAACGTCATCGGCAGTCCCGATCCTGGTAAAAGTATAGTTGCCGTCATCAAGGTAATCCAGGGGAATGTCAAGGGGTTCCAGAAGTGAGATCTGCGCCTTTTTTTCTCTTTTCCGTCCAAGCTCGTCGTTGATCTCGGAAAGCCGATCATTATTCGTAAGGATTACCATTTCACACTCGGCCATCACGCTCTCGCTTCGAGCGACTAATTCCTCGAAGTTCAGTCCTTTGACCTTTACCTTTTTATTGGCACTTGGAAAAAGATCAGCCAACATGCTGCTTTGGCTTGGGAAATGAGATGAGAAAATGTCTAGCAGTCGCTCCATTCGCAGTTCGATCTCCAAAAGAGCAGTATGCCTGGATGGCGTCCTAGAAGTTCCAAGATAGCCTCGGATATCTTCACTGAGGTTATCATCCACCGGGTCAACCTGCATGATCTCCGCCGAAGCTAGCGCATCAACAGTATCCTCAAGGATACTTGTGTGTGCGATAATGTTCGTCTTGACCATTTTTCTGGGAAATAACAAGCTACCACTTTTCCGTTATATCTTGCAGGAGTCTTTTCGGTTTCATTCGTTCTCCAGTGTGTCCAGCACAACTTCGAAAACAGATTTGCCGGTTTGCTTAACGCTCTTTTCCACTTTTTCCCGGAGTAACACAACTTCCTTTTTCCCTTCCTTGATGATCGTGGATGACCTGGCATCGATATCTTTCCTGAGTTTACTATCCGTGCTTAGAAAAACCTGATGGTTCTTCCCGATATCGGCAATCATTTTTTTCTCAAGGAGCTTCCTGGTCTTTGCCTGATGGGCTTCAGATCCCTTTTCCTCCTCAACTATCAATGATGCCGCATTAGCCTCAGCTTTCTTTATTTTGACAATATCGTTTTCGAGCATGTCATCCCACCTAAATCCTTAATATTCCATTAGAAGCCTGACCCGTGGTCCCATGCCAAAATGTATTTCTATATTTATAATTTACAGTGTTTTCCCTCTCCATGAAAACCCAGAGACCCGGCATCTATCTTTTTATTGATCGTAATTCCTCGTACCATCTGCCCCGTACATCCTATTTTACCGAACCATTTATAGCATTCCAGGGAGTTACAGGAAGCAATGGTTACCACGGGGAAAAAAATTACAATTCCACTCTTTTGCGTCATCTTTTTCATTGCAGCGTCTCAATTCATCGTCCCCTACATCATGGAGCCTGGAACGGTGAGGCACATGGACGCCAACGCCAATATGATGGACCATTCCAATTTCTGGAACACACTTACCATATATCCGCGTATAATTTATTATTTCGGAGATTTTAACTGTCACCAGATGGAGCACCGCTCTTTCGTTATAAACGGGAATCAGATGCCCATGTGCGCCAGGGACGCAGGAATATTCGTGGGCTTGTCCGTGGGTTTGCTCATCCCCATTATTCTTCCCGCAAGGGAAACGGCTTCCGAGATAATTTTAAAGCTTTTCCCTCGTAAAATATCTCATAAGATACGGAGAACCGATAAGAGAATTAGGAAAAAAACTGGATTAGACATACAATTCTCCCCTCTACTCGCCATCATATCCATCCTCTTTGCCCTCAGCATGGTGATCGACGGGTCCGTCCAGATGTTCTCCTCTTACGAAAGTACGAATCCCATGCGTGTCATAACGGGATTGCTTTTTGGTTTCACCTCATTCCTTTGGTTCAGCTCCTACATACATTCAGTATTGTACGTCCCGGAACTGCCGAAATATTTATTCAACGGTCCAACGGGAGAAGTGAAATGAACCACTTGAAGTTCGAGATCAAGAAGCGGGACATCCTGGGCCGGATATGTACCTTCGACACTCCCCACGGTAAGGTGACCACACCAACACTTCTTCCGGTTATAAATCCCAACATCCATCTCATTCCACCGAAGGAGCTGAAAGCACTTTTCAATGTGCAGATGATAATAACCAATTCGTATATAATAAGGAAAGGCGAAAAGCTCAGGGAAAAGGCACTTTCTGAAGGTATTCACTCTCTGGTGGATTTCCAAGGCCCCATTATGACCGATTCCGGCACGTTCCAATCCTACGTTCACGGCGACATTGATGTGGATCCACAGGAGATCGTGGCCTTTCAGAGGGATATCGGCGTTGACGTCGGCACCATCCTGGACGTGTTCTCCACACCGGACCGGACGTTCGAAGAGGCTAAGGAAGATGTAGCTCGTACCGTGGAGAGGGCAAGGATCGCCCACGAAATAAAGGGAGATATGTCGCTGGCCACAACGGTACAGGGCTCTATTTATCCGGAACTGCGCACGCATTGTGCCCGGGAGTTGTCATCCATGAAAGGTGACTTTTTTCCAATCGGCGGGGTGGTGCCACTTCTGGAGGATTACAGGTATGGAGAGATAGTTGATCTGGTACTAGCTTCGAAAAAAGGTCTCGACATATCTAAACCCGTACATCTTTTCGGTGCCGGGCACCCCATGGTATTTGCTCTTGCCGCAGCAATGGGGTGTGATTTTTTCGATTCTTCCTCATACGCAAAATATGCAGTTGGCGGAAGGATGATGTTCCCAAATGGAACCGGAAAACTGGATGAAATGGAGTATTCCCCCTGTTCCTGCCCGGTCTGCGTAAAATACGCTCCGGATGAGCTGAGGGAAATGGAACGGACTGAAAGTATACGCAAATTGGCCGAACATAATCTTTATGCCTCTTTTGCGGAATTGAGACGGATAAAAGAAAAAATATCGTCAGGAACCCTGTGGGAACTTGTTGAAGAAAGGGCGGGGACCCATCCCAAAATGCATGAAGGGTTATGCCGTTTGTACGCTCACGGCGATTATCTCGAGATGTACGAGCCGGTATCTAAAAAGAGATTCATGACCGCGAAACCTGGAGGATTCAGCCGACCCGAGGTTGCACGGTACAGGAAAAGATTGACGGAAAGATACGTTGGGGGAGAAGAAACTGTGCTCGTGCTGCCTGACGGCAGCAAGCCGTATCACATGGGACACGGAAAAACAATAGAAAAAATAAGACAAAGGGTACGGGTCGGAATCGCTGTGGATACACCCTTCGGGACGGTTCCGCTGGAACTGGACGCTATGTACCCGTTTGCTCAATCGCTGTATCCCGATGACTCTAAATATCACTTTTCACTGAATAACGGGCGCCTCCATAGTGATTCCAAAAGGTGGATCCGATACGAAGGGCCGGAAAGCACTGAAATGCTCACAGAACTGGCCGATGAAGCTGTAACAAAAGAATCTTATTTAGAACCGGACGTCTCCATTGTACGGGCCACCCTCGATATGCAGTTCGGTTCCAAGGTCGGAACTCGCCTGCTCATGGGTGATCGAAGAAAGGTCACTTTCAAGAAGAGCCGGAAGACAGGCAGAATTAGAAACATATTCTTCGAAAAAGTTCATGTCTTTTCAGTGAACGCCCGTTCCGGTCGAATTATCCTCACCCGGGATGGGGCAAGGATGCTGCATCAGAATCTTGATTTCCCCGGTTATAGAGTGGTGGTTGCGGAGGATGCGATTCCTTTTGTACGGAATGGTAAGAGTGTCTTTTCCCGTTTCGTTCTCGATTGCGATACCGAGATACGGCCGGGAGACCAGGTTCTCGTGGTGGACGCTCGGGATGAACTGCTGGCCTGGGGAAAAGCGCTTTTAAACAAAAAAGAGATGTTGGATTTCAATACCGGGGTGGCGGTGAACGTAAAAAAGGGGTTCAAAGATATGAAGGTCGGCTCTACGACCTGACGGAGAAAGTACCTTTTAGAAAGCATAAATCACATCGAATCCCAATCATTCCAAGAGATACGTGCATTTTTTATATCTACGAGAATATTCACCGGCGATGAAACGATCAGTTGGCGGTTTTACTGTAGACACTTCCACGAGGCTGATGCGCAACAAATTTTTTGCATGGATACGGATCTCACGACCCCTCATTGTATTTATATCCGTTTTCGGGGCCAGTGTGGGTGCCCTAAATGTAACCATAGCCGATATATCAGTGAACGATGGGGTCTCACTGAATACCATGGCGTTCACCCTGACACTGGCATCAGCAGCCCTGCTTTCAGCCGGACTTATGATCCACAACGATTATACCGATCTCGAATCAGACAGGGTGAATCGCCCTCAAAAACCGATCCCTTCGGGTCTAATTTCGCCCCTCACAGCAAAATGGACCGGTATGGCCCTAATGGGAGCTTCAGTGCTCGTCGCTTTCTCAACGACACTTCCCACACCCCCTTCGTCAATGGGACCACTGGCCTATGGGGGGCTCAATCTCCCATGCGGCATTCTGACTTTAATTATTGTGTTAAGCGGGATATTCTACAATGCCAGAGGTAAATACACCGGTATCTGGGGACACGTGATAGTAGCCTTCGGAGTGGGCGCCATACCTCTTTGGGGTGCCTGGGCGGTGAGATCAGGTACCTGGACCGACTTGAAGATGATAATCCCACTCGCTGCAGCCATATTTGCAATGGAGATCGGGCGGGAGATCATGGTTTGCATCGGCGATATACACGGCGATCAGGCAGCAGGTTTTCTGACCACCCCGGTAAGGCTGGGCCGAAAATTATCGATGTATCTTGTGCTCCTGTTCTACACCATGTTCATACCGCTGTATCCCATCCCGTTCCTTGGCATCTTAGATTTTCCCAAGGTTTTCGGAATCGCCTATCTTATCGGGGCCACGCTCTTTCTAATAATACTATATGTTACATGGCTCAATGTAATGCGTGTCATGCGGGGTGGAAACGAAAAAAAGATATGGCACTCTTTCGAACTGAACATTAGAACGGGAACCCGGATCGGCGTTGTTCTTTTCCAGATCCTGCTATTCGTGGAGGCATTCATCTGATCTGTCGACTAAAAAAAAATCAGGCAGACCTATTGAAGCCCGCCTGGCCTGAATGAATGGTTTTATCCTACGAATTCTTCTTCATCATCCCCTTCTTCTGTGGATTCTCCTTCATCTTCTTCTAACTCGCTATCATCCCAATCCTCTTCCGCATCCGCCTCACCATTATCTTCATCATCCCCTTCTTCAAAATCTTCACCCCAATCGTCCTCAATTTCTGTTTCATCACTATCGTCCATATCAGGTAATTCACCCTCATCATCGGTGTCATCAGCGTCATCGGGCTCCTCGGATAATTGCTCAAATTCGTCATCAGCGTCATCATCTTCGCTATCATCATCGTCTTCGGAGAATTCATCTTCGTCATCAAACACGGACCCGCAACCGGGACAAACATCATCATCGGCCTCAAGGGTTTCACCACAATCAGGGCATCCGTACTCATCTATCCCACCAATGGATTCCTCTTTGACTTCCACGGCATCCTCGTCGTAATCCCAACCTCCATCTTCGAAATCAACCCAATCCCTGAACAAGCCGTCCGGAACCGAATCTTCTTCATCCTCCAATTCGTAATCCGGTTTGGGTTCTTCCAGACCTCCCTCCTTGCTTTTTCCATAGCTCCTGACAACAAACAATACACCTATTACCACCAAAACTGCTATGACTATATACAATAGATATGACGATGACGATGATGGTTCGGGATCTTTTCCGGTATCCTCCGGTTCGACTTCCTTACCGAAAACCGCGAAGACGGTGAGATGTGATACGTTTGCCCAAAGATTGTTGTTCCCGGTATCGATATCGGGATTTTCACATTTGACCCATCCATTGGAAGCTGTATTCCAGTAATAAAGAGCGAGACTGGATTCGTCGATATCTGCCGGGAGATTGGCTTCAACATAGGATACCTTGATGTATATCCATTCACCATGATTCAGTGCCACCGTGCTCACGATATCGAAATAGAGACCTGTAGATACAAGACCCCCCGATAGAGCTCCAGGGCTTGTTGCCGTATCTACCGTGAGATCGCCAAAAATGGCGTGTTTTACATCAATGGTGAACGTTCCTATCGTCATTGGAGGCTCTGTTCGAACCGTCGGTATTGGAGGTTCTACCACCTTATCCACTTTGGGATTCTCGATACCGGCCTCCAGTTGATCATGCGAAGCATAACCGGTATGGGTGCCCGCGGTAAAGTCCGCCGAACTTATGCCAATGATCTCGATATAACCGTTTGCATTTGTTTTCCCCTTCAATACCCCATCGACATAAACGTCCGCACCCTCCACCGGCTCGTGAGATTCATCATATACATATACCCGCGCATCATCATTTTCGCCATCTTCATCAGCGTCCACCGTCAACGTCTTGGTATAAATGTATGCCTCGCCGGTACCCTCGGATATGAACTCGAATGTCATGGTCTCATCTGATCGCGTGCCCGTATTCATGTTTATGGTCACGTAGTGAAGACCTGCCGGAAGATCAGACAATGTCAGGCTCATGCTGTCGTCGCCACGAGTGGACTCGTTTCCTTCCACATCTTCGCCATCCACCGAAGCATTGTAGTCATCAGGGTGAATCGGGTTCCCATCTTCGTCATAGACCCATATCTCCCCATCATCGGTGTAATTGTCACCGTCCTCGTCGTTCCCGTAGGCATCGCCGTAATGATAATCATCACCTACCATTATCTCGGTCCACGCATACGCAGAATAATTCCCATCAGCACTGTAATAATAAACATCGACGAAATGGTAGCCCGTAGCCAGGTCGAAGCTGGTTATATACCCTTGAGTAGAGGTATAACCAACCAGATAACCATCGAGATAAACCTCTGCAAAGGCCACGGGATTATCATCCTGGTCGTAGACGTATATAATGGCATCGTCCGTTATATTATCGGGGATTATGTCTTTTACAAAATGCTCGATATAGATGTACTGTTCATCGGCCCCTTCCGAATAGAACCATATGAAACCGAAGCGGTTATCTGAAATGACGCAAGCTTCGTGCCACCCTCTCGATATGTTCTCAACAACAAGTTCGCCATCCAGGTCTGTCATACCTTCCCAGTATTCGTCGACATACACATCCGCGTATGGAAGAACATCATTATCACCGGCATAGGCCCTGATCTTCACATCGTTCATGAAACTATCATTGTTGTGATCCAGAACAAAAGCATCCAGCCAAAGATAGCCCTCGTCACCGATATAGAATTCCGCCCAGGCCTGGAAATCCACTGAATAATTACTATCATTTCCCGCAACAGGGCCGTATATGAAAATATCCACATAATGCCAACCCTGTGAGAAATTTAAGGACCAAAGTGATCCATTTTCACCAGTCATGCCATACCACATGGAATCGATATATATTTCCGCTCCCATCTGGGGATTACCCTCGTAATCGTAAACATGAATCTCCAGGTCATTCATTATTCCGTCCTCATCCGCCGGATAAACATAGACATCGGTGAAAATGAACTTTTCTCCGGCACTTATTATAAATTCGGTTTTCGTCCAATATTCCTTCATATTTAACATATCATAGTAAAAAATATCAACTATATAGGAGGCATTTTCCAGATCTTTATAGGAGATTGAACCATTTTGATCGGTCAACCCGGCCCATTCATTATTTATGTAAACCTCTGCCGATTCCAAAGGCGAGCCGTTACCATCATAGACGTATACTTCCACATCATTTGGTATACCGTCGGGATCCCATGGAAATACGTAAACATCTGCGTAGATTATATGTTCCATCTCGATGATAAACTCAGTCCAGGCCCAATGGTCCACGTAGGTTTCATTCCAGTAATGTATATCGACACTGTACCAGTCATCCTCCAGGTCCTTGACAAGCACTGAACCGTTCTCCGAGGTAGAGCCCATCCAAGCCCAGTTGATAAAAACGCTCGCTCCCTCGAGAGGGTTGTCGTCGTTGTCATACAAATACACCATAACATCGTTCGGTACAAGATCAGCGTCCGCCGGATAAACGAAGGCCTCCGCATATATGTAGAAATCGAGGTTTATCTGGAATTCAGTTGTCCCGTGGTACTCCTCCCCATACATGGCGTCGTAGTAAAATACATCCAACAAATACAAACCGGGATCCAGGTCATTGATGTCCAGTTTACCCTCCCCATCTGTGAATCCAACCCAATCTCCATTCAAATAGACATTGGCATAGGGGACGCTCATCCAGTCATTGTCATAAAGCCAGATGCTCACATCATTGGGAATTCCGTCGCTCCCGTTGGGTCCCACGAATACGTCCGCATAGATCACGTGCCCGACGTCAACGAGAACTTCGGTCCACGACCAAAACTCAACACCGGTCTCATTGAAATAGGAAACATCGATACGGTGCATTCCATCACCGATATTATAGAATGTGGTGGAACCGTTCTCTGCGGTCATACCCCATTCCATCCATTCCAGCCATACATTGGCCCCTCCAATCGGATTACCCGCGTTATCATAAACGTGGACCTTCACATCATCAGGCCGTTGACCTCCCTGGGAATAGACGAAAGCTTCGACATAGATGAAATATTCAAGGTCGATCATAAATTCGGTGGTACCCCGGTACTCTTCACCGTATGTAGCGCCGGAGATCACATCCAAAACATACATTCCTGAGTCCAGATCATTGATGTCGAGTTTTCCATGGGCATCTGTGAATCCAAACCAATCTTGATTCAAATAGACATCGGCATAGGGGACGCTCATCCAGTCATTGTCATAAAGCCAGATGCTCACATCATTGGGAATTCCGTCGCTCCCGTTGGGTCCCACGAATACGTCCGCATAGATCACGTGCCCGACGTCAACGAGAACTTCGGTCCACGACCAAAACTCAACACCGGTCTCATTGAAATAGGAAACATCGATACGGTGCATTCCATCACCGATATTATAGAATGTGGTGGAACCGTTCTCTGCGGTCATACCCCATTCCATCCATTCCAGCCATACATTGGCCCCTCCAATCGGATTACCCGCGTTATCATAAACGTGGACCTTCACATCATCAGGCCGTTGACCTCCCTGGGAATAGACGAAAGCTTCGACATAGATGAAATATTCAAGGTCGATCATAAATTCGGTGGTACCCCGGTACTCTTCACCGTATGTAGCGCCGGAGATCACATCCAAAACATACATTCCTGAGTCCAGATCATTGATGTCGAGTTTTCCATGGGCATCTGTGAATCCAAACCAATCTTGATTCAAATAGACATCGGCATAGGGGACGCTCATCCAGTCATTGTCATAAAGCCAGATGCTCACATCATTGGGAATTCCGTCGCTCCCGTTGGGTCCCACGAATACGTC
>Ga0187827_10001130_pt1 | contig 39982 bp, 36 predicted proteins | sample ETNtaG_39_FD_167969 | JGI IMG/M metagenome (GOLD analysis project Ga0187827, IMG submission 167969) | Marine microbial and viral communities from oxygen minimum zone, Eastern Pacific Ocean - ETNP2014_SV_150_PacBio MetaG (Illumina Assembly) | ecosystem: Environmental > Aquatic > Marine > Hypoxic...
CGCAAATATTTTGGCAAGAACCTCAACAAATAGTGTGCAATGGTCAATATTTATTACAGGAGAGTAGATTATGGAAGGCCAAGATAAGATAAGCTTAATGATGATTGTCGGAGCAAGCGTGTTTGTAGCAGCTTGGGTTTTGGCCTGGTATTTCGCTTCTTTTTAGTAGGGGTTAAACCCAGTCCGCACGGAACCTTCAGAAATAGGCGATTTTGAAACCTGATGCGCTGCCTAAGCAGTGCCAGCAGGCTGCTCCTTTCGATCGCTAGATGGCGCTGACACGGCACTCCTGTGGCAGCCAAAGAGCTACTAACGGGCCATTGACCGTTCCTATGATTGGTCAGACTCAACACTGGATAAACCCCCACTCCGCTATTACCATCGATAAAAGTCCAGGTAGGTTCCCTGCTTGGGGAATCACAGAAAACTGAGAAATAATATCTATATAAAACAATCGATTACAGGTTCTAATTGGGAGAGCATAGCTTCATTGTTTTCTTGGTAGATTGCTTGGTAAGAGCTTGAAACCTTCCCTGGTGGTGGGTTCCAGCCAACACATCCCTGTGTTGTCGTTCGACCCTATCGAAGTGCTGCTTCGATTCGCAAGGCGACCGGGTCTCACCCGCTCATACGATTCTGTTTATTGATCCCGTTGTATGAAGGGCGCTTCCAGTTGTGGATAGTCGATTCCCAACTGCTCCAGGTAGGTATCGTACTGAGACGGGTCGTAGTACAGCTCCTCCAGCTGGGGCTTGAACTGGGCCATGATCTCGGCATTTTTCTCGATTGCCGGTGGATCATTCGGGCCGATGAAAGGCATGTATTCCAGCTCTTCGGTTTGCACATCGTCGAAGTACGTCCAGGCTTCTTCCACTAATGATTCGTCCCGTAATAAATCCAGCAACGTAGCCGCGATTACCTTGGCACCCGCGGTCGCACCTTTATGGGCAATCGGCGTTGCCATGGCCATGGCACTGGACCAGTGGTGTCCCTGCAAGCCACGCACGTTGGATGGATAACGCAGTGTAACCGTTGGCACGTTCCAGGAGATGTCACCGATGTCGTCCGACCCACCGGAAACCGGATTTTCCGGGGGTTCGCCTATTCCATTCAGCTCGGTTGCCAGGCCCTGTGGTTCTTCGGCACCCATGAAAGTCTGCAATGCTTTGGCAAAGCGCTGGTCGTCTTCCGACCATACAGGTAATCCCACTGCCTTGATATTTTCATCCATGGCCAGCGCGATCGGTCGATTAAAATGCCTTGGATAGGCGGCACCGACGATACGCCGACTCACTTCGGTATCGGTCATTATTGCCGCACCCTCAGCAATACGCTGCAGCGTGGCGAAATTCTCCATGATATTTTCCGCCGTGATCTCGCGGATGAAGTACCAGACACTAGCATAGGAAGGCACGACGTTTGGTTGATCGCCGCCATTGCTGATTACGTAATGGGAGCGCTGCAGCGGACGCAGGTGTTCGCGGCGGAAATTCCACGCCACATTCATCAGCTCGACCGCATCCAGTGCGCTGCGTCCATCCCATGGGTCGCCGGCACCGTGGGCAGCCACTCCATCGAACAGATACTCTACAGAAACCAGTCCTGTGCCTCGCGCATCCCCCCAGGTGACCCCCAGGTTATTGGAAACATGGGTAAACAGCACCGCATCGACACCCTCAAACAGGCCGTCTCTGGCGTACCAGGCCTTGGTACCCAGTAGCTCTTCGGCGATTCCTGGCCAGAGCACAAGCGTGCCCGGCAAGTTTTCCCGCTCCATGATCTCTTTAATAGCCAGTGCGGCGACGATGTTTACTGCCTGTCCGGAGTTATGTCCCTCACCATGCCCCGGGGCACCCTCTATGATGGGTTGGCGGTAGGCAACTCCGGGCATCTGCGATGCCCTTGGGATTCCGTCCACGTCAGAACCCAGGGCTATTACCGGCTCGCCACTGCCCCAGCTGGCCCACCAGGAGGAGGGAATATTGGCAACTCCGAGATCGATATCGAAACCGTTCTCGGCGAGTATGCCAGTGAGATATTCCTGGGTTTCGAACTCCTGAAATCCCAGCTCTGAGAATGAAAACAGGGTATCTACGATTTCCTGAGTTAACTTCGCCATGGCGTCCACCTGGCTGGCAGCTTCCGCCTTCAGTCCGGTGAGTTGGGGCGTGGGGGTTTGTGCCAGTGAGAGCGAGCCCAGTGTTGTCAGCAGTATCAGGAGCAGTAAACGAGACGCGTACATATTGCCACCTTCTGTGTGGTTTTTATCAGACCAGAAAGGCTACGCGTTTTTGTGGCTTTTCGCCACTCTAAGTTAGTCCCTGGCGTGGCCATGCAGGGCAAATCATAACCCCAAAAGGTATGGACTCCGAAGCAGAGGGCTTTTATTCTTGCTCTATCCGGTTTTTCCCAATGACGCACTCAATTAACGAACAATGAATAACGGAGCAGCTCATGCCAAGGCTCAAGCTAATACCAGTCATCACTCTTACCTGCTTATTTGTATCTGGTCCAATAGCAGCCCAGTCCGGTGCAAACAATCGCCTCATCACTGCCGAAGACTTTTTTGCCATTAAACAGGTAGGCAGCCCCAACATTAGCCCAGACGGTGAATGGATAGCATACACGGTCAGAGAAACCAACTTGGAGGAAGACAGTTCTGAAACCCGGCTCTGGATGGTATCCAGTGATGGTGAAGAGTTACTGGCAATGACTGGTGTCGGTTCCTCCGCTAGTTCGCCTCAGTGGAGTCCTGATGGCAAATATCTATCCTTCATGGCATCGAGAAATGATGGCGAAACTCAGGTCTGGGCGCTCAATCGCAAGGGGGGCGAGGCGGTTCAGCTAAGCCATATCGAACAGGGCGTAAATGGTTATGAGTGGTCGCCGGACGGCGAGCGACTGGTGCTATTGGTGACAGATCAGGACCCTGAGGAAGCAGCAGATGGCGAAGATACAAAAGAAGGGCCTTGGGTCATCGACCGCCTGCAATTTAAAAGGGATAACATCGGCTATCTGGATCGCCTCAGGACGCATCTGTATGTACAAAACCTGGATGATGATGCCGTCACCCAGATTACCTCCGGCGACTATGACGATGCGCAACCGGTCTGGAGTCCGGACGGCACGCGAATTGCCTTCGTCAGCAACCGTACCGAAGAGCCGGATGCCAACAGCAATCGCGATATCTGGGTAGTCTCTGCCGACAGCCCCGACGCCGGCGCAACCCTGCTGCAAGTCACTACCAATTCCGGCTCCGATTCCTCCCCGGCCTGGAGTCCCGATGGTCAAACCATTACCTATGTGACGGTCATCGAACCCGATCTGATCTGGTATGCAACCAATCACCTGGCAATAGCGCCAGCCAGCGGTGGTTCCGCCCGGGTATTGACACAAAGACTGGATCGTAATGTCAGCTCACCGGAGTTCGCCACCGATGGCAATTCGATCCAGTTCATCTGGGAAGAGAGTGGCGAACGCCATCTCGCCAGTATCGATCTTACGGGTGAGGGCTTCACCAGAACGATAGCGGGTCAGCGCAGCGTGCGCGGATTTTCTACCAATAGTGCTGGACAGATCGCTACGCTAATTGGGGAAGCCCATCTGCCCAGTGAAGTATTTCTCCTGGATGACGGCAATCTGCAGCAGCTCACTCACAGCAATCGACCGCTGTTAGATGAACTGCAACTGGCCAGTGTCGAAAAAGTCCAATTCGATAGTCGGGATGGGACCGAGGTGGAAGGTTTTATCTACAAACCTGCCGGGTTTGACTCTGATTTCAGGTATCCGACCCTGTTACGTATTCATGGTGGGCCAGTTTCCCAGTACGATTTTAATTTCAACTTCGAAGCACAACTGTTTGCCGCCAATGGCTATGTTGTGGTCATGGTTAATCCCCGGGGATCATCCGGCTACGGCCAGGATTTTTCCCTTGGCATTTATCAGGACTGGGGCACCAGGGATTTTGAAGATGTCATGGCGGGCATCGACTATGCCATCGAGCAGGGTTTTGCCGATCCCGATCGACTGGGAGTCGGTGGCTGGTCCTACGGTGGCATCCTGACCAACTATGTCATCACCAAGACCGGGCGTTTTCAAGGCGCTGTAACCGGCGCCAGCGAAGTGCTGTATCGAAGTAACTACGGGCACGACCACTATCAACTGCAATGGGAAAAGGAACTGGGCCTGCCGTGGGAAAATCCCCAGGCCTGGGAGCGCATTTCACCGTTTAATGATGTTGCTAACATCACAACGCCAACACTAATCATGGGCGGTGAAGAGGACTGGAATGTGCCAATCCTGAATTCCGAGCAACTCTATCAGGCGCTAAAAAGGCTTGGCCGTACGACCCAATTGGTGGTCTACCCGGGAGAACATCACGGTATTCGTAAACCCTCGTTCCAACTGGATCGCTTCGAGCGCTACCTGGATTGGTACGGCACCCATGTCAAATGAATTCATCTCAGTTTACACAGTTAACGCGCTGGTCGGGCATGGGCCGAACCACGGAATATTGCGTTCATCAGGATGACATTGAGCCCGTCCAGATAGGCCCGCACGGTGGGATCCTGGGTAAAGGCAACTACCTGGCCCGCGCCCTGTTGCTGGGCCACAACGAAGGGTTTATAGGCCAGCTGCCGCCTGTTCTCCTCCCAGATATAACCACTGGCCAGCAGGTCATCCGGGCCCTGGAATCGGGCTACATTGACGCCATCGTTGATGCGGATCGGTGTGTAGACGTCCGTCCCCCGTACCAGTACATTGAGCACCGGTGCTACGCCAGCGCTTAACCAGTGCTCTGGATGCACGTCAGCTCTAACCAACACGCCGGCCACCGCGTCAGGATCATCTTCCAGAGCAGCGACCTGCTCCTCATATTGCTCGAGTTCAGCAAGATACTGGCCATCAACGGTAGCCTCTTCTTCGTCTTCTTCAGCATCATCTGCATCTTCAATCTCCACTACCGCCCGTTCACGCCTGATAGAGAGTAAATCCACGTCCGGATCGGCCAGGAAACGGGTCGCGTTACCCATGCCGATTACTACACCACCGCGACGCACCCAGGCCTTCAGATTTTCGATTCCCGCCTCACCCAGGGCAGTCTTATAGCCCCCACCACTCATCAGCGGCAGTATCAGCACCTGGTAACGGTTGAGGTTAGCCGTGCGTAAACGATCCACCCGGATGGGCGTAACCGGAAAATCAAACTGCCGCTCGATGACGAAGCGGGTATTTCCTGCACTATAGGCAGTAGTGGGCTCATCCCAGGCCATGGCAACTTTTGGCTCGTTCATCAATGCCACATTGGCACTGCCAAAGCTTGGGCCGTCGGTCACCCAACTGTCATTGACCGCAACTACATTAGCCCCCGTGTTTGCCGCGAGTTCAGTGATCACGTTAAAAACATTTGCTGGATTGTCCGCCACATCCAGTATCAGCGTACCGGCGGGGTATTCATTGTCGATGTTGGTGAATGCCTTGTCGTTACTCTTCACGGTCAATCCCTGGCGCAGCGCGCCGGCGAGAAAGCGTACAGCCGGTGCCGAGCCCCAGGGCACCAGATAGGAGACACTCGCCTCGCCACCGGTGACCACACCGGGTTGGAAAAGTTCTATACCTACCGGTGCAAATTCACCGGATGGTGCACGATTACAGGCATGGGCCTGAATATTGAACATCAGTGGCAAAGACCAGCCGGTGACATCATAGATCTCATCCGGTAGATTGTTTGCGCGTCGCTGTTCCTGTACGGCAAGAAAATCGTCCTCCATCGGCACATCCACATCCATTAGGGTACGGATGAAGCGCTTGGCAGGCTGATCTGTTCTGATTACATAAGATCCCGCATCGTAGGCTTCGCCACAGGCATTGAAAGAATCCAGCGCCCGACTCACTTCCACATCCTGTCGACTTAACAGACCCGCCAGCTTGTTTGCAGCAGCCTGATCGGCTTGCACAGGCACAATGTAGGCGCGAATGTCTTCATCTTCCCCTTCCTCGATTGCACTTACCCGGTAGTTATAGAAGTCGGTAAGAAACTTTTCCCGGTTAACAGAAACAGTTTCCGCTGTGGAGAGTGAAGTCACAAAATGATTTCTTACCGTGTCGCGATAGTGCACTTCATTGCCGTCATACTGTCGAAATATCAGACCACGAGTCGAGGCCTGCTCATAGGTCATGGCGATACCGCCAAAATAAGAGGGCCAACTGGCCCCATAGCCGGGGTAGAAGGCATCATAGACTTCGCGGGTGAAGTAATCGAAGCCGAACTGGTCAAAATACCGGGCATTGTTTCTGCCAAATAATTGCAGGCTCTCTGTCTGATCTTCTGCCAGATGCGGGTTAAAGGGAATCGCCTCGGGGGAAAAAAAGTAGGTGCCGTCAGATCCCATCTCATGGGCGTCCACATAAGCCACCGGGTACCATTCCAGCATGGCACTGGTGCGACCCTGGGTTTCTGGCTGGGTCTGGATGAACCAGTCGCGGTTCATGTCAAACAGATAGTGATTGGAGCGCCCACCGGGCCAGGGTTCGTCATGCTCCGCTGCCAGGCGATCGGAATCAGGTACCAGGCCTTCGGCAGTTTCAAAATTATGGATGAAGCGATCCCGCCCGTCCGGATTCTGCATGGGATCGATTACCACCACAGTATCATTCATGATATCTGTCACCAGATCATCGCCACGGGATGCCAGCAGATGATAGGCCGTTAGCATGGCGGCATCAGTAGAGGAAATTTCGTTGCCATGCACACCATAGGAAAGCCAGGTAACCGCAGGCTGTGAGGCGATGATCTGCTCGGCTGCGTCGGCGTCGGTCAAGCGTGGGTCGGCCAGAGTTTGCATGCCAGATTTAATGGATTGAAGATTGGCAATATTTGTTGCCGAAGACACCACTGCATAGATCAGCTCGCGATTTTCCCAGGTTCTGGCGTATTCGGTTAGTGTCATTCGCTCAGGTGCCGCCGCCGCCAATGCGGTAAAGTAGCGAATTGCATCTTTGTGCCAGGTGATTCTGTCTCCTGGCTGGTAACCCAGCACCTCCCCAATGGTAGGAATTGATGGATCATAGTCAGAATTGGGCCAGTACACAAAATCATCCTGTGCGCTGACTGGCAGGCTAATCAATATTGCACAAAGAATGGCTAGTGACAGGTTTTTTAACGCATTAGTAGTTGCTTTCATATCTTTCTCATTCTTGTTTCGGGTTATTCGTGTGAGGCCCTGACCAGCGATTGCCAGGCAGGAGAATCTTGCAAGATTAGCAGTTTTTTTAGCGCCCCTTCTACTACTGATAAGATAACAGCTCTGCAGGATATCAGTTGTAGCAAATCGAGGCTCTGGGTATAAGATTTAACCGGAGCGTTGAATTCAGTCACAGAGTGAAGGAAAAAGTCGTGAAAACAATCGAACACCATTTCAGCGAACTGTCCGAGCCGGAAATGAAGAGTAGGGCGCAGGACTTTGAAATACTGATGCAGGCCAGGCGCACTGTCAGAGAATTTTCAGACCGGCCGGTGGCAAGGGAAATTATCGAAAAATGTCTGGCAACCGCAGGCAGCGCACCCAGCGGCGCCAATCGCCAACCCTGGCATTTCGCCGTAGTCAGCGATTTGGCACTGAAACAGGAAATCCGTGAGGGCGCGGAGAAGGAAGAGCGGGAATTTTACGCAACCAGGGCGCCACAGGACTGGCTTGACGCGCTGGCACCACTTGGCACGGATTCAAACAAGCCATTTCTGGAGCGGGCCCCCTACCTGATTGTTATCTTTGGCCAGAAGTTTCAGATTGACGAACAGGGAAACAAGCTCAGGAATTACTATGTGACTGAATCTGTCGGCATCGCGACGGGTTTGTTGATCGTAGCATTACACAATGCCGGCCTGGCCACACTCACACACACGCCAAGCCCAATGAAATTTCTCAATAAAATTTTAGCCAGACCGGTATCCGAAAAGCCACTTATGATTCTGGTAGCCGGTTATCCTGAGAAGCAGGTAAGAGTGCCAGATATTACGCGCAAGCTGCTGGAGGACTTTGCTAGCTTCCATTAGGGCTGATTAAGGAACCTCTGATTAATTCGCCGAAGTGAGACGCGATCCGGCGGTTAAGAAACGGATCAGTTCCCGGTTTAATATCTCCGGCGTTTCCAGGTGCGGATTGTGACCGGCGCCCGGGATCATGTAGTGCTCCCCATTGGGTAGCAGATCGGCAGCGGCCTTGGATCTCTCCGGCCAGTTCGGGCCGTCCTCGGCCCCTCCAATGAGCATGGCAGGCGCCTGAATTTTCGGCCAGAAGGAAGTGACTGGCTCGGCGAAATTGCCACTGTTCATCGAGCGCACCAGGTTCAGACGCGGGTATTCGCTGCTGAGGGCCATACCGTAGCGGATTCTTACGTGTTCCAGAAATTCCGGCTGCCACTCGACCACACGACGCAGCTCGGTGCGTAAATTCGCTTCATAGATCTGCTGCAAATCCCGTTCAGTGTTTCCCGAGGATGCCTCTCGCCAGGGACGACCCTGGGTTGAGTCTCCTATACTGATCGGATTGACCATAACAAGATGGGTGGTTACCTCGGGATATATATAGGCAAAATTACTCGCCAGTCGGCCTCCCATGGAATGGCCCACAACCGCCGCCTGCTCGATGCCCAGATGCTCCAGCACGGCGCGGGTATTCGACGCATGGAGAGCGGTATCGTATGGGATTATCGGCTTGGATGAGCGTCCCCAGCCCAGGCGATCGACGGTGATGACCTGAAAACCAACAGCGGTTAGCGCCTCGATACTGTCTTGCCAGTACCAGCCATAGTAACTGCCGCCATGGAGCATGACGACTGTGCGTCCATTGGGGCGCCCGACCGGGTCCACATTCATATAGGCGATGCGCACATCCTGCCCGTAGAGCGTACGATTTAAAAAATGCACCGGGTGTGGATAGGGCACGCTTTCGATGTTAATGGATATCGGACCCCAGTCGGCAGGAGGCGTTGCCGGGGGTGATGACTGTGCCAGCACCGTACTGCAAAAAGCCATTACCAGAGAAACCAGCAGGTAGTGTTTTATTCGTTTTATCATTAGCAGTAGACTCCCGTTGTTGCACTAAACGTTGGTATCTTCTAAGTACCATTAGCCCTGCGAGGGCAAGGTTTTAGATTCTATCTAATAAATTGCCCGTGGTCTGCACTTCCTGCCCCCGATTGGGGTATTGGATTCTTATCCTGCGCTTCTGTCGATGGTATTGAGAGCAGAATTTTCAGCAAGCCAAATATGGACTAACCGGGTATTATTTCGTTTTAATCGCTAAACATCTTAAATCGATGGAGGTAGGCAATGAGAAATTTACTCGGCTTGGGTTTCACTTTTCTGCTATTGAGTCAACCGGCGTGGGCACAGGATTCCGGCGCACCGCCAGCTCTTTACAAATCGGTTGCGGAAGTCACAGCCGCACTGGGGAATGCGGGCACAGCATCGGCGGCCGGTTCGGCCGTCCGTATTTCTCCCGGTATATCGGTCCGACGCCGTAGCAGCTCAGTGGAAAATTATGCGGTGGTCCATCCCTTCAGCGTCGAGGTCTACCGAATCCTGGAAGGTAGCGGCACGCTGGTCACTGGTGGTCTGCTTGAATTGCCGCTTGCCGAATCAACCAGCCCCAATATCATCAGAACCAGAGAGGGAATTAAGGGTGGCCTGGCGCGCAAGGTCAGCGCGGGTGACATCCTGGTGTTGCAACCCGGCACACCCCATTGGTTCAGCTCAATCGATGGGGATTCGATTACTTACATGGAGACCAGGATTCAGATCACCACACATCCTGTGCAGTACCAGTAGGTAAAAAGGCAGCTAACTTGTTGGCCGCTTACGGCTCACCAACTTATTCAGGTGCTCAGCTTAACAGCAGGGCAGGCCTAAACTGGCTTGCCCAGCGTCCGCCAGCCCCAGGCGCCAAGCAGGAAATTAACATGGAGCAATAGCGCCAACACCCACTCGAATGCATCGTCATAGTCGTCATAGTTGTCAATTAAGGCATCCAGCAGCAGTGTCGATACGCCCACGGAGAGGATGAGCAAACACATCAGCAGTTGCCAGAGTCTGCTGGGGTCTGGAATTGCCAGTTTTTCCACGCGATAGACAATCAAGAGCTGGGACAGGTAGACAAAGGTGAAATAGAAAATAACGCCGATTCTGCGCGTCAAGCTGAAGCTGTCCCCAACAGCCCCCAGGGCCAGGGTATAACAGAGCAGTGCCAGCGATGCGATAATTCCCAGAGTGGGAATGGCGGTACCGCGGTAACCGAAGGCGGTAAGTTTAACTTTCACCAGGCGCCAGTACCACATGTACAGAAAGGCCATGGGTATCATGGTGGCCTTGAAGAAGTAAAAACCCGTTCCTTCGTGCCCGGTGGCACTGATTGAAGTACAGCTGTCCCAGTAGGGCACGCACCAGGGTACGAAACCCTCGGAGGCGGCAATCAAATAATTGCTGTTGATTATCAGAAAGGGCAGTATGCCCGCCAGCAGCGCGGCGAGAAAAATTCTGCTATTTGCCGAGTCTGGTTCAGAATTTGCCTGATTTGACAGCATGGGTGCCCGTTATTCTCGACTCAGTGATGCCAAAATTGCCAGAGTAACCGGGAGGTAACCAAAAGTTAAGCACTACAGGTGCAGATCCCTGAATCTCCCATTATTCAGAGGTGCCCAGTGTCCCTGTGTTAATCTTGCTATTAATGAAAACCACAGCACTGTACGCCGCCTTCTCGATGCTAACAATCGGCACCGTTATCGCCGCAGAAGATGACAATAACAACCCCATTGCTGAGGCCTGTGCGCCGTTTGAGCCAGCCAGAGGTAATTACCAATTCATACAGGAAGATCCCCCGGAGTTTGCAATTATTCCCGGTGCGCGGGTTAGTCAAATTTTTTACACCCGGCTGCCGATCTTCGATGAAACCGATCCGGCAGAAAATTTAACCCTGTTTCGCTGGGCCAATCGCGTTCATCTACTGACTCGCGAGGCGGTTATCTCCCGCCAAATCCTGTTTGCTGAGGGGCAAACATACGATCAGCGGCTGCTAGAGGAGTCAGGCAGACTGCTGCGCGGGCAGGATTATTTCTACGATGTCGATCTGCGCCCGGTTAGCCGCTGCGGTGACGATGTGGCTGTTGAGGTAATTACCAAAGATACCTGGTCACTGACCCCCGGTTTCTCTTTCGATCGTTCAGGAGGTGAAAATACCTTCAGCTTCAGTTTTCGCGATTCCAATATACTCGGGCTGGGTAAACAGCTGAAAGTGGCCAGCAAGGAAGACACAGATCGCCACTCCCGGGAACTGACCTATGAAGACAGTAATGTATTGGGTTCACGTCTGATCAATCGCAGCCGTATTATCGATAGCGACGATGGTTCGAATCAGCTATTTGCTCTTAATCTGCCATTTTTTTCTCTGGACTCGAGGCGCTCCTGGGGGGTGTCGCTGGAGAACGGAGATCGCATCGATGAACAATTTCGTCGTGGCGATGAGATCACAGAAGTTGAGCACGAAATAGAGGATTTCAGCGTCGAACTGGGATTTTCCAGGGGCTTGATCGGCGGATTCGCTCAACGTTGGACGGTTGGATATCGCTACCGCCGTGCCCAGTTCTCACCCGGCAAGGATTTGCCATCGCCCGCAGTTTTTCCCGATGATAAAGAGCTTTCCTATCCTTTCCTTGGATTCGAATTAGTTGAGGATAACTTTGACACCGCTTTTAATCTGGATCAGATTTATCGTACCGAAGATCTCCATCTTGGCCATCGTTTTATCAGTCGATTGGGATTTGCCGCAGCCGACTTCGGTTCCGATGAGGACAGAGTGGTTCTAGACGGATTCTACAGTGGCACACTGGCCTATACAGAAAATTTGCTGTGGCAACACAGCCTGGAATGGGAGGGTCTGTGGAATGATGACCGCAAGAAGGCGGAGGACGTAGTGGTTAGCTATGAATCGCGTTATTTCAGACGCATCAACTCGCGCCGCTCTTTCTTTGCCAATTTTCAGGCCCAGTACTCGAAGAATCTGAACACCAACAGGCAGATTGTGTTTGGCGGTCGGACTGGAGCCCGAGCTTTCGAGAACCGGTTCCAAGTGGGTGATCGCAGCGTTTCTCTGACCCTGGAAGAACGTATCTATTCAGATATCCACCTGTTAAACCTGATTCGCGTCGGCGGGGCCTTGTTTGTCGATGTGGGCAGGGCCTGGGAGCCGGGCGTGGACAATGGTGTGGAAGACGATCTGCTGGTCGACATCGGCATTGGCCTCAGGCTGGCGTCCAGTAAGGCGGCATCGGGCCGCGTGGCCCATATCGACTTTGCTTTTCCCATGACCAACAGGGGCGATCCTGAGGTAGATGACTTTCAGTTTGTGTTCAATATAAAGAGTTCGTTTTAGTCAGCTCACCAGTTTCCAGCAAAATGATTCAAAGAGAAAAACAGTGATAAATGCTGATGAAGCACTAGTGCGGTTAATAGAAGGGAATCGCCAATTTCATCCAGGATCTTTGCTATACGCTTAATAATCACTAAATGCCCGCCCGTTATGCACACTCAGGATCAGATACCCTGTTTGATACCGATGATCTGTCAAAAAAATCACTCGCTTGGTGGAATGATTACTGTGATGTAACACAGTGGCATACCAAGAATGTATCAGAACGGTAATATGTCACAAATAAATCACTAAATTCGTGTGATTCAGGCTGAGCAGCGGCAAGTATTTGCCAGCTTCCTGACCTGTACTTGCCGCATTGCTTTAGAAAATATTTTCTAATCGGTCATTGTGTAATCAAAATCAAATTTCAGCCCGAAATGCCTCCCGAACTCCATTGTTTATTCCGTTGAATATCTTAACAGATTAAAGCAGGTACAAATTTTGCGCATCATAATTAGGATGAATTCTGCCAACGGCTGATTCATCTTCGCAGCCGGAAAGATGGAGCGGGAGGCAAGCAATGCCAAACAGGCAACCCTTAATCACGATCACTCAATACAGCATGACTACGGCCAGAGGAATTATCCTGGAGTCTCTGCCGTTCGATAGTATCGAAGCAGCGCTATACGCCCCTGATCTGTCTAACCGCACCCAATCGATTGTTATCAAGAACAACAAAGCTGGAGTCAGTACACTTTTTACACCTGATTTCGGCAACCCTTATGGGCAGTTAAAGCAAGAACTCAAGGAGATATTTTCTGATGAATTCAATAATGCTTAAGACTACAAGTCGGGGTTTGACACTTTGTGCTCTATTAGTTGTATCAAATTTTGCCAATGCCCAATGGAACTTTGACCGAGTAGAGACGCTAACTGATGAGGCAGAAAATAGTGAAGATTTCGGATAGAAGAAAACAGGATTTGATTTCTCTCGCCAATATCTCGGGATTCACAGCGTTCTGTGTATACGGCGTAGATGGCCCCGCTCTTAAATACAACATAAGAAATAATACAGTTGAGGTGACCGAAAGCATGGAGGTGCGTGGCAGGTATCGGCCGCAGAAGTGGAATGCAGTGCAGCGGCATGTGCTCGCACAGCTTCAACAAGAATTTGACTATACTGAAGGCGTGAATAATCCCCAATAAATATCGCTGTACTCTGTTTCCCACCGACCTAAGAAACCAACTCGACCTGTAAATATTGCTGGCCAATGCTGTGCGGTTTTTACCACCAATGTTCACTAGTGGCCATCATCTGGTCAAAAAATAACCTTATAAAATTAGGGGTTTTTCTTTCCGCTTATCTTTATTGATTGGTCAAGAAACTGATCTAGATCACTCTTATGTTCGAATTAGCCCTACAGTCCATTAATTTATTCAGCAATGGTTCAATGTGGGTAGTAGGGAAAAGCTTGAATTATACATGACTGGATATAGCTGGAGGGTGAGTTTGCTTGATTTCAATTAAATTAATATTAGCTACGGATCTTGTTGCCACCGCGTCCACACATACTGGAATTGCATCGGCGCAACTGGGCGATCCACTGAGCTAGATCAAGGATTTTTACAGTACACTGATGGTACCTTTGCGGCTGAGGTTGGTCGTCAGGTCGTAACCCACAACAATCATCGATTTGTAGGTCATGTCGGTTGGCGTCAGGATCGCCAGACCTTTGATGCCATTAGCCTGGCTTGTGCACCGAATGAGAGATTGAGCCTGAGTTACAATTTTTTTTAGACGAGCGGCAACGAAATCGATCTGTAGTTCGTGCATCCCGTATCGGCAGGTACTACACTTGGAGTTAAATACGCCAGCTATTCCAGAGGCGATAGGGCAGCGGGCAAATAGGGTACCGACAGACTGTGGGCCTGGATTACCTACAGGTTCTAGAATATTTGAACTTTAGAATTGCCTTTGAGCTAGAAAAGGATTCTAATGCGCGCGCCAGATTGTGATACCCGCGATGGGGGATGGTAAAAATGATGAGTAGATTGAACAGGGGAACAACCCGCTTCCTTATAGTGGCCGGCTGTTCCCTTTTTTTGTTGCTGCCTTTTCAGGCAACAATTTCACAGGTACAGGCACAGGCTCAGGCTCAGACAGATATAGCGCTCGGTGGTGACCTGTTCCAGGGCGTACGCCGTTTCCAAAATGCAGGGCCTGCCTGTAATGCCTGTCATGATGTGCAGAATGATACCGTGACCGGTGGCGGTACACTGGCCGCAGAGCTCACTTCGGCGTTTTCCAGAATGGGGAGTGCTGGTCTCACCGCGATTATTGCTACCGCACCTTTTCCCGCCATGCAATCCGCCTACGGTGAAAAGCCAGTGGAAGAGGCAGAGATTGCCTCCCTGGTTGCATTCTTTGAGTACGCTGATAGCGAAAGTGACTCACAACAGGCAGTAAATTACTTTTTAAGATTATTTACCTCTGGCGTAATAGGGGCAGTGTTTTTATTTGTGCTGATCCCCTTAATCTGGCTACGTAGAAAAGTCGGCTCGGTCAATCAGGCAATTTATGATCGGCAAGTTAGAGATTGAACAGTTAATTATGAACAGAATGAAAAGGGTTAGATCATGAGCTGGATTAAAGACATCATTTCACCGGAAACTCGCAATTGGGAAGAGTTTTACCGCAACCGCTTTCAGCATGATCGAGTCGTAAGAAGTACTCACGGAGTCAACTGTACAGGTGGTTGCTCCTGGCAAATTCATGTTAAAGACGGCATCGTGGTCTGGGAAACCCAACAGCTTGACTACCCAATGCTGGATGATCAAATTCCTCCTTATGAGCCCAGAGGATGCCAGAGGGGTATTTCATATTCCTGGTATCTCTACAGCCCACTTCGTATCAAGTACCCCCTGATAAGGGGCGCGCTTATAGATGCTTATCGTGAAGAGAAAAGAAAGACAGGTGACCCTTTAAAGGCATGGGAGTCTCTGCAGGCCGATCCCGAAAAACGCAAGACCTACCAGAAAGCCCGTGGCAAAGGTGGTTTTCGCCGCGCCGATTGGGACGAAGTGCTGGAAATTATGGCGGTAGCGAATATCTATACCGCGAAAAAATATGGCCCTGACCGCGTAATTGGTTTCTCACCAATCCCTGCCATGTCCATGTTGAGTTATGCGGCAGGTTCCAGATTTCTACAGCTATTCGGTGGTGTCTGTCTGAGTTTCTATGACTGGTATTGCGATCTGCCAACGGCCTTTCCCGAAATCTGGGGCGAACAGACCGACGTCTGTGAAAGCGCAGACTGGTATAACTCCAAGATGATTGCCGATATGGGTGCCTGCCTGAATATGACGCGGACGCCCGATACGCATTTCTTTGCCGAATCGCGGCACAACGGCACCAAAACGGTAGTCTTCTCACCTGATTTCTCTCAGGTTTGCAAATATGCCGATCAGTGGGTACCTCTGCATGCCGGTAGCGATGGCGCATTCTGGATGGCCGTTTCCCATGTGATACTGAAGGAATTTCATCACGATCAAAAAACTGCTTATTTCATTGATTACTGCAAGCAATACACCGACAGCCCAATGTTGGTGAAAGTCGAGAAACAGGACGGTGAGTACCGCCCTAGCAGAATGCTGCGTGCGAATGAACTGGCCGAGCACAAAAAAATTGAAAAAGGCGACTGGAAGTTTACTTGTATCGATGAAGACTCAGGTCGCCTGGTAATACCCCAGGGTTCCATGGGGCATCGCTGGGATGGCATCGATGGTAACTGGAACATGAAGCTGGAAGATTCGGTTGATGGTAAGCCCTACAATCCATTGCTCAGCTTTATTGATGATCATGATTCGGTGTTGCAGACCCAATTTGATGAATGGGGTATGGACAATAAGGCATTAAGAGGCGTGCCGGTGAAAAAGATGAAGACTGCCTCCGGCGAGACCGTCTGCGTGACCACCGTATACGATCTTATGATGGCCCAATACGGTGTCAGTCGCGGCCTTGAGGGTGATTACCCCCAAGATTACGGCGATAAGGATGCGGCCTATACACCAGCCTGGCAGGAAATTTTCACCGGCGTCGATGCCAAATCTGTGTTGCAGTTTGCCCGGGAATGGGCCGGGACTGCAGAGGCTACCGAAGGCAAGTGCATGATCATCATCGGTGCCGGAATAAACCACTGGTACCACGCCAACCTGATGTATCGCGCCGGTGCCATGGCATTGATGTTAAGCGGCTGCGTCGGCAGGAATGGTGGTGGGCTTAATCACTATGTAGGTCAGGAAAAACTGGCGCCCATGGAGTCTTGGAGCAGCATCGCGTTCGCCAAGGACTGGCAGAATGCCGTGCGCTTGCAACAGACACCGCTCTGGCACTATATCAATACCAGCCAGTATCGCTACGATGGCAATTACTCGCGCTACAACACCGTCCCGGATAATGCACTGACCAGCAAGCATACGGCGGATACGATTGTTCAATCCGTACGCAACGGCTGGATGCCGTTCTACCCTCAGTTCAACCAGAATACACTGGAGTTGTGCAAGCAGGCGGTGGAAGACGGTGCTTCCGATGATGACGCCATCAAGAGTCATGTACTGGAGAAACTCAAGTCCAAAGAACTGCAATACTCTGTTAGCGATCCCGAAGCTCCGGAAAATCATCCGCGAGTCTGGTATATCTGGCGCGGCAACGCCATTGTCGGTAGCATGAAGGGGCATGAATACTGCCTGAAACACTATCTGGGAACCCACCACAATGGCATTGCCCAGGATTCGGAGGACCACACTGAAGAACTGAACTGGCGGAAGGTCGCACCGGAAGGAAAGATGGATCTGGTAGTCGATCTCAACTTCCGTATGGACTCATCCGCGCTCTATTCCGATATTGTTCTGCCAGCAGCCTCCTGGTACGAGAAGGCTGACCTGAACAGCACTGACTTGCATTCCTTCATCCATCCCCTGTCAGCAGCCATCGCTCCGGTGTGGGAGTCGAAGACGGACTTCGATATTTTCAAGGAATTAGCCAGGAAGACCACCGAACTGGCGAAGGAATATTTGGCCGAACCACAGAAAGACATCGTGGCTGCACCGCTGGCGCACGACACCCCTGATGAGGTTACCCAGCCGCACATCCAGGACTGGTATCACGGAGAAGTCGAGGCGATCCCGGGCAAGACCATGCATAAGCTGGCGATAGTCGACCGTGACTACACCAAGATCTACGAGAAGTTTATTACGCTGGGCAACAACATCTGTAAAACCGGCCTGAGCGCCCACGGCAATCAGTTCGCCTGTGACGATGTCTACCAGGAGATGATCGAATCCAATCATTTTCCAGTGCGAGAAATGGACGGCGAAATCTATCCTTCTATCGAAGAAGATGTGGATGCAGCGAACGCGGTACTGTATCTTTCCACCCTGACCAACGGAAAACTGACGGTTCGGGCTTACGAAAACATGGAGAAGAAAACCGGAGTTGAGCTGGTCGATTTGGGTAAAGGCAACGAAGAGATACTCATCAATTATAGAGATTTGCAGGCCCAGCCACGTCGCTACAATACCTCGCCGCTGTGGTCTGGTTTGATGAATAACGGCAGGGCCTATGCACCTTATACCTACAACACCGAGCGCTTGGTGCCATGGAGGACACTGACGGGCAGGCAGCACTTCTATCTGGATCATGAGATGTATCTGGCCTACGGTGAGAGTCTTCCTACCTACAAGCCATCACCCAAACCTGAACTGTATGGCGATCTGATAGAGACATCGAAGAGCGAAGATTTTCTGGTGCTCAATTACCTGACACCCCATGGCAAATGGCATATTCACTCCACCTATGGCGATACGCTGCGCATGCTGACGCTGTCGCGGGGCTGTGAGCCCTGCTGGTTGAGTGAAGTAGATGCCGACGCACTTGGCATTAAGGACAACGACTACGTAGAGGTATACAACGACCACGGTGTATACGTCACACGAGCCGTGGTCAGCTCGAGAATTCCAAGGGGGGTGTGCATTGTCTATCACGTACCAGAACGAACCACGGTGCCGAAATCTCAGGTTCGTGGTAACCGGCGTGGCGGTGGCCATAACAGTGTGACCAGGATACACCTTAAGCCAAATTTCCTGGCTGGAGGCTACGGTCAGTTCAGTTATCACTTTAACTACTGGGGTCCGATTGCACCAAACAGAGATACCCATGTCACGGTCAAGAAGATGACTAAGGTGGTGTGGTAGTGAATATGCCCAATCCACTAAATTCAAAGCAACAGGCGGAACAGTAAATGGATATTAGATCTCAAATCTCAATGGTTTTTCACCTCGATAAGTGTATCGGGTGTCACACTTGTTCTGTGGCCTGTAAGAACATCTGGACCGACCGCAAGGGCGCCGAATACATGTGGTGGAACAATGTAGAAACCAAACCCGGTACCGGCTATCCATCCAAATGGGAGGACCAGGAAATCTATAAGGGTGGCTGGGAGAAGGCGACACCGGATAGCAACACAGATAGTCCTGTCCCTTATGGTGCCGGTTCCACTAATGGCAGTGGCGATGTTATTGCCAGTTCCGCAACAAACGGTAGCGGTTCATCAATTCATCTTAAAGGCGCTGGTAAGAAGAAGGGTCTGGGCAATATCTTTCACAATCCCAGCCTGCCAGTGATCGATGACTACTACGAACCGTTCACCTACAAGTACCTGAATCTGATTGAAGCGCCAGCCGAAGACGATCAGCCATCGGCGCGCCCGGTGTCCCTGATTACCGGCGAACCCATGGATATTAAGATGGGTCCGAACTGGGATGATGACTTAAGTGGTACGCCGGACTACGCTCGCAATGATCCAAACCTGGAGAATCTATCGCCGGAAGAACAGGCAGCCATGTTCGAATTGGAGAAGATGGCTTTCTTCTACCTTCCCCGCATGTGTAACCACTGTTTGAATCCGGCCTGTGTGGCGTCCTGCCCCTCGGGTGCACTGTACAAGCGTGGCGAGGATGGCATTGTACTAGTCAATCAGGATGTCTGTCGGGGTTGGCGCATGTGTGTGACAGCCTGTCCTTATAAAAAGACTTACTACAACTGGAGCACCGGAAAATCGGAAAAATGTATCCTGTGCTTTCCACGTATCGAAGCCGGACTCGCTCCAGCCTGCATGCATTCCTGTGTAGGTCGAATCCGTTATCTGGGCGTCATTCTCTATGATGCAGACAGGATTGAAGAGGCGGCATCAGTCGATGAAAAGGATTTAGTAGATGCCCATATGAATATTATGCTCGATCCCTTCGATCCGGAAGTGATCGCTGCGGCCAAGGAAAATGGTGTGGCCGATTCCACCATCCGTTCAGCCCAGGCTTCCCCCACTTACAAGTTTGTAAAAGAGTGGGGCATGGCATTGCCGCTGCACTCTGAGTTCCGCACCATGCCAATGTTGTTCTACGTGCCCCCTTTGCTGCCGGTTATGGCCTCACTCACCAAGGTGAACAACGACAAGCAGGCAGAAAAGCTGGGTGCAATCACCAAGCACTGGAATGATGACTGGCTCTACGACACCAGCACAGAAGAGTTATGGGGTTCGATCGAACAAGCCCGTTTCCCACTGGAATATATGGCGAATCTGTTTAGTGCCGGCGATACCGAGAAAGTCAAATCCCGCGTTATGAAATTAATGGCGATACGTCTTTACCGCCGCTGGAAGACAGTGGGTGATATTTCCGAAGCCAAGGCACAACAGGCATTAGAAGATGCCGGGCTGACCGCAAAGATGGCAGATGACATCTATTATCTGACAGCACTTGCCAAGTTCGAGGATCGCTTCGTAATTCCGCCGTCACATCGAGAGCAGGCGATCGAGATGATGGAATTCACCGGTGATGCGAAGGGCAGTAGTGGATTTGGTTTTAAAGAGGGAACAGCGCGGCGCGGTCTGTAAATCGTGCCTGAGATAGGTTAAGAAAACAGGAAGAAAAATGCATTACAGTTTATTAGCAGACTTGTTTGACTACCCCGAGGCGGATTTTCCCGAGCGGGTTGGAAAAATCCGGCAACACTTGGGCGCAGATTATCCTCTCGCCACACCGGAACTGGATCGATTTCTGGAATTACTGCCGAAAGACAATTTGTTAACCATGCAGGAATTGTTCACCCGCTCGTTTGATGTACAGGCGATCGCCACGCTGGATATTGGTTATGTGCTTTTTGGCGATGATTATAAGCGCGGCGAAATGCTGGCCAATCTGAACCGAGAGCATCTTGCCACGGAGAACGACTGTGGTACTGAGTTGGCCGATCATCTGCCGAATTTATTACGGCTGATGGACCGGCTCACCGATGAGGACTTATTGCATGACCTGGCCTACGCCATTATTGCCCCTGCTCTGCTTGAGATGATCGGTGAGTTTTCACCGGGTCGATTGCTGAAGAAAAATGAGGCAAATAACAAGCAATACAAGACGCTGATCGACACACCGCAGGTATCGGTAGATGCGGTTACGCTTTACAAGTTTGCCTTGCGCACACTTTATGAAGTATTGAAACAGGATTTCGCCCTGATTCAGTCTATACCGCTGGCCCGGTCCAGCGATTTTATCGATTCAGTTAACCGTGAAAACACTATCGAGAACAATGCTAGTGCCTTTGGCTAGTGTTAGGAAATATGGAGAGTCCTGATGGATTCATTAAACACCTTCTTCTTTACCGGCTATCCCTACGTAGTCGTCATTGTATTTCTACTGGGCACGATTTATCGCTATAGATATAAGGGATTTCAGGTAACCAGTTTGTCGGCTCAGTTTCTGGAAGGCAAGGTAGGTTTTTGGGGTACGGTTCCTTTTCATTGGGGGATCCTGATGATCTTTCTGGGACACCTGGTAGCTTTTCTACTCCCCGGAGTCGTGCTGGCTATAAACAGCAACCCCACGGGGTTATTGATTCATGAAGGCGTAAACTTTACTTTCGCCGTGGCACTTGTGGTGGGTTTGGTCGCCCTGATTTTCAGGCGTCTGCTTCATCCCAGGATTCAGGTAGTCACCACATCGATGGATCTTTTTATTGAATTTGTACTGCTTCTGCAAGCTTTGCTCGGTTGCTATATTGCGCTTAACTACCGTTGGGGATCTTCCTGGTTTGCCGCAGACCTGTCACCTTATCTCTGGTCACTAATCAAGTTCAGTCCCGAACCGGCCGCGGTAATTGCCATGCCCCTGGTGGTTAAGGCGCATATTGTCGGCGCATTTTCCATCTTTCTGATCTTTCCCTTCACTCGCCTGGTGCATATTCTGGTGGCACCTTTTCATTATATATGGCGCCCCTATCAGGTAGTGATCTGGAATTGGGATAAAAAGCAAATTCGTCAATCCAGTACAGCGTGGTCTGAGCAAAGACCACGAAATACTTAAGAATTGGCTATGTAATTGATCAGAGGTGCCTTAATACTTTTTCGGAACGAAGGTCTGGTCCAGCATGGGGGAGCGCACGTATCCGCCTCTGACATTCAATGGGGGAATCGTGGGGACTTCAGGATTTAAGTCCTTATAGGGGATCATGCTCAACAGATGTGCTATACAGTTTAACCTGGCACGTTTCTTATCATCCGATGGTACTACATACCAGGGTGCCTGTTTGATATCCGTAGCGGCAAACATCTCATCCTTGGCTCTGGAATATTCCACCCACCGCGACCTGGATTCCATATCCATCGGACTCAGTTTCCAGTATTTGTGCCGATCTTGTCCGCGCGCCTGAAAGCGTCGCTCTTGTTCTTCATTGCTGACTGAAAACCAGTATTTAATGAGGATGATTCCTGAACGCACCAGCATACGCTCAAATTCCGGGCAGGAACGCAAAAATTCCTCATGCTCCTCCGGCGTACAGAAATCCATTACGTACTCCACGCCGGCGCGGTTATACCAGCTACGATCGAACAGGGCGATCTCACCTGCTGCTGGCAGGTGTGAGGTATAGCGCTGAAAATACCACTGGGTTTTTTCCCGCTCCGTCGGGGCCGGTAACGCGACTATATTGCAAATCCGGGGATTTACATGCTGAATTATGCGCTTGATAACCCCACCCTTACCAGCGGCATCACGCCCCTCAAACACGACCACAACCTTGAGTCCTTTCTTCTTCACCCACTCCTGAAGTTTGACCAGTTCCACCTGCAAACGAAACAGTTCTTCCTCGTAGAATTGTTTTTCCAGTTTTTTCTCTTGCTTCCCGCGTAACCTGGGATCATTCTCGCAGTATGCGTCAGTTTTCTCTTCAGCTATGAATTTACTGTCCTTGGTAGTTTTTGACTTTGTCATGCTTACGCCTTACACCTTAAACAGGGAGGCATCTGTCTGTACACAAATACCAGAACATCTTTTGTGCCATGAAGTGCCGAGCAATTTCACGTCGGATGGTTTGATTGCACCACAGTATTAAAGCACTTCCTGCAAGAAATAATCGTCAAGGACCAACTCCCTGATTATGCGGTCCAGTGAAGCGCGCACGGCGACAGCCATACCTTCGTCGACTGCTACCCTGCCGCGGCCAAACAAAGTCGTTTGCCAGGCGGTGCGGCTGCCTGTTCGTAGCTGGACACTCGCCCGTATGGTCAATTGGAGTAATTGTGCGCCATCACGTTCAATGATCTGTGCTTCGGTGCTGAGAACGCTCCCGGACAGGCTCATGTCCGCATCTGCAGTCACCAGTTCCGCACCACCGCTGGTGAAGCCCTGGGCCAACGCGTCCTGTACCAGCACCGAGAGTTCTTCCTCCGCAACATAGCCGCCGTTGCCGCTGCCAAGATCGCTATCGGTAATTAATTTGCCGTTCTCGATACCTCGGTCATCGGTGAAAGTACCCACGCTGAAAGATCCGCGCATGGCGCTGAAGTCGATGCCATGATCCCCTTCATACTTATACTGTACAGAGACCTCCTCTGCGGCGAAAAGGGAAGCGGTTGAGAGTGAAACCAGGGCCGTACCCAGCACTAATAATTGTCGGATTTTCATGGTGATGTAAGTCTCTTGTAAGGTAATTGGTTGATTGCTGGCAGAATAATGGACATTCCCGGATTGATCAAGCCGATGTCAAGGCTTGACACAAACTTCAGCGGGGATAGTCAATGGGAGGCTGCCGGGGAGTTAGTATATTACAGGCAATAAAAATCCGTATCGAATCACTTCGATACGGATTTTTAAATGTCCCCTGGTGGTTACAGTTCGCTAGCCGGCCAGGTTGGAGCACGCTCACGGGTAGTAACGGCTCTAATTCCCTTGTTGATGAATTTCTGCACACGGGCACCTTCATAGGTTTCAGTTGTGTAGATATTACCTGAGGAATCCGTGGCAATACTGTGTGGCGCGTAGAACGTGCCAGGCTGCCTGCCGCCTTGACCAAACGTGTAGAGTACTTCCATGGATTCACGATCGATCACGGAGACTTTAAAGTTCTGACCATCTGTCATATACATGTAGGTCTGTTCTTCGTCTCTTGAGAAAGCGATATCCCAGGTAGAACCCTGATTCAATGTGGCTGGGTTGTAAACTACTTCTCTTACGTAGGTACCGTCTTTGCGGAACACCTGAACCCGGTCGGCGCCACGGTCACATACATAGACCAGGCCATCGTTTGAAGGCTCTGCGCAGTGAACCGGACCACGGAATTGCTGAGGACCCGGTACGCCAGGTGTGTAAGTCACATCGGCATCGTCATCAGGTGTGTTGCCGTAAGCACCCCAGTAGCGCTTGAAGGCGCCGGTAGCTACGTCAACAACCGCAACGCGCTTGTTCTGATAGCCGTCAGCGAAATAGGCTTCATTGGCTTCCACATCGATGGATATCTCAGCAACTCGACCGTAATGGGTCCGACTGTTGCTGTCACGGGGTTCGCCTTGCTGACCAATGGTGCGAATATATTCACCATTGCGAGTGAAGACTAGAACGTGTGAGTCGCCGCCACCATTACCGCCTATCCACACATCGCCGTTGGGTGCGATCTCGATGCCGTGGTTGGATGCGGGCCAGTTGTAGGGAGCGCCTGCGATAGGATCCTCGCCCCAAACCACATTGCCTGCGGCATCAACAGGTCCACCCCAGGCGTTTACCACATTGCCTGCGGCATCGAATTCGATGATTGGTGGTGCTGGAATGCAACATTCTGCAACCCCACCCAGCAGGCCGATTTCAGTATTGCCACCGAACTGAGAGCCGTCGTTACGGTGAACCACCCAGACATGATCTCTCTCGTCTACATCCACGCCGATGGTGTTGCCCATCGCCCACATATTCGGCAGTGGCCTTGGCCAATAGGGGTCAACCTCGAAGGCTGGAGCCATATGACCGGCATGGGCCGCAGTACTTGGTTCCTGTAATCTTGATTGCCCTACTGTAAGAGCAACTAGAGCAACTGCCATAGTTGTCCCGATTAATAATTTAGTCTTCGTCATTTTTTGTATCTCCTATGATGCTCAGCGCGGGCCAAGTAACTCCCAGAGCAGCTCAGCAGTATACTGTGTAAAGCCGGGGCAGTACACTCATAAGCGGGATTTTAGGAGGACTGAGAACAAAAATTTGTAAAAATCCCATGGCAATCTGGCTCAGAGTAGAAATTTTGGTCCACGAGACACTAAATTTCGGCTGCTGCCCCAGCAGAGGATGCACAAGCCCCATTGCGTTTCACATCAGGTCGCAGGACAGAGAAGGTAAAGTTAAAGCCGTCGAGCAGCGTGGTGATCTATTTCAGGTGTATTTAGCTGTGTTGTGCTGGGTCAATTATTGAACACAAAGTGGCCTGAAAATCGATATAATTGTTCAATTTTCGACCAAAATCCTCTAGACTGGTACTATTGAACTCAGCTTCACAAATCTGCGCTATGGAGGCTTTGACTATGAAATTATTCTTATTGGCAGTCATTCCGGTAATCGCACTAACTTCTTGTAATTCCACCACAAATTCCGTCAACAGCATGAGCAACGAGGAAATTGCGCTACACAATGCCACGACGGCCTCAGCAAAGGATCTGATTTTCTGTGTCAATGTGGCCCGGACCGGTACCAGAATAAAGCGTAGAAACTGCGCGACTCTATTGGAGATATCTTCGCGACAATCCAGTGAGACTCTTTCCGTTCTTACTGTCCACCAGGGTTCGAATGCCTTCACATTGTTTGGTCGGAGTGATAGGCAATAGGCAATAGGCAATAGGTAGAGGGCAGGACCCCTTAGCGGGCATTCGTAGAAAGAAAGGTAAGCATCTCCCGCTCAATGGTATCCGAGAGTCCGGGTACAAATAGAATAGTAAGCGCGACAATCGCCGAGACGGCGACACAGAGTACCAAGTAATTTTTGGTTTTCATTCTGTCATGTTCCTCTTGGTGCCAATTCAAATATCCAGGTATTTCCAGCTTCTATAGTCTGCCTGGTGGTCGCCGATCCATACTTTGCCATGGATGCTCCTACGCCATCCAGCTCAGGACCTTCCTTGATGCGCACCAGTTGTCGTTCATAACGTATACCATTGATACGGACAACTGCCAGCCCGTCGCCCGCATCGGCCTGCACGGCCCAATGCTTCCAAAGTCTGCCGAGGAAGCTGCTCATATAACCGGAGGCAATGTAGATTTTGCCGTTGCTTTCCAGAATCCAGATCAGGCGTGAACTGAGAGGATCATTAAGCTGTAGCTCGATAGTGGGTATTTCGCGAGTAAAGCTCCAGTCCGGCTCCGGTCCGGTATACAGGTCACCTGACACCAGTTCCCCGCCTGGAAAAAGGATTGAAGGCCCATCAGCATAGCGGTTGTCATAGCGCAGGGTTAGCAGAGCGACAACCGGGATGAGCAACAGGATGCCCAGGGCCTGAAGACAGACTCTTGCTATTTTCATTGGCTCATTTCCAATTTTGGATTCAGGAAGGATAGAAGCTTAGCCCATGCAAGTCCATCCCCTTGGCCTAAGTAGCAGTTAGGTGGGCAATCGACGTAATAGATAGCATAATGGGGGCTCTAAACCCAAAGTAGAGTAAATAAATTTTTTCTAACCCCCCCAATTCTGGAAACGACTTGAGGCTTGATTAACCTTGGCTGATTCCATCTCAAAAAACAATTTTACCAGCCCCGTAGCTTCGATTGTTAGCTAGTTTAACAGTCGCAGAAAGGGGCTGCGGCTGGAAAGAATTGCAAGCTCTGACAGCATTCTTCTATCCCGCCAGAATATCCGGATCTTTCCAAATAAGCAGGGTGCTATATACCTTGGCGTGACCGGGTTGTTATTTATTTGCGGGTTGAATTATGAGGCCAACCTAGCCATGGCAGTTGCTTTCCTACTAGCCGGTATGTTTCCCGTTTCCCTTTTACATACCTATTTAAATTTGTCTGGTGTCACTGTGGTGCCAGCGGGAACGACGCCGGTTTATGCCGGGGAAAACGCGGAGTTTCGAGTCACATTCATTCGTGGAGAGCGGGTAATACCCGGCACAATTACTTTAAGGTTTAGAGACAGCCCCGCCACATTTATTAATCTGGTTGATAAAGGCGAACAAACCGCTGGAGTATTTTTTTCCACGACAACCAGGGGGCTGTTGAAACCTGGCCCGTTAATTGTAGAAACGGTTTTTCCGCTAGGCATCGTGCGGGCATGGTCTTTTCTGGACCTGAACATTATTTGCCTAGTATATCCTAAACCTGTTCCAGGCAATCGGATAGGTGTTGCCGCCGCCCTGAATGATGGCACTACAGGAATTAAACCAGGTACAAGCGATTTTTACAATCTCAGGGAATATCAAAAAGGCGACTCTCTGAAACAGTTGGCATGGAAAAAATATGCTGCGGGGCAGGGGGTATTCACCAAGCAATTTGTCGATGGATCGGATGAGCATGTTTGCCTTGACTGGAATTTGTTCACCGGCTTTGGAATTGAAGACAGACTCTCCATGCTCTGTTATCTGGTTGGCCAGTATTCACTAAAAAATGTGAAATACGCTTTGCACTTACCGAATTATCAATCCCCGGTTGGCAGCGGTGCCGGACACCGGCGCCTGTTGCTGGAAAAACTCGCACTCTATGGTGTCGCCTGTGACTAGCGCTCTTAGAACCCAGGCTAATATCTTCAGGATTGTTCATTATGCAATTAACTGAGCAATTACCCAGGAACAGTCTGGGGTGGATGCTGGCGGCAGTGGTTGTGGCCGTGTTGCCGCACTATTCCCGGTTACCCATCTGGTTATTGGCACTAACAACCGTCTGTCTTGCCATTCGTGTGCTTATTTTCCAGGGCAGAATTTCCTATCCGCGAGTTACGACCAAGTTAGTTTTTTTGTCCATCGCTATCGGCGGCTGGGTATTTACCTATCAAGAAAGATTACTGGGGGTTGAATCAGCGGTCGCATTATTGGTAATAGGGTTTGGCCTGAAGTTATTGGAAATGAAGGCTCGTAAGGATATTTATTTTGTCCTGTATCTTTGTTACTTCATCGTCATAGCTGAGTTTCTGTACTCACAAAGTATTCCGATTGCCATTTACATGGGTTTTGCACTATTGGTTATCACTACAGCATTGGTAGCTATGCACATTGACGCTCTATTCTACCGGCAAGGTCTAATGGTGAAGTATGCCCTGCGCCTGCTGCTGCAAAGCATTCCCATCATGCTCATTTTATTTGTTTTGCTACCCAGGATTTCGCCGTTGTGGCAATCCTCATTGAATTCCCTGGCGGGCGAAACTGGCGTTAGTGATGTGATGACACCCGGTGACATTGAACTGCTTATGAGTTCAGCGGAGACAGCGTTTCGCGTAGAGTTCGATGGAGAAATCCCGTTAAACGACTCACTCTACTGGCGCGGTATTACGCTTGAAGATTTTGATGGGAGCACCTGGAGTCGACACGTCCCAAACGCAGCAGGCAGTAATGGCCCGCGGGCTGCCTATCGGCTAGCAAGACAGCAAGCCAATTCCATATGGAGTGATATAGAGCCTTTAGGTAGTCCTGTTCAATATTCCATCGTGCTCGAGGCGACCCAACAGCCCTGGCTTTTCTCCCTGAAAATCCCAGAGCAGGTAGCAGATGAACAAGTCCTCACCGCCAATTTTCAGGTACAGCACGAGGGAAATATCAGTCAACGTTATAACTACACATTGCGCTCTAATTTACAAAGCAACCTGGAAAAGGATCTGGATAGGCGTCAACGGCGAATAAACCTGAGTTTGCCGGCTAATGGTAATCAAAGAGCCAGGGTTCTGGCGGTCCAGCTTTTTTCTGAGGCAGGTGACAGAGAGACGTATGTGGAGAATGTTTTGTCCTTGTATCGGGAACAGGAATTCTACTACAGCCTGACCCCAACTCTAGTAGAACAGAATCCGGTTGATGAGTTTTTATTTACCTCCAGAGAGGGCTTCTGTGAACATTTTGCTTCCAGCTTTGTCTTTCTCATGCGGGCGGCAGGCATTCCCGCACGTGTAATAGTGGGTTATCAGGGGGGTGAATATAATCCCTATGAAAATTACTTGTTAGTGCGCCAATTCGATGCCCATGCCTGGGCTGAGATCTGGCTGGAGGATCAAGGTTGGGTGAGAGTTGATCCCACCGCGGCCGTTGCACCGGATAGAATCCAATTGGGTTCGGAAGCGCTGCTGCGTGATGAGGAAGCGTTCCTGATTGACGAGCTATTTACTATGCTGTATTTCAGTGATAGTCCGCTGCTGAGCCAGTTAAGACTTCGGCTGGATGCCATCAATTACAGGTGGTTTATATGGGTGCTAAATTATGATGAGGAGCTGCAAAGACTGTTTTTGGGCAGATTTTTTGGTGAACTGTCCAACTCATTGTTGTTATTGCTGGTCTTGTTTTCTACTGCACTGGTAGTAGGTCTGGTTGCATTTTTTAGCAACAGTAAAGCTGAAAATAAACTTGATCCCGCAACAAGAATCTATCTGGGATTTTGTCGACACCTGGCGCTCAAGGGATATGAACGAAAATCAGGCGAGGGGCCAGTAAGTTACAGCCAGCGAGTAGCAAAAGAAAGACCGCACTGGAAGCGGGCGCTTGAAAATATTACCGGTATTTATTCAGTATTAATGTATGAAAGATCAACTATCAGTAGCAAGGATCTGAAGAAAGTACTGAAGGAATTCAAGCAATCGACACGACAATTCAAAACCAGCATATAATCGATACATCTGCACCCATTGGTAGCAGTTGGCAAGATAATATTCCTGCTGTGTATTACTTCTATTAAGAGGCTTATTTGACATGAAATCCCTTGTGAGAGCGGTAGTTGGCCTGGTGCTGCACCCGGATGACCGCACCCTGTTTTTATCCCTGTCAGCAGAGGACAAAGTCCTGGCCATCGATGTGGAAACACGCCGCGTATTGGGCGAGTATCCCACCGGCTCAGCACCGGATGGCATTGGCTATACACCGCTGCAATTGCGCTAGCTGAAGCTACCTATTGATACGCCAGGTAGCTGGCTAAAATCAGCGATGCGCTCCAATGTTGCCGGTAGGGCTGTTCTGCATGTTGACACTTTTTCTTGTTCATGGGAGTAGCTTAATCAAGCTGTCCCGCTTTTTATATGGGTTGGGCGCACCATATAAATCCATATTACGAGCATTACCAAGAAAAAGCCGGAAAAGAGCCTATATTTCTATGTAAAATCAATAAGTTACTGAGACAAGGCGGTTCTGAGTTGATTAGACAACTCGGCCACGGTAAAGGGTTTGTGCAGAAAATCAATGCCTTTATTCAGGCCACCATCGTCTGAATTTCTAAGGAAGTGGCATTTCCTCACTATCCAGGCTTCTGGCATTTTGAAATGCAGCGACTGGAGTTGAAGTTCTGACCTGTTCCAGCCAGAAAACCCCATCAAACGGTGCACTGTTTCCGCGCGTTCCCAGGAAATCCATATCGCCGTCATGGTCCACATCCCTGGCGATGAATTTATCGAACATACCCCGCTTGCGTCGCGAGATATCATGCCGGGTCCAGCCTTGTTTCGCATCGCCGGGATTTTCGAACCAGCCGATTCTACCCAAGCGATCATCCTTGGTGACATCGCCATCTCTACCGCGTGGTCCCCGGCTGTAGCTGCCAGCCATAACATCCATGTGGCCGTCGCCGTTGATGTCGGCAATTTCAAAGCCAGTCATGCTGTCTGGTGAGAATGTGCCGATGAAATGGGCATTCCAGGCATCGTCAATCCGTTCAGGCTGCTCGATCCAGGATAAGCCTCCACCAGCAGCACCAATAATATCGAGGCGACCATCATTGTTCAGGTCCGCGTACTCGAGGTTAAAACCCGCCATATTCGCCCGGTTAATCCCAATAGCATGCTCTTCGAAAGAGAGTTCATCAGTGCCGAGATTTTCGAAGAAAATGAGCCGGGCTTCGCCCCGCGTACCGACCATGATGTCGAGATCACCATCGCCATCCAGATCCACCGGTTCGGCATTTTGTGGAATGCTGTAGTGGCCAAGCTCGGTTTCCGTCCAGCTGTTTCCGGACAGAGGGCTGCCGTTAAATTCAAATAGGGAAACCGGCGTCGACCGGGCAAAGTCTTCAGGAGTGGGCCTCTGTGCACCCTTGTTGGGGGCGGTCACTTCAGGAACTCCGTCATTGTTAAAATCGGCAATAAAGACCCGGATATAGGAGCCACGATCTTGCGTCATGGGAAGTATGAGACGGGGCCAGGATTCAGTTCGGGAATTAATTCCTGGATTTTGCAAATAAATTAGATGGGAAAGCTCGGCGGCGACTACCACATCGAGGAAGCCATCCTGGTTCAGATCAGCGAGAGCGGCATCTTCCGGGGCCGGGGCGTCCTCACCTTCGGCGATTGTTATGTTAAACCATCTATCAGGATTGTCGGAGGCGAATGCAATGCGAACATGTCCAGCTGGTGGAGGAACAAAATCGGGATCCGGTAGGTCAGAGGCATACTCTGTATCTGATTCATGAACGGAAACGATGTCTTCGTAACCATCTCCGTCTATATCGCCCATTACCAGTCCATCGCTGCCACTTATGGCGGTTCCACTGACATCGGGACCATCGATGATGTGTTCGCGCCAACTGATATAACGCCCGTCCTCAGATTGTGCGGATGTTGCGGCATCACCCACAGTGACTTGCGCATGTGTGGTCTGCATCGATAGCAGCATACAACAACCGACTAAACCAATCTTATCTTTCATGACATCCTCGCAAAACACGTTGTTATTTAGCACGTTATCGCTAAATTGCAGTAAGGCCACAGGTTAATGAGTCGTTGCAGAAATGTCCATAAAATTTGCTGCTTTGAGAACTGGGCACTATACACTCAATTGTGCAGAAGCTACCATTGCACCAACTTTAAATTGGGTGTGGGTTAGTAGTGAAAGAAGCCAAGGCAATTTTGTTAAAGGTCAAGAATCCAGTTATTAAGATGCTGGAGGACCTGCTTACCGTGGCATTGGAAGATGCGGTGGTGATGATTGCCAATCAAAGAGATGCAGTACCCGTGGGCTCGCCAGATTTGCGCGATGAAAAGGAGAAGATTTCTCAACGCTTTGTAGAAAACATAGCCGAAAATCTTGATGAATTACTGGGAGAATCAAGCAAGGATTTAAATATCCTGAACTACGGTAGTCTCAGTTTGGTAGATGAAGACGATTTAGAGGCCATAATTGCGATGGAAGGCATGGTGGCACATGCGCGAAACTGTGACATCCAGGAATATATCGGCTTCACCACGCGACTCGATTCGATGTTTTTCGGTACTCGAATCGATGAGTCGAATAATCCCATGGACCCTGAGAAAATCGGTGATGCATTTCAGGAAGCAATGCGCCCGGTTGAATTGACCGCGAAAAATTTACTGATAGTTTTTCGTAAATTTAATGCACGTGTTTTTCATGGCCTGGAAAACGTACTGGCTAAAGCCAATGCCATTCTGATTGAGCATGGAGTGATTCCAAGTCTCGACATTGCCGCCCGGGATAAGGCGGCACAAAAAAACAAGCGCTCGCTGCCAAGAAAGAAAACTGACACCGAAGAACAGACATTTTCTGAAAACGCCGAACCGGCACCAGTGCATTCCACGCAGACTCCAGAATTGTTTTCCCTGATGCAAAATTTACTGCATGGAGCAGGCACTACCCCGACGACCAATCAGCAGGCAGTCGGACTGTCTCCATCGATGGTGCCAGTGAACCAGATAGGCATGATGGCAAATCAGCAGATGGCGCCGGTTGGATTGCAGCCAGGCATGCTTGTAGGTGGGCAACAGGTGCAGATGGTTATGCCAAACCAGTTGATGGAAATGTTAACAGAGGTTCAGGGTAAGCTATTAACGCAAGGTTCGGCTCTGCCTGACAGCGAAACGCCTGCTAATCTTTCGATCATTCAATCGTTGGGAGAAAATCTGGAAAAAAACTCCGCAGACGGTGCTGTGCGTGCAATCGATTCACAATCATCCGATGTAATAAACCTGGTGGCTCTGCTTTATGATGCGATCTGGCAAGATGACACGGTGGCCATACCTATTAAGGAGTTAATCGGTAGAACACAGATATCTGTAATGAAAGTAGCTTTAACCGATGCGACTTTTTTTAACGAGGAAAAGCATCCAGCACGAATGTTCTTGAATGAGTTTGCAGCTGCCGGTCTTTCCTGGACCAAGGTTGAAAAACTGGATAAAGATCCAATGTATTGCAAGATGCAGGAATTGGTTAGCCGATTGGTGAGCGAATTCTCCGGCGAGATGAAGTTGTTTGAAGAGTTGCTACAGGAGTTTGCCGAATTCAAACAACATCAGATGGATGAAGATGATGAAAGGGAAAAGCGAATACTGGAGGCAAACGAAAGACAGGAAAGAATTGAAGATATCTAATTATACGCCAGGCAGAAAATCGAGGAACGTATATTGGAAGAGGATATTCATCCTGTTGTAGATAAAATTCTGACTACCCACTTCCTCGACTTTTTAGTTAAGTTAGTGCTACGTGAGGGCCCGGCAGGGAAAAGCTGGAAATCAGTAATCAATACGATAGATGTGTTGCTCTGGACCGTGCAACCGAATAAACAGCAGGGCGATCTGGAAAGGTTTGATAAAGTTAATCCAAGATTATTGTCCAATCTGAAAAAGATCCTGGGCATTGCAGAGGTTAGTACAGAAGAGATTGAGACACTGATGGCAGCTTTGGAAAAAGTGCAGAAGGAAAGCTATAGCGAAGAACATGCAGACGTATCCTCATCAACAGAGCCTGCTGACAGTGCTGAGCGACTGCAGGCTGATACCGAAAAAGAAAGCGCAGCAAAGGCAGCGGAAGAGTTTGAAGGTCTTCCTGAAGATGATCCGCACCTGCAAGAAGTCGATAGCTTTCCAATTGGTATCTGGTTGGCCTTTGTCGGGGAACAGGATCAATCTATTCGTTGCACACTCGCTGCAAAAATCGAAACAATTGACAAGTTTATATTCGTCAATCAAAAAGGTGTCAAGGTCGTCGAAAAAACTCGCATGGGACTGGCTCGAGAACTGAAAGCGGGTACGGTGGCTATAATCAGCGAGTCGCCCCTGTTTGAGCGTGCGATGGAGACAGTGATTGGGAAACTCAGGGATACCAATACTGCTGCCAGCTAAACGTAAACTCGAAGTCGCTTCCCCACTGAATTAAAACGGTCTTAAACCACCAGATGAACCACCGGGAGTGGTCTGATAACGGAGAAAATAATGAAAGTTGCCTTTATAGGTCTGGGAGTCATGGGTTATCCGATGGCGGGTCATTTAAAAACCGCTGGCTTCGATGTCTGTGTTTATAACCGCACTGCGGAGAAGGCAGAAAAGTGGTGTCAAGAGTATGGAGGAGAGAGTGCGGCCACTTCTGCACAGGCTGTGGCAGGTTGCGAGATAGCAATGACCTGCGTCGGTAACGATGATGATGTCAGGCAGGTTATTTTGGGGGATGATGGTGTCTTATCTGCGCTGGACCCGGGAGCAATTCTGATAGATCACACCACTGCTTCTGCAACCCTGGCACGAGAATTATCCGCAATAGCTGCCGGCAAGGGCCAACATTTTCTGGATGCTCCGGTTTCAGGTGGACAGGCAGGCGCGGAGAATGGGGCACTCACTATAATGGTCGGTGGGGAAGAGGGTATCTATCAACGGGCTAAACCTGTCATCGATGTCTATTCCAAATTCAGCAAATTATTGGGTCCTGCCGGTTCCGGACAATTGGCCAAGATGGTAAACCAGATTTGCATTGCCGGTGTAGTACAGGGATTGGCAGAAGGGCTGAATTTTGCAATGAAAGCAGGGCTGGACGGAGAGGCACTGATTGAGACGATCTCCAAGGGCGCTGCTGGTTCCTGGCAAATGGATAACCGTCATACCACTATGTTAAAAGGTGAGTACGAATTCGGATTTGCAGTTGACTGGATGCGTAAGGATTTAGGTATTGCGTTTGCCGAGGCGCAGAGTAATGGCGCAGAGTTGCCCGTTGCAAAACTGGTCGATGGTTTCTACGAAGAGGTTCAGCAGATGGGCGGCTCGCGCTGGGATACTTCCAGTCTTCTGGCCAGATATGCAAACTGAGTCTGACGAATGCCCAATCTAGGCTATCTTCTGTCGACCAAATGGATCGTGAAAATATTTGCTCGTCTAATCAGAATAGGCTGGATGATTCTGGATGATGGAGAGTAACTCAGCCGGGCTCATATAGGCACCGCCTCCACCCTCAGCAGTGCTGAGCTGGCTTGAATTACTGGAGAAACTGCCTCTGACAAAACTGGCATGATCGAATCTCTGCCAGCCAAGACCGTAATCCACCAGTCGTCTATCCGTTTTGCGTTCAAACTGAATTCTGCAATTATTAAGCTGGCAGATCGCGTCCGCAGCAATGCCGAAGAATGAACGGTCAAGATAGTAAACAGTATGGGCGAGTTCGTGACCGATGATGCCTACCTGGGCATTGAACGGTTGGTTCTTTAATAACAGTGCACCCCGTCCACCTTCCCGCTCCGTATCTATGATCACTTTGTAGGTCCGGTTACGAGCCGAGTTCAACATGCTGGCTAAATAGGGTCTCGAAGATATGGGTATGCCCACATCACCCAGAACAAACTGAATCTTTACTTCCTTCAGGGCCGGATAATGGCTCAGCGCCAGCAGGGCCTGTAGTTCGTAGCCCTCTGGCAGTTGCTTGTTCTGACCGTATTCGGTGAGTAGCTCCGGGAAATTGGCGCGCTGTTCGGCTTCCACGTACTCCCGCACAACCCGGATATTGCGGTCAGTGGCCTCTGCGGCCAGGCAGAATTCAATCCAGCCGGTCAGAAGGCACAAAATAGCGGCTGATTTCAGGACATTGGTTGCGGGACTATTCATACCCCGGATTCTATTTTTCGCATGGGAAAAAGGCAAGTAGTGGGATTCTTGCCAGCTACTACTGCCAGAGTACTGGTCGATACGATTAAAGATCGAAAGTGTGCTGTAGTTCACCTTTTGACACCGCAATTCATGGGCTAAATACGGATCAGGTCAAGTTTTATAGGTTTTATACCGCTTAGAATAGATTGCTATGACTATCGAAAGACGAAAATATCCCAGAGTGATTGCCCATGGTGAGGTCAGTATTCTGCTTGCCGGCGAGGTGCACAATGGCGCACTAATGAATGTAGCGCCACCTGGCATTCAGCTCGAGTGTCAGCACAGCGCAGTCGAGCATCTTGGCAGCCTCAAATCCAGCTCGGGTCAATATCCAGATTTTGAGTTTGAATTTAAGCTACCCGCTTCTGCTCGATCGGCCAAAACAATCAGAGCAATTTGCACGGTGTCCTATTGTCGTCGGCAACGACAGGACAGCTACCATCTCGGATTGAGCTTCGTTGTGCTGGATAAACAAGCTGAACAGACAGTGGATGCTTATATTAATAAATCAGCTGCATAGGCCGATAATTAACAACAAGGCATCGCTTAACGATTTTCATTCCTGCCAATATCCATTATGATCTTACTATGAAATTCGTAGTCTCCTTTTTCCTGGCAATCACCGTAAGTTTCTCACTGCATGCCCAGCAGCAATCTTTTCAGGATTGGCTGGAGGAACTGCGAGAGGAAGCCCGTTCACTTGGCATAGGTGACTCGACCCTGGCCGCGCTGGCATCACTCCTGCCGGTAGAACGGGTTCTGGAACTGGACAAGAGTCAGCCTGAATTTGTGCAGACTTTTACCCGCTACACAAATCTTCGAATCACACCCGGTCAAATTAGTCGAGGCCAGAATTTGCTGCTTGAGCACGGTGCTTTACTAAACCAGGTAAGGGCTGAATACGGAGTGCAACCGCATTACCTGGTGTCGTTTTGGGCACTGGAGAGCAATTACGGCCGTGCCACTGGCGGCTTCTCCGTTTTACAAGCCCTGGCGACGCTTGCTTATGATCCACGCAGAGCAGATTTTTTTCGCAACGAGCTGCTGACCGCACTAAAGATTATCGATGGTGGGCATATCTCGGCCAATGCCATGAGCGGATCGTGGGCAGGGGCGATGGGGCAGCTACAGTTTATGCCGTCCACGTTTGATCGCTATGCCATCGATGGTGACAGTGATGGGAAAATAGATATCTGGAACAGTCTGCCTGATATATTCGCCTCGGCAGCCAACTTCCTTTCTCAATCTGGCTGGAGGGGAGACGAGCGCTGGGGACGTGAGGTGCTCCTGCCGGTTGGTTTTGATTTCACTCTCTCCGGAACCGGTGTCAGAAAAACCGTCAACGAATGGAGTGATTTGGGGATAAGGCAGGTGTCAGGCAGCATCTTACCTACAGCCGATATGCTCGGCTCGATCGTTTTGCCTGCCGGGGCTAGCGGTCCGGTATTTCTGGTATACAGCAACTACCGGACCACGATGGTGTGGAATCGCTCCACCTTTTATGCGCTCTCGGTTGGTCACCTGGCCGACCGGCTAACCGGTGGCTCTCAGATTCAACACATGCCATTGGACGAGAGGGCACTAAGAAGAGAAGAGGTACTGGAGTTACAACAACTTCTTAATGAAGAAGGGTTCGATGCGGGATCGGTTGACGGTATTCTGGGTTCCCAAACCCGGACTGCTATACGTGGCTTTCAGGCGGGGCGCGACATGCCAACCGATGGCTATGCTTCCTATGCCTTATTGGAATTATTGCGCGCAGGATTGAATTGATCCGCAGCCTGGTTTATCCTCCCGGCTCTTCGCTGTCCTCAGCGATCAAATAGACCCTTTAAAAGCTGACAAATCGATGACGATTGTTTCGGACACCCAGGTTCATGCACTACAACGCTATCGCTCGATGGCCTTGATAACTCTCATCGCAGTGTATTTCCTGATCCTGGTTGGTGCCAGCGTACGAGCGTCCGGCGCCGGTATGGGTTGCCCGGACTGGCCTACCTGTTTTGGGCAGTGGATTCCACCCACCAGCGAAGCACAGCTGCCCTCAAATTATCAGGAAATCTATGCTGATTTAGGTTATGCCGATACCCGGTTCAATGTGGTGAAAACCTGGACTGAATATATGAACAGGCTCACCGGCGTGACGATCGGTTTTCTGATCCTTTTAACGGCAATTTTTTCCTGGTCCTGCCGCAAGCATGATCGCTCTATATTCATCGCTTCTGTTACGGCGTTTTTCATGGTTGGTTTTGAAGGCTGGTTAGGGGCACAGGTTGTGGGATCCAATTTGCAACCCGGCATGATTACCTTGCATATGCTGGTGGCATTGGCACTTGTTGGTGCTCTGCTATTTGGTCTGGCCCAGTCGCGAAAAGGAATAATGGCAGCGCAACCAATAGAGCAGATCGATCCACGTTTTGAGAAGTGCTTGTATATAGTGTTGGCTTTGACTGTGGTGCAGGTAGCCATGGGAACGCAGGTCAGGGAGATGACTGATTTTATTGCCCGAGCCCAGGGCGAGGAAGTCCGCTCAAGCTGGATCGAAGCCATGCCGTGGTTTTTCTATATGCACAGAAGTTTTTCGGCTGTAGTTTTATTTGCTAATCTCTGGTTGGCCCGACTGTTGATCTTATCAATCGGTTGGCAGCACACCCTGACTCGATTTACTCTGGCCATGATTGGAGTGATCGGCTTGTCAGTGGCGTCAGGTGCAACACTGGGCCATTTAGGTATGCCAGCATTCGTGCAGCCGACACATTTATTAGCTGCTTCGTTATTATTCGGTTTGCAGTTCCTGATCTGGATGGGCTACCGCCATTCCCGAGGCAAGCCGATGCATTCACCGGATGCTCAGGGCGCATTAAACTAAAAACCCTGGCCACCTAGGTTATCTGGACCAGCGGCGGTGGCGCCCCTATTCTTCAAACTCCCACCTGGATAATCTCTCCCTATCACCAGCAGGCATATCTCCAAACACCAGATCCCGATACTCTTCTTCCCCATCCACAAATAACTTCAACCACGCCACACCCATGCTGCCTACCAGATCATGTACATCGATATTGGGTGCCAGGCGATCTCCGCCGGTTGCTGTATTTGCGATAAAGTGATTCCCACCCCTTATCTCCAGATACATCCTGGGGTTGCTCGCCGAAAGAGACTGATAGTGGGGCCAGGCATGGTCATTTACTGGGGCGACGCGATCAATCTCACCTGCGATAATCAGTGTAGGAACGGTCACATCACTGAAATCTCCATCGGGCTGCCAGGGCGTGAAGGGGATTGCTGCCTTTAATTCACTACTGTGTGTGTTAGCAGCGAGCAGCGTTCCGCCTCCCCCCATGGAATGACCCATGATCGCCATCCGATTAGTGTCGATTTTCCCTCGCAGAGGACTACCTTCCCGTTCACTCTCACCACTCAGTACCCTTAGCGCTGCCATCAATGCTTCCGCCCTTATCGCTGGATCATCCCGCAGTTCATTGGTGTCCAGAGTCAACACGGCAAAACCGTGGGACGCCAAATGTCTGCCCCACCAACTCATGTTTTCCTGTCGCTCCGCAAACCCTGGAGAAATAGCCACGGCACCAAAGGTTTGAGCTTTGTTAGCGGGAAAATAAATCGTACCGGCAGTGAATTCTTGAACAGCGGGAAAATTCGAATAGTAGGCAACCTGATAGGGCCCTTGAGCACCCAGGGATTCTCTAGTGGGTGCCTGGGCGGAAGCATCTATCCATAGTGACAGACCCAGGAAAAGAATTATCAGGTATCGGGCTCGAGTAAACATTTTCATTCCTCAGTTACAAATAGAAATTATATCGGACATCCAAACCAATATACCTAATATAGGCAAGATAGTAAGGCCGCCACGCAATTTTTGCAGGGTTATTTTAGCGAATTGCTTAGGGCAGATCCCTTGAAAGAAAATATTTCAGATGTATTGGTTGAAAACCGTGTGACTAATGTCGGTCGCTTCAGTGTTGAATACCGGGATTTGTTTGCAGAGGTGCCTTAACTTAAGTATTACTGGATTCATCGGAAAATGCCTCCTCGAGCTCTTGCTTTAACTGCCCATAAGGATTGCCGAAATCGGGTGTATAGAAAGTACTGACTCCAGCTTTGTTGTTTTTGATGACAATCGATTGGGTACGGGTAGATAGAACAGAGGACTGCAATGCTTCTT